>Ga0114129_10006366_pt1 | contig 16737 bp, 13 predicted proteins | sample RhiMetdeltSRZDD1_FD_80071 | JGI IMG/M metagenome (GOLD analysis project Ga0114129, IMG submission 80071) | Populus rhizosphere microbial communities from Tennessee, USA - Rhizosphere MetaG P. deltoides SRZDD1 (version 2) (version 2) | ecosystem: Host-associated > Plants > Roots > Rhizosphere >... | reverse complement strand
TGAGCTCGCCGTCCGGGCGCGGCTCGTCGTCGAAGTTGCCGTATACGTCCCGCCCGCGCACCAGCATGGCCGACTCGCGGAACTTGGCCATCTTCGCCCACGTCGGCACCATCTCGACGAGCAACAAGATGCGGCGATCCGGGCCTTCGTTGGTGGCCGAGCCATGGACGATCGAGTTGTGGAACATCACCATCTCGCCCGGCTCGAGCACGAAGTCGACGGCGGCGGACTCGTCGAATTCGTCCACGATGAACTGGCCGCGCGCAAGGATGCTCTTGGGATCGTCGCTCTCCTCGTGGCGCAGCACGCCCCACTTGTGCGATCCGGGGATTCCGCGCAGGCAGCCTTGCTTCACGCCACAGGGCGAGAGCGCCAGCCCGCCGAGCACCACCGGCACCGGCGAGCCGTACGCGGAGTCTTGATGCCAGCCCGCGAACGTCTCGTGATCGGGCCTCTTCACGCGCCACGCCATGCTCCAGCAGCGGATGTCGGGACCGATCAGATCCTCGAAGATGTCGAGCACGTGCGGGTCTTCGGCGATCTCGAGCACCCACGGACACAGCAAGTGCGACTTCGTCTTCAGCTTCTTGACGTGCTCCGGCGCGCGCGCCTCCAGCGCCTCGAGCCTCGCGCGGTACTCGCGCGCGCGCTCGGGCCCGAACGCGCGCACGGGGGACAGAAATCCCTGCTCATCGAATGCGCGGACCTGCGCCTCGCTCAGGACCGTCGGCATCGCCTACGCCTCGGCCTCGACCAGCACCGGGGTATCCTGCGCGGGCTTGTAGCCCATGTGCGCCGGGAACTCCGGGCCGAGCGGCCACGCCTTCGGAAACTTCAGCCAGAGCCGCAGCATGTGGCGCTTCTGGTACGGCTCCGGGCCGTCGACGAAGCCCGTGCGCGAGTGCAGCGTCGTGTAGTTGTTGATGAACTGGATGTCCCCGCGCTGCAGATCCATGTCGAGCCGCAAGTCCGGACGGCGCGTCTGCTCGTCCAGAAAGTCGAGCGCTTCCTTCTCCAGCGTGGTCAGGGGCACGCCGCGCTTCACGGCGCCGGCGTTGATCTGGTTGCGGATCAGTCGGCAGCTCACGACGCCGTCGCGCTGGCCGAACACGGGAATCGGCCGATCCGACACGCCGCGCTCGGTCAGCGCGGCCTCACGCCGAATGTAGTAGAAGCCGTTGTAGAGCAGGCCGAGGTACTCGGGATGCTGCGCCAGGATCTCGTTGTGCACCGTCACCGAGCTCACGATGCTGCTGAGTCCGCCCGACAGCGAGCGACGCAGACAGAGCAGTCCGACTACGTCGCCCGCGTCCGTGTGATACGGCAGGTACGCGTTGGTCTCGTAGCCGCGCACGTCGATGTTGCCGTACGTCCGGCCGTGATCGTAGACGTGGCCGAGCAGGTCGCCCTGCGGATTCTGATAGAGCGGCGCGCCGAGATAGCGCCCGAGCCCCCAGAAGATGAGCCCGACGTCGTCGTCGCTCCAGCGTTCCACCGGCAGCCCCCGCAGGACGACGAAGCCGCGGCCCTCGTACAGCTCGGCGCCGATGCGCTCGAGCGTCGGCCGGGTCACGGTGAGCGGAAAGTGCTCGCGCTCGACGTCGAGCATCGCGCGACCGGTCGCCTTGGCTGTCATCAGCGCGCGATCGACGTCCGCCACCTCGGCCGGGCTGAGCGTGACGATCCACGACGACGGATCTGGCGACAGCGCGTCGCCCCGCCACGCCTTCGGGCCGGTGATCGGCTTCATCCACACGGAGCTCATCGAATCCTCCTAAGTCGTCCTCTATTGCTGTCGCGGGTCGAGCGCGTCGCGCAGGCCGTCGCCCAGCACGTTGACGGCCATGACGATACAGAAGATGGCCAATCCTGGATAGAGCGCCATCCACGGCGCCTGCGACAGATAGCGCTGCGCCGCATTGAGCATGCTGCCCCACGACGGCGCCGGCGGCTGCTGGCCGAGGCCCAGAAACGACAGGCTGGCCTCGGCGATGATCGCGGCGGCGACCGTGATGCTCGACTGCACGAGCAGCGGCGGCAGCATGTTGGGCAGGATGTGCCGTCCCGCCACGCGCGGGCGCGAGCAGCCGAGCGCGCGCGCGGCCTCGACGTACTCCTCCGTCTTGATCGTCAGCACCGTGCCGCGCGCCAGACGCAAGAATGTCGGCAGCGCGGCGATCCCGATGGCGAGCATCGCGTTGGTGAGGCTCGGGCCGAGAAACGCGGCAAGCGCGATGGCGACGATCAGGAACGGGATCGAGAGCATGGCGTCGGTCACACGCATGATAACGCCGTCGAGCCAGCCGCCCGCGTAGCCCGAGAGCAGCCCCAGCGGGATGCTCAGCGCGACGGCCAGGCTCACCGGGATCACGCCGGCCAGCAGCGAGGCTCGCGCGCCCCAGATGAGCCGTGACAGCACGTCGCGCCCAACCTCGTCGGTCCCGAGCCGATGAACCGCGGACGGTGGCTTTCGCATGGCGAGCAGATTCGGCGCAACGGGGTCGAACGGCGCCAGGTGCGGCGCGGCGAGCGCGACGAGCACGAACAGGCCGACGACCGCGGCGGCCGCCATCACCATCGGCCGCCGCACGAGCTTGCGAAACACTCGCGCGTCGCTCACGACGAGCCGCGCAGCCGAGGGTCGGCGACGAAATACAGGATGTCGGCGAGCAGGTTGAGCAGCAGATAGCATAGCGCCGACACGAGCACGACCGCCTGCACGACGGCATAGTCGCGGTTGAACACGCCGTCGACCAGCAGCTTGCCGAAACCCGGGATCGCGAAGATCTGCTCAGTCAGCACCGCCCCCGACAGCAGCCGGCCGAACTCGACGGCGCCGAGCGTGATGACCGGAATCAGCGCGTTGCGCAGCGCGTGCTTCATCACGACCAGGCGCTCCGGCACGCTCTTGGCCCGCGCCGTGCGCACGTAATCGGCGCCGAGCGTCTGTAACATTGCGCTGCGCGCGTGGCGCATCATCACGCCGGCGACGCCCGTCCCGAGCACGATCGATGGCAACAGGATCGTACTCAGGTTTCGGCGCCAGTCGTCCCATGGCGGCACGTAGCCAGAGGCCGGCAGCCAGCCGAGCCGCACCGCAAACAACAAGATCAGCATGATGCCGAGCCAGAAGTGCGGGACCGAGAGTCCGGACAGGGCCACGAAATTGGCGGCGAGGTCAAGCGGCCGGCCCTGACGCGTCGCCGAGAGCACGCCCGCCGGAACGCCGACCGCGAGCGCGATGAGCATCGAGACGATCGCCAGCTCCACCGTCACCGGCAGCTTCGACGCGATCAGATCGGCCACGGGAATGCGGCTGCGGAGCGAGTCGCCGAAGTCGCCGCGCAGGACCTTGCCGATCCAGATGCCGTACTGCACCGCCACGGGGCGGTCCAGGTTGTACTTCACGCGGATGGCCGCGACTGCGGCCGTGTCGCCCTCCTCGCCGGCCAGCGCGGTGGCCGCGTCGCCCGGAAGGAGCTTCTGGAGCGAGAAGATCAGCATCGAGACGATGATCAGCGTCGGGACCAGGACGGCCAGACGCCGCGCGATGTAGAGCGCCAGCCTCAGAAGCGCAGCCCCTTCACCCGAATGATGCCGTCGGGATGCGGCGTGAACCCTTCGACGCGCGCGTTGAGCCCGGTGAACACGCGCCGGTGCCACAGGTGCAGCGCCGGCACATCCCGCAGCAGCAGCTCGGTCGCCTTGTCGTAGAGCTGCTTGCGCTGCGCCGGGTCGGCCACCTGGCGCGCTTTCGTCACGAGCGCGTCGAATTCGGCGTTGCAGTAATGGCTGTCGTTCTGCGCTCCCTTGCACGCGTAGTGGGTGAAGATGTTGCCGTCGGGGTCGGGCCGGCCGCTCCAGAACGTGAAGTACGCCTCGAAGTCGCCGCGCTTGCCCGCCTCGAGCATCGTGACGTTTTCCTGGCTCTGCAGCGTCATCGTGATGCCCGCCTCTGCGAGCATCGCCTGGATGACCTGCGCAGCCTCTTGCCGATCGCGCTCGGGCGGCAGGATCAGCGTGAACGCGAGATTCGGCTGGCCGGCCTCCCGAAGCAGCTGCCTGGCGCGCGGCACGTCGCGCGGCTTCACCGGCAATTTCTTGTTGTAGTAGACGCTCGATGGGCTCACGAACTGGTTGCCGGGGATGTACTCGTCGTTGAACACGGCCTTGACCAGCGCCGTGCGATCGATCGCGAGGTCGATCGCCTGGCGCACGCGCACATCGGCCAGCGTCTTGGACTTCGGCCCGTTCGCGACATTCAGGCGGATCACCTGGAAGCCGAGCTCCGGCACCCCGACGACCTTGAGCCGGGTGTCCGCGCGAATCTGCGCCAGGTCGGTCGGCGACACGCGCTCGATCATCTGGAGATCACCGGAACGCAGGCTCGCCAGGCGCGCCGTCGAATCGGTGATCGGCACGAATTCGACGCGGTCGAGATGGACGTTGGCCTTGTCCCAGTAATCGGCGAACTTCTGCAGCACGATCTTGCCCTGCGCGACGCGCTCGACGAACTTGAACGGCCCCGCGCACACCGGGCGTGTGCCGAACCGATCACCGAGCTCCTTCGCGGCCTTCGGCGAGATCATCATGCCGGCGCGGTCGGTCAGCGCGGCGAGCAGCGGCACCAGCGGCTGCGAAAGATTCAGACGCACCGTGAGGTCGTTGACGACGTCCACGCTCTTGATCTCACCGATCTCCGACTTTCGAAACGAGCCCGCCATGGTCAGATGCCGGTCGATGTTGAAGCGCACGGCGTCCGCGTTGAACGGCTCGCCGTCGTGGAATTTCACGCCCGGCCGCAGGCGCAGCGTCACCGAACGGTTGTCGGCCGCCCACTCGTAGCTGGTCGCGAGCTGCGGGACGATCTTCAGATCCGGCGTGACGTCGAACAGCTTGTCGCACAGCGCGGCGAAGACGAGGCGGCCAACGTACGCCCGGCTGATGGTGGGATCGAGCGCGTCGGGGTCGTCGTTCAGCCCGATGCGCAGCACCGTCTCGGCGCTCGCGGGCGCCGCGGCGAGCAGGACGCTCGCGAGCAGCGCGGCGAGGATACGGCTCACGGTCATGAGGCCTCCAGGCGACCGCGGGCGTCGACGGCGACGGCGCCCCGACCCGCGCGGCGCACGATCAGCGGATTGACTTCCAGGTCCACGAGACGCGGGCCGAGATCGGCCGCCAGCCAGGACACCCGCACGATGGCGTCGACGATCGCATCGACGTCGAGCGCCGGACGTCCGCGCGCCCCGTGAAGCAGCGGCGCCGCCGCCAGCGAGTCCACGAGCGCGCGAGCGCGCGCCGCGCTGACCGGCGCGGGCGCCAGCGCGATGTCTTTCAAGATCTCGACGGCAATGCCGCCGAGGCCCACGAGCACGATGGCGCCAAACTGCGGATCGCGGCGGGCGCCGACGATCACTTCGGCCTCGCCGGCCACGGTCTCCTGCACGGCGAATCCTTCGAGCGGCCCGAGTCGGCTCGCCATCTCGCGCGCCGCCGCTTCCACTGCCTCGCGCGACCCGAGACCCAGCCGTACGGCGCCGACATCGCTCTTGTGCACGATGGCGTGCGATACGGCCTTGAGCACGACCGGCCAGCCGAGCTTCTCGCCCGCGTCCGCCGCCGCCTGTGGCGTGCCGACGGTGATCGCCCGCGCGGTCGGCACGCCATAACCCGCGAGCAGCTGCGCCGCCACCGCATCGCCGAGCGCTCCGTTCGCGAGAGACGGCAGCATCTTCGCGTCGGGCAGCCCCCTCGGTCGCTCGACGACGGTGGGCGGCGTCGCTCGGACCGCATCGTGCTCGGCGACCAGCGCGATGACGCGCAGCGCGTCCTCGACGCGGTCGAAGTAGAACTGGCCGATCTCGCTCAGCGCCTGGCGCGGCGCCGTCGCCGCGGCCCCCGGCGTGAGCGCGATCATCACCGGTTTGCCCGACGCCTGGGCCGCCTGTCCGATCAGCTTCGTCCGCGCGGCGAAGAACGGCATCGAGGTGAGCAGGGCCAGACCGTAGGCCACGTCTGGATCGGCAAACATGATCCGGGCCGCGTCGCCCGCGATCTCGACCTCCTCGGGCGGCTTGCGCCCGCCGAGATCGATCGGGTTGGTCGCCTGCGGGGGCAGCAGGATTTCGCCGAGCTGTGCGCGCGTCGAAGGCGACAGCACCGCGAGCTTCAACCCGAGCTCGCTCACGCGATCGGCGGCGATACCAGCACCTCCGCCGGACGACGACAGGATGCCGACACCGCTGCGGCGTGGCGCGCGATGGCGGACCAGGAAATGCGCCGCGCGCACCATGTCGTCAGGATCGCGCGGCAGCACCACGCCTTCCTCACGGCACACGGCCTGGAAGACTTCGAACGAGCCCGCGAGGCTCGCCGTGTGCGAGCGCGCCGAGTCGACGCCGGCCTGCGTGCGGCCCGTTTTGAGAACCAGGAGCGGCTTGCCGGCCGCGCGCGCGGCGACGGCACAGCGGCGAAAGCGCGCGCCGTCGAGCCAGCCCTCGACATACACGCAGATCGCCTCGGTGCCCGCGTCGTCGATGAGGTGCTCGATGAAGTCGCACAGCTCGAGGTCCGATTGGTTGCCGCACGACACGCACGCGCGGAAGCCGATGCCGTCGGTGACCGCTCGATCGTAGATGGACACCATCAGCGCGCCGCTCTGGCTCACCAGGCTGACCGTCCCGTCGCGTAGTCGATCGGTGTCGAGCACCACCGACGAGCAGAGCGCCAGATGGTGGTGCGGCACGATCAGCCCCATGCAGTTCGGACCGATGATGCGTGTGCCCGTGCGCGCGGAAATATCGACCAGCTCGGCCTGTCGGGCGATGCCCTCCGGTCCGGCCTCCGCGAATCCGGTCGTGATGATCACGCAGCAGCCGACGCCGGCCTGCGCCGCCTCGCGCACGCTCGGCACCAGCGCACCCGGCGGCACGGCCAGGATCGCGACGTCGGCCGGCGTCGGTACGGCGCCGATCGACGCGTACGCCTTGCGGCCCAGCACCTCGCTGCGGTTGGGATTGATGGGATAGATGTCGCCGGCGAACCCGTGCTGGACCAGGAAGCTCATGATGCGGCCGCCGAACTTCTGCTTGCTGTCTGAGGCGCCGAGCACAGCGACCGAGCGAGGATGCAGGATGCGATCGATGTCGACCCGCGGCGCGGCGCGCGCGGCGCCCAGACGCGCGGTGTGCAGAACCGGTGTCGTCACACGAAGGCCGGCATGCCGAGCAGCTCGCGACCGATGATCAGTCGCTGCACGTTCGCGGTGCCGTCGATGGCCGTCAGCATGCAGCAGTCCCGCCAGCAGCGCTCGACGCCGGCGTCGACGGCGAGCCCCCACGCGCCCATGCTCTCCATCGCCGTCTGGCACGTGCGGATCGCCGTCTCGACGGCAAAGAGCTTCGCCATCGACACGTCGCACGGCGCGCGCCGGCCGGCGTCGAGCATCCCGAGCGCGTTGAGACACAGCAGCCGCGCCGCTTGCAGCCGGCTCGCCGCATCGGCGAGCGCCATCTGAATGCCTTGGAACCGGCCGATCGGTCGGCCGAACGCCTGGCGCTCCTTCGCGTAGCGCACGGCGAGGTCCAGCGCGTGGCGCGCGATGCCGACGGCCTGGATCCCGACGAACGCGCGCGACGACTCGATGCCGCGGTGGAACTGCTCGCCGCCGGCGCCGGCGTCGCCGAGCAGGTTGTCCTTCGGCACGCGGACATTGTCGAAGGTCAACTCGGCGAACGAGAGGTTACGGATGCCGACGGCTTCCATCTCGGTGCTCTTCCACGGCGAGGCCGCGCGTTCGAGCACGAGCCGGCTCAACCCGCCGCTCGCGTCGACCACCATCAGCGTCATCAGGTCGCTCACGCCGCCGAGCTTGATCCACCGCTTCTGCCCGTTGACGACGTAGGCATCGCCGTCGAGCGTCGCCGTTGTCTTGAAGCCGCGCATGTCGGAGCCCGCCTGGGGCTCCGTGATCGCCGCCGTCGACACCCAGTCGCCGGAGAAGAGCTTCGGCAGCCATCGGCGCTTCTGCGCCTCGCTGCCGAGATAGTTGATGGTGCGCGGCGGCACGATCTCGCCCAGCACGACCGGCCCCGCCGCCAGCGCCTCGAGCAGCAGCCCGTAGTCGACGTAGCTCAGCCCCGCGCCGCCGAAGTCGCGGCTGATTGTGCTGCCGAGGTACCCGAGCGGTCTGAGCGCCTTGTAGATGCGTCTCAGATCGTCGGGTGAAAGCTTCTGGCCGGCGGGCACGCCGGCCGCGATCGGGGCCACGACGCGATCGACGACGTCCCGCGCGGCGTCCTGCAGCGCGAGCTGCTCTTTGGTCTCGACGAAGGACATGCCCCCGGAGCTTACAACAACCGCCGCCGCAGCCGCGACGGCGTCAGCGGCATTTCCTCGATGCTCACGCCCAGGGCATCTTCCACGGCCGACGCCACGACGGCCGGCACCGGCAGCGTCCCGGATTCACCCACGCCCTTGGCTCCCAACGGGTTCAGCGGCGACGGGGTTTCGAGATGATCGATCGCGAGCGCCGGAATGTCGTCGCTGCGCGGCAGTGCGTAGTCCATGAATGAGGCGCCCAGACGCTGGCCGGCATCGTCGTAGCGGACTTCCTCGAGCAGCGCGCTGCCCAGGCCGAGCGCGACCGCGCCGTGCAGCTGACCCTCCACGATCGTGGGATTGATCAGGCGGCCGCTGTCGTGGCTCATCCAGTAGCCACGCAGACGCACGGCGCCCGTCTCGGGATCGATCTCGACCAGCGCGACGTGCGCGCCGCTCGAATACGCGATGTCCGGCGGTTGGAAATACTGCGTGGCCTCCAGCCCCGGCGCGACGCCGTGCGCGGCCGTGGCCATCGCGGCAACGGATGCGAGGCGGCCGAGATCCACCGAGCGCGACGCATCACCACGGTGCGCGAAGACCTTGCCGTGCTGCTGCACGTCGTCATCGGCAATGCCCAGCGTCTGCGCGGCGAGCCGCACGCATTTCGAGCGCAGCTCGCGCGCAGCGAGCGCCACCGCGCTGCCGCCGACCACGGCCGCGCGGCTGGCGAACGTGCCGATGCCCTGCGGAATGCCGAGCGTGTCGCCGCCGATCACCGTGACGTCGGCCGGCGTCACGCCAAGCTCGTCGGCCGCCACCTGGGCGAGCGTCGTCTCGAGTCCCTGCCCCTGTGACGGCACGCCGGTGAAGACGGTGATCCGGCCCGCGGCATCGGCGCGCACCGTCGCCCCTTCGAAGGGGCCGACGCCCGTGAGCTCGACGTAGCAGGCGAGGCCGACGCCGAGGCGGCGCCCCTGCTGGCGGGCGCTCAGACATTGCTTCGTGAGCTGTTCCCACCGGGACATCTCCAGCGCTCGCCGAAGCACCGCCGGGTAGTCGCCGCTGTCATAGACGACGTTGCCGAAGCCGCGGTAGTTGGGCAGGCCGACGTTGTACGGCATCTCGGCCGGCTGCACAAGGTTGGCGAAGCGCACGGTGGCGCGGTCGCGGCCCGTCTCGCGGGCGATCAGGTCCATGACGCGCTCGAGGACGAAGACGGCCTGCGGCTGGCCGGCGCCGCGGTAGGGCGTGACGGGAACGCGGTGGGTGTAGACGCTGTCGAAGGTCACTTCGATGTGGGGGATGCGATAGGGCCCGGAGAGCGTGGATGCGGTGAGCATCGGCACCACGAGGCCGCGCGGCGTGTAGGCGCCCGTGTCGTGGACGAAGTGGTCGCGCAGCGCGAGCAGGCGGCCCTCGTCGTCGAAGCCGAACTCGAGCGTGTGCGTCTGCGTGCGCTCCTGGGTAGCGGTCAGCATGTGCTCCAGGCGATCCTCGAGCCAGCGCACGGGACGGCCGAAGCGCATCGCGAGCAGCGGGATGAGCACGTCCTCCGGGTACACGATGAGCTTGGCGCCGAACCCGCCGCCGACGTCGGGGGCGATCACGCGCACACGGTGTGGTTCGAGCCCGAGCAGCTCGCAGATGAACTGTCGAACTTGATGTGGCGCCTGCGTCGATGCCCACACGGTCAGCAGCCCGGCCATCGCGTTGTACTCGGCGACGAGTCCGCGCGTTTCCATCGGCTGGCCGCCGGCGCGCCCGATCGACAGGCTCAGACGTGCGCGGCGCGGCGCGGCGGCGAGCGCCGCCGTCACGTCGCCGCGTGAGAGCGTCACGCGGCCGGCGAGATTGTCGGGGATGTCGTCGTGCACGCGGTCGAGCGGCAGCGGGTCCCACGACACGTCGATCAGCCCGCGCGCATCCTCCGCCGAGTAGCGGCTCTCCGCGAGCACCACCGCCACCGCCTCGCCGACGAAGCGCGCACGGTCGCCCGCCAGCATCGAAAAGTTCTTGGGGCGAAGTGCCGCGTGGAGCGGCACGATCGCGAACGGGCGCGCGGCCTCGCCGAGATCGGCGAAGGTCACCACGCCGGCCACGCCGGGCGTTTCGAGGGCGCGCGAGGCGTCGATGCCTGCAATTCGCGCGTGCGCGTGAGGGCTGCGCACGATGGCCGCATGCAACATCCCGGGCAGCGTGATGTCGCCGACGTAGCGGCCCTGCCCCTGCACGAGCCGCGGGTCCTCCTTGCGGAGCAACCGGTCGCCGATGAATTTCACGCCGGCAGTGTAGCGAACCGTCGACGATTGACCAACGACACCCCCGTCGCTAGGCTGCTGTCATGAAGCAGCCGCCGCTCACGGTTCGCCGCTGGAAGCGCGTGGAATACGAGTGGCTCGTCGACCTCGGCGCCTTCGACGAAGGTGATGCGGTCGAGCTGATCGGCGGCCAGCTGATCGTCGCGGAGCCCAAAGGCAGCGAGCACGCGACGGCGGTAGAGATGGCCGGTGATGCGCTACGCTCCGCGCTTCCTCGTGGCTGGACGGTGCGTGCGCAAAATCCGATCGCTCTGGACGACGAGTCGGCCCCGGAGCCGGACCTCGCTGTCGTGCACGGCTCGCGCGCCGACTATCGTTACGCACATCCTGCCCGGCCCGCGCTGATCATCGAAGTGGCGGAATCGAGCCTCAGGTTCGACCGGATCGAAAAGGGCAGCCTCTATGCGCGTGCCGGAATCGTCGACTGTTGGATCGTCAATGTGGTCGACCGCGTGGTCGAGGTCTATCGCGATCCCGGCGCCGATCTCACGGCGCCGTACGGGTGGCGATACATGTCTCTCGAACGCTTCAGGCCACCGAGCACGATCACGCCGATCGGCGTTCCCGCCGCGCCGGTTCCCGTCGCCGCGCTGATCCCGTAACTAAACTTTCCCCAGCCGCGGGTGGTCGAACATCGGGATGTTCACGCCCCACGGCGCCATCCGTTTGCGGATCTTTCTGAGGAACTCGGGGAACACCATCATCTCGTCCTCGGGTGTATTGCCGCCGAGTCCCGCCTCGCACGAGATGCGGTCGGCGTCGATCTCCGCGGGCGTGGCGCTGCCGCCCTCGATGGCGAGCCAGAGGTTGCGGTAGCCGCGGAATTCCACGTTCTCGATCATCGTGGTGACGGCGGCCTCGATGTTGCGCACGGTGTCGGGTGTGAAGGACGGCGCCCAGGCGTCGAGGCACTGCCAGCCGAACGCGATGTGGCGAACCTCGTCGCGCAGAATCAGCTCCATCAATCGCCGCACGGCGGGATTGGTCGCCTTGTGCACCGTCGCCTTGAACACGTCGATCAGAATCTCCTCCGCCGCGCAGACGAGGCTCGCGAAGATGCCTTCGAGCGACGTGTCGGGGTCGAACGCCATGCGGCGGACGCCGTGCGTGCCGACGGCGCCGGCCGTCGGCGGGTTCTGCGGCTGCGGGAAGTAACGTCCCAGCCGCTCGGCCATCAGCCATGAGGCTTCGGCGTGTCGCCCTTCCTCCATCGTCCGCATGGTGAAAAAGAACTGCAGATCCGGCAGCCGCCGCTCGAGGCAGAAGCGCAGCAGCAGCGCCGGACTCTCGGAGATCGCGCCGTACTCGCCCCACGTACGCCGGCTCCAGTACATCTGCGCGGCGAGCAGCTGCTCCGCGCTATAGCGCTCGGGATGCAGGTCTTCCCACGGAATGTCGGTCTGCGGATCCCATTCGAGCGTCTTCGCGCGGCGCCACAACTCCCACACGTCCGGCATCGCCGGTGCGAGCGGCAGCGGATAGCGCTGCTCGGAGACGTAAGCCTGGCGCATCATCTATATCCTCCCGAGCTCGGCGTGGGTCACGACCGGCAGCTCTAGCTTCCACACGGCCAGCCGCTCGCGCACCTGCGCGATCGTCGCGCGCAGCACACCGCGCTCCTGGCTGGCCGTCGAGGCGCCGAGTCCGAGGCGCGCGGTCTCTTGCTCCGCGGCGAGCCAGGGCTCGCGGCTCTTGTCCGGCACCAGCCACGTATTGCGATAGCCGCCCAGAATCACGTGCTCGAGCATGTCGCGCACGGTGTCGACGACCGCCGCCCGCGTGTGCGCGTCCAGCGTCGGCACGCGGCTGCCGAGCAGCGTCCACGCAAATGTCACGTGGCGCTGGCGGTCGCCGGCGATGAGCCGCAGCGCGGTTCGGACCACCTCGTCCTTCGCGTGCTGCAGGTGGCTGAGCGTGAGATTCAGGTCGAGCTGATCGTCCAGCGCGCCAAGCGCGGCGATCCAGGCTTCGACCGGCATCTCGGGATCGAGCGCTGCCTGCGCGAACGGGTGATTGCTCGCGCGCACGAGCCCGGCGTCGCCGGGGTCGGGCTCGTAACCGCCGAACACGTCAGCGAACAGGCGGCAGACCTCGAGGTGCTTGGCTTCTTCCGCCGGACGAAAGGACAGAAACAGCTTGGCGTCCATGCCGAGTGAGCCAGACTCCAGGCAGAAGCGGATCAACAGCGCGGTGCTCTCGATGAGCCCGGGATAGACGCTCCACGCGCGCCGACTCCACGTGCGCCGCGCCGCCTCGCGCGCGCTCTTGTCGTAGGCCGTCGGGTCGAAGCGGTCCCACGGAATGTCGGTCTCCGGATTCCAGCGAAAACCCTTGGCCTGGCTGTAGAGCTCACGGAGTGCCGGCACCTCGGGCGCGAACTGCAGCGGGAAGCGGCGCTCGACGAAGCGCTTTTCTTGCTCCTGATACGCGCGCAGCAGCCGCGCCGCGTGTGAGTCGGTCACCCGCGGAATTGTAACGCTCACGACGGGATCGCGTCGATCAGCCCATAGTCCAGCGCCTCACGCGCGTCGAGACTGCGCGCGCGGCGCATGTCGTCGGCGACGTCCTCGGCCGCACGGCCGGTCGCCTGCGCGAGACGCGCGTGGAATCGCCAGAGCAGTCGCCGGTGCTCTTCGCTGTACGCCGCGATCTGATCGGGCGTGCCCGAGAGCTGCACCGTCGGCAACGCGAATCGAAACGTCGTGTGCGCCGATGCAGAGCGCTGGTCGGCGGCGGCGAGAACGCCGATCGCCGGGCCCGCGACGAGTCCCTGGCAGCGGATTCGAATCGGCGCGCGCGCGGCGTCGATGACATCGATGAGCGCAAGCGCCGCTTCGAGGGTGCCCTCTGCGCTGCTCAGCACGACCTCGATCGGCGCATCGGCCGCGGCGTCGAGCATCGTGATCTGCGCGGCGGCCTGCGCGGCGAGCGCCTCATCGAGCCGGCCGGTCACGAACACGATGCGGCGCTCGAACAGCTTCTCCTGCAGCCAGGGCGGCGTGGGGGGCAGCGAGCGCCTAGCCTTTGAGGCCGCGCACGGTGAAGGCCGAGACCGGACGCTGGAACCCTTTGAGCTGGAATTCGCCGCCCGGCTCGGCGTCGACCAGTTCACCGGCCGTCGCGTAGACGCGCTGGCTGATCAGAATCTGTCCCGGCGCGGCCTCGGCGCAGAGCCGGCAGGCGAGGTTCGTCACGCTGCCGATCGCACCGTAGTCGAGGCGGCCCTCGAAGCCGATCGCGCCGATGGTCGCGTAGCCCTGCGCGATGCCCACGCCCATGTGCAGCTCGAATCCCTTGCGCTGCCACTGCGCGGCGAGATCGCCCATGATGTCCCGCATGGCCACGCTCATGCGCAGCGCGCGCTCGACGGGATTCGGCACGACGACCGGATCGTTGAAGAAGATCATCATGCCGTCGCCGGTGAAGCGTTCGAGCGTGCCCTCGTACGCGAGCACCTGCTCGCCCATGCGCGCGTGGTACTCGCGGAGCACGCTCATCACCTCTTCGGGCTCCGAGGTCTCGGCGAACGACGTGAACCCGCGCAGGTCGATGAAGACGACGGTCACCTCGCGGCGATGCGAGGCGAGCGGGTCGTCGGCGCCGCCGTGCACGATCAGATCGGCGACCTGAGGTGAGAAGAAGCGCTTGAGACGTCCGACGCGCTCGAGCTCGGCGAGCTGGCTCGCCACCCGCTCTTCCAGCGTCGTGTTCCACTCCGCCAGCTCACGCGCCTGCGTCTGCACGGTGTCGTGCAAGGTCTTGATGCGCAGCATGGAGCGAACGCGCGCCGACAGCGCCTGATGGTCGACGGGCTTGGTCAGGTAGTCGTCCCCGCCCGCGTCGAATCCAGCCACGAGATCCTTCGTGTCGGCCATCGCGGTGACCATGATGATCGGGGTGAACGGAAACTTCGGATCGCCCTTGAGCCGTCGACACACCTCGATACCGTCGAGCTTCGGCATCATGATGTCGAGCAGGATGAGATCAGGGTGGGTCTCGTGCGCGACGGCCAGCGCCTCCTCTCCGTCGCGGGCCACGACCACGTCGTAGCCTTCGTGCCGCAGGCGCGCTTCCAGCATGCGGACGTTCGCGGGCGTGTCGTCGACGACCAGGATGCGGGCCGGGCTCCTCACGACGGTGGAGTATACTCGCGCTGAAAATGCGGTTCGAACACACCGATCCGCTCGCGGCGTTCCTGCTTCGCTCCCCGCTGGGCATTCTGGTGCGCGGTGTCGCGCGGATCCGCACGTCGGTCCAGCACAAGCTGCTGGCTGCCTTCCTGCTTGTCACGCTGCTCTTCCTCTTCATGGGCGTGTTCAGCGTCCAGACCATCCGCCGGATGTCGCAGCACACCGACTGGCTCGACGAGGCCCACAAGCGAGTCGACCTGTCCCAGCAGCTGCAGCACTCGCTCGCCATGCAGATGCATCTCACGGGGATGGCGCTGATCGTCCGCGAGGAAACGGCGCTCGCCAACATCCTGCGTGAGAACAACCGCTTCAACGACACGCTGGTGCGCATCGAGCAGCAGGCGCCGGACGCCGAGCGCCAGATCATCCAGAAGATCCGCTCCGGCCAGGAAGAGGCGATGACCGTCGTGGCCGACATCGCCAACCTCGTGCGCGACGGCAAGATCGAGGCGGCCACCGAGCTGCAGCTCACGCGTGAAGATCCGTTGTACCGCTCGATCGACGACCTGGTGCATGTGGTCGCGCAGCACGAGGATCAGCGGATGGCCGAGCTACGCGCGAGCATCCGGAGCGCGAACCGGCGCTCGCTCGTGGTCATGGGCGCCTTCGCCGTCGCGTCCGTCGCGCTGGCGCTCGTCGGCGGGTTCGTCATCTCGTGGGCGTTCATCCTTCCGGTGCGTGCGGCCGACGGCTTTCTGAGCGACGTGGCGGCGGGGAACTTCGGCGGCGTGGTCGAGGTGCCCAACGGTGACGAGTTCGGGGCCCTCGCCGCGCGGCTGAACGAGACGGCGCGCGAGCTGGCGCGGCTGGATGCCGACCAGCGGCTGACGGCCGACACGTTGCGCGCGCTGAATCTGAAGCTCGAGCAGGCGAGCCGGGCCAAGTCGGAGTTCCTCGCCAACATGAGCCACGAGCTGCGCACCCCGTTGAACGCGATCCTCGGGTTCACAGAGATGATCCTCGACGACCTCTATGCCGAGGTTCCGGCGCAGCTCAAGGAGCCGCTGGCCGATATCCAGACGAACGGCAAACATCTGCTGCGCCTCATCAACGACGTGCTCGACCTGTCGAAGATCGAAGCCGGCCGCATGGAGCTCGCGCTGGGGGACTACGCGGTGGAGGACATCGTCGCGACCGTGCGTGCTTCGCTGCGCTCGATCGCCGACGAGAAAGGGCTCGACCTCGTGACCGAAGTGGAGCCGGACCTGCCCCTCGCCCACGGCGACGCCAAGCGTCTGACCCAGTGCCTGCTCAATCTCGTCGGCAACGCGCTGAAGTTCACCCAGCACGGCCGGGTCAGTGTCGGCGTGGAGCGGCGGGACGCCGACCTGCGCTTTCGCGTGTCCGACTCCGGCATCGGCATTCCCGCCGACCAGATCGACGAGATCTTCGCGGAGTTCCGTCAGGTCGATACGACCACGACACGTGATTTCGGCGGCACCGGCCTCGGGCTCAGCATCACGAAGAAGTTCGTGGAGATGCACGGCGGCCGCATCTGGGCGGAGAGTGAGCTCGGCAAGGGCTCGACGTTCTATTTCACGATCCCGGTTCGCGTGGAGCGGACAGTCACGGTATGAGCGACAAAACGATCCTGTACGTCGAGGACAACGAGTTCAATCGCAAGATCGTGCGGCAGCTGCTCGCCAAGACGACCTATCGTCTGCGCGAAGCCGTCGACGGCGAGCAGGGCGTCGCCTCCGCGCTCGCCGCGCCGCCGGATCTGATCTTGATGGACATCCAGCTGCCGAAGATGTCGGGGCTCGACGCTACGCGGCAGCTGCGCGGCGACCCGCGCACCGCCGCCGTCCCCATCATCGTCGTGACGTCCTTCGCGCTCAGCGGCGACGATCAGAAGGCGACGGCCGCCGGCGCCACGGCGTATCTGGCCAAGCCCTACAGCCCGCGCG
>Ga0114129_10006365_pt1 | contig 16738 bp, 7 predicted proteins | sample RhiMetdeltSRZDD1_FD_80071 | JGI IMG/M metagenome (GOLD analysis project Ga0114129, IMG submission 80071) | Populus rhizosphere microbial communities from Tennessee, USA - Rhizosphere MetaG P. deltoides SRZDD1 (version 2) (version 2) | ecosystem: Host-associated > Plants > Roots > Rhizosphere >... | reverse complement strand
CATCAGTTCTTTTGAAGACATTTTCAAATACATGACTTCCTATGCGTTTTTCATAAGAGACAATGTAGAATTTCGTTCGATTAAACTCAATTTCTGATTTGTATGACCAGGTTGAAAATTCTGCTGCTTCTATTTTTGTTTACTGCGTGCAGAAAGGCAGACGTTTCAACACCTAAGCAAACGTCGTCATATCCACCGCTGGATACTACCGTGAATTATCTTCCGAATCAAATTCGATTCGGATCACTCAATTGGGTTGTTCATGAAGATCAGCATTTGCTCACTGCCGAACTGAAGGTGGCCAAACCTTATGCGGTAGAAAAAATTATTTTAATTCACGCAGAGGGCGGCATTAAGTCTTTCGATATTCCCTTGTTCGATGGATCATTCACTCCTACGTTGTATTACAAATCGGATAGTGGTAAGGTTACGATTTATGCTTATTACACCGGAGGTGTACCTCCAAAAAGGAGTGATTTTCGAAATGAAATCGATTATATAACCAGTTTGCATTACTTCGCGCTGGCACAAACCGGAATAGGCTCCGTAAAAATTCATTTTGACACTCTAAGTTATGAACCCCCGGATGGCGACTCAACATTATCCGATGAGCTGACATACAGGTTACATTGGATTCCCGAAAGTGAACATCTCGTCAGCGCCACTCTTGATATTCCTGAAGGGTATTTAGTTGCGGACATCACTTTGGTAACAGCATTTGGTGTTGATACGGTTACCGTTTCTCAATTCGACAGTTCCGTTGTGCAGGATGTTTATTATAAAACACAAACCAGGCAAATAGTTGTTTTCAAACATTCCGATACCAGGATACCTATGCCAGATGATTTCGATAATGGGTTTGAATATGTTATTGCATTGGCCTACTGGCAAAGGGACTTTAAAACTTATCACACGATTAAAATAAAGTTCAAATAAAACTCCTATATTTTCAATTTTCCGGAAAAAGAGCCTTAAGCCTTGCTTCAACAAGCTGCGCGTGTTTCTCACAACAACAATGAATGTTGATAGCCCATCGGTTGTGCACGTAGCTGCTTCGGGCGTCGGGAAGGCAGTAGTGATCAAAGCAAAGCATTCCACCAATTTTATCGTCAATAATATTTATTAATTGAAAGATGTACTCTGTTTCAGGATTCAGCGAATCGGAGTAATATGACAACAACTGCTGAGAAGCTTTGGAAAACTGTAATTCCAGGACTATTGAATTGTTCATGTCGTATTCTGCTTGAGTATAATACTGCGATAAAGTTCATGCCATGATTGACGGAGGTTAATTTCCGCTGGGTTACAACGGCTGACTGGTTCGGAAGTGTGGAAATTCTTTCCTCAAGAATCATGTTACGGCATCTTATTCACCATCTGTACGAGGTTCTCAATTATGGCACGTTCTGCACCTGAGCTTACGCGTGTAGTATTCGTTTCATAACCGCCGGTCGGCTTAGCCTTATTTTTCATTTCAGGAACGCCGTCCAGAGGGTAGGCGTCATCAGTAACCAGGTAGCCACTGCTTCCGTTGCAATGTGTGATCATAATCGTAAACGGGTACTTCGATAGCTTACGCATCTTCACACTGATCTGGTTGAACACTTCACCCGAAACCCCCGTCAGCACAATTTTTCCAATTTTAATTACAGTTAAGCGTACTATCAGTGAGTCTTCATTTTGATCGTTTGGTTTACGTGGAAGCATTATCTCACTCTGTAACGCAGATATGCGTCCCGATGAATTGCCTTTAATTTCACCGGCTACTCTTATCGCTTCAATTGCAAGGTCTTCTCCAACGGCATCCCGCTCCCGGGATTCTCCGTCATCAAAATTGCCGGGGCCGTAAATAGGATTGATGTCGCCGGATGCACCGACAGTTATGGGAACCATAACGCTGCCTTCAAATTTATCTTCTACATATTCTGCCGCTGCGCCTGGCCAGTCGGATGAAATGAGATAATTCTCCTGTCCAAGCACAACCGCATGGCATGGCCAGTTGATCATTAACCCTTTCACATTACCCGATTTGTCGGTCACTTTCATTACAGCCACTTCATGATCGCAGGGAGCGTAAGGATTTCTTCCGAGTGTAGTCTTTCCTTTACCATTCGATGCCCTGCGGTTAATATTCATTTTGCAGATTCCTTTGCCCGTGCCTATATCCGCGGGCTCCATAGAATTAAGCGCGTTGCGGGATGCTTCAATGATCTTGTTTCTTAATTCTTCAATGTAGTTAACAACAGCAACTGATGAATCTTCATTATAAACTCTTGTTACCGGACCGCTATGGTTATGTACGGCTGCCAGCATCACATATTCTTTTTTTACCTGGAGGTGTTTTTCGATCTGCTCAGTAATTTCTTTCCAGAAACCATGAGAAAATCCGATCACATCTGCTGATATAAGGAGCGCTTTATTTGTACCGTCACTGAAAGCGGTGGCGCGAACATAGAGGCTGTCATGCACTCCTTTCGACAGGTCCTTCCGATCACCGTACCCGCTCATAGGCATAGGCCAGGCTGGGGTGATGTTTATTTTCGCGAATCCGGCAGAGAACGGGGTTTTTTGGCCGAGCCCCACGCTGGCACTGAATAAGATGAACACTGTCACTAAGATTCTATTCTTTCTCATGGGCTGAACCTTTTTTCGGGCGGTTTCACAATGTTATATTTTTTCTCGTGAAACCGGTCTACCCGGCTCAAAATCCACTCTTTTGTTAAAATAATGATATAGTTCTAATTCAGGCAATACAATTGCTTAATATAGGAGTCAAATCCACGAAGAAAATTGCCCAGGTATGAAACAAAAATTACTCCTCATTTTGGCGTTCGCATTTTTCAATGCAACTGCTCTTTTCGCACAAGGCACGTGGCCGAAATCCGTTCAGACCCCAGATGGAGGAAAGCTGACAATGTATGAACCTCAGCCGGAATCCCTCAACGGCAACCAGTTAAAAGGCCGCGCGGCTGTGTCGGTGCGCAAATCGGAGGGCGATGAACCCGTATTCGGTGTTGTATTTTTCACCGCCACCCTACACAACAGTGAGAACTCAGGCAATTCTATTTCCTCGATGAAAATCAGCCAGGCGAAATTTTCAGGTATGGAAGACAAAGGCCTTATCGATGAATACACTACCCTGCTCGAAAAAAATTCACCGGGATGGAATATTGGCATGTCTGATATCGAGATCCGCGAGGCAGTAGACCGCGAAAAGAACACTTCAACCGGTTCAAGCTTTAACAACGCTCCTCCAGGAATAATCTATAGCGACAAACCTTCTACATTGATAGTGCTAGATGGCGAACCAAAAATTCAGCACGACAAGAATATTGACGCCGACAAAGTTGTTAACAGCCCGAACCTTATTTTTAAGGATAATGGTCAATGGAACCTGTATGCAGGTGGAAACTGGTACCGCTCTTCTTCGATTACCGGCGACTGGCAGATCAATAACCGGCTTTCATCAAAAGTTAAAAAGGTAAATGAGGCGGTAAAAAAACAGGAAAAGGAAAATAACAACGGGGAACAGCTTACAACATCACCGAAGCAAACGGAGATAATCGTGGCTACCGCGCCAACTGAACTGCTTCAGACCGACGGTGAACCTGTTTATAAAAACGTTGCGAATACGTCGTTGCTATACGTATCGAATTCACCTAATGAGATCTTCAAAGACATCAACACACAAAGAACATATATTCTGATTGCCGGCAGGTGGTACAGCGCAGCGAATATCAACGGTCCATGGACGTATGTTCCATCAGATAAACTCCCGGAAGATTTTGCTAACATACCTGAAGGATCAGATAAAGACGCGGTGCTTGCAAACGTAGCGGGTACAGAGGCGGCGGAAGACGCACTTGTTAACGCAGCGGTGCCGCAAACAGCAAAAGTGGATAAGAGAACTGCAAAAGTGAAGGTTGAATATGACGGAACACCTGTATTTAACAGGATAGATGGCACCTCACTTGAACTTGCAGAAAATTCAAATGTGACGGTGATGATTGATGCAGACGGAAGATATTTTGCGCTCGACAACGGTATCTGGTTTGTTGGTCAAAGCGCATATGGCCCGTGGAAAGTGGCAAACGAGCGTCCGCGGGATATCGAAGATATTCCGGCCAACAGTCCTGCATATAATTCCAGGTATGTATATGTGTACGACGAAACGCCCGACTATGTTTACATGGGCTACACGTCGGGATATCTCGGAAGCTATTACTACGGCCCAACTATAGTTTATGGAACGGGATGGCATTACAGGCCCTGGTATCGCAGAGTGTATTATCCTCGTCCGGTAACGTGGGGCTTTGGTTTTCTTTACGATCCATGGATCGGATGGAGCATTAACTGGGGCTGGAACTTTGGATACCTTTATGTTGGGTTTGATAATGGCTATTATGGTTACTACGGCTATCCACACTATGGATATGGCTATGGAGGCGGATGGTTTGGTCCCCATTACTATTGTCCCGCTTACCGCAGTCCATACTACGGCGGATATTACGGACATTACGACTATTACGGATACAACAATGGATATTACTATGGCCGTAACGGTTATGGGTATGCGCCAAACCGCAATATAAACGGAAATGGAAGCAGGCCTAACAGAAGACCTGCAACGAATAATAACAACAATGGTGGATCGGGTTGGACAAGGAATTATAACCTTTACAATATCCAGAGAGGGGGTGTAGTAACTCAGAATGTGGCCAGCACACCGAGAGTGTACAGGCCTGATGAAATCAGAAGGACAAATACAAATGTCGGCACAACCGCGACCAACAGGAATTTACGCACAAACAATATGAGGCAGCCTGTGACCAATGCTCCTGACAGGACATTTGAAAACGAATATGACGGATCGAGGCTGCAGAGAAACGAATTACCCCGGGTGAACAGGGTTGAACAAATTGAAAACAGGCAGCGGCATTTGCCGGCAGTTACGGTGCCTGAACAAAACGAGAGACCCGAGCGCGGGTTGCCTCGTGTTAACAGACAGGAACAAAATGAGAGGTCACAACATATGAGACGCGAAATTCCGGAAGTTTCAAAGCCCCGGCCAGTTGAACGAAACGAAAGACCGGTGCAGGTTGAAAGACCGCAACGTGTGGAGAGGAGTCTGCCTGAGCAAAGCAACAGGGTAGAAAGGCAGGAATACAGCAGGCCACAGGCGCCGGTACAAAGAGAATCATTTCCAAGGCAGCCGCAGGTACAGAGACCTTCAGGAGGTAATTCTAATAATAACGGAAATTCAGGTGGATTGCAGAGAGGAGGAAGACCGGGTAGATAATTGATAAAACCAGATTATGAAAAGCGCAGCATATATTTTTTTATTTAGCCTGGCATCGGGATTACTATTATCATGCGATAAGGACGACAACTCAAATAGTGTTGTAAACGATAACGATGTATTATTCGCGAAGAAAGCTTCGATCAGCAACTTCACGGAAATAACACTTGGACAAATAGCGGCGGATTCTGCCACAGACCCATCAATTAAACAATTCGGAGCCCAAATGGTAACTGAACATACAGCCGCCCAGCAACAGCTTGCGGCTATTACTTCAGGGCTTGGTATTGACGCGACCGGCGCGCTCGATGCAGAACACCAGCAGTTGCTCAGTACACTTCTTACTCTTAAGGGATCTTCTTTTGACTCGGCTTATATACATAGCCAGGTGGCAGATCACGAAAACACGATTGACTTCTTCAAACAACATTCTGCACACGGCTTGCAAAAAGATGTGAAACAATACGTATACGAAACATTACCTGGAATAACGGAGCATCTGAAGTTAGCCAGAACGCTTTCAACGAAATTTTGATGATTATTACATACTTCATGTGAAATTTCCCGAAACGCAACCTGATATTATTTTTTCCGTAATAGTATTTGTTTGCCAGAGTTTTTTGGAGACAGGCGGTTCTCTGTAAGTCATTTATTTTTTCCATCTCACGGTGAAATCTGTACGAAAACGGTAACCTACCCGAAGCAATAACCCATTGAAAGTCATTTTGTTCGTTGCGGTGAAAAAATAAATGTCTTGAGTATCATACAGATGTACTAAATTCCTGCTACCAAAACGAACGAAATATGATTAAACTACAGCATCTACTCTGTATTCCGTTACTATTATTTGTAACAGTCCTATCGGCCCAAACAAGGGTAATCAAAGGCAAAGTTGTTTCTTCACTAGACCAGACTGCAATTCCAGGCGTAACAGTCGCTGTTAAAGGTTCCCAGCAGGCAACCACAACAGGTGCAGATGGCGTATTCTCTCTTTCAGCTCCGGCTGGCCGTATTACGCTTCAGCTTTCATCGGTTTCATTTGCAACAAGAGAAGTTGCAGTAGGTGAAAATGAAAGTGAAGTGTCTTTTGAGCTTACACCTACCACTCAACAATTGAATGAAGTGGTGGTAACTGCGCTCGGTATCACAAAAAACAAAAAGAACCTTAACTACTCTACGCAAACAGTAGAAACCAAGGATCTCACAAAAGCGCGCGAAACTAACATAGGCAACTCTCTCTCAGGTAAAGTTGCAGGTCTCGACGTTGTAAGATCATCGCAGGGTGTTGGTTCAAACGTTCGTGTGGTACTTAGGGGCGACAGATCGTTCACCGGAGGCAGTGAAGCGTTCGTGGTTATTGATGGTATTCCGGGCGACCTGGGAAGCCTTAACCCTGATGATATCGCTTCAATTAACGTGCTGAAAGGTTCTTCAGCAGCTGCTCTCTACGGTAACGAAGCGGCAAACGGTGCGATAATGGTTACCACTAAAAAAGGTGTCGTTGGGAAAACTGCAATTGGCATAAACAGCAGCATTCAGCTCGACAAACCTGTAAACCTGCACGATTTTCAGAATGTGTATGCCCAGGGTTCAAACGGTAACTACCTGAAAGATGCCGAAGCTACCTGGGGTCCTAAAATGACTGGCCAGATAGTAAAAACATGGAGCGTTGATCCGGCAGACTCTTCAACAACATATGCGCTCACACCTCATCCGGATAATTACGACGATTTCTTCAGCACAGGTAAAACATTTACCAATGGTGTTTCACTCAGTGGTGGTGGCGATAAGATCCAATCATATTTCTCGTACAATAACATCTATGGTAACGGTATTGTAGATAATAATAAATTCAACCGCCACAATTTCAACTTCAGGGTTGGTGGTGATCTTACAGATAAACTTTCGTTCGATGCCAAGATCACTTATTTCTGGCAGAAAGCGACCAACTACATCAGGTCAGATGAAGACTTCTCGAATGTTAACAGACAGATCGTTCGTCTGCCTTCGAACATTGATATAGACTATGCGAGAAGCCACGTTCAGTATACGAACTCTAATGGTGAGTTGAAACAGAATTACTGGCACCCGGGATCAAACGGAGGTGAAAATCCATTCTGGGTAAAATATAATGTAACCAACTATTTCGAAGCAAATGCTGTAAAGGGAATGGCGTCTTTAACCTATAAGATCATTCCGACATTAAGCGTAATGCTTCGCCAGGGTTTGAACAAAACTTCTAACAATAGCGACGAAAAAAGATATTTTGATACGTATGTAATCGCTAACAGCGGATACTACAGTCTCGACTACAACCAGGTAACTTCAAGCAACTCCGACATCCTTTTCACTTACAATAACGGATTCGGTGATTTCAACCTGAGTGCTACTGCAGGTGGAAACCTGAGGCAGGAAAGGTATTCAAGATTGAACTCGGTAGCGAGTGAACTGGTGAACGAAAATGTTTTTACACTGAACAACGCTGCTCAGGGTAAATTGTCTTCAGATGAGGATGTGTGGAAGAGAGACAAAAATTCAGTGTATGCTAGTGCTGATATCAGCTTCAGAAGCTACCTGACGTTGTCTGCATCAGGCAGAAACGACTGGTCATCTACACTTCCTCCGGATAACTGGTCATATCCATTCGGTGCTGTTGGTTTAACAGCTATCATTTCTGATATGGTAACTATGCCTTCGGCAATCAGCTTCTTTAAATTAAGAGGATCTATTGCCCGTACAGGTATCGACCCGGATCCATTCATTACTAAGGAATATTTCAGCGTGAACCCCGGCGGATCGATTTCAAAGAGTAACGTGAAACCTGTTGATACACTTAAACCGGAGCTCACAACATCGAGAGAATTTGGTTTCGACCTGAACCTGTTACAGAACCGTATCGGACTTGAATTCACATATTATAAAACAAACTCAAAGAACCAGCTGGTTAGCGTAGCCACACCTCCTGCTTCTGGTTACTCAAGCAAACTTATCAACGCAGGTAACATCCAGAACAAGGGTATCGAAGTTACTTTGAACTTCACACCGATCAAGACTACCGACTTCACATGGACTTCTTATGCTAACTATGCGAGGAACGAAAACAAGGTTCTTTCAATCATTCCGGGTTCATCAGAACTTATCCTGAGGAACGACTTCATCAACATCACCAAGATCGTTGAAGGCAAACCTTACGGTGAAATGTATAGCCGCGGTCTCCTCAGGGATTCTGCAACCGGCACACCAATCGTTCTCGACAACGGCGTTCCTGCCGTTACAGGCGCGAAGAATGTTTACTTGGGTAACAGCCGTCCAAAATGGAACGGTGGCTGGGGAAACAGGTTCACTTACAAAAACTTTTCTCTCAGTTTTCTCGTAACTGCCCGTATGGGTGGAAGAATAACATCGTTCACAGATGCTAACCTGGAGGGTGATGGTCTTTCTGCAAGAACTCTTGAAGGAAGAGAAGGTATGATCGCTCCGGGTATCAAGGCTGACAAAACACCAAATACTACCCAGATCACAGCTGAACAGTACTGGAACGCGCTTGGTGGTAGAAACACACCTGTTGGTGAAATGTTCACTTACAGCGCTTCCAACATCCGTATGAGGGAGTTGGTGCTTTCTTACACTATTCCTCAGGCAACACTCGACAAAACGCCAATTAAAGGAGCAAGTATATCACTTACAGGACGTAACCTGTTTTTCTTCAAGAACGACGCAAAACAATTCGATCCTGAACTGGTGGTATCTACCGACAAGGGCTCTATCGGAACTGAATCATTCTGTTTACCTTATTCACGTTCATTTGGCCTTAATCTAAACCTGAACTTCTAATTTGAAATAATGTTGATTATGAAAAAAAATATAAGCGGCTTAACTCTTCTTCCGGCGTTGTGTTTTGCGATGGTACTCTCATCCTGCACAAAAAACTTTGAAGAGTTGAATACCGACAAGACGAGAATCGAAGTTCTGAAGGGTAAACAATTGGATAAGTTGTTTACTACCGCAGAATATGCCGGTATTACCAATACCGACCAGTGGGCAGGCGGCTACCAGTTGCTTCAGTCGCTCTACACCGATGAGCAGGCTCAGTTCTTCGCCTGTACCCAACCGCGTTTCCCGAGCGACCGTAACCAGATGGTGGGTAACTGGATCAACGGCGGCTGGGGTGCATTTCTCCAGGGTGCCAACACACTTGCTTCGATCCTCAAAGCTACAGGACCCGAGTCCGAAGCTCCGGATCCTGTGAGGGAAGCGGTTGCCAAGATATGGAAGGTGTACATCTATATGCCGATGACTGATATGTTTGGTCCTATTCCTTATTCAGAAGTTGGTTCCGGTAAGGACGATATCCTGTACGACAGCCAGGAATCAATTTATAATGACTTCATAGTTTCTCTCACCGATGCAACTGCGGTTCTGAATGCAAACATTGCGCAAGGATCTACTTTCGCGGATGGTGACGTGATATACGACGGCGACCTGGCAAAATGGTTGAAATTCGGCAACAGCCTTCGTTTGAGGGTTGCAATGCGCATTTCAAAAGTTGATCCGGGAAGGGCACAGTCTGAAGCGGAAGCTGCTGCTGCCGCACCAGGCGGATTGATGGTAGATAATGCTGACAACGCATTTATGAGGCCGTCACCTCCCAACTATCTTAACCCTCTCGGTGTAATTTCAGAGTGGGGTGAGTTCAGGATGAGTGCTTCAATGCAAAGCGTGATGCTCGGATATGATGATCCACGTGTTCCAAAATATTGGGAGCCTGCAAAGAATACCGGCGGGTTCAAGGGTATCCGCAATGGTCTTACCGTTGAACAGATGTCTGCTCCTGAAAATAGCAATGAAAACAACTGTAATGTACCTGCCAGATTCCAGAACGTTGCGAACACAACAGAACCTCATGGTTTGATGGTAGCTGCTGAAACATGGTTCAACCTTGCCGAGGCAAAGCTGAATGGCTGGAACGTTAGTACAATGACTCCGAAAGAGCTGTATGAGGGTGGTATTTCCGAATCGATGGCCCAGTGGGGTGTTGCCGGCGGCGATGTTACTGCATACCTCAGCAGCAGTGCCACGCCAGTTGCATTGAATGACATCTATAACACGCCTGCCGTATCTGATATCCCGGTTGCCTTCGGGGCCACTGAAGCTGTTCAGAGAGAGCAGATCGGCACTCAAAAATGGTTGTCTCTTTATCCGTCTATGAGTCCTGAAGCCTGGTCAGAGTTCAGACGCACTGGTTACCCGAAACTGTTGCCAAGGCTTAACAGCGATAATGGTGGAACAGCTGCCGACAGGATCAAGAGGCTGGTGTTCCCTCCTGATGAATCTATCATCAATCCTAAAGGATATCAATCCGGTGTTCAGTTGATCGGTGACGACAACAACGACATCAGGATGTGGTGGGATGTTGATTAATATTTAGTTTTTCTATATTATTTAAGGTCACTTCTGTTATGGAAGTGACCTTTTTAATACCGCCGATGACACGCCTGCAGCGGATAAAAATTCCTTATTTTACACGGTGAAATATCTATCCCTTATACTTGTAATTATTGCGATCTCCGGCTGTGGCGATTCGCCGTCGGGAAAGCTTTTTACAAAAATCTCCCCTTCTTCCACGAACATCAATTTCAAGAATCTGCTTATTGAAGACGAAGAATTCAACGTGCTCAGCTACCCATATTTTTATAATGGAGGTGGCGTGGCCGTAGGCGACATCAACAACGATGGCCTTACCGACGTGTTCTTTACCGGGAACATGGTAAAAAACAGGTTGTACCTGAACAAAGGCAACATGAAATTTGAAGACATTACTGTGAACAGCACAGTTGCCGACAAACAGGGATGGTGCACCGGTGCAACGATGGCCGATGTAAACGCCGATGGATGGCTTGACATATATGTGTGCCGGAGTGCCGACGCAGATAAGGAAAGAAGAAAGAATCTCTTATTCATCAACAACCACGATAAAACTTTTACGGAACAGGCAGAACAGTTTGGAATTGCCGACATGGGCTACAGTACACACGCCGCTTTTTTTGATTACGACAAAGACAACGATCTTGACCTTGTTGTGATCAATCACAGTCAGAAAGAATACATGCAGGGACAGCAGGAGAAGCCTGGTATAAGACAACAGAAAAATCCTGATTACAGCACTCACCTTTACCGTAATGATAACGGGCACTACATAAACACTACAGACAGTGCAGGCATTACCTCTAACGTGTTGACGTTCGGCCTGGGTTTGGCAGTAAGCGATCTAAACAACGATTCATGGCCCGATATATATATCAGCAACGATTTCAATGAAGCCGACTATTGCTTCATAAACCAGGGAAATGGAACGTTTAAAGAGATGAGCCGTGAAATGTTTCCGTATACAAGTTTATTCAGCATGGGCAATAATGCATCTGACATGAACAATGACGGCTTGCAGGATGTAATTACGCTGGACATGCTACCCGAAGGAAACTATTTGCAGAAGATGCACAACGGTGCAGAAAACTTCGACAAGTTTCAATACCTGTTCAGTAAAGGTTTTTTTCAACAGTACAGCCGCAATATGCTTCAGGTGAACAGGGGCGACGGCACATTCGATGAAACGGGACAATTTTCAGGAATAAGTAATACCGACTGGAGCTGGGCACCTCTTGCAGCTGATTTTGATAATGACGGGAAAAAAGACGTGTTCATCAGCAACGGCTATGTAAAGGATTACACCGACATGGATTACATCAAGTATAACGTAGACATGATCATGGAACGAGATCCGGTGAAACAGCAGGAGATGATGAAGAACCGTATGAATAAGCTGCCGGAAATAAAGATTTCAAATTATATTTTTCGCAACGAGGGTGAACTGAGATTTTCCAATAAAACGAAAGAATGGGGACTGGACGAACCCGTGATATCAGCTGGTGCGGCCTATGCGGATCTTGATAATGATGGTGACCTTGACATTATCACAAATAATTGTAATGACATTGCGAGTGTTTACAGGAATGACTTAAATAAAGATTCGGCCTCATACATAGATATTCAATTGAAGGGAGAAGGGATGAATACATTCGGCATCGGTGCGAGGGTAGAAGTGATTTCAGATTCATCCTGGCAGATGCAGGAAATGATGCCATCCAGAGGCTTTCAATCAGGTGTTGATTACAAGTTACATTTTGGTATTACAAAGAAAGACTCAATCAACGAGGTTGTTGTACACTGGCCAAATAATAAAACATCAAAAATTTCATCGCCGGCTAAAAATCAGGTCCTGAAAGTGGATATCAAACAGGCTGAGTCGATGAAATTAAAATTAACACCGAATATCGATCACGATTATGAAAGGTTAGAATTTGTCGATTCACTTCCTTTTAAGCATACAGAAAATAACTACAACGATTTTACACAACAGGTGTTGTTGCCCCAGTGGTTCAGCAGGCAGGGGCCCGCGATGGCAAAGGGTGATATAAACGGAGATAAGATCGAAGACGTTTTTATTGGTGGTGCAAAAGGGCAGCCGGGCGCAATATTTATCAAGGACAGAAACGGAAAATTCAAAAAGGTGGACGACGCTGCAATTACCGAAGACGCCGCTTACGAAGACATCACCGCTGCAATCTTTGATGCCGATGGGGATGGTGACAATGATCTGTTTGTAGGTAGCGGCGGTTACGAATTGCAGCCCAACGATCCGCTACTGCAAAACCGCTTGTACATGAATTCAGGTAAGGGAAAATTTACCAGATCAAATTCCCTGCCTGCAGACATGATCAATGATAATGCCGTAGCAGCCGGTGACTTCAACGGCGATGGCGCAATTGATATTTTCAACGGAGGATTTTGTGTACCAGGTAAATATCCCGAAGCCAGCGGATCACAGATATTGATCAATGATGGAAAGGGAAACTTTTCAAAGCCCGCTGAAGGATTACTAAAGAATTACAACAGTGATAATCTCGTTACGGCCGCGACCACCACTGACGTTAACAAAGACGGAAAAACAGATTTGGTGATTGCAGGTCACTGGATGGGAGTTGAGTTATGGATGAATAAAGGAAATTATTTTGAAAAGGACACTGCTGCCTATTCTTCACCGCATGGTTTATATAACACCGTTGTCGCAACAGACATTGATGGCGACAATGACATAGATATTATTGCCGGTAACCAGGGACTGAATAACCAGTTCGTTACTACACCTGACGAGCCTATGGAAATGTTTTATGCTGATTTCGATGGAAACGGAACGACAGAACCAGTTATTTCATATTACATTGATCATAAATCGTGGCCGATATACAGCCGCGACGACCTTGTGCAGCAAATACCATCATTCAATAAGAAATTTCTCTTTTTCAGTGATTATGCGAAGGCTGATATGAATGCCGTTTTCGGTGAAAAGCTTAAAACCGCAAAACACTATACTGCTTCACAAATGGCGAGTATTATACTCGTAAACAACAACAATAAGTTCACACAACAGTTATTACCTAAAGAAGCTCAATGGTATCCGGTGTACGCCATCGCTATTGCGGACATTTATGGGAACGGGAAAAAAAATATTATCGCTGGTGGAAATCAGACTTATTCAAGAATAAAGTTTGGTGCTTATGGTAGCGGAAGATGTGATGTGTTTGAACGGGACAATCACGATAACTTCATCAGAATTCCACCGCAGCAGTCGGGGTTGAACATTAAAGGAGATATAAGAAATATAGTTGTAACCGACAAAGAATTAATATTCGGTATAAATGATCAAAAGCCTGTTGTTTACCGCTAATAAAAGTTTGCAGTGAAAAATCTTCAATATACTTTTTTACTGTTTGCGATCATTGTCACAGGCTGCGGTGAAGACCATTCCAGGATGTTCACTGATCTTCCTCACGGCAAGACGGGGATTGATTTCCGCAACCTGCTCGTAGAAGATGAAGTACTTAACGTTGCCCATTACATTTATTTCTATAATGGCGCGGGCGTAGCAATCGGAGACATTAACAATGATGGCCTGCAGGATGTTTTCTTCACCGGTAACATGGTGAAGAACCGTTTATATCTGAACAAAGGCGGAATGAAATTCGAGAATATCACTACGCAAAGTCATACCGCCGACTTCCAGGGTTGGTGCACCGGTGCAAGCATGGTAGATATCAACCAGGACGGATATCTCGATATCTACGTTTGCCGCAGCGCCGACGACAACGCCGAAAAGAGAAAGAACCTGCTATTCATCAACAACAGGGATTTGACATTTACTGAGGCAGCGGATCAGTATGGTTTGGCCGATAACGGCTATTCAACTCAGGCAACATTTTTCGATTATGATAAAGATGGCGACCTCGATTGTTTTGTATTGAATCACTCAATTTCAAAATATTCTACCGGTGTAACAGAAAATCCGGAGATAAGAAACAAAAAACTCCCTGAATATGCCAGCAGGCTGTACCGGAATGATGGCGGTCATTATAAGGATGTAAGTGATGAAGCCGGGATAATTTCAAATGTGCTAAGTTTTGGATTAGGTGTTGCCACTTCAGATTTTAACAATGATGGCTGGACGGATATTTATGTTTCGAATGATTTTAAGGAATCGGACTATTTGTTTTTGAATAACAGGAATGGCACATTCACTGAAAGCTTTACGAAATGTATGGATGTTGCTTCGCTTAATTCGATGGGCAGCGACGCCGCAGATTACAATAATGATGGCTTTACCGATCTCGTAACGCTCGACATGCTGTCTGAAGACAATTACCTGCAGAAAACCCATGCAGGTCCCAACAACTTCGACAAAACAAATTTTCTGATCAATAAAGGGTTCCAGCCGCAGTATATGCGCAACATGCTGCAACGTAATAATGGCGACGGAACGTTTTCGGAGATAGGGCAGATAGCAGGAATCTCGAATACAGACTGGAGCTGGGCAGCGTTGTTTTGTGATTTCGACGGAGACGCAAACAAGGATCTGTTTGTCAGCAACGGATTCGTAAAAGATTTTTCAGATCTTGATTTCATTAATTTTTCTACAGATAAGCTGCTTAAAAAACAACAGGGAGAAAATGTTGGCTCATTTGAAGAAACAATTGAGAAAATGCCCACGGTAAATCTTCCGAATTATTTATTTCATAACGACAGCAGCGGATCATTTAATAATACTACGAAGCAGTGGGGCCTTGATAAGGCGGTTGTTTCTTCAGGAGCAGCATATGCAGATCTTGACAATGACGGCGACATGGATCTTGTTGTCAACAATTCCAATGAATATGCATCGGTTTACGAGAATAATGCGCGTGAGCTGGTAAAGAATAATTTCATACGCATAAAACTTGAAGGCACTGAGAAGAACAGGAACGGAATAGGAACAAAGGTTAAAGTGTATTGTAAAGATGGGATGTTGATGCAGGAGCAGTTTCCAGTTCGTGGGTACCAGTCGTCCGTAGATATGGTATTGAATTTCGGTATAGGAAAAAACGTAACCATTGATTCGATATTAGCTGAATGGCCTCACGGGAAGTTTCAGGTCTTAAAGAATGTGAGGGCAAATGAAACAATTACACTAAAGGCAAGTGATGCCAGGGATAGCATACGGTTAGCAAAGCTGCCGATAAAGACGCTGCTTGTGCAGGAGCAATCATCGCCCATAAAACATATGGAGAACCAGTTCAATGATTTTACCGTGCAGCCTTTGCTGCTTAACTTTTTATCGCGGCAGGGCCCATGCATTGCAAAAGCCGACGTGAACGGAGATGGACGGGAAGATGTTTTTGTAGGTGGTGCGAGAGGAAAGGCGGGACAAATACTTATTCAATCCGCAAACGGAAGCTTGATTAATTCGGGTCAGGTTGCGATTGCTGCTGATTCATTGAGTGAGGATGTTGCGGCAGTGTTTTTTGATGCCGACCAAAACGGCACTGCAGATCTTTTTGTCGGCAGTGGTGGTTATGAATTCGACAAAAATGATCCATTGCTCCAAAGCAGATTATATTTCAATGACGGAAAGGGCAATTTCACAAAAAGTGTGAATTCGCTGCCGGAAATGAAGATCAGCGTTGGTTGCTTAAAAGTTGACGACTTAGATAAAGATGGCGATACAGATGTATTCGTAGGGGGAAGAGTTGTGCCTGGCAGCTACCCTGTTGCACCACAAAGCATGATATTGATAAATGATGGTAAAGGGAAATTTACTGATGCTACCGAGCAGATCGCACCTGCATTAAAATACGCGGGAATGATAACAGACGCTGTATGGATCGACGTGGATAAAGATGGAAGGAATGATCTGGTGGTTGTTGGAGAGTGGATGCCGATTAAGGTTTTCCTGAATAAAGCCGGAAAGTTCGAAGATGCGTCGGCGCAATACATTCATTTTGCATCATCGGGGTGGTGGCATAAAATTCTCGCGGACGATTTTGATGGCGACGGCGACCAGGACCTCCT
>Ga0114129_10006364_pt1 | contig 16740 bp, 10 predicted proteins | sample RhiMetdeltSRZDD1_FD_80071 | JGI IMG/M metagenome (GOLD analysis project Ga0114129, IMG submission 80071) | Populus rhizosphere microbial communities from Tennessee, USA - Rhizosphere MetaG P. deltoides SRZDD1 (version 2) (version 2) | ecosystem: Host-associated > Plants > Roots > Rhizosphere >... | reverse complement strand
GTGGAGATCGAGCGCGACGAGCTTCAACAGGTCGTCGTCTCTCATCTCGGTCAACAGCACCTCGCCACCGCCTTCGAGCAGATCCTGAGAAAGTTGGCGCTTGGAGTCAATGAGCTGATCGATCTTTTCCTCAACCGTCCCGCGGCAGACGAACTTGTGCACCAAAACGTTCCTGGTCTGACCGATACGGAACGCGCGATCGGTCGCCTGGCTCTCGACGGCCGGGTTCCACCAGCGATCGAAATGCACGACATGCGAAGCGGCAGTGAGGTTGAGTCCGGCGCCACCGGCTTTCAACGAGACGACGAAGAACGGTACGCGCTCGTCCTCCTGGAACTGCCTCACCAATGGCTGCCGCTTGCCGACCGCCGTCTCGCCGTGCAGGACGAGGCCAGAGCGGCCGAAGAGCGATTCAAGGAACGCCGCAAGCGGTGTGGTCATCTCGCGGAACTGCGTGAAGACGAGCACTTTCTCCTGCTTCGCCGCGATGACCTCCGCTATCTCGCGCAGTCTGGCCAGCTTGCCGCTGTCGGCCTCACTCCACGATCCATCGCCGAGCCATTGCGACGGATGATTGCAGATCTGCTTGAGGCGCATCAGCGATGCGAGCACGACGCCCCGACGCTTCATCCCGTCAGCTCCCTCCAGTTCAGCCGCTAGGTTGGCGACCGCCTGCTGATAGAGCGCCGCCTGTTTGCGCGTCAGTTGGCAGAAGGCCTTGAGTTCCGTCTTGTCCGGCAGGTCGGCGATAACGGACTTGTCGGTTTTCAGACGCCGCAGGATGTACGGACGCACCAGCGCGCGCAGCGGTGCGTACGAGTTGTGGGGTTGCGACGAGAGGCGTTTGGTGAACGTCGAGAACGCCTTCCCGGATCCCAGCAGGCCGGGGTTCAGGAAGTCGAAGATGGACCACAGATCGCCCAGGCGATTTTCCACCGGTGTGCCGCTGAGCGCGATGCGCGCCCGCGCATCGATCTGCTTGGCAGCCCGGGTCTGCTTGGCACCGGGTGTCTTGATCGCCTGCGCTTCGTCCAGGATGGCGAGGCGCCACGGCGTGGCGAGCAGTGCGGGCACGCGCAAGAGCGATCCGTAGCTGGTGATGACGAGGTCGACGCCGGCGATCCGATCACGATCGAGCGTCTTCAATTCCGCGCTGGCCATCGCCGAGGGATGGGCGACGATCGCGGTGAGGGTCGGCGCGAAGCGCTCAATCTCCGCGGTCCAGTTGGCCAGCAGAGAGGCCGGCGCGACCAGGAGGCTGGTGCGTCGCGTCCCATCCCGGGCCGCGCGCGCCCGCATCACCAGCAGCAGCGCCAGCACCTGCATCGTCTTGCCGAGGCCCATGTCATCGGCGAGGCATGCGCCCAGGCCGAGGCTGGAGAGCCGATGCAGCCATCGTACGCCGGCCTGCTGATAGGGTCGTAACGTCGCCTTCAGCGCCGTGCCAGGATCCAGTTGGGCCAGTTGATCGGGATCGCGAAGACCGGCAAGCGTCTTCATCAGCCACGGCCCGGCGACCACGGTTGACCAGTCTGGCGCCGTGGCGGCAGCGATGTCGCCGGGCACGTGCGCGCCGGCGAGAAGGCGCATCGCTTCGCCGAACGAAAGCCCGTCCTTCGCAGCGGCGGTTTCCACCGTCCGGAATTCGTCGAGCATCCGGCTCAGCCTGTCGCGATCGACTTCGACCCAGCGCCCGCGCACCAGGTGCAGGCCGTTCGACGCGGCGAGCAGTCCTTCGATCTCCGCGTTGGTCAGCGGCTCGCCGTCGAGGCTGACACCCATCTTGAAATCGAGCAGCGCGTCCGTACCGAGACCCGACGGCGGCTTGCCGCCGACGGTGGCCGTGACTTGCGGGCGTGGTGGACGATTCGCCCGCCACGCCGTCGGGACTCGCACGACGACGCCAGCGGCCTCGAGGCGAGGGACATCGGTCAACAGTTGAAATGCCTCGGCGGGGGTCCAGCGCAGCGGGTGATAGATCTCGCCCGCCTCGACCATCCTTTTCAGCCACGGACACTCGGCGGCGGCGCGCTGGACCGGCACGAGCAACGACAGCAGCCGCGACTTGTTGGTGGCGCCGGCATATTCGGTCAGCGCGCGGCCGAGCGGCAGGTGCTGTGCCCTGGCCTGCGTCGACAGCTGAGTCGTGTAGGTCGCCAGAAACGCGAACGGCGACTCATCATCGCGTCGGTTCTCGGCGAGGTTGAAGTGCACACGGCCGACGAGATGCCACGCTGGATTCTTACGCTGGAGAAACTCCTGGACCGACGCCTTTGATTCGGCAAGTTCGGATCGAAACGCGGCAACGATCTCGGTCCAGAGCGTTTCAAGGACCGCGGCCGTGATGTACTCGGCGCCCGTCATCGGCGGCGCGGCCGCGGCGAGTGCTTCGAGCTCGCCGCGCGCCGGCGCAGAGATTGGCGGGTCGTGCGCGTCCAGGTCCGAATGCGTGCAGATCGTGGTGACGAACCGCGCGGCAAAATCGCGCCAGTAGCTGAAGTCTGCCGGAAGCGTGGTCCCGACTTGGGCGGCGCCGAGCTCGAGCAGGCCGTGACCCGAGCCGCGAGCGAACGCGCTTTCGACGTTGAGAGAGAGCGCGGCCGGCGGTCGGAGGATGTCGTCCGCGACCGTGAACAACAGGTGGCCGCGCGGAGTCAGTGTCAGCGACGGCATGAGGATCGTCTATCCGAGGGCTTCGCCGACTACGGCACCTTCAGGACGACCATCTGCAACCCGGGGATATCGGCGAAGTCCTTGGCGTTGGAGGTGAGCAGCCCGAAGCCGCGCTGGATTGCCTGTGCGGCAAGCCACAGATCATTGATGCGCACGCGTGGATCTTTGCCCGCTTTCTTGATTTGCGCCGCAAGCCTGCCGAATGTCTCCGCCGTGTCGAGGGTGATTCGCAATTGAGGTTTTCGGCGCAGCCGGCGGAGCATCGCCATGGCTCGATGCTTTTGCGGACCCGGTCGCAGCAGCTCGAGTCCAAATCCGACTTCCGCGACATTCACGGGTGAAAGGTAGACCGGATCGTGGCGGGTGATCGCGTGGATGTCCGCTGCCGCGAGCGCTCCGCGCTCGACGGCAATCCACAAGCTGGTGTCGATCAACCAGCCCACGGCTCACGCAACTCGGCTATGCGCCCGCGGCGACGTTTCCGATGGGACGCGATCGCCGCAGACAACGCACCGGCCGTCTCATCGTCCAACGTGCGATACAAATCGCCGAACACGCTGAGAGCGTCCTGACGAGGCGGCTCGGGAATGAGGCGAGCGACGAGCCGCTGATTCCGCACGAGCACGACCTCTTCCTGGTCACGCTCGAGCGCGTCAAGAACGGCGCTGAAATTCCGCGCGACGTCGGTCACTGACCGCGTCTTCATGGAATCAGCTTATCTGATTGAATCTGATTCGGCAACCGTTGGCTGTCCAGACGATTGTCCTGAGACGCGGCACAACAGCGTGTCCAGAGCCAACGCCAGCCAAGTCGCCTGATCGAAGAAGAGAATCCGCGTTGTCGTCATGGCGCGCGGTGTGCGTCGAGGGCCGCGTCCTCACAACGCTTCGAGGCCTTACTGTGCCGTCAGGGCCTCATGCCAGTCGAGGATCTTGTCGATCGCCGACTGCGTCGCCGGGTGGTAGAGACTTCGAGCGACTTTGTACACGGACTGGGCAAAGCGCCTCCCCTCATCGCTCTTCGACAACTCTTCATAAAGCGGTCTGACGAAGAGTCGCCGCCCGATCGTCAGCAGAAAACTTTTCAGGCGCGGGAACGCCGGCCGATAGTCATGCCGCACGGCGATCAGCAGCCACTGCTGCAGGACTTCGGCATTGCTCGCGTCGGTCAGATGGAAGGCGGCATCGATCTCATGCAGTCGGTCTGCTGAGAGCTGAGGGGACAACGACCGAAGGAAGTGCAGCCACTCGTGCGCGGTCCAGTCACGCGCATCGAGGTCGCGAGTCTGAAGAGTGTGGTCCCCCCACTTGGCGGCAAGCTGTTCGATGCGCACCAATCGCTCCGACACCGCCAACGGCGCTTCCTCCGGCAGACCGGGACGATAGACCCATTCGTTGACATCGATCTTGTCGCCGAGCTGTGGGTAGCGGTCGAACAACTGGGCCTTGAAGAAGGCCAGGACCTGTTCCGTGTTGACGCTCTGAAACCGGAACGCCGCGAAATACGCGCGGAGACACGCGTCGAAACGCTCGCGTCCAAACGCGTCTTCGAGGGTTTTCAGGAACAGCGCTCCCTTCACGTATGGCACTCGGGTCACGCCGTCGTCGGGACTGCGGCCGCTCAAGTTCACGTAAAGAACCTGATCCCGCTCGTCGAGGCGCGCGAGCTCAGCGGTGAGGCGCCGCTGGTCGAGCACTCGCTCCACTGTGGCGCGAGAGGCGCCGTATAACAGTTCTTGCAGCCGGTACTCCACATAAGTGGTGAAGCCTTCGTTCAGCCAGAAATCGCTCCACGTGGCGTTCGTGACCAGATTGCCGGACCACGCGTGTGCGAGCTCGTGCGCGATGACCGCGACGCCGCTGCGATCGCCCGACAACAACGTCGGCGTCACGAAGATCAGTTCCGGGTTCTCCATCCCTCCGAACGGGAAGCTCGGAGGCATGACGAGGATATCGAATCGACTCCAGGGATACGGCCCAAACAGGATCTCTGCCTGCTGAAGAATCCGCTCCGCCTCGGCGAACTCGTAGGCGGCACGAGCCACCACGTCGCGCTCGGCGTACACTGCCGTTCGAGGCCCGATTTCGGCGTGTTCGAGATCGCCGACCGCGAGGGCGATCAGGTAAGGCGGAATCGCGCGCGACATGCGGAACTCGGCATCTTCGCCGTCGTGAACCTGAGCGTTGTTTTCAGCGCTCATCACGGCGACGAGACCATCCGGGCGACGCACGCGGGCGCGATACGTGATTCGAGTCGCCGGCGAGTCCTGCAGCGGAATCCAGCTCCGGGCATGGATGCTCTGAGACTGCGTGAATAGAAATGGCTGCTTCTTTCCCGCAGTCTGAGCGGGATCCAGCCATTGCAGCGCCGTCGCGTTCGGACTCGTTGAATAGTGGACGCGCACGTGGCTGACGTGATCCGGCACTTGAATCGTCAGCGGTGCGCCCTTCACGTCGTCATTTGGTCCAATCGTGAATTCCACGCCGGCGTACGGGCCCTCCTGGTCACGGCTCTCCACGCGGTTGATGCTGAGCGCGCGCGTGTCGAGTACCAGCGGTCCGGTAACGTAGTCCCGCGCGCGCTCTACCGTCAGCGTCGCAATCCCGTGGATCTGTCGCCGATGGAACGAAACCTCCAGATCGAGGTCCAGGTGCAAAACTCTAATGTGGTTTGGTGCCGCGTAGGAGTGTTCGTCTATAGTCCGCCCCGTTGGACTCATTCGGGTATCACTGTTTAGATTTGCCGTGTCGCGCCGGATGGCGCCGTGGCGTTCGGCGGAGCGATGCCCGCCTCGTCGTTCCGGCCGCGGCGTGGGGCCCGGCAGACGCGGCGGGTTTCCGCTATGCCATCGCGTCGATCAGCACCAAGCACTCGCGCTTTCCGAACTGGACGAGCCCCGTCCGTGTAACAGTCAGAGATCGGAATGGCGACATCGAGGTGATCGGCATCGAGCGGCCCGTCACACAGCCGGCACTTTCACTCGCGCCGCGCGTTTCGCCAGCGTGGCAATCGCCTTCGTGAAGAGGCGGACCACGAGCACTTCAGGCAGACTCGGCGTCCCGACGACGTTCATCAGGTGATAGGCCTCGTCGTTGGCGTCGGTCGCGGCCACCTTCACCATGAAATCGTGACCGTTGATGATGTACGCGTCGCCGCTTTCGTCCAGCAGCTGCAGGCCGATGCGCGACAGCCGATCGCGCTCCGCGATCGCCTTTGCTTCGGTGTAACCCGCATTGGTCATCGCGCGGTCGCCGATGATCAGGCTGACCTGCCGGTGGTACTCGTGCGTGGGGTTTCCTTGCGCATCGAGCGGCATCATATCGAGGGCGCCGTACAAGGTCTTCGCGAGGCTCTCCCACGAATCGCCTTCCGCGATGGCCCGCGTGACGACCTGGAAGGCGCCGAGCGCGATGTTGGTGAAGTCGAACTGCCGCACGCCCGCCTTGACCAGCGAGTACAGTTTGTCTTCGGTCAACTCCACCTTCGTGAAGTAGCCATTGATATCGTAGCGATCGATGACCGATCGCTCCGGCGCCAGCCCCGGCTGGCCGGTGCGGATGTAGATCTGCGTCAGGCGATTCTGCTGCGTCTCGCGAATGAACTGGCACAGCTCCAGACCCGCCGTATCGGTTTCCATGACGACGTCGATGAAGGCGACGGCGATGTAGGCGAAGAAGCGCCCGCCGAGCGTCGTGCTGAGCAGATCGACGGCTTCGGCCTTGTTTTTGGCGGTGTAGAGCCTGACGGGGTGTCCGTCCACCTGGAAGTTTTTCATCGCCAGCGTCGACACCTTCAGGACATCGGGGTCGTCGTCGACAAGCAGGATCGGCCATTCCTTCTCGAACATCGCCCACCTCCCTGAGGAACGCGCGCCGCGCTCCTCGTACTGTGTAGCTAGTCAGGAATGCTCTTCGGAACCGTGATGGTGACGCTGGTGCCGGATCCCGGCGTGGACGTCACTTCGACCCGTCCCTTCATCGCCGAGGTCACCAGGTTGTGGACAATCGCCAGGCCGAGGCCCGTGGCCCCCTTTGCCCGGCCAGTCGTGTAGAAGGGCTCGAAGACGCGGGATATGGCCTCCGCGGGAATCCCTCGCCCGAAATCGCGCACGGTGATCGTGAAGTGAGACTCCTTGCCGCCGATCCAGATCTCGATTCGTCCACCATGGTCGGAATACGCGTACCGCTCGATGTTGGTCAGCAGGTTCAACACGACCTGCGTCAGGAGTCCTCGATAGCCGAGCCATGACTCGTCGCTGCCACCGGGCAATGTATTCACGATCTGCATCTCGAGCTGTGCCTTGCGCGCGCTGATCGCGAACAGTCCGACCGCATCTTCGACAACGGCGACAATCGGCAGCGGCTCCTTGACGTCGGCGATTTGCCCCGCTGAGAGCTGCTTGAAGCTGCCAACGAGCTTGTGCGCCCGCTCGATGTTGGCGTGAATCAGACCGATCGCCTCGCGAATGTCCTCGAACTCCGCGCGGGCTGGCGAATCGATGATCGCCTGCGCGAGCGCGGGTGAGGAAACCCGTTGCCTGACGACGCTGGCCGCGGTGTTGACGATGCCGAGCGGCGTGTTGATTTCGTGCGCGACGCCCGCGACCATTTGCGTGAGCGCTCGCAGCCGTTCGAGCTCCATTTCCGCGCGAATCGCCCGTTGCTCGAGCTCTTCGCGCAACAAATGCTCGCTGCTGGCGCGAATATGCGCCACGAGATTCGACAGCACGGCGGCGACGAGCCGGGGCGACTCGGGCAGCGCGTCGAGGAACGCCTCGCGGCCAAGGCTGAACAGGTGACAAGGGGTGACGGCTTCGACTGTGTTCGAACGCGGTCCGCCGTCGAGCAATGCCAACTCGCCGAACGAGTCGCCGGGTCCGAGCCGGCCGAGCTCGACCTCCGTTCCGTCCTCGAGTGTTTTCGAAACCCGAAGCCCGCCCGCGAGCACGCTGTACAAACAGTCGCCGGGATCGCCGTCGTGGAAGACGGCTTCGCCTGCGGCAAACGCGCGCACCGTGCCGGCTTCGGAGATCGTCCGGAGCAGTTCGTCGGCGAGGTGCGAGAACAGCGGGATCGCGGGAAGGCTGGCTCGAGTACCCGTTTCTCCGAGAGCGGCTGCGGAATTCATACCGCGCCCTTCATATCTGACGGACGGACGCGTACGGGTGGGTTTTGGACTAGCTCGCTCGTCGCGTCGGTCGAGGGAAGGCCACGCTACGCCTTTCGCTGACAGTCGTCAAGATGTCAGGCGAGAAAAATGAAGTGGAAGTCGGTCGTGACGATCGAGTCAGCTCGACCGTTTCATCGTGGCGATCTCATGTAGTGCAGGCCTTGAGGCCTGCATCAATCGGCGTTTCACCGACACGCGAGTTCCGCCCGGATGTGTGCGGCCGTCGCATTGAATTCGAGCGCCTGTTCCACCGTCAGGCTCTTGCCGGACTGCGCCTCGACCTGGTTGATGAAGGCGCCGAGCATGTTACAGGCAGGCATCGTCTGCGACGCTTCCAAATGTCCGAGCGCGCTCTGAAGCAGGTCGCGGCTCCGCGGGAAGTCGACTTCAACCGTGGCGATGAGATCCTCGAGACGCTGCGGGGGAGTACGTGGCTTGAAGACGGTTGCCGCCACGTACACGCCGCCTGTGAAATTTGGCGCTCCCGCAAGAAATGAACCTTTGAGCGCCCCGCTCGCTCCATCGAAGACCGACACGTGCGGCGGTGCGTCGGCGCCGGTCGCCGTCACGATGTCCGCGATGCCGTCCTCGTTGAGATCGCCTGCTGCGACACGGACGCCGCCGGTGAATCCTGCGCTCTCGGCTAGAAACGATCGCAGCTCGGCGAGCGTCGAGCCGTCGAACACTTTGACGTGAGGCGTGCCGCCGGCATCCGCGCCGGTGACGATGTCGGCTTTGCCGTCGTTGTTGATGTCTCCGGCGGCCACGAACACACCGCCGGTGAAACCGGGCGAGTACGCGAAGAACGATCGGATCTCGGCGCCGGTCACACCGTCGAACGCCTTCACGTGCGGTCCGCCACCAGGCCCCGCGCCGGTGATGATGTCGACGGTCCCGTCGCCATTGACGTCGCCCGCTGCCACCCGGACGCCACCGCTGAACAAGGCGCTGTAAGCGAAGAAGGATCGGATCTCGCTGCCTGTGACCGCGTCGAACACCTTGACGTGCGGCGCGCCGCCCGAGCCTGCGCCGACGATGAGGTCGGCCCGGCCATCGCCCGTGAGGTCGCCGGCCGCGACGTACACGCCGCCGGTGAACGAGACATCGAATGCAAAAAACGATCGGAGCTCGCTGCCCGACGCGCCGTCGAAGACCTTGACGTGCGCCGGGCTTCCCGGCCCCGAGCCGGTCACGATGTCGGGCACGCCATCGCCGTTGACGTCTCCGACGGCGACGCGAACGCCGCCGGTGAAGCTCGGGCCGTAGGCCAGAAACGACGACAGCTCGGACAACGTCCCGCTATCAAAAACGGCGACTTGCGGAGCGCCGCCGGAACCGAGTCCCGTCACGATCTCTCCGCCGTGCGCGACCGCCGGAACGAGAGAGAGCGAAACAATCAGCAGCAAGGCGGCGAGGGGCAGCCGAGCTTCGAGCACCGACGTGTACGGCGTCTTGCGGTCGAGAAACATGAGCGACCTTTCTACTCGAACCGTTACTGCTTCACGACGACGACAGTGAGCAGGCCTGGAGATGTTTGACCGAACACGCCCGCCGTCGCTCCGGCATAGTTCTGTCCGCGCAGCGAGAAATTGTGCATGCCAGCCGGCAGCGACGTGGCAAAGCTGATCGCGTAGGGCGTAAATCCGTTGGCTTCGACCGTCAAGCTTCTCGGCGGCTGAACCGTAAAGACGAAGGTGTTATCAACGAACACGGCAACGTCCGCTCTCACGGCCCCGCCGTCTGTGTTCGCCACGTCTCCATAGCTCGTTACGATCACGAAACTCTGGGCGGGCACGTTGACGTTCATGGACATGCCCGTGATCGTCGTGTACCCGACCGGGTTCAACGGAATCCCCGATCCGGTCGGCGGTGTGAATGGAGCGATCTGAGAGACCTGGAAGAAAGTCTGACCTGTGACGCCCGCGGGTCCGCTCGGACCCGATGGACCGCTTGGACCGGACGGACCACTGGGACCGGATGGGCCACTGGGACCGGACGGACCCGCCGGACCGCTTGGACCGATCGGACCACTGGGCCCTGACGGACCACTTGGGCCCGTCGCACCCCAGCTGACAGGCATCTCTGGAACTTTGCAGGGTTCCGTCTCCTCCACAATCCGAACCTGTCCATTGTTTCTGTTGACGCACGCGTGAATGATGCCCGGCTGCGCGTGCGCGACAGTACCTGCCAGCGCCCACACAGAAATCACGCCGAGGACGGCGAAGGCAACAAGAGTCCTGGTCTTCATATGTCTCTCCCGATTTCGGAAAGCGCCGGTGACCTGCGCAGTCTAGGGAGAGACACTTGAGGCGTCAACGCATTTCAGCGTGAAACAAAAACGTAATTCAGCGCGCGGCGAGAAGCCCGAGTGCTCTAGCGCTGCGAGACTGCGGGCACGACGGACTCTCGCGATGGAACGCCGAGCACGGCCGAGCGGACGAACGCCCGAAGGCTCTCGTGGCGCAAATACAGTCCCACCCAGATCAGCGCGGCGACGTAGGTCGGGAAGAGCACATGGCTGAACAGTGGATTGCCGACTCGCACGTGAGTGGCGATCGCGCCGCCAAAGTACCCGGTCAGCAGCACCGCACCGAGAATCGCTGTGCGCGGAATCACGTAAAGAGCCAGACACGCGAGCTCGATCACAGCAATCGTCACAGCGAGCTCTGCGGGATAGCCGAGTTGGGCGAACGAATCGGTCACGGCCGCGATCGGGAAGAACTTGACCACGCCGTCGAACAGCAGGAACAGAACTGCCAGTGAGCTCAGCGTCCGGCCGGTCCAGACGCGCTTTTGAGAGGTGAGCGAAGCCATTCTTGTCTCCTTGGACCGTTCTTTTCGGTCTCTACCTATACGTCGAACGAGTTGGTCTGGAATCGACAAGCTCAGCTGGCAGGGGGTTGGGGAACCGTCAGTCGTTGGTCGTTGGTCGTTGGTCATTAGTCGTTAGTCTTGGTCGTTGGTCGTTAGTCTTTAGTCGTTAGTCCTGCGGTCGTTGGTCCCGATTAGGACCAGCCCCCCTGACCAACGACTAACGACCAGATGACCAATGACGAACGACTAAGACCAACGACTAACGACCAACGACCAACGACTGACAAACGTCAGAAACTGTATTTCACATTGAACTGCGCGGTCCGCGTCGGGCCGCCGTTTGCGATCGTTCGCAGGATCAGGAACGTCGCGTCACGGCGGTCGCCGTTCGGGTTGTTGAAGTTGGCGCGGTTCGTCGCGTTGAAGACGTCGAAGTGCGCCTGGAGCATGCGGTTCCCCCCGAGGCGGAACCGGTAGCCGAAGCGCACGTTCATCAGGAACGAGTCCGGCCCGCGGACGCCGCGGAAGCCGCCCTTGTTCTCGACCGTGATCGCATCGGGATTCGTCGCCGTCCCGCTGTAAGTGCCGGGGGGCAACGGTTCCTGGAACTGACCGTTTCGATCCGGGTCGGTGCTGCTGTCGGTCAGCGTGAATGGCGTTCCGCTCTGGTACGCGATACCGGTGCTCGCGATCAGCCCTCTCGTCTTCGGCACTTCGACCGCGCCGCTCACCGAGAGAATGTGCGGTCGGTCTTCGCCCGTCGGGCCTTCATTCTGTTCGAGATTCAGCTGATCGAGAACCTGCGTCGTGATCGTCTCGATGTTTCCCGCAGACATGAGGTTGCCGACCGAGCGCGACCGGGTGTAGGCGAGGCGGTACTGGTATCCGTGCGTGAAGCGCTTGTTGAGGCTGACCTGCAGCGCATCGTAGTCGGACCACCCGACGTTGACAATTTCGAGCAGGGCGCCGGCGAAATTCGGGTTGACGCGCACGAGCGGCGCGGTGCGGCCGGTGCTGGTTCGGAGTCCCGGATTGACATCCTTCCGCAGGTAGAGATCCCGCGCGTTCACGTGGATGTAGTCCGCGCTGACCGCCATGCTGGTGCCGAACTGCCGCTCGTACCCGATGCTTGCCTGCCGCGAATACGGCAGCCGCCGATCCGGGTTGTCGAACTGCACGGTGCCGGTATTTTTCTGCTGCGTCCCCGGCGGGAACAGCGCGTTCAGCAGAGCGCGGTTGATCACCGGGCCGTTCGCGAGGAAGGGATTTGTCGGCAGCCTGCCCGCCGACGGCCCGGGATCGACCGATGTGTTCGAGGGACAGATCGGCGCTGTCGGAGGCCCGCACAAAAACGCGGTGAAGGAGTTCGCGAACGCACCGCTCGACATGATGGCGGTGAAGAACGAATACGGCGTCTTCTGATAGTAAAGTCCCCACCCGCCGCGGATGACCGACCTGCCGTCCCGATCGAGCTGGTAGGTCGCACCGAGGCGCGGTGAGAAGTTGTTCTTGTCCACCGGGTACTTGGATGGATCAGAGAACAGGAAGTTGTCGGTCTCGGTGATCGGAACCACTTCGACGTCGTAGCGGACGCCGGCGCTTACCGTCAGCTTCGTATTGAGCCGCCACTTGTCCTGCGCGAACACTCCCAGCTCGTGGCCTTTCGTCGTAAAGTCGGATTCGATCGGCACGCGGATGCTGAGCCGGTCGGGGTACGTCCGCGGATCGGCCGGATCGAAATCCCTGTCGCTGGCCGAAAACGTGAAGCTGCCGTTCATGTTGCCGGCATCGAAGACGTGAAGCGGCAGATACGCGTAGCTGGCGCCGAACTTCAGATCGTGATCGCCTTTCTTGCCCGGCACGAACCACGCGAACGTTTCATCGAGCTGGTACGACGGATCCATGCGCCGGTTGGCGCGCTCGCTCGGTCCGTCCTCGAACGTCTGGTGCACGAGCCGCGGCTTGAGCGACGTCTGATTGCCGACGTCGAAATAGCCCGGGTTTCCGAAGAACACGTCTTCATGCGTATACGACAGCTTGAGCGTGTTGACCCGGGTGTTCGCCAGCACCGAGTTCAGCGTGCCGACCATCGTCCAATCGACGTCGTTCTCCTGTTCCGCGCGCGCCGCCGTGTAGTTGAGAGCCGTGAATTGATTGGTCTGCGGCGACGACTCACGCAGCCAGCGCACGGCCCACGTGTTGTTGGCGTTGATCTGGTGGTCGACGCGGGCCATCCAGTTCCAGACGTTGTCGTGGGTGAAGGTCGTGAAATTCAGCTCGGGCCGGGCGGTGATGTTGATCGTCCGGCCGCGATTCTGGTCGATGCGCTCGAGGTTCAAGAAGTAGTGCAGCTTGTCGCGGACGACGGGACCGCTCACCCAGCCGCCCCACTGCAACTGGCGCGTCTCGGGCTTCTCCAGGTTCTGCTTCTCGGCGAAATAATCGCGGACCGTCATCTTGTCGTTCTGGTCGAAGAAAAACGCCGTGCCGTGGAGGACGTTCGACCCTTGCCTCGACACGGCGTTGACGACGCCACCGGCGCTGTTGCCGAATTCGGCGTCGAACTGGCTCGTCAGAAGCTGGAATTCCTGGACGGCCTCCACCGGAATCCGCGCCTGCGAGCCGCCCTGGCCGGCGTTGAACGTATCGTTGTTGCCGGCGCCGTCGAACGTGTAGTTGATGTTGCGGGTGTTCTGCCCGTTGACGCGGATCGAATCGGCGCCAAACGAGTCGGTCGAGATCAGGGCGGTGACGCCCGGCAGCATCGTGAGGTAGGTCGTGAAGTTCCGGTTGATCGACGGGATGTCGTTCAGCTCCTGCGAGCTGAGGCTGCCGCCGATCTGCTTGCTCGAGGTGTCGACGAGCGGCGACTCAGCGGTGACCGTCACGTTCTCCTCGACCGCGCCGACTTCGAGCTGCGGATCGATCGACTGTGTCTTGCCGACCTCCACGCGCACGCCGCCGCGCTGGTAGGTCTTGAAGCCAGCGAGCTTGGCGGTGATCTCGTAGCTGCCCGGCGTCAGCGCGCTCATGAAAAATGAGCCGTCCTCGCTGGCCGTAACCTCGCGGAACTGGCCGCTCGCCTCGTTGCGCGCCACGACGACGACGCCCGGCAGCACGGCCCCCTGTTGATCGAGGACGCGGCCTCGAAGCTCGCCGGTGCCCTGCTGCGCCAGGGCCGGCGACGCGATCGCAAACCCCAGAGCGACAATCCACATCAATCGGCGCATAGATGCTCCCTCCAAGAGTCACAAGCGGACGAGCGGGACGAACCAGTAAAACGACCGGCAGAGGGAAAGATGAGTCCGGCGAAATGAAGAAATCCCGCTAAACCAGCCTGATTAAAGGGCAGCGGCGCGCTTCAAGTCAACGTGAACCGTGCGATGATGCTTTTTTTCGCTCCGCTGAGACTGATGCATCCAAGATGTTGGATGTCAGGACGGGTTCTCGTTTCCGCCACCGCATTGCGGACCTAAAGGTCCGCACTACATGTGACCCTGTCGGGTTGCGGACCGAAAGGTCCGCACTACATGTAACCCTGTCGCGTTACGGACCTGAAGGTCCGCACTACGTCTGAGCCTGCAATGATCGGAATGGAGACCTGCTTGAGGGTGTCGTGCAGGCCCTTAGGCCTTGTTCGCGGCGGGTGTATGCTGGGCGGCGAACTGGGCTTACCGACAGGAGGGAACGATGTTTTCCCGCGTAATCGCCACAGTCGCGCTGGTTTGCCTCACGTGGTCGCCGGTTTCCGCAGAGGTCGTCCGGATAGACATCCAATCGCGGACCGATGTGCTGGCCGGCAAGTCATTTGGCGACGCCGGGGCGTACGAGAAACTGGTGGGCAAGGTCTACTTCGAGATCGACCCCGCCAACAGCGCGAACACGATCATCACCGACATTGCCAACGCACCACGGAATGCGCGCGGGCGCGTCGAGTTCTCGTCGGACTTCTTCCTGATCAAGCCCAAACAGATCGAGCGCGGGAACGGCACCGTTCTGTACGAGGTTTCCAATCGCGGCGGCAAAGGCATGCTCGGGTTCTACCAGCAGGCGAGCGGAAACCTGAACCCCGCGTCCGAGGCCGACTTCGGCGACGGTTTTCTGATGGACCGCGGATTCACGCTGCTCTGGCTCGGCTGGCAGTTCGATGTGCCGAAGCGCGACGGACTGGTTCGCGTGTACCCGCCCGTGGCCACGGCCAACGGCAAGCCCATTGTCGGCATCGTCCGCAGCGAAGTGATCGTCGCGCGCAAGGCGTTCGATGCGTCGCTCGCGGATCGCGAACACATCGCCTACGCCGTCGCCGACCCGAACGATCCGACGAACTCGCTGACGGTCCGCGACACGATTGAGGGCCCGCGCCGCCTCATTCCTCGCACTGAATGGGAGTTCGCTCGATTCATGTCAGCGCCGTCAGGAACTGCTGTCGGAGGAGGCGCCGCGGTTCCGGACCCCACTCGTGTCTACCTGAAGTCAGGGTTTGAGCCCGGGAAGATCTACGAGGTCGTCTACCGATCGCAGAATCCCCCGGTTGTCGGCGTCGGTCCCGCGGCGGTCCGCGACACGATCGCGATGCTCAAGTACGGCTCGGCGGACGCCTGGTCGATTCCCTCGGGCGCGATCAAACGCGCCGTGGCATTCGGCGTCTCTCAGAGCGGCCGGTTCCTGAGAACCTACCTGTATTACGGGTTCAACGAGGACGAAGGCCATCGAAAAGCGTTTGACGGCATCATGGCGCACGTGGCCGGCGCGGGGCGCGGCAGCTTCAACCTGCGGTTTGCCCAACCGTCGCGCGACGGACATCCTTTCCTGAACAAGTTCTACCCGACCGACATCTTTCCTTTCACGGACGCCGTCGAGACGGATCCGGAAACGGGCGCCAAAGACGGCCTGTTGCTGCGCGTGAAACCGGAATTCATGCCGAAGGTGTTCTACACGAACTCGTCGTACGAGTACTATGGCCGCGCCGCTTCGCTGATTCACACGACCATCGACGGACGCGGCGACGCGCCGCTCGTGAGCAATACCCGCGTCTACATGTTCGCCGGCGGCCAGCACGGGCCCGGGCCGTTCCCGCCGCGCCGGAGCATCGGGCAGCAGCTGAATAATCCGAACGACTACCGCTGGATCATGCGGTCGCTCGTGGTCTCGATGGACAAGTGGATCAAGGACGGAACCGAACCGCCCGCGAGCCGCTATCCGCTCGTCGCCGACAAGACACTGGTCAAGCTCGAAGAGCTCCGCTTCCCGTCTCTACCGGGCGTGCAGAAGCCGAAGGAACTGCACAAGGCTTACCGCGCCTCGTACGGCGCGGATTTCGCCACCAAGGGCATCATCACGCTCGATCCACCGGAAGTGAACGGTGAATTCCCGCTGCTGGTTCCGCAGGTGGACCGGGACGGAAACGAGCTCGCCGGCCTGAAGATGCCGGAGGTCGCGGTGCCGCTCGCGACTTACACAGGATGGAATCTGTTCAACGCCGAGTCGGGACCGACCAACCTGCTCTCGAGCATGCAGGGGTCATACATTCCCCTCGCGCGTACGCGCTCGGAACGCGAGCGAACGAAGGATCCGCGGCTGTCGATCGAAGAGCGCTATCAGAGCCGCGACCAGTACTTGAGCCAGGTGTCCACTGCGGCCGCGCAGCTGGTTCGGGGGGGTTACCTTCTTCAGGGAGACGTGACCGCGATCGTCGAGCACGCCGGGCGACACTGGGATCTGGTGTCGTCGTCGAGCCGCGAGACGAGCGCCTCGCGACCGTGATAGTCACGAGTCGGTAGTCACTAGTCGGTAGTCAGTAGTCGGTAGTCACTAGTCGGTAGTCAGTAGTCGGTAGTCGGTAGTCGAGAATTCTGATTGTGCGCGTGACTACTGACTATTGACTATCGACTACCCGACTACCCGACTACTTCTTCGCTCCAGCCTTCCGTTTCTTCTTCGAGGCTTTCGCCTTCGCCGGCTTTTTCTTTGCGGCCTTCTTCGGCTTCGCGGCCTTCTTTGGGCTCTTTTTCGCTGCCTTCGGCGCGCCCGATCGGCCGCCGCCGGACTTGCCGGCGCGCGCGCCGCCGCTAGGCCGGCCGGCCG
>Ga0114129_10006363_pt1 | contig 16742 bp, 14 predicted proteins | sample RhiMetdeltSRZDD1_FD_80071 | JGI IMG/M metagenome (GOLD analysis project Ga0114129, IMG submission 80071) | Populus rhizosphere microbial communities from Tennessee, USA - Rhizosphere MetaG P. deltoides SRZDD1 (version 2) (version 2) | ecosystem: Host-associated > Plants > Roots > Rhizosphere >... | reverse complement strand
ACCCTCGTCTCACAGGGTGCGCAGTAACCGAGGGCTCAGTCCTTCAAACTCCCGGTGATCTTCTCGTTGGGGTTGCCGATGATGCAGGTCACCTCATGGTCACCCCGCGACCAGGACTGCTGGGTCGGGTGGAAGACGTACAGCTCGATCGAGTCATCCTCGACGGCCTTGTTCGAGTAGTCGGCGAGGCGGTCGTTGCAGCCCTTCTCCGCCTGGTCGAAAACTGCCTGGTCGCCCGGAAACGCCGTACCCGTCAGCGAGAAGACCGCGAAGACCTCGGCGTCGTGCGGGTTGGCGCACGGTACCGCGTCCACGCTCAGCACCGTGCCGCTGTCGGTCAGGCCGTTGAAGCAGTCGCCGGCCTTCAGGTCGTTCACCGATACCGTGCCGCTGTCGACGATGTCCCCGGCATCGTTGCGGTTCGCGCTGTTGGCCGCGGCGAAGATGACCGCCGCCACGATGCCGAGCACCCAGAGCGCCGACAGGACCAAGCCGGTGACGGCCAGACCCTTGCCCTTCTGTCGCCGCTTCGGGATCTGGACCAGGGCGACGATCCCGAAGATCACACTCAGCAGGACCCCGCCGAGGATGCCGAAGATCAGTGAGGCGACTGCCCAGCCGTTCGTACCGGCCGGCGGTGGGGGCGCCTGCTGGTAGTACGACGGCTGCTGGTAGTACTCGGGCTGGTACTGCTGCGGGTACTGCGGTTGCTGGTACTGCGGCTGCTGGTACTGCGGTTGCTGGTAGCCACCCTGGTCCGGATAGCCGGAGTTCTGGTAGCCGTACGGGTCGTGGGGTGGCTGCGTCATGTGCCGGCACGTTAGCAGCCCACCAGCCAGTTCAGCACTCCGTCGGGTACGCCTGGCAGATCCGCTGGACCATCCGGTCGGCGAGGTCGGCGTCGGTGGCCATCCGCAGGAACGCAACGTAGCGGCCGACCCGGACGATCGTCCAGTACATGTCGTCGTTTTCGTCCCGTCCCCCGCCGCGTTCGACGAATCGCAGCGACTCGTCGCCGGCGAACCCGGTCGACGTGATGGTGAGACCGCGCGTACGCCGCGCAGTGCTCGACCACGGCCCGGGCATCCGCCACCGATTTGGCGGCGTTCGCCTCGTTCGCGTTCCGCTCGACCCAATGCCCGTTCGCAATCCATTTATGCGAGTAGTCCACGCCGTCCCGCCAGAAGCTCCGTACCGTCCGGGTCTCCTGGATCCGGTAGGCGGTTACGGCGGGGAACGTCGGACAGACATCGAAGCGCATCAACGGCCAGTCGGCGAACTGAGCCAGGTAGCCAGGCCCCAAACTGCCTCCTGTGGGGTGAGGCGTCCGGTGAGGGCGACTCCATCGCAGGGGGAGCCGTGGGCCCGGCCGGTGCGTTGGCGATGTCGTCCCACAGGGTCACGGCCTGATCATGGGAGTATGGCTCACCACCGGTATGCTGGGCGCCGTAGTACATCGCCTGTTGTTGGGGTCGATAGCGGCAGGTACGCGGCGCCGGCAGCGTCCCCACCTTCAGTCTGCGCCGTCATCCGTTCCACTCACCTGAGACAGGGCTTTGGTCAGCCGTGCAGGCTGACCGGCAGCGACAGCAGACCGCGCAGCGTGGGGTTCGAGTCGCGCACCGGTGAACCGACAAGCCGCGTCCTGGGAAAGCGCCGCGAGAGGTAGGGCAGCACCGCTTGAGCGACCAGCAGGGCGAGCGGGGCGCCAAGGCAGGTGTGGTGGCCGACTCCGAAACCGAGGTGCGGGTTAGGCGTGCGGTCGAGCACGAGCGCGTCCGGGCGGCCGAACACCGCCTCGTCCCGATTCGCTGAACCGAGAAGCACGACGACAAGGTCGCCGCGACGTAGCCGGCGACCGCCTAGCTCGGTGTCGGTCAGGACCATCTTTTCCTGAGCCTGAACCGGGCTGTCGTACCGGGCTAGCTCGTGGAGTGCTTTGGCCGGAGCCGTGCACCGGCCCAGCGCTGTGAATGCGTCCAGGTTGGACAGCAGCGCCAGGAGACTGTTCGCGAGAAAGCGTTGGGTGGAATTGATTCCGGCTAGCAGAAATACCCGCAACGAGTTGACGACGTAGGACCGCGGCAGCTCTCGGATGCTGTCAGCTTCGGCCAGGTACCGCGTCATGCCGTCGGCACCCGGCGACTCGAGTAGTCCCTCGATCGTCTCGGCCAGTTGCTCGCGGGCGGCCTGACCGGGGCCGGTCGCGCCGGGCTCCAGCCCGGACATCATGTCGCGAACAATGGCGGCCGAGCATTCGAGAAGGTGTCGACTCTTTATGTCCACGCCAAGCAGTCGCAGCGTGACTTCAAGGCTCAAGGGAGCCGCCACGTGGTTCACGAAGTCGGTTGTTTCGCCGCGTTCAGCGGCGGTGCTGAGCAGCTTTTCGGCGCGCTCCTGGGTGAGCGCCCGCACGTCGGACGTCAACGCCGCATGAAAGGACGAGTTGAGCAGCCGTTGGACGACGGTATGATCCGGTGGATCCAGGGACTGAATGCTTACCGACGCACCGTGATCGTCACCTCCCATCGGCCTACTATCGGCGCAGTACGTGTCGTACTCGACAAGCACCCGACGGGTATCGTGGTAGCGCGAAACAACCCAGGACCGGAGCTGTTCGCTCCAGTGAACGGGATCCTCGGCGCGTAGCTTGCGGAAGGTCGGATACGGGTCTTCGATGAACTCTCGCGAAAGAGGATCGAAGAGCGAAGGACCAACCTGGATGGGCGCTGGCATATAGGACTCCTCACCGTGGCGGTTGGTAGTCGACCTCGGTGTTCGGATCTGGCCCCCGAGGCAGTTCGGGCGGTTTCCCAACCTTCCAGTCGGAACTCGTTGCATTTCCGAGGTGGTGGATCGCATTCCGACGTGGTGGATTTCCGGCGCACCGCTGCGGTCGAGGTACCAGTGAAGTATTGCAGGGGAGTGTCGACCGCCGCCGCAGACGGCAACTGTTAGCTAGCGTAGGCCGCCACGAGGCTTCCTAGATGTCCCAGGTTCATGCGACGGCGTCTCCCCTATTCCACACCAGGGGCTTTCGGTAGCGTCGACTTCTCCGCGCCGGTCTTCGGTACCGTCATAGCCCGACATGGTCGATGTGGAGGTCGCATGCAGGACGACTCTGTGGACAAACGAGTGGTAGCCGAGCGGTCGACGCGCTCGAGAGTCGAGGTGGAAAGAGTCGAGTATGGACGACGACGTATGCTCCGTCGATGCCGAATCGGTGATCAACCAGATCCGCATCGCTGAGGTCGTCCGGCAAGTGGGTCGGCGCGCTTGCCCCGGATCCCGTAGACCGCGTCGAGCCGGAGCACCTCCTTGTCCGGGATCTCGGCTATTACTCCCTCCGGCTGGTCGAGCTGTCTTTGCGTTGGAGGAGCTATTCGCGTTCGAACCCGACGCGAGTAAAGAGTTCCCGCCCGTAGGTTCGGTCGCAGAGCTACAGGCATACGTCGCCTATCTTGTCGCGGCCACGATACCCACAGACGACAACGTCAAAGCCGTATTTGATGGTTTGGGCCAGCCTAGGTACCCACGTCCGGCCGTTGGCGCTGGATGGTCAACGCGACGCGTGGATGGTGGGAAGGGAGGTGTTGTACATGGTTCACAAGTACTGACAGCAGATGAACCCTGATCCACAACGTCGTCACGCCAGCCAGGGGCTGGCGTGACGACCCCCTCGCCAGGTCTCGGCAGTCCGACACAACCGTTGTGACCGGCGGGAAGGACTTCACGTCGCTACCCGGCCCAGGCTGCCGGGCTACCAGGTAGCTGTCTCTGCGTTGGAGGAGCTATTTGCGTTCGAATTCGACGCGAGTAGCGAGTTTCCGCCCGTAGGTTCGGTCGCAGAGCTACAGGCATACGTCGCCGATCTTGTCGCGGCCACGATGGCCGCGATACCCACAGACGACAACGTCAAAGCCGTACTTGATGGTTTGGGCCAGCCTAGGTACCCACGTCCGGCCCGTTGGCGCTGGATGGTCAACGCGACGCGTGGATGGTGGGAAGGGAGGTGTTGTACATGCGTCACGGTTACTGACAGCAGGTGAACGTGAACTCTGATCCACAACGTCGTCACGCCAGCCGGAGGCTGGCGTGACGACCCCGTCGCCAGGTCTCGGCAGTCCGACACAACCGTCGCTACGCTCGACGGCGAGCCACGAACCGTGCCGCTGTACTTGACCGTGCCGACCGGTGAGGCGCTGTCTCGCAACAGCTTCAACGTCCCAGTCTGGAAACGCGCTCTCCGGGCCGCCGGGATCGCGAACGACCGTCGCAACGGGATGCATGTGAGACGGCCTGATCATGAAACTCAGCCGTTTCGAGAATCGTTTCCGCAGGTCAGTGCGGGTGCATCGACTACTTGGCGTTGAAATACGACGCTTCGGGGTGGTGGACGATCAGCGCGTCGGTCGACTGCTCCGGGTGGAGCTGGTACTCCTCCGACAGCGTCACGCCGATCCGGTCGGCACCCAACAGCTCAGCGAGCTTGCCGCGATCCTCCAGATCAGGGCAGGCCGGATAGCCGAACGAGTACCGGCATCCGCGGTACTCGGTCCGCAGGATGCCCGCGAGATCCGCCGGGTCCTCGTCGGCCACGCTCGAACCGGAAGGCAGGATCAGCTCCGAACGCACCCGGCGGTGCCAGTACTCCGCGAGCGCCTCGGTCAGCTGCACGGACAGCCCGTGCACCTCGAGGTAGTCCCGATAAGCGTTGCCGGCGAACAACTTCGCGGTGTACTCGCTGATCTGCTGCCCCACCGTGACGAGCTGGAACGCGATCACGTCGAGCGAGCCCGAACCCTCGGGAGCGAAGAAGTCGGCGATGCACAACCGTCGGTCTCGCCGCTGCCGCGGGAACTCGAACCGGGCGCGTTCGGCCACGCCGTTCTCGTCGAGCACGACCAGCGTGTTGCCGGAGCTGTAGCACGGGAAGTAGCCGTACACCACGGCCGCCTCGAGCACCTGGTCCGCGACGACCCGGTCGAGCCAGTACCGCAGCCGGGGCCGGCCCTCGGTCTCCACCAGCTCCTCATAGGAGGGTCCGGTGCCGCCCCGCGTACCCCGCAACCCCCACTGGCCGAGGAACGTGGCTCGTTCGTCCAACATGGACGCGAACTCCGCCAGTGCGATACCGCGTACGACCCGCGTGCCGAAGAACGGCGCCCGCGGCGGCTCCACAATAGACACGTCGGAGCGCACCGAGGCATCGTCCAGCGCGGGTAGATCCTCGGCGACCACCGCGCGGTGCCGCTCGCGGCGCTCGCGGCGGGCCGACAGGGCGGCGTCCCGGGCCGCGTCGACCACGACCGCGCCACCACGCTTGGCGGCCATCACTCTGTCCATCAAGGACAATCCCTCGAAGGCGTCCCGGGCGTAGTGCACCTCTCCGGCGTACCTCGACCGCAGGTCATCCTCCACATAGGACCGGGTCAGCGCCGCCCCGCCCAGCAGGACCGGCCACCGCGACGCGACGCCGCGGGTGTTCATCTCCTCCAGGTTCTCCTTCATGATGACCGTGGACTTCACGAGCAGCCCGGACATCCCGATCGCGTCAGCGGCCGACTCCTCGGCCGCGTCGAGGATCGCCGTGATGGGTTGCTTGATGCCCAGGTTCACCACGTCGTACCCGTTGTTCGACAGGATGATGTCGACGAGGTTCTTGCCGATGTCGTGCACGTCCCCCTTGACCGTGGCGAGCACGATCCGGCCCTTGCCGCCGGCGTCGGACTTCTCCATGTGCGGTTCGAGGTACGCCACCGCCGCCTTCATGACCTCGGCCGACTGCAGCACGAACGGCAGCTGCATCTGTCCCGAGCCGAACAGGTCACCGACGACCTTCATGCCGTCGAGCAGGGTGTCGTTGATGATTTCCAGCGCCGACCGCGACTCGAGGGCGAGGTCGAGGTCCGCCTCCAGCCCGGTCCGCTCGCCGTCGATGATGCGCCGCTTCAACCGCTCGTCGAGCGGCAGCCCGGCCAGCTCCTGCGCGCGGGACGCCCGCGCCGAAGCCACATCGACGCCCTCGAACAGCTGGATGAACTTCTGCACCGGGTCGTAGCCGTCACGCCGCCGGTCGTACACGAGGTCCAAGGCAACGGAACGGTGCTCGTCAGGAATCTTCGACATCGGCAGGATCTTCGACGCGTGCACGATCGCCGACGTCAGTCCAGCTTGGACACACTCGTGCAGGAACACCGAGTTGAGTACCTGACGCGCGGCCGGGTTCAGTCCAAAGGAGACATTCGAGATGCCGAGCGTGAAGTTGACGCCCGGGTACCGGCGCGCGATCTCGCGGATCGCCTCGATGGTCTCGATGCCGTCGCGGCGGGTCTCCTCTTGACCGGTCGCGATCGGGAACGTCAGGCAGTCGACGAGGATGTCCGGCACCCGCATGCCCCACCTGCCGGTCAGGTCGTCGATGAGCCGGGACGCCACGCGGACCTTCCACTCCGCCGTCCGCGCCTGGCCCTCCTCGTCGATGGTCAGCGCCACCACCGCCGCGCCGTGTTCGCGTACCAGCGGCATCGCCCGCGCGTACCGCGACTCGGGTCCGTCGCCGTCCTCGAAGTTGACCGAGTTGACCACGCACCGGCCGCCGAGCATCTCCAGCCCAGCCTCGATCACCCCGGGCTCGGTCGAGTCCAGCATCACCGGCAGCGTCGACGCGGTGGCGAACCGCCCGGCCGCCTCGCGCATGTCCACGACGCCGTCCCGGCCGACGTAGTCGATGCAGAGGTCCAGCAGATGCGAGCCGTCCCGCGCCTGCTCCCGCGCGATCTCGATGCACTTCTGCCAGTCGGCGGCGAGCATCGCCTCACGGAACGCCTTGGACCCGTTGGCATTGGTCCGCTCCCCCACCATCAGCACGCTCGCGTCCTGGGCGAACGGCACGTGGTGGTAGATCGACGCCACGCCGGGCTCGGGCTGCGCGGTCCGCGCCGCCGCCGTCGCGCCCGCCAGCCTGGCCGCAACGGTACCGATGTGCGCCGGCGTCGTACCGCAGCAGCCGCCCACCAGTGCCGCGCCGTACTCGGCGACGAACCGGTGCAGCGCCTCCGCCAGCTCGTCCGGGGTCAACGGGTACGCCGCCCCGTCCGGCGTCAGCTCGGGCAGGCCGGCGTTCGGCATGACCGAGATCGGTACCCGGGCCCGCTGCGACAGGTACCGCAGGTGCTCGCTCATCTCGGCCGGACCGGTGGCACAGTTCAGCCCGATGAGGTCGATGCCCAGCGGCTCGAGTGCGGTCAGCGCGGCCCCGATCTCGCTACCGAGCAGCATCGTGCCGGTCGTCTCGACGGTCACCTGGCAGATCAGCGGAACCGTCCGCCCTTCGACCGCCATCGCCCGCCGGGAGCCGATCACCGCCGCCTTGGCCTGCAGCAGGTCCTGGCACGTCTCGACGATCAATGCGTCCGCGCCGCCGGCCAGCAGCCCCGCGGCGTTCTCGAGGTACGCGTCCCGCAGTGTCGCGTACGGCGTGTGACCCAGCGTCGGCAGCTTCGTACCCGGGCCGATCGACCCGATGACGTAGCGCGGCCGTTCCGGGCGCGACCAGCCGTCAGCCACCTCCCGCGCCAGCCTCGCCCCGGCCTCGGACAGCTCCCTGATCCGGTGGGTGATGTCGTACTCGCCCAGGTTGCCTAGGTTTGCCCCGAACGTGTTTGTCTCGACGCAGTCCGCCCCCGCGGCCAGGTACGCGTCGTGCACCCCCCGTACGATGTCCGGCCGGGTCACGTTGAGGATCTCGTTGCAGCCCTCGTAGCCCGCGAAGTCGTCCAGCGTCGGGTCGGCGGACTGCAGCATCGTGCCCATGGCACCGTCTGCGATCAGCACCCGCTCAGCCAACGCATCCAGGAACGAGATCGGCATGTCACCAGGTTAGTGCGTGGTGCTCGGGTTCCGGTCGAGCGGTGTGGGAGTGGGGCCAGTGTGGGCCCGGCCACGTAGGCTGGCAGCGTGACCGAGTTCGACGGCTTGCCGGTGTTGCGCTCTCCCGTCGCGATCGCGGCGTTCGAGGGCTGGAACGACGCCGCCGACGCCTCCACCGCCGCAGTCGAGCACCTCGAACAGGTGTGGGAGGCCCGCCAGATAGCCGCATTGGATCCCGAGGAGTTCTACGACTTTCAGGTGAACCGGCCAACGGTCATGCTCGCGGACGGCGAGACCCGCCGTATCGAATGGCCGACCACCCGGTTCGCCGTGGCCAGCCCTGCCGGGACCGACCGAGACGTCGTACTCATCCGGGGGATCGAGCCGAGCATGCGTTGGCGCACGTTCTCCGACGAAGTGTTGGAGATCTGTCACAGCCTCGAGGTCACCCGGATCGTGCTGCTCGGGGCGTTGCTGGCCGACGTGCCGTACACCCGGCCACTGCCGATCAGCGGCAGTGCCTCGGACCGCGGCGAGGCGGTCCGGCTCAACCTGACGCCGACGCGGTACGAGGGGCCGACCGGCATCGTCGGCGTGCTGCACGACGCGTGCGCGCGGGCCGAGCTCGAGGCGGTGTCGTTCTGGGTGCACGTGCCGCACTACGCCAACAACCCGCCGTGCCCGAAGGCCACGCTCGCCCTGCTGCACCGCGTCGAGGACCTGCTCGACCTGCCGGTACCGATGGTCGACCTCGCCGAGGAGGCGGCCGAATGGGAGCAGCGCGTCCGCGCCACCGCCGAGCAGGACGCCGAGCTCGGTGAGTACGTCCGTGAGCTGGAAGAACGCGTCGGCGACGCCGGCATCCAGCCCCTCTCCGGCGACGAGATCGCCCAAGAGTTCGAGAAGTACCTCCGCCGTCGCGGCGGCTCCGCAGGCCCCCGCCAAGCCTGACCCCCAGCCCGTCGATCAAGGACTTGTGCACACGGTTGGATCTCTAAACCGTGTGCACAAGTCCTTGATCGGCGCAAAAGGGGCGGCGCGTCATAGCGCGTATCGCTTCCTAGGAAGCTAGGTTGTCAGGTATGAGCACCATCAACCCGGGGGCGGCGGAGTTCCCGCACCGGCAGATCGCGGCACAGCTTCGGGCCAGGATCCGTCGGGGCGACTGGGCACCGGGCGAGCGCCTGCCGTCGATCCCGACGATCGCGTCGACGTACGGAGTCGCGAAGCAGACCGTCCAGCGCACGATCGACCAGCTGCGCATCGAGGGTCTGTTGATCACGAAGCCTGGCTCCGGCACCTACGTCCGCGGTACCAAGCGGCGGCTCAACCGGCTGTCCCGCGGACGGTACGGCGCTCAGCGCGGCTACCACGCCGACCTCGCGGCCCGGTACCGGCAGCAGCTGACCGAGGTGGGCCGCTCCCCTGCCCCGCCCGAGGTGGCCGACGCGTTCGGGGTCTCCGACGGTGCCGAGCTGATCGTGCGCCGGCATCTCGTACGCACCCAGGACCAGGCGGTCGAGGTAGGCGCCTCGTGGTTCAAGCCCGCCGACGCGACCGGTACGAGCCTCGAGCGGTACGAGGCCTTCGGCCGCCCGCTCTACCAGGAGGCCGAGGAGGCCACCGGCCGCCGGTACGCCAGCGCTACCGATCAGGTGACCGCGCGCCTGCCCACCCGGGAGGAGGCGGAGCTGCTGCAGATCCGGCCGGACACGCCGGTGCTGCACCTGCTGCACGTGGCGTACGACCCGGAGCACAAGCCGATCGAGGTCGCCACGGCCACCTGGCCCGGTCCGGTGACCGCGCTGACGGAGCAGTACGCGATTCCCGGCACGCGCGAACGTCGCGAGCACAGCGGCCCGGCCGACGAGTGGGTCTAGAGCGCCACGCCCAGCAGGCCGTCCACTGTGGAGGCCACGATGACCGGAGCGTCCACATCGGACCCGGTGTCGGCGAGGGCGGCGTCCGCCCAAGCGTCCACAAGCGACAGTACGCCCGGCGTGTCGAGGTCGTCGGCGAGCCGCTCGCGTACCCCAGCCAGCAGCTCGGCCCCGGACGGCCCGGACGGCCGGACGACGGCCTCGCGCCACCGGGCCAGGCGCAGCTCCGCGGTCTTGAGCATGTCGTCGGTCCATTGCCGGTCGGTGCGGTAGTGGTCGGCCAGCAGCGCGAGCCGGGTGGCCATCGGGTCGACGCCGTCCGCGCGTAGCCGGGACACGAACACGAGGTTGCCGCGCGATTTGGACATCTTCTCGCCGTTCAGCCCGATCATGCCGGCGTGCACGTAGTGCCGGGCGAACGGCGCCACCCCGGTCAGCCGCTCGGCATGCGCGGCCGAACACTCGTGGTGCGGGAACAGCAGGTCGTTGCCGCCGCCCTGAACGTCGATCTGGATACCGAGGTGGTCGATCGCGATCACCGCGCACTCGATATGCCAGCCGGGGCGGCCGGGGCCGAGCGGACCGCCCTCCCAGGCCGGCTCGCCGTCGCGGGCGCCGCGCCACAGCAACGGGTCGAGCGGGTCGCGCTTGCCGACGCGCTCCGGATCGCCGCCGCGCTCGGCGAAGTACACCAGCATCTGTTCACGGGTCAGGTGCGACTCGTACCCGAACCGGGGCGCCGCGGTGTTGTCGAAGTAGACATCGCCGGAGCCGTCCTCGAGGCGGTACGCCGCGCCGTCGGCGAGCAGGTCGACGACGCGCTCGGCAATCGCCGGGATCGACTCGACCGCGCCGATGTACTGCGTCGGCGGGATGTTCCGCAGGGCCTCCATGTCCTCCCGGAACAGCGCGGTCTCCCGCATCGCCAGGACCACCCAGTCCTCACCGTCCCGTTCCGCGCGCTCGAGCAGCGGTTCGTCGATGTCGGTGACGTTCTGCACGTAACGCACCTCGTGCCCGGCATCGCGCCAGGCCCGCTGCACGAGGTCGAACGTGATCATCGTGGCCGCGTGCCCGAGGTGGGTGGCGTCGTACGGCGTGATCCCGCACACATAGAGCGTGGCTGGGCCGGATGGCTGGGTCGGGTACACCAGCTGTCGCGCGGAGTCGAACAGGGCCAGTGGTCGGCCCTCTCCCGACAACAGCGGTACCCCGTGCCCAGCCCACGACTCCATGCGGATCAGCCTAACGAGACCGGCGCTGCCGGTCCCGCGCGCGTGACCGGCGCAACACGCTGATCAGATGGGAGGCCACGGAAGTGGCGGCCAGTCATGGTCTGGTTGCGGGAAGCAACGCGCGGCCAACAACCGGTCGATGCGGGCGCCCACGGCGGTTACCTCGCCCGCGGTCAGATGGGCGGCCAGGCCCGAGCCCAGCGGGCCGGCGAGGTCGGCGCGCAACGCGGTGAGCACCTCCACCGCGTCGGCCGGCAGCGGATCACCGGCCCACCCCCAGAGCACCGTGCGGAGCTTGTCGTCGGTATGGAAGCACACCCCGTGGTCGACACCGTACAACCGTCCGTCCACATTGGACACAAGGTGGCCACCCTTGCGGTCGGCGTTGTTGACGACCGCGTCGAACACCGCCACGTGGGCCAGCCGGGCGTCGTCGGAGTGCGCGAGCGCGTACGCCTCGCCGGACTCGTCCCGCGCCGCGGCCACCGAGTGCCATCCCGGCGGGACTCCCTGGGCCGGTACGAAGCCCAGCACCGGCTCGACCTCGTCCGGCTCGTCTATCCACAGTTGACACGCGCCGACACCGAGCGGACCCTCCCGCAACACAGTGGGCGGCACGATTCCCCAGCCGGTAGCGGTCGAGACGAGGTACGCCGACACCTCCCGCCCGGCCAGCGTTCCGTCCGGGAAGTCCCACAGTGGACGTTCGCCGCGCACCGGCTTGTACACGCAGCGCCGCACCACGCCGTCGAGCGAGACGAACGCCCGCAGCGTCGTGTTGGAAGCCTCGACCAACCGCCCCTCGAGCTCGAGCGTGCCGTCCCGGACCAGCGCGAGCCCGACCTCGTCCGGCAGCGGCGCGACGTCGACGGGCGCCGTCATGGGGGCCTACCGGTGGTAGCCGTTGTGGCGCGGGCAGAGGTGGCCCGTCGGGTCCAGCGGCTGGCCGCACAGCGGGCAGGGCGGGCGCCCCGCGGCGACGACCCGGCGGGCGCGCTCGATGAACGCCCGGGTCTCCGCGGGAGTCAGCCGGACCCGCAGCCGGTCGAGGTCCTCGTCCGGCTCTTCCTCCGCCTCGCGCTCCTCCGCCGCGGCGCCCAGGGCCTCGCTGAGTGCCTCGCCGAGCGCGTCGGCGTCGACCTCGACGTCCGACTGGGCGATCGCCTCGATGACGACGGTCGCGCTGTCCACGTCGAAGGCCAACCCGAGCGTGCCGACCCGGAACTCCTCGTCGACCGGCAACTCCAGCGGCTCGTTGTCGCTAGGGGCCACGGGCTCCGGCACCTCCAGGCCGAAACGGCGGGCCGCCTCGGTCAGCAGCTCGTCCAGCTTCTCGGCGAGGAGTGCGACCTGCACCTTCTCCAGCACGACGCTGACCAGCCGGCCACCGCCGCGCGCCTGCAGGAAGAACGTCCGTTCACCCGGCGGCCCGACGGTCCCGGCCACGAACCGCTCGGGCGGCTCGAACGCGTACACCTGGTGGGCCATAGCACCGACCATATCCGGCTGGACCGCCCCGGCGCGCGTCGGTATGGATCAATAACCTCTGGCGAGCCGTCGCGAAGGCTCCTAGGCCTGGCCACTCTCGACGCCGCCGCCGACGGCCGCGTCGCTCCCAGTGCCGGAACGGCGACGGCGCCGCGGCCGCGGGCGCAGGGCCGCGAGATCGCCGCCGGTGTCGTTGACTCGAAGCACGAACGGACGGACCGGCGTGTACCGGATGATAGTCAGTGAAGCCGGGTCGACGACGATCCGCTGGAAGAGATCGAGGTGTACGCCGAGCGCGTCCGCGATGATCGCCTTGATCACGTCACCGTGGCTGCACGCCAGCCACAGCGCGTCCGGACCGTGCTCGGCGGTCACCCGCCGGTCCCAGTCGCGGACCGCGGCCACAGCCCGGGCGGACATCTCCGCCATGGACTCGCCCCCCGACCCGGGAAACGTGACCGCCGACGGGTGTACCTGCACGACCGGCCACAGCTTGTCCTTGGCCAGCTTCTTCAGCGGCTGGCCCTCCCAGTCGCCGTACCCGCACTCGATCAGACGCTCCTCTTCGGCGTACGCGGCGCCCGGCAGGGCCAGCCCGACCGTGCTCACGCAACGCGGCAGGGGGCTCGTCACCACCGCGGCCAGCGGCAGCGACGCGAGCCGGGCGCCGACCGCTACCGACTGGGCGCGGCCGGTCTCGTCCAGCTCGACCGGGCTGCGGCCGGCCAGCCCGCCGTCGGCGTTGGAGGTGGTGCGCCCATGCCGCAGCAGCAGTACCGTCGCCACTCCCAGACCCTATGTCGCGGCGAGCCAGCCGGTCGCCAATGCCGCGATCAGCAAGGCGCCGAGCGCAAGGCGGTACCAGACGAACACCACGATGGTGTGGTGGGCCACGAACCGCAGGAGCCAGGCCACCGCGGCGTAGGCGACCACGAAGCTGACCACCGTACCGACGACGATCGGCAGCACCCCGATCGAGTCGGACATCGCCTCGGGCAGCTCGTAGATGCCGGCCGCGGTCAGCGCGGGAATGGACAGGAAGAACGACAGCCGGGTCGCGGTCACCCGGTCCAGCCCGCGGAACAGGCCGACGGTGATCGTCGCGCCGGACCGGGACACGCCGGGGACGAGGGCCAGGCACTGGGCGGTACCGATGATGAGCGTGTCGGCGAGCGTGAGTTCCTTCTCGGACCGGGTCTGCGACGCGACGCGCTCGGCCAGCACCATCGGTACGCTCCAGAGGATCAACGCGCCCGCGACCCACCAGAGGTTGCGCAACGGGCCGGTGATGATGCCCCGTGCCAGGAACCCGACCGCGAGGATCGGCAGCGAGCCGGCGATGACATACCAGCCGAACCGGTAATCGAAGTCCTGCCGGTGCACCGGCGATAACAGCCCGCGCACCCAGCCGACGGTCAGCCGGACGATGTCCTTCCAGAAGTACACGAAGACCGCGGCGATCGCGCCGATCTGGATGACCGCGGTGTACCCGGTCACCGCCGGGTCGTCCACCGGTAGGTCGAGCAGCTTCTCGGTGATGGTCAGGTGGCCGGTCGAGGAGATCGGGAGGAACTCGGTGATGCCCTCCACGATGCCGAGGACGATCGCCTGCCAGATGTCCATAGACCTAGTCACCGACCCCGGACAGCTCGAGGGCCTCCGCCGCGGTACGCAGCGCGGCGATGCCGGTTTCCCGATCAGCGGCGAACACCGAGATCGACAGGGTGGTCACGCCGGCGTCGGCGTACGCCCGCATCCGCTCCGCGATCCGTTCCTTCGGCCCGAGCAGCGACGTCCGGTCGACGAAGTCCAGCGGTACCGCGGCCGCCGCGTCCCGGTGCTGCTTGGCCAGGTAGAGGTCCTGCACCTCGCGGGCCGCGTCGCCGTACCCCATCCGGACGGCCAGCTGGTTGTAGAAGTTCTTCTCCCGGCTGCCCATCCCGCCGATGTACAGGGCGGCGTACCAGCGGACCAGCTCCGCACAGCCGGCCACGTCGTCGCCGACCACCAGCGGCACGGACGGCACGATGTCGAACCCGTCGAGCGATTCGCCGCGACTGATCCGCAGCGGTGCCAGCAGCTCCCCCGCGAATTCCGGGGCGAAGAACACCGCGAGCCAGCCGTCGGCGATCTCGCCGGCCAGCTCGAGGTTCTTCGGGCCTACCGCGGCCAGGTAGATGGGGATGCGCTCGCGAGGCGGGTGGAAGCCGAGCTTGAGCGCCTTGCCGGGGCCGTCGGGCAGCGGTAACCGGTAGAACCGGCCGTCGTACGCCACCGTCTGTCGGGCGATCGCCATGCGCACGATGTCGACGTACTCCCGGGTACGCGCGAGCGGCTCACCGAACCGGACACCGTGCCAGCCTTCGGACACCTGCGGGCCCGAGACGCCGAGGCCGAGCCGGAACCGGCCGCCGGACAGCGCGTCGAGCGTCGCGGCGGTCATCGCGGTCATCGCCGGGGTACGCGCCGGAATCTGCATGATTCCGCTGCCGAGATCGATGCGCTCGGTCTGGCCGGCGATCCAGGCCAGCACCGTCACGGTGTCCGAGCCGTACGCCTCCGCCGCCCAGACGACCGAGTACCCGAGCCGGTCCGCCTCCTGCGCGAACGCGAGGTGGTCGGCCGGCGTGGTCCAGGCGGTCTGGTAGCCGAGGCTCAGTCCTAGCCGCATCGCACGTACCTCCTTCCGCGGGCTGACAAACTCCCTGCGGGCGAGCAGGATGAACCAATGGACTACGAGTACGCGCCGCTGCGGTTACCACCGAATGTCGACCGCATGACCGCCGCGGCGCAGCTGACGATCCAGGCCGAGTTCAGCGGCTGGGAGCTAGCCCGGGTAAAGCTGTTCCGGGACGGCACCCGCCAGGTAGTGCTGCGGCGCCCGCAGCGCTCCGAGCCGCTGCTACCCGGCCTTTCGTATTAGTTTTCCTCGGGCCGGATCTGCGCCGACCGAAGGTCCAGGCGCCTTGGTCAGCACAGCCTAGCCGGCTACCTCGAGACCTCCCGCTGGTCGGTCTCCTGGTTGGTGTCGTCGAGCTCCTCGTCCTCCTCGGAGTCGGAGTCGAGTTCGTCGTACTCGCCCTCCTCGTCGTCCAGCTCGTCGACATCCTCGGTGTACGGGTGCTCGTCCAGCCGGCCCACGAGCCGGTCCCCCGCGGCGAGCTGGAACGGGGCCGAACCGTCGGTCTCCGCGTATGCCTCGAGGTCGAGCGCCTCGCTCACCTCGACCACGGTGACCAGCCCGTCCAGCGGCTCGAGCTGCGGTACATCGAGCGAGCTGAGTGAGCCGTCACCGGTCTGCAGCAGTTCGAGCACCGCCTCGCCGACGGTTGTCACCGGTTCGACCGGTTCGTCGTCCTCGACCGGGCCGGCGACCTGCGCCGCGTCCGCCCGAGCCAGGTCCGCCGTGCGCAGCAGCGCCGACACGCTCGGCACCCGGTAGTCACGCCGCTGCCGTACCGACACGACATGCGGGTACGGGTCGTCCGCGCTCACCTCGTCCCCGGGCAGGCTCAGATCGACCTGGCGGTCGGCCTCGTCCGGGTCGATGGCTTCCACGTCCCATGGTGTGACCTCGCCGAACACGTCGAGCAACAGCTCGTCGTATTCGTACGAGGCGTTGTTGAGCGCGACGTACGCGCGCCAAACCCCGTTGTCCTCGACCCGCCCGTCGGCTGCCTTGACCGCGGCGAGGTGGTCCCGGGCGGCGCCGATGACCCGCTCCAGCGCGGCATCCAGCTCCGCATGCCGGTCCGTCATGGTGTATGTCCCTTCAGCAATGACGTAGGAACCTGTCGAGCACCCGCACGCCGAACTGTAGTCCCTCGACGGGCACCCGCTCGTCAATGCCATGGAACAGCGCGCCGAAGTTCAGGTCGGCCGGCAGCTTCAATGGCGAGAAGCCGAAATGCCGTATACCGAGGCGGTTCAGAGCCTTACCGTCGGTACCGCCGGAGAGCATGTACGGCACCGGTCGCGCCGCGGTGTCCTCGGCGCGGATCGCCGCGGCCATCGCGTCGACAAGCTCCCCCTCGAACGGCACCTCGAGCGCTGGCTGGCGATGCACGTACTCGATCGTGATGTCCGGGCCGACCAGCTCCTGCAGCTGGGCCTCGAAGATCTCGCTCTGCCCGGGCAGGGTCCGGCAGTCGATGGTGGCGCTGGCCCGGCTCGGTACCACGTTGTCCTTGTATCCCGCGGCCAGTCGGGTGGGGTTGGCGGTGTTGCGGATCGTCGCGCCGATCATGTTGGCGACCGGTCCCAGCTT
>Ga0114129_10006362_pt1 | contig 16743 bp, 13 predicted proteins | sample RhiMetdeltSRZDD1_FD_80071 | JGI IMG/M metagenome (GOLD analysis project Ga0114129, IMG submission 80071) | Populus rhizosphere microbial communities from Tennessee, USA - Rhizosphere MetaG P. deltoides SRZDD1 (version 2) (version 2) | ecosystem: Host-associated > Plants > Roots > Rhizosphere >... | reverse complement strand
TTGAAAGTTGAACGTTGAAAGTTGAACGTTGAAAGTTGAACGTTGAAAGTTGAACGTTGAAAGTTGAACGTTGTTCAGTCCCACCCGTGCGCGTTCCGCACGCCGATCATCGTGCTGAGCACGTCCTTCCACGTTCCGGGCTGCATCATCGTCTGGTTCGGGAACATGCAGCCGTCCCAGCAGATGTGCTGCACGGCGCGCGTCGGCTTGCCGTGTGCGTCGCGCAGCCAGAAGCCCGCGTGGCGCGCGATGTCGAGCTTGCCGTTCGGATCGTTCGGCAGGCAGTGGCGGCCGGTCTTGTCGTGCGTGCCCGAGCCTTTCACGGTCGCGTCGTTCTGCGCGACGTGGAAATCGTTCGTCCACGGCCGCAGCGCGTCGGTCATCTTCTTCAGCGCCTCGTCGAGCACGTCCTTGCGCGACCAGTCGAACTTCTCCGGGAGCAGCCGATCTTCCGGCGCGTTGTGCCCCAGCGTGAAGAGCAGCGTGTGCGCCATGTCGGCCTGGAAACCGAGCGTTTTCGGACGATTGACCTGCTCGAGCAGCTCCACGTTGCGCTTCCAGCTGTGCATGCCGCCCCAGCAGATCTCGCCTTCAGCCGCCAGCCGCTCGCCGTGCTCCTCGGCGATGTCGCACGCCTGCCGGAACGTGCCGGCGATCTTCTTCGTGTTGCCCGCCGGATCCTTCGCCCACTCCGACGGGCTCGACGCGGAATCGATGCGGACGACGCCGTACGTGCGGACGCCGAGATCGCGGAGCTTCCGCGCGATGCGGCACGCCTTGCGCACCTGCGTGAGAAAGCTTTTGCGCTCCGCGTCGCTGCCCATCGCCGCTCCGCCGCCGGTCGGCGGCCACACGGGCGCGACGACCGAGCCGATGACGAACCCTCGCTTGCGGACGGTGTCGGCCAGCTGCTTCAGGTCGTCGTCGGTCGCGTCGATGCTCGTGTGCGGATCGAAGAGGAAGAGGTCGACGCCGTCGAACCGGACGCCGTCGACCGCCGCGGCCGCGGTGAGATCGAGCATCGTCTCGAGGTCGATCGGCGGCTCGGCGCCGGGCCCCTTCCCGACGAGGCCGGGCCACATCGCGTTGTGGATCGCGGGGTATTTGTGCTGCGTCGTGGGCATCGCGTTCTCTCTCAGGCCTTTCGCCTCAACTTCTCCGCATCCGGATTGCCCGGGCCGAAGTGTTTCAGCATCACCAGCGGATCGCTGTCGCTCAGGTTCTCGATCCGGACGCCGGCGCGCGCGCGGTCGGCGGTGACGAACAGCTCGTCTTCCGTCGCCTGGCCGTAGCGGATCATCGACGGCGTCGAGACGGTGAGCGTGCCGAACCGGCCGAACCCCTGCGTCAGAATCAGGCCGTACGCCGCGGCATCCGCAATCGTCACGCTGCGCCTCGGATGCACCGTGAGCTCCTTGGCAGAGTAGTAGCCGGTGCCGTAGCACACCCACTGCTCGCGGTAGCCGTCCGGATCCGTTTCCGCGAACGGCCTGACCGGCTTCGGGAAGCAGCGGTTGTCCGAGCCGAACGACGGGTTGACGTTCGCGTTCCAGTCGAGCATCTCGACGAGGTAGTCGAGATCGTGGTGATGCTCGGCCGGCACGTCCTTCGTCATCAGCGTCCACGGCACGATGCGCCCCTCGACCTCCGACTGGAACATCGCGAACACGTCGCTGTTGACCTGCGGCTCGTAGGTGACGAGCGAGCCCGGCGCGTGCAGGATCCCCGGGTTGATCTGCCAGCCGGTGCCCGGCTCGAGCCGGTACGCGCGCGAGAGGAACAGGATGCCGTTGTCGCCCCGGTTCCAGTTCTCGAGACAGCGGCGGACGTCGGCCTTCGTCGTGCCCGGCTCGAGGCCCATGAAGGTGTACGGGAAATCGTTGTCGGTCTCGTTGTACTGCGGCGGGAAGTAATACGCCTCGGGCTTGCCGCGGCGGCCGACCAGCTTCGCCTGCGCCTCGCTCTGGTGCATGTGATGCGGGATCGGCCCCATGTTGTCGAAGAACTTGCAGAGCAGATTCCAGCCGCCGTCGCGCTGCATCACCGCCGATCCGATCAGCAGATCGCCTGCGCTTTCCACCGCGTCCTTCAGCAGGAAACGCGTGCGGTTACCGGCGCGCACGTAGCTCAGGCCTTCGTCGGCCGGCGTCCCCGGTCCATTGTCGGCGTTGGTCGTCGACGAGAACCAGCGCTCGTTGATGCCGCCGCGGTCGGCGCCGCACGCGTAGAGATCGTCGGGATGGAGCTTCAGCCGGCGCCCGGGAATCATGAACGAGCGCGGCACCCAGCACGGCTCGAGCCGGAGGACGCCGTCGCCCGCGTTGAGGGCTTCCTGAACAGTCGATCGCTGCACAGGCCGCGCACGATACTTCGTCCCGACAGGTCGATCAAGGCCGGCGGCAGCCGGCGGTCGGCATTTCGCGATGAAAGACGCGCCGGTCGCCGTCCGGGGTTGGCTAACTCGCTGATTGGCAACGCCCTCAGGGCACGATCATCAAGCCGCAGACGCACTTACGGAGTGCGGTCGCCGCCGCCGGCGCGTCGCGTCTTGCAAAATGCGGCGGCGTGAGGAAAACGCCCGCGGCCGCTTCGGTCGCCGATCCAAACTTCTTTGACACGCGCGGGGCCCCAGCCCCGCGCCGGCGGTTCGATCGGCATGATCACGAGGCGAATGTACCGGGGGCGGCGGGCCGCGAGCGTCGAGAACGCGGCTCTCCGCGTCACCGTGCTCGTAGAGGGCGGCCACATCGCCGAGGTGTTCGACAAGGCGAGCGCGACGAATCCGCTGTGGACGCCGCCGTGGCGGTCGAACGAGCCGTCCACCTACGATGCGGCCGTCCACGACGTCTACGGCGACGGCGTGGACGCGCGCCTCCTCGCCGGGATCATGGGGCACAACCTGTGTCTCGACATCTTCGGCGGGCCCTCGCGCGAGGAAGCGGCGGCCGGCCTGCCGGTCCACGGCGAAGCCTCGGTCGTTCGCTACGAGCTCGCCGACGATCACGGGCTCGCGATGACCACGGAGCTTCCGCTCGCGGCGATCCGATTTCGACGCCGGCTCGCGCTGCGCGACCGCGCCTTACACGTGCAGGAATCGGTCGAGAACCTGTCGGGCATCGATCGGCCGATCGGCTGGACCGAGCACGTGACGCTCGGTCCGCCGTTTCTCGTGAAGGGCGCGACCGAATTCCGCAGCTCCGCCATGCGCTCGCAGGTGTACGAGAGCGCGTTCGGCAGCCATGCCTACCTGAAGCCGGGCGCGACGTTCGACTGGCCATCGGCGCCCCGGTGTGACGGCGGCACGGCGGATCTTCGGAGGCTCACCGATATGCCCGCGTCGAGCGCATACACCGCGCACCTGATGGATCCGGCGCGGCCGGCGTTCTTCGTCGCGTTCTCGCCGGCGAGCCGCCTGGCGTTCGGCTATGTGTGGAAGGCATCGGACTTTCCATGGATGGGAATCTGGGAAGAAAACCACAGCCGGACGGCTCGCCCCTGGAATGGCGTCACGCTGACGCGCGGCATGGAGTTCGGCGTATCGCCGTATCCGGAAACGCGGCGCCAGATGATCGATCGCGGCACGCTCTTCGGCGCGCCGACGTATCGCTGGCTTCCCGCGGCGAGCCGCATCGACGTCGAGTACTGGGTCGTCGCGCGAACGGCCGACGCGATTCCAGAATCGCTCGACCCGCCGCATGAGTAGAATGGGTCCGCGGCGATGATCTCAACCGGAGGAGTGCGTGTGATGCGAAAGTCGACGCGGCGCGCCGCGCTCTGTTGTGTGGCGGCATGCGTCGTGCCCGCTGCCTCCTACGCGCAGGGCGGGCGCGCCGGATGGCCGACGACCGGCGGCGACGCCCAGCGGACGTCGTGGGTGCGGACCGACGCGCGCATCTCGAAGGACGCGATCGAGAAAGGCGCGTTCCGTCTCTTGTGGAAAGCGAAGCTCGATAACCAGTCGACCGAGCTCGAATCGCTGACGCAGCCGCTGCTCCTGCCGAACATCATTTCTTATAAAGGCTTCAAAGCGCTCGCGTTCACCGGCGGGAGCGCGGACAACGTCTACGCGCTCGACTACGACCTCAACAAGATCTTCTGGAAGGTCCATCTCGCGTCGGCGGCGGCGAGTGCGAAGCCGACGCGCACTCCCGCGTGTCCCGTCGCGCTGACGACGATCACGCGCGCGACGCCGCTGCCGGCGCCGCCGGTCGGCACCGGCGGCGAACGCGGCCGCGGCGGCCCGCCGGGCGCTCCAGGAGCAGGCCGCGGTGGTGGCGGCGGCGGCCGCGGCGGCGACAGCAACATCTACGCGATCTCGAGCGCGGGCGTGCTCCACACGCTGAATCCTCAGACCGGCGAGGACTTCGCGCCGCCGATCAAATTCCTGCCGCCGAACGCGAGGGCCGCAGGCGCGGTGCTGATCGATCGCACCGTCTACGTGGCGACCACCGGCAACTGCGGCGGCGCGCCGAACGGCGTCTGGGCGGTCGATCTCGCCTCGGACGAGAAGGCGGTCGCGCGGTGGGAAACGCCCTCGGCGATCGCGGGGACTGCCGGTCCGGCATTCGGCGCCGACGGTACGGTGTACGTGGCGACCGGTGAGGGCGATCCCTCGTACTCGAACGCCGTCGTCGCGCTCGATCCGCGGACGCTGAAGGTGAAGGACGCGTTCATCGCCGAGTCGCCGTTCGTGTCGTCGCCGATCGTGATTCACGGCGCATCCGGCGACCTGGTCACGGCGGCGAACAAGGACGGCCGTATCTATCTGCTCGCGGCCGCCTCGCTCGGCGGACCCGACCGCAAGACGCCGCTGGCGAGAAGCGCAGGCGACGCCCACGGGGCCGGCGACGCCGGCGTGTCGCTCGCGACCTGGGAAAGCAGCGACGGGACGCGATGGATCCTGATGTCGAGCGGCGCCGTTCGGGCGTTCAGGATTGGCGGATCGAACAGCGCCCCTTCGATCGAGACGGCGTGGACGACGCGCGATCTCGCCGCGCCGCTCACGCCGCTGGTGGTCAACGGCGTGGTGTTCGCGCTGGCAGACGGTGAGTATCGATCGGCCGACGCCGCGATGACCGCGCGCGATCGCGCGAAGCGCTCGAAGCCGGCGGTCCTGTACGCGCTCGACGCCGTGACCGGGAAGGAATTGTGGACGAGCGGTTCGACGATCACGTCGTTCGTCCATGCCGTGGCGCCGTCCGGCGGCGACGGCCAGGTCTACGTCGTCACATACGACGGCACCGTGTACGCCTTTGGCGTCCCACTGGAGCATTGATGTGAGAAACGTCCTCTCTGCGATCTCTGCGAGCTCCGCGGTTGCGCTCATCGCCGTCTCGCTCGCGTTGTCGTCAGCCGCCGGACTCCGGGTGAGCGCGCGCGGATCGGCCGTGCCCGCCGACGTGCAGCCGTACGACTGGACGACCGACGGCGGCGACAACCAGCGAACTGGCTGGAACAAGGCCGAACGGACTCTGACGAAGGACAACGTCAGGAACCTGAAGCTGCTCTGGAAGATCGACACGGGCAACGAGCCGCGCGCGCTGCACGGCCTGATGCCGGTGCTCGTCATCGGCCGTCTGAATACTGCGTCGGGACCCAAACAGGTCGGCATCATCTCGGGGATCTCCGACAACCTGTACGCGTTCGACGTCGAGTCGGGCTCGATGCTGTGGCGCCGGCATTGGACGTACGACGCGCCCGTCGGGCGCGGTGGCGGCGGATTTGGTCCCCCAGGCAACGCACCCACCGATCCCCGACGCATCGGATTCCTGCGTCCGGGCGGGAGCAGCGATGTCGGGGTGATCGGTCCGGCCGACGCGCAGGGCCGCCGTCCCGTGTACTTCGTCACCGGCGACGGCATGCTGCACACGATCAACGCCGCGGACGGCGAGGATTTGCAGCCGGCGTTCATGCTCCACGAAGGCAAGGGGTGGGCGCTCAATCTGGTCGGCCGCACGATCTGGATGGCGAATACCTACGCGAGCTCGTCGATCGCTGCAGTCAACCTGGATGATTCGCAGCATCACGTCATGAGCTACAACGCGGGCAGCGGCGGCGCGTGGGGACGTCGCGGCGCCGCGTTCGATTCGACCGGGACCGCATGGTTGACGACGGGCGACGGCGTCTACGATCCGGCGAGCGATCCGCCGAAGTACGGCAACAGCGTGATCGGCGTCCACATGGTGGGCGAGGACCTGAAGCTGAAGGACTACTACACGCCGACCAATTGGGACTGGCTGCGCCGCCGCGATCTCGATCCGAACAACACGCCGACGATCTTCACGTACAAGGGTCGCGAGCTCATTGCCGCATCGGGGAAGGAATGCCGCATGTACCTCCTCGATCCGAAATCCGCCGGCGGCGCGAACCATCAGACGCCGCTGTACAAATCGGCGCTCTTCTGCAACGAAGAAGTCGATTTCCAGGACGCCGGCAGCTGGGGCGCGCTGTCGACGTGGGAAGACGCCGACGGCACGCGGTGGGTGCTGGCGCCGTTCTGGGGGCCGGTGCACTCACAGTTCAAGTTCGAGGTCTCGCACGGCCCTGTGAAGGACGGCGGCGTCGCCGGGTTCAAGCTGCGCGAGAAGAACGGCGAGTACTCGCTGACGCCGGCGTGGGTGTCGCGCGACATGAAGCGCGGCGAGCCGGTCGTGATCGCCAACGGCATGGTGTTCGGCTTCGGCAGCGGCGTCGAGACGAAGCAGTCGTGGCCCGACATCGGCCTGCAGTTCGACTCGTCGATCCGCGCGGGCAAGTCCGGGCACGCGACGATCTTCGTGCTCGACGCGCAGAACGGCAAGACGCTGTGGGACAGCGGCGAGGACATCAAGTCGTTCACCCATTTCTCCGGGATCACGGTAGCCAACGGCCGCGTCTATCTCGGCACCTACGACGGGATGCTGTACTGCTTCGGGCTCGAGCGGGCGTCGCGGCCGACCGAGGAGCGATAGCGATGAGCGATCGAACCGCATCGCGCGTCTTCGACGCGCTCGACGTCTTCCGGATCGAGCTGCCGTCGTGGGGCTTCGCCAACACCGGCACGCGCTTCGGCAAGTTCCTCCAGCCGGCGGCGGCGGCCACGATCGAGGAGAAGTTCAGCGACGCAGGGCAGGTGCACCAGCTGACCGGCGTCTGTCCGACGCTCGCGCTGCACGTGCTGTGGGACTTGCCGAACGGCGTCGCGAGCGCGGGCGAGGTCGAAGCGCTCGCGACGCGCTGCGGCGTCGCGCCGGGATCGATCAATCCGAACCTGTTTCAGGATCAGGAGTACAAGCACGGATCCTTCGGGAACCCCGATCCGGCGATCCGCGGGCGCGCCCTCGCGCACATGCGCGACAGCATCCAGATCGCGCGGCGCGTCGGCAGCCGCGACGTGTCGGTCTGGACGGCCGACGGATCGAACTATCCGGGCACGGCGAACATCCGGCGGCGGCGCCGCTGGTTCGAGGAGGCGCTGAAGGCGTCGCACGCCGAGCTGTCGCCGGATCAGCGTCTGCTCGTCGAGTACAAGCCGTTCGAGCCGGCTTTCTATCACACCGACATCGCGGACTGGGGCATGGCGCTGCTGCTCGCGCGCGCGGCCGGACCGCAGGCGCGCGTGCTGGTCGATACCGGGCACCACTACCTGTCGCAGAACATCGAGCAGATCGTCGCGTGGCTGCTGTCGGAGGGGATGCTGGGCGGCTTCCATTTCAACGATCGCCGCTATGCGGACGACGACCTGACGCTCGGGTCGATCGATCCGTACCAGGTGTTCCGCATCTTCCACGAGATCCGGTTCTACGAGTGGGAGACCGGGACGCGCGCCGACATCGCGTACATGGTCGATCAGAGCCACAACCTCAAGGGCAAGATCGAGGCGATGATTCAGACGGTCGACGTCGCGCAGGCGCTCTATGCGAAGGCGGCCATCGTCGATCACGCGCAGCTCGCCGCGGCGCAGGGTCGATCGGATCTCGTCGCGGCCGAGTCGCTGCTGCAGGATGCGTTCGCGACCGACGTCCGCCCGGCGATCGCCGAGTGGCGGCGCGCGAAAGGCCTGCCGTCCGACCCGGTGCGCGCGTTCCGGGAGAGCGGCTACCTGGAGCGGATTACGAGCGAGCGCCGCGCGCGCAATGCCGCGAGCGTGTCCTCGTATGCGTAGCGTAGGTAACAGAGATCACGGAGGCAGCGGAAATCACGCAGAGAAGCAGAGAAGCAGAGAAGTAGAGAAAAAAGAGATCTCCGTTTCTCCGTTTCTCCTGTTGATACCGTTTTCTCCGTAGCCTCCGTTATCTGCGGAGCCGATTCACGATCTCGGTCGGCGTGAGCTGACGCCGCTCGACGGCGGCGCCGTCGATCGCGAAGCGCTCGCCCGCGTTGTGGATCAGGACGCCGCCCTTCGTCATCGCGAGCGCCGTCCGCAGATCGCCCGCCCGCCGAATCCCTGGAATCTCGAGCCGCTCGAGAAACGCATCGTCGCTCGCGAGGTCGAACTGTCCGACGTCGACGACGGCGCGATCGACGGAGACGATCGCGAGCGCGAGGATCGCTGGCAGCGCGAACTCGCCGTCCGCGACGAGCAGCCGCGTGCCGGGATGGTCGTCGAACGCGCGCACGATGTCGGCGACGCGCTGGCTCGCAGGCGTCCGGTTGTAGGTCGCGAAGTGCGAGACTTTCGCCGCCGCCTCCGCATCGACGGGCGTCGGCTGGACCCTGTGGCCGTGCCGTTGCGTCACGAGCAGCGCCCGCTCGAGCGGTTCCGGGTTGTCCGAGGCGACGATGGTCTGGCCGATGATGGTCGGCAGCTGCGGCTCGCGCGGCGTCAGGTTGAGCGCGTGGAGCAGCGCGGTCTTCCGCGCCTCCGGCAGCGACGTCTCGAGCAGGCGGCGGCTCGACGCGATCCACGCCTCGGTCAGCTCGGCGGCCGTCGCCGCGCCCGCTGGCAGCGAGCGTCCGTGGAAGACGAGCAGGTCGGGCAGCTTGTCCGGCGTGAACGCCTTTTCGGCGACGCGCTCGTCCGGCGGCGCGTTTTTCAGCCATCGAGCCATCCAGCCGTACACCGCCTCGCGGCTGTCGCGGTTGTAATTGTGCGGCGCGTTCATCTGCACCGCGTGCACGCGGCCTGCCGCGTCGAACAGCGCGTACAGCCGCCGCATAGCCGGGAACTCGACGTCGAGCGTCTCGTTGGTCCAGTCGCCGGTCGCCGACACCATCAGGAGCGGGCGCGGCGCGATCAGCGCGGCGATCTCGACGTTGTTCGTGTCGAGCCGCAGGCCCGGCGGGTTCTCGCACAAACAGCCGCCCTGCATGTGCAGCGAGATCATGTTGACCGGCGCCGCCGCTTTGATCCGTTCGTCGATCGCGGACACGAGAAACGTCTGCGTGCCGCCTCCTGATTCGCCGGTCGCGCCAATCCGAGTGCGGTCGACGTCGGGCAGCGACTCGAGGAAGTCCAGGCTGCGGAGGCTGTTCCAGAGCTGCAGACCGGAGAGGCTCAATCCCCACAAGCGCTCGCGCCGGCCGCCGAACTCGTGCGTGAGCTGGCGGCTGTCGTTGTATCCGACCATGTCGTAGCTGAAGACGACGAATCCCTGCCGCGCGAGGTTGATGGCGCGGCCCGGTCCCGACACGAGGTCGCTGTTTTCGAGCCGGCCCCACGCCCAGTGGCCGTGCGGCGAGAGGATCGCCGGGAACGGTCCTGCCCCGAGCGGTCGGTACAGGTTGCCCGTGACGAAGAAGCCTGGCAGGCTCTCGAAGTACACCTTCGACACCGAGTAGTCGCGATGCCGAACCTCGCCGAACACCTCCGCGCGCAGCGGGGTCATCGGCGGCGGCGGCAGCAGGCCGGCCGACGCGCGGACGTGGTCGCGCAGCCAGGCCGCTCGCGGCTGCCATTCGGCGAGCGACGCGTACTCGCGCGGGGTCATCCGGTCGTTGAGGGTGCGGTATTGCGGTGCGGCGGACAGCACCGTGGACGCGAGCAGGACGGTGGTCAGCGTGCGCATGCCCGCGATCCTACACCTCTCTCGTGCCGTTCGTGCGCTCCGTGGTTAGATGAACGAATGGCGCTGCGAGAATCGCGGGCGGTCGTCGTGTCGCTCATCACGCTCGCCACCTTCACCGACATCTGCGCCTACTCGATCGCGATACCGGTCCTGCCGGACCTGATGCGCAGCCTCGGCGCCTCGCCGACCATGATTGGCCTGCTGTTCGCCTCGTTTGGCGTCACGCTGCTCACGGTCTCCATCCCGATGGGCGCCGTCTCCGATCGGATCGGCCGCAAGGGCCCGATGGTCGGCGGCCTCGTCGCGCTCGCGGCCGCGACGCTGCTGTTCGCCTTCTCGAACGGCCTGCCGTGGCTCTTCGCCGCGCGCCTCGTCCAGGGCGCGGCCGACGCGGTCACGTGGGTCGTCGGCTTCGCGCTGATCGCGGATCTCTACGCGCCCCACGAGCGCGGACGTGTGTCCGGCATCGTCATGTCGGGGACGAGCTTCTCCGTGATGGTCGGGCCGTCGCTCGGCGGCTGGCTCTACGAGATCGGCGGCATCCGTCTGCCGTTCCTCTTCGTCACGGCGCTGGCCGTCGCCGGCGCGGCCGCGTTCAGCTGGCTCCGGCTGCCGGCCACGCACGTCGAGCGCGAACACGTACCCGTCGGCGTGGTGCTGCGGACGCCGGCCATTGTGACCTGCGCTGTGGCCGTCGTCGCCCTGTCGGCGACGCTGTCGATGCTCGAGCCGGTGCTGGCGCTCCATCTGTCGTCGCGGCTCGGTCTCGGCCCGGCGCGGATCGGGACGCTCTTCGGCGCCGCGGCGCTCGTGACGACGATTCTCAATCCCGTCTATGGCCGGCTCGCCGACCGCGTCGGCGCCCGGCGTCTGATGATCATCGGCCTCGTGCTGTCGGGGTGCGCGCTGCCGCTGCTGCCGTACGCTTCGTCGTATCGGATCGCGATGGCGCTGTTCGTCCTGAACGCGTCGATGACGTCGCTGGCGATCACGCCGTCGCTGGCGTACATGGGCGCGGCCACGTCGGCGGCGGGCCTGGGATCGTTCGGCGTCGCGTACGGTCTGTACAACATGGCCTGGGGCGCAGGTCTGCTCGGCGGTCCGGCGCTCGGCGGATTCCTCTTCGAGCGGCTGGGGTTCGCAAAATTGTCGTTAGCGTGGGCGCCCGCGGTCATCGCGACGGCGGCGCTGCTTCACCGGCGGCACCGCAGCGTGTAAGCGTGTAAGATCGACGTTCATCGGAAGGAGCTCCTCATGAAGCGGATGCGCGTCGCAACGGCGCTCACGATTGGTGTCCTGCTTGCAAGCTCAGCCGCGCTGCGCGCGGATGTTCGCACGGACGAGAAAAGCAAGTTCAGCCTCGGCGGCGCGATGGGCAAGATCGTGAATTTCTTCGGCGGCAAGGCGGCGAAGGAAGGGATCACGTCGACCGTTGCCGTCAAAGGCGACCGCAAGATCACGTTCAACGACGCGACAGGCCAGATCGTCGACCTCAACGAAGAGAAGGTCTACGACCTCGACATGAAGAAGAAGGCCTACAAGGTCACCACCTTCGCCGAGCTGCGACGCCAGATGCAGGAGGCGCGGAAGAAAGCCGAAGAAGAGTCGCGCAAGGCGGCCGCCGAGGCGAAGGACAAGAAAGCGGAGCCGACGCCGGCGCCGCAGAAGCCCGAAAAAGAGCTCGAGGTCGATTTCGATCTGAAGGACACGGGGCAGAAGAAAGCGATCAACGGCTTCGACACGCACGAGGTCGTCATGACGATCACGATGCGCGAGAAGGGCAAGAAGCTGGAAGAGAGCGGCGGCATGGTGCTCACCTCTGACATGTGGCTCGCGCCCGCCGCGACGGCCGCGGGGACGAAGGAAATTGGCGAGTTCGATCTCCGCTACGCGAAGAAGCTCGAAGGGCCGACGGTCGCCGGCGCATCGGCGCAGGACATGGCGGCCGCGACGGCGATGTATCCGATGCTCAAGAACATGATCGGCCGGATGAACACGGAGAACGTCAAGATGGACGGCGTCCCCGTTCTGACGACGACGACGATCGACGCGGTGAAGTCGGCGGAGGAAGTCGCGAACGAGCAGAAGCAGTCGCAGGAGGACTCGAAGCCGAAGGCGTCAGGCGGGCTCGGCGGCCTGCTCTCGCGCGCCGCGGCGAAGAAAGTGGCGGGCTCCGGCGACGCGCCGAAGGACCGCGCGACCGTCATGACGATGAACCACGAGATCCTGAAGATCACCCGCGACGTCTCCGCCGCCGAGGTCGCGATCCCGGCGGGGTTCAAAGAGAACAAGTAGCGCGAGGCTTCATGCCCAAAGCCACGCTGCTCGCCGCTCTCTGCGCGGCGGTTACCCTGCAGGCCCAGGCGCCGGGGAAAAAGCCGGCGCCTGCCGAGAGCCTTGCCGCCAAAGCCGCCCGCATCCACAAAGAAGCGATCGTCGTCGACACGCACATCGACACGACGCAGATGCTCGGACGCGAGGGGTGGGACTTCTTCGCGCGACACGAGCCGCCGGCGCCAAACGTCCCGCGCGGCGAAGGGACGGGCAACCACGTCGACCTCCCGCGGATGCGCGAGGGCGGGCTCGATGCGGCCTTCTTCTCCATCTACATGCCGGGCACCGTGACCGGCCCCGAAGCGGTGAAGCGCGCGCTCGTGTTGATCGACAACGTGCGCCGCCTCGCCGACACGCACCCGAACGAGATCGTGCTGGCGACGACCGCGGCCGACGTGCGCGCCGCGCACAAGGCCGGCAAGGTGGCCGCGCTGATGGGCATGGAAGGCGGCCACATGATCGACGACAACCTGTCGATCCTGCGCGACTATCATCGGCTCGGCGTCCGCTATCTGACGCTGACGCACAGCGTGAACACGGACTTCGCCGATTCCTCCGGCGACAAGCCGGCGCACAACGGCCTCACCGACTTCGGCCGCGACGTCGTGCGCGAGCTGAACCGGCTCGGCATGATGGTCGACATCTCGCACGTCGCCGACAAGACCTTCTGGGACGCCCTCGAGGTCAGCAAGGCGCCGCTCGTCGCGTCGCATTCGTCCTGCCGGCGGCTCTCCGGCCATCCACGCAACATGACCGACGACATGATCAAGGCGCTCGGTGCCAAGGGCGGCGTGATCATGATCAATTACTCGACGACGTTCCTCGACAACGATCTGTACGAGGCGACGCAGAAGAACGTGCCGGCCGCCGAGCGGCCGAAGGTGTCGTGGGAGAAGATCGTCGAGCACATCGATCACGCCGTCCGGCTCGCCGGCCCGGCGCACGTCGGGCTCGGCTCCGACTTCGACGGGACCACGGTGCCGGCCGGTATGGAGGACTGCTCGAAGCTGCCGAAGATCACCGAGGCGCTCCTGCGGAAGGGGTATTCGGAGCAGGACGTGAAGAACATCCTGGGCGGCAACATCCTGCGGCTGATGGAGCAGGTCGACGCCGTGGGCCGTCAGATCCGCGGGTCGCCCGCCACGCATTGAGCGTATGGCGCTGTCGCTGCGGCGACTGATCCTCCTCACCCTCCTGACGCTGACCTGCGGCGGCGCCGTCGCGGTCGGCGCGATCAGCTATCGCGCCGCGCGCCAGGCGCTCGAGACCGAAGCGGTCCACCTCACCGCGCTCGTCGCCGACAGCCGCCGGATGTCGCTGCTCAGAACCACCACGCGCGAGCGCGCGCGCGTCGAGCGGTTCGCGCAGGTCGCCTCGACGCGCTGCAACGCGATGCCCGAGGAGGAGCGCGCCACCTGCTTTGCCCGCTCCGCCGAGTCGCTGTCGATCATCGAAGGGGCGGCCGCCGCGCGGCTGGCGCGCCCGGACGCCGCCCCGATCACGGTCGGCAACTGGCACCACAACGAGGCGGTTCCGCCCGGACAGCTCATCTCGATTCATCGAGAGCCTGACCGCACGCCGTCCTACGTGATGGAGGTCACGATCGGCGGCATCACGTATTCGCTGGAGCTGCCCATCCAGAGCATCCAGCACATCATGGCGGATCGTACCGGCCTTGGCGAGTACGGCGAAACGTTTCTGATCGACGCCGACGGCCTCCCGCTGACGCCGGTGCTCGAGCCGGTCGCCGCGCAGCGCGTCAGCGCGATCGAGCCGCGCCTCACCTGCCTCTCCGGCGCCAGCGGCGAGACGCTCTCGCCCGACTACCGCGGCATCGACGTCATTCACGGCTACCGGTTCATGAAGGAGTTCGGCCGCGCGTGCGTGATGGTCAACGTCGGCCAGAAGGAGGCGTTCCTCGCCTCGACGCGGCTCGGCCAGCATCTGATCGTCGCGATCGTGCTGATCGCGCTCGCCGGCACCGCGCTGTCCGTGATCATCGCCGACCGGATCGGCGCGCCGCTCCGGCGGCTGCACGACTCGGCACGCCGCCTCGAGGCCGGCGACTTCGACGCCTCCGTCGAGCCGAGCGGACCGTCGGAGGTGCGCGATCTGACCAGCGCGTTTCGCGCGATGGCCGCCTCGCTCCGCAGCTCCCACGAATCGCTGGCAGCCGCGAACCGGCTGAAGGACGAGTTCCTGGCGACGCTGTCGCACGAGCTGCGCACGCCGCTCAACGCAATTGTCGGCTGGGCGTCGCTGCTGCGCTCGACGCCGTCGGATACCGCGCGCATCGAGCGCGGGCTGACCATCATCGAGCGCAACGCGCGGCTGCAGGTCGAGCTGGTCTCGGAGCTGCTCGATATGTCGCGCATCATCACGGGCCGGCTCCAGCTCAGGACGGCGCGCGTCGATCTCGCGGACGTCGTCCGCGCGGCGGCCGACACGGTGCGGCCGGCGGCCGACGCGAAGGGAATCTCGCTGACCGTGCGGGCGCCCGGCGGCGCGACGACAATGGGCGACACGGTGCGCCTGCAGCAGGTCGTCTGGAACCTGCTGTCGAACGCCGTCAAGTTCACGCCGAACGGCGGCGCCGTGACGGTCGACGTCACGCGGCACGGTGCGCAGAATCAGATCGCGGTGCGCGACACCGGACCGGGCATCGCGCCGGCGTTTCTGCCGCACGTGTTCGAGCCGTTCCGCCAGGCCGACAGCACGGCGACGCGCGCGCACGGCGGACTCGGGCTCGGCCTCGCGATCGCGCGCCATCTCGTCGAGCTGCACGGCGGCCGCATCCGCGCGGAGAACAGCGGTCCGCAGGGCGGGGCGGCCTTCGTCGTCGATCTGCCCGCGGCGGCGGCGGCGCCGGCAGACGAGGCCGCGCCGGATCGCGTCGCGGCGGCGGGCGGGGCCGATGCCGGACGCCGGACTGCGCTCCGCAATCTCCGCATCCTCGTCGTCGAAGACAACCCCGATGCGCTCGAGCTCGCGCGCACGACGCTCGAGCAGCACGGCGCCGAGGTGCGCGTGGCGGAAACGGCGGCCGAAGCGCTTGCGGCGTTCGAGGCCCGGCCGCCCGACGTCGTCGTCGCCGACATCGGCCTGCCGGGGGAGGACGGCTACTCACTGATCCAGAAGATCCGCGCGCTGAACGTCGACGGAGGGCAGGTGCCGGCGCTCGCCCTGACGGCCTACGCGCGGGCGGAAGAGCGCGCGCGGGCGCTGGCGGCTGGATTCACCGCGCACCTGGCGAAGCCCGTGGCCGCGGACACGCTCGTGGACTCGGTGGCCAATCTCGTCAACGCGCGGTAATGGCCTGTTCCGCCTATCCTGCCCGTCCAGCCATCTGTTCGATCCGCTCCCACTCCTGATCCGTCACCGGCATCACCGACAGCCGCGACATGCGCACGAGCGGGAACGCCTTGAAGCGCGCGTCGGCTTTGATCTCCTTGAGCGTGACCGGCCGCGCCAGCCTGCGCACCGGCGCGACGTCGACGACCGCGGCCTTGCCGGCCGCGTCGTTCGGATCCGCGTACGCGTCGCCGAGCGCCTTCGCGACGCCGACGATCGCCTTCTCGTCGCCGGTGTGATAGTAGAAGATGCGATCGCCTTTCCTGACCGCGTGCAGGTGCTTTTGCGCGAGCGGATTCTTCACGCCCGACCAGATCGTCTGCTTGTCCTTCGTGAAGTCGTCGAAGCTATAGTGGGTCGGCTCTTCCTTGAACAGCCAGTTCATGGCCGCAATTCTACCGCCCCTCGGCGATCGCGTTCGCCCGGGCGTGCGCGTACTGTTCGTCGGCATCAATCCCGGCATCCGCTCGGCGGCGATCGGCCACCACTTCGCCGGCTACTCGAACCGCTTCTGGAAGCTTTTGTACGAGTCGGGCCTCGTTCCAGAACCGATCGGCACCGAGGACGACGGCCGGCTGTGCGAGTGGGGGTTCGGCATCACCAATCTCGTGCCGCGCGCGACGCCCGGGATCGACACGCTGCGCCCCGATGAGTACGCCGCCGGCCTGCGCGTCCTGCGGCGGAAGGTGCGGCGCTGGAAGCCGGAGCTGATGGTGCTCGTCGGGGTGTCGCTCTATCGCGCGATCTTCGGCGCGAAGGGACCGGTCCGCGCGGGCCTGCAGCGCGAGAGGTTCGAAGGCGCGCGCGTGTTCGTGCTCCCGAATCCGAGCGGCCGGAACGCGAACTTCACGTACTCGGACATGCTTGCCGCATTTCGTGTGCTCGCGAAGACCGTCCGGCCGCCATTCCGGTCCACACGCGCGCGTCCTCGTCCGATACGCGGACGGTAGATTGTTACCAGTCTTTTTCGACGCTCCCTGTTCAGCTGGCCGTCGAGACGGAACGCGCACAAACGGTTTTCGTCAGTACACCCAAGAACGGTGCGTGATTAGCGAGCGACTGCCGAGGTTCA
>Ga0114129_10006361_pt1 | contig 16744 bp, 19 predicted proteins | sample RhiMetdeltSRZDD1_FD_80071 | JGI IMG/M metagenome (GOLD analysis project Ga0114129, IMG submission 80071) | Populus rhizosphere microbial communities from Tennessee, USA - Rhizosphere MetaG P. deltoides SRZDD1 (version 2) (version 2) | ecosystem: Host-associated > Plants > Roots > Rhizosphere >... | reverse complement strand
TCCACCCGAGCAATCCCGCCAGGAACCTGAAGGAATTTCTCACCGCGGCGAAGGAGAAGAGCTTCACCTATGGCAGCGCCGGCGTCGGCACCGGTCCCCATATCGGGGCGGAGTATTTCTTCCGCGAGGTTGCCAAGGTGAAATCGGTGCACGTGCCGTTCACCGGCGGCGCGCCGGCGGTCACTGCCGCAGCCGGCAATCACGTCGACGCGCTCGTGCTCACGCTGCCGACGGTGACCCCCCACATCATTCAGGGGACCCTGCGCGGCATCGGCCTTGCGAGCCCGACCCGCAATGCCGCGGTTCCCGACGTGCCGACCTACGGCGAGATGGGCTTCCCGAACGTCTATTCCGGCTCCTGGGTCGGCTTTTTCGCCCCGGCCAAGACGCCGGAGGCGGCGGTCGCGAAGCTCAACGCCGCGATCAACCAGATCCTCCGCGAGCCGGACGTTCAGCAGAAGCTGAAGGGCATCGGCTTCGATCCGATTTTCAAGACGCAGGCCGAAGCCTCCGACTATTTCAAGAGCGAGATCGCCAATTGGGGCAAGATGGTCCACGCCATCGGTTTCACATCGGATTGAGGCGGCCCGCCCTGGACGGCGACAGCCGGACTGATTAAGCCTCGCGCATCACATGATGCCGAGGATTGCTGCCATGACAAAAGTGGCGACGAAGACCCTGACGGGTCCGCGGGAACTCGTCGATAGCGGGCTGGTGCCGCCGGAGCGGCTCCCTGCGCTCGAACAAGTAGCCGCGCGCTACGCCGTGTCGCTGACACCGGATATGGCGGCGCTCATCGATCCGGCCGATCCGCGCGATCCGGTCGCGCGCCAGTTCATGCCCGACCCGGCGGAGCTCGACACGCAGCCCGGGGAATCGGCCGATCCGACCGGCGACGACACGCACAGCCCGGTCGAAGGCGTGGTGCACCGCTATCCCGACCGCGTGCTGCTCAAGCTCGTGCACGTCTGTCCGGTCTATTGCCGCTTCTGCTTCCGCCGCGAGATGGTGGGTCCCGGCCGCCGCGCGACGCTGTCGCGCGCCGCGCTCGACGCGGCGCTCGGCTATATCCGCGCGCATCCGGAAATCTGGGAGGTGATCCTCACCGGCGGCGATCCGCTGATCCTGTCTGCCCGCCGCCTGCGCGAGGTCATGCGCGCGTTGGCCGCGATCGAGCACGTCAAGATCGTGCGCGTACACAGCCGCGTGCCGGTGGTCGATCCGGACCGCGTCACCGCTGAGCTCGTCCGCGCGCTGAAAGTCCGCGGCAAGGCGACCTACGTGGTGCTGCATGCCAACCACCCGCGCGAGCTGACGGCGCGGGCGCGGGCCGCCTGCGCGCGCCTCGTCGATGCCGGAATTCCGATGCTGAGCCAGAGCGTGCTCGTCGCCGGCGTCAACGACGACGCGCAGACTTTGGGCGATCTGATGCGCGCCTTGGTCGAATGCCGCATCAAGCCTTACTACCTTCACCACGGCGATCTCGCGCCCGGCACCGCGCACTTGCGCACCACGATCGAGAACGGCCAGGCGGTGATGCGCGCGCTGCACGGTCGCTATTCGGGGCTTTGCCAGCCCAGCTACGTGCTCGACATCCCCGGCGGTCATGGGAAATCGCCGATCGGGCCGAACTATCTAAAGCGTGTGCGGGGGGAGGTTGGCTGTTTCGAGATCGAGGATTTCAACGGCCGCGCGCATGTCTATCCGCCGGCCTGACGCCGTTCACCTCCACGTCCGTTCGGGCAGCCATGAGCGGTGCGCCTCGATGTTGTTCGCGAACCCGGCCGCCACCAGCAAGTCGCGCCAATCCCGTTTTGCAATTGCGACCGCACGATCGAGCTTATTCAGCTGCCCTTCGCTCAGCTTCAGCGCGGCGAACCGAAACCGCTCCAGCTTGAATTCATCGAAGTCCTGCAGGAAGGGCAGATTGCTTCCGCATTCCTCGAGCATCAGCGTTCGCACGCGCTCCTGCTCGGACGGAGGAAACAGCAGCGCGATGCGCTTCTCTGTTTCGGGGCTCAGTCGTGGTGCTGCCATGGTCAAGCCGCTTGCCGCGCGTGTTACCTGATCCTGGTCATGTCCTCACCGCCGCACATGCCAAGCACGCAGCCTTCGATCCTGATATTGCCCGGGCCTTGCTCAATCAGATGCCCGGAATAGGTGTTGCCGTCGACGTAGTAATAAAGCTGGCCTGACCAGCGGCCGGCGCCGCTCGGCTGCATGCGGATCAACACCGGGGTCCCGACCAGCGGCCGGCTGCGCTTGCGCGCATTGGCATTATGCTTGTCGGTCCATGGCCGGCTGGTCTCGGGATCGATCGGCGGAACGACAGTGGCCAGGTAGCCGCACAACGCCGCACCGCAGGCGGCGATCCGGGTGGTGCCGCCGTCGGATCCCCGCCACAAGCCCGTGGGATCGGCATGCGCCGGCCCGGTTCCGGCAAGCGCCAGCGTTGCGGCGGCGAGCGCGCACTGACGCAGCGAGTGCATGTCCATAGGCACCTCCCGAATCATATTCTGCCTATGGTTGCAGGATACAGAACGCTTGCAGGCGTGCGAGATGGCGGTCTGCGCTACGGGGAGGCGGGCCTGCTGGCGCGCCCTACGGGAATCGAACCCGTGTTTCCGCCGTGAAAGGGCGGCGTCCTGGACCGCTAGACGAAGGGCGCGGAAAGCGCGCGACATATAAAGACGTTTGCGCAGAGCGGCAAGCAAAGGCCGGATGCGCATATCCAGCCCGGATAGCGTTCCGTCCGGCCTACCAATGACCGGTATTCGGCATCGACTTCCACGGTTCCTTCGGCGGCAGACCCGCGCCCTTCTGCAAAAGCTCGATCGAGTGCTTGTCGGGTGAGCGCACGAAGGCCATGGTGCCGTCGCGCGGCGGCCGGTTGATGGTGACGCCCGCCTTCATCAGCCGCTCGCAGGTCGCATAAATATCGTCGACCTCGTAGGCGAGGTGGCCGAAATAGCGTGCCTCGCCGTAGTCCTCGCTATCCCAATTGTAAGTGAGTTCCACAAGTGGCGCGTCGCGGCCGTGGCGCTTGCTCTCGGCGACCAGCGGCTCGTCCTCGGGAGCTGCCAGGAACACGAGGGTATAGCGGCCCTTCTCATCCTCCCGCCGCCGCGCCTCTTTGAGACCCAGCCCATTGCAATAGAACTCGAGCGCGCGGTCGAGATTGCGCACGCGCAACATCGTGTGCAGATATCGCATCGTATGACCTCTTTGTTGTCTCCCCGGCGGGCCCGGATGTTAGGAAATCATACATGATCGCGCCGGACCTCAAGACCGCCGTCGACCGCCTGCGCGATCTGGTCGCCGACGCCAAGGTGGTGCTGCCGTTCACCGGCGCCGGCATTTCCACCGAGTGCGGTATCCCGGATTTCCGCTCGCCCGGCGGCGTATGGACCAAGAACCGGCCGATCCCATTCGACGAGTTTTGCTCAAGCCAAGAGATGCGCAACGAGGCCTGGCGGCGCCGCTTTGCCATGGAGGAGCATTTCGCCGCCGCCCGCCCTGGCCGGGGTCATCTCGCGCTCGCGAGCCTCTACCGCGCCGGCAAGGCGCCTGGCGTGGTGACGCAAAACATCGACAATCTCCACCAGGCCTCTGGAATTTCAGCGGAACACGTCATCGAGCTGCACGGGAACAACAGCTACGCCTTGTGCCTCGACTGCGACGCCCGCTACGAATTGTCGTGGGTCAAGGACAAGCTCGCTGGTTCCGGCGGACATGCGCCGGACTGCACGGCCTGCGGGGGCCGCATCAAGACTGCAACCATCTCCTTCGGCCAAGCCATGCCGGAGCGCGCCATGCGCCGGGCCGAGGAACTGACGCTCGCCTGCGACCTTTTCCTGGCCGTCGGCTCGTCACTTGTCGTTTGGCCGGCAGCCGGATTTCCTTTGATGGCAAAACGAAATGGTGCCAGGCTCGTGATCATCAACCGGGACGAAACGGAGTTCGACGGGCTCGCCGACCTCGTCGTGCACGAGGACATCGGCACCGTTCTTGCTCCGCTCATTGCTCATTGATTCGGGAATATGAGAACGTTGTTCACACTGTCCACCGCAAAAAGATGTTCACAGGCTCCGCGTCTTTCGGCCTAGAAATGCATTTTGGCCTTCCCACCCCCGGGTCCGGTGCTATCTTCGACCACTGAAGATTCGTCGAAGCGCCCGGAAGAGGCGACAACAAGGCGGCAGCGTGCGGCGTCATGACGTCGGACGGGATTGGACCCAAGGGGCCCGGGTCGGGGATCGCACCCAGGGAAGCAGTTGGCGAAATCGCTGACGAGGCGACGAGCGTCATCGAGCTTTCTGGCGTGATCAAATGGTTCGACGTCTCCAAAGGCTACGGCTTCGTCGTTCCCGACAACGGGTTGCCTGACGTTCTCCTGCATGTGACCTGTTTGCGCCGCGACGGCTATCAGGTCGCCTACGAAGGCGCGCGCGTGGTCTGCGAGGTGTTGCAGCGGCCGCGCGGGCTGCAGGCGTTCCGCGTTCTTTCCATGGATGACTCGACTGCGGTGCATCCGGCGCAGATGCCGCCGCCGCGCACCCATGTCACCGTCACCCCGACCAGCGGCCTCGAACGGGCCCAGGTCAAGTGGTTTAACCGGTTGCGCGGGTTTGGGTTCTTGACCCGAGGGGAGGGCACGCCCGATATATTCGTGCACATGGAGACGCTGCGCCGGTTCGGCCTTACCGAATTGCGACCGGGGCAGTTCGTCCTGGTACGCTTTGGACCGGGGCCGAAGGGGTTGATGGCGGCCGAAGTGCGACCGGAAGGCGCACCGATCGGCCCTGCGTCGCACTGAGCTTGAATCTGTGGTGTCGTATCGTTCGCGTAGCAGACGGCCGGGCGTCCCTTTGTGGGCGACGCTTGCGGCCGTGTTTTGTCTCGCGATCGCCGCGATCGCGGTCCCGGCCAAAGCCGCCGGCGTCGAGACCCTCGAGATCGCCACGCGAACCGGCGTTCATACCTTCCAGGTCGAGATGGCGCTCACCGACGAAGAGAAATCGCGCGGCCTGATGTTCCGGCGCGAGCTGCCGGAGGGGCGCGGCATGCTGTTCGACTTCCAGCGCGACCAGGACGTTAGCTTCTGGATGAAGAACACCTACATCCCGCTCGACATGATCTTCATCCGCGGCGATGGGCGCATCCACCGGATTGCGGAGAGCACCGAGCCGCTCTCGGAGAGGATGGTGCCATCGGGCGGGCCGGTGCGCGCGGTCCTCGAAGTGATCGCCGGCACCGCCCGCAAGCTGCGGATCGCGCCCGGGGACCGGGTCGCCCACCCCATCTTTAACCCCCGATAATTCAGGCTAGATCCGCGGCGGGCGGGCCGCCCGGCGCGGCTTGCTGGCCCCGGATGAAGCGTGTATCGAGGGGCCTCGACGCCGCTTTCGGCGCCGCTTTCCGGGGCATAGCGCAGCCTGGTAGCGCGGGAGTTTTGGGTACTCCAGGTCGTCGGTTCAAATCCGGCTGCCCCGACCATTCAACAAGCTTTGGAGCTGCACGCGATCATGGTGGCACGCATCTACAAGCCTGCGAAGACCGCGATGCAATCGGGGACCGCCAAGAACAGGCAATGGGTGCTCGACTACGAGCCCGAAGATCCACGCGAGGTTGAGCCGCTGATGGGCTGGACCAGCTCCGGCGATATGCGCCAGCAGCTGCGCCTGCGATTCGACAGCGCCGACGAGGCCGTCGCCTATTGCAAGCGCCACGGCATCGCCTACCAGGTATTCGAGGCGACGGCGCCCGCGCGGCGGGCGATCTCCTACGCCGATAATTTCTCGTTCAAGCGCCGCGACCCCTGGACCCATTAAGGGATCGGAAGTCAGGAACGCGATCCTGACCGCTGATTTCCGACCGCCGATGACCGCTGTCAGCGGGCCGAAGCGGCAGCCGGCATCGGACGGCCCTGGCCGGCGGCGCGCTGGCGCAGAAGCGACATGAAACGCTCTTCCGGCATCGGCTGTCCGAGCAGGAAGCCCTGGCCGAGGTCGCAGCCCATGCTGGTCAGCGCGAGCGCGTCGGAGGCTTTCTCGATGCCGATCGCGACGGCCGCGCTGCCGAAATTATGCGCGAGGTCGATCACCGTCTTGCAAAGCGGCGCATTGACCTTGTCGGTGCCGCAATCGGTCACGAAGGTGCGGTCGAGCTTGAGCTCGGTGAACGGCAGCTCCTTGAGGCGGGCGAGAGAAGAATAGCCGCGCCCGAAGTCGTCGATCGCGAGCTTGACGTTGAGCGGCGCGAGCTTCTTGGTCATCTCGGTGGCAAGCGCGAGGTCGGTGACGATCTGCTCCTCGGTGACGTCGATGATCAGGCCGGGCCAGTGGTCGACCTGGTCGCGGTGCGCGCGCACGATGTCGGGGATCGACAATTTGACCAGCGCATTGACCGGGATATTCACCGCGAAGCGCAGATTGATGCCGAGCTTCGAGAACCTCAAGCCGGTCTTGAGCGCGCTCGCGAGCGCCAGCTCCGAGAGCGTGACCAATTCGGGCTCGGTTGCACCGGGCATGAATGCGCCCGGCGCAAGGACGCCATATTGCGGATGGCGCGCGCGGGCAAAGGCCTCGACCCCGGCAAGCTGTTTCTTCCGCAGGTCGATCTTGGGCTGATACCAAAACTCCATCCAATTGTTGTGCAGCGCCTCCTTCAGCCCGACCCGCGCCGCCATCGGCGTTGGGTGACCGAGCTTCAGTTCCTGCATGATGGTGACGATGGCCGACGTCTCGAATGGCTTCTTAATGACCGGCAGCATCTGCAGCTTGTGCTGGTCGCCGATGCTTTTGACGTGTTCGAGCACCGCGGAACCGCGGTTGCTCATGAGCTGGACGAAGCCGAAATAGCCCCGCTTGCCGAGCGCAACGACGGATTCGATCGCATCGGACGAATCGAGACCGACGTTCAGGAAGACAAGCTCGGGGTTACGCCGGGCCATCGCCTCGCGAAAGGATTGGCCGTCGGCGAATTCCTCGGTGTCGATGCCGTGTCCGTGCAGGATCAGCGACAGGAAATGGCGGATGCTCGACTCGTCGTCGACGACGAAGCACAGCGGGACGCGGGCGCCGTCGGCGCTCGCGTCACCCACGCTGTCGCCGCCCGCGGGCGGCTTACCGTCGAAACCCTCGGCCATGTGTGTCGGCAGCCTGCGGCTGCGCCGCACCTCGTCCGGCTGAATACCTGATACAAAGTTGTTAACTATGGGTTTCGGGCGCGTTTATCGGGCGTTTTGGTGGGGTTCCGATCATCGGGCGACAGCCGTCCGCCAGCCGCGAATGTCGCTCGTCGTGCCGGCCCGATCAGGGCGGGGGCGTCAAGGCCGCATAGATGTCGCCGGAATTGGCGCTGTCCGGCAGTTCGTCGAGCCAGCGGGCGATCTCCTTGCCGGTCTGCCAGGCCGAGTGACGCAATGTCTGGCTCTCGCCAAGCGCGGCATTGAAATGAGCATACCCGAGCACGCAACACCGCTCGATGCAGGCTGCCGCGACAGTCCTCTGAATGGTGGTGAACTCGAACGACAGCGCCCGCACCGGCTGCGTCAGGCCCGCCAGTGCCTCGGCTTCGTAGCCTTCGACGTCGAGCTTGATGAATGTCGGCACACCGTGCCGCGCGATCAGCGCATCGAGCGTGGTCACCGGCACGCGCACCGTCTTGGTCCAGGCCTGTCCCTCCCAGCCGGGCGCGCCGGCGGCCGCCCGCACGAAGGCGTCCGAAGCGGTCGAGACGGTCGGATTGTCGATATTGAGCCGGAGCTCGGCGGTCCCGGCGCAGCCGCCGACCGCGACCGGCTCGATCGCAACCTGACGGTCGCGGCCATAGAGCAGCTTCAGCGTCGCTACCAGGGCGGGTTGCGGCTCGATCGCTACCACCCGCGCATCGAGCCGGCGAAAGGCTGCGATCCGGTCGCCGACATGGGCGCCGACGTCGAAGACGAGATCGCGCGGCTGCACGAACCGAGCATAGAGACGGTCCATGGCGGCGCGCCGCTCTTTGTCGCCGTAATAGGTGCGCAGCGAGCGGAGGACTCCGCGAAACGTTCGCCACGCCGCGCGCATGATCAGGTGCGCTGCGGCGACGCGGTCAGCTGGATCGCCGGCAGAGCCAGCCCGTGCAGCTCCGGCGGCGGCGCCGTTTCCTCGGGCAGGCGACCAAGTCCGACACGCATCAATGCCCGACCGACCGCCGGCGACGCAGTCAGCATCGCAAGCGGGATCGAGAGCAGGGGACCGCCGGCGATGAAGAGAGCATAGGGAATTGCCGCCGGCACGGTCAGTCCCAGCACCACGACGGACCACAGCCCGAGAACGGTATGCGGCCACAACTGCCGCAGCGCCAGCCGCAACGGCACCTTGTGGTCGTCGCGCGCCTGCACGCGCCAGCCGATCGAGCGGCCGAGCAAGAGCCTGCCGAGGAACAGCGTATGCGATACCCACATGATCGGGGCGAGGAGCAAGAAGAAGATCGTTTCCGTGACCACACCCGCGATGAACCTGAACCCGCCGCCGAAGGCGCGGCGAAGGTTCGGCCGCGTCAGCACATCGATCACGGTCGCAATCTTCGGCGCAAACCACATCACCAGCACGAGGATGAGGAGAGCGAGCCCCGCATCCGCATGGATGAATCTTTCCGGCGTGCCGGCATAGGCCACAGCCGCTGTACCGATGACCAACAGGCCGATCCAGGCGGGCGAGCCGAGGAACATCAGGAGCGCGAAAACGAGCTGATACCGGCTCATCGCCTTGAGATCCGGCAGGAAGAGGAAATGCCAGTACTGCATGTTGCCCTGGCACCAGCGTAGGTCGCGGCCGATGAACTCGATCAGCGTCGGCGGGTTCTGCTCGAAACTTGCGCCTTCCTCGGGCAGCACGCGAACCTCATAGCCGGCGCGTCGCATCAACACCGCCTCGACCTGATCATGGCTGAGCACATGTCCGCCGATGAGCGCGCGCTCGGGCATGATCGGAAGGTGACAATGCGCCATGAACGGCTCGATCCGGATGATGGCGTTGTGGCCCCAATAGGGTCCGCAGTCGCCCTGCCACCAGGCGCTTCCAATCGTGTAGGAGCGCATGCCCAGCCGCATGCCGAACTGGAAGATCCGGGCAAAGGCGCTGGTCGACGGCAGGCCGGCAACGAGACTTTGCAGGATGCCCAGGCGCCGGTCGGCCTGCATGACGCGAACGAGCCGAAGCACGGCGTCCGCGGTCATCACGCTGTCGGCGTCCAGTACCACCGCGAGATCGTGATTGCGGCCCCAGCGCTCGCAGAAATCGCTGACGTTGCCGGCTTTGAAGCCGGTGTTCTTCAAGCGGCGCCGGAAGGTCAGCGAGATGCGATCGCGCCACGTGCGCTCCAACTCCGCAAAGCATGTGTCTTCGGCGGCGGCGACGGCCGGATCGTCGGTGTCGCTCAGCAGGTAAACATGAAAACGGCCGGCAACGCCGCGGGCGACCAGGCCATCGATCAGCGGGGTGGCATGACGGAGCACGCGTTCGGGCGCTTCGTTACGGCTGCACAGCAGGATGGCCGTCGACGCGGTGATCGGTTCGTCACCGCGCACACGCGCAGCCGCCGGCGTGACCAGCGCCACCGGATCGCGCGCGAAGCGCATAATCACAAGCCCGATCATCGCGTTCCAGAAGCCGATCACGTACCAGGGCAGGGTCACGGCAAACAGGATGACCAGAACAAGATCGACGGCGCTGAACCCGCCTGCCGACAGCGCCGTGACAAGAAGCCAGATCAGCCCGGCGAGCGAGAGTGCGACGAGGGCAAAAAACCAAATCCGCCGCAGCGCCGGCGCGATGGAGGGCGCGGCGACCATTGCCTCGTCGCGAAGAGAGCCTTCAACCATGGAAATGCGGTGGCGTGTGTTTCCGTGCTTTTAGGGATATACCAAACGGCCGAAGTGACGTCCAAATGGACGAATTGCGTCTAATCGGACGGATTCTACGTTCCAATCTGGCGAAGTTACGGCGCGAATTGGCTGGGAGATGCACGGGAAAGCGCTCTGGTACGTCGGTCCGGGCTGCGCCGAACTGCGCGAGGAGACGGTAACCCCGCCGACCGCCGGCGACGTCTGCGCACGGGCTTTGTTCGGGGCGATCAGCCGCGGGACCGAGCGGCTCGTGTTCAATGGGCGCGTGCCGGAGACCGAATACCAGCGCATGCGCGGGCCGTTCATGGGCGGGGCCTTTCCCTTCCCGGTCAAGTATGGCTATGCGACGGTGGCGCAGGTCGAGGACGGGCCGGCGGCGCTGCGCGGGCGCCGCGTGTTCGCGCTTCATCCTCACCAGACGAGGTTCACCCTTCCGGCCGAAGCGGTCATCCCGGTCCCCGACGGCCTTCCGGCGGCGCGGGCCGCGCTGGCGGCGAACATGGAAACGGCGCTCAACGCCCTCTGGGACGGGGCACCCGGCCCGGCGGACCGCATAGGGGTGGTGGGGGGTGGGGTGGTGGGGCTCCTGGTCGCCCGCCTATGCGCCCGGATGCCGGCGGCACAGGTGACGGTGGTCGACGTCGTGCCATCCCGCGGGGAGCTTGCGCATCCGCTGGGCGCGGCTTTCGCGACGCCTGAACGCGCCTCGGGCGAATGCGACCTCGTCTTCCACGCCAGTGGCACGGGAGCCGGTCTGGCGACGGCCCTGCGGCTTGCCGGCGAGGAGGCAACCGTCGTGGAGTTGAGCTGGTACGGCGCCGGCGACATTCCCGCGCCGCTGGGCGAGGCCTTCCACAGTCGCCGGCTGCGGCTGGTTTCGAGCCAGGTCGGCAAGATCGCGCCGTCGCACCGGCCGCGCTGGACGTCGCCGCGCCGCCTTTCGGCGGCGCTGGGGCTGCTCGACGACCCCGCGCTCGACTGCTTGCTCGCGCCTGCGGTCCCCTTCGAGGAGCTGCCCGCGCGACTGCCGGCCATCCTGGGGCCGCAATCGGACGCACGTTGCCCGCTGATCCGCTATGCTGCCGCCGGCGAGGCGGATTGATCGAGGTGGGCCGTGTTCGCGGTTGAGGTCTCCGACCAAATCATGATCGCGCATTCGTTCCGCGGCGAGGTGTTCGGGCCGGCGCAGCAGCTTCACGGCGCGACCTTCGTGGTGCGCGCCGCGTTTCTCGCCGACCGGCTCGACGACAATGGCGTCGTGGTCGATATCGGCCGTGCCCACGAGGTGCTAAGCGCGACTCTCCAGCCGCTCCGGTACCGCAACCTCGACGACCTGTCCCAATTCAAAGGCGTCAACACCACCACCGAGTTCCTGACCCGGTACGTCTACGACCAGCTCGCCGACGCGGCGCGCGCCGGCAAGCTCGGCCGCGATGGCCGCGAGCTCAAATCGTTGCGCGTCACGGTCGCGGAATCGCCATCGGCGCGCGCCTGGTACGAGGCGCCATTGTGGTGAAGCAGATCGCCTTTGCAGTCCCCGGCGATCTTGCGACCCCGACCGGCGGCTATGCCTATGACCGTCAGATCATCGCGCAGCTTCGGGCGCTGGGCTGGCGCACCGATGTGCTGGACATCGGCGACGGTTTTCCGCGCCCCACACAAGATGCGCGCGCTGCCGCCTGCGCGTGCCTCGCCGCGCTGCCGCCCGGGCGGCCGATCGTAATCGACGGGCTTGCCTTCGGCGTACTGCCGGACGCGGCGCAGGCGCTCCATCGCGACCATCCCTTGGTGGCGCTGGTGCATCATCCGCTCGCGCTCGAGACCGGGCTGACCGAAGGCGAAGCGCGAGATCTGCGTGCGAGCGAACGGGCGGCGCTTGCCTGCGCGCATCGCGTGATCGTCACCAGCCCGGCAACCGGGCGCCTGCTTGAAGCCGATTACGACGTGCGGCCGGATCGCCTGACGGTGGTGCGGCCCGGCGTCGACCGCGTCGCTCCGCAACCGCGCCAGGGCAACGGGACGATCGCCATCCTCTCGGTCGGCGCCGTGGTGCCGCGCAAGGGCTACGACCTGCTGATCGCCGCGCTGGCGGAGCTCGTCGATCTGCCCTGGCGGCTCGTCATCGCCGGCGATCGCGGACGCAGCCCCCAAACGACGCAGCGGCTCGACGCCGACATTGCCCGCCTCGGCCTCGGTGGCCGCGTCACCTTCACCGGCGCGGTGGGGGCTGAGCGGCTGACGGAGCTTTACGCAGGGGCCGATTTGTTCGTGCTGCCGTCGCGTTTCGAGGGCTACGGCATGGCCTATGCCGAAGCGATCGTCCACGGCGTCCCGATCGTGGGGACGACCGCGGGCGCAATCCCCGATACCGTGCCGGCAGGAGCCGGCGTGCTGATCCCGCCCGACGACGCCGCGGCGCTTGTCGCGACCTTGCGGCGGCTGATCGAGCGGCCGGCCGAGCGCGCCGAGCTTGCCGCCGGCGCACGCGCGGCCGCGGCGGCGTTTCCGTCCTGGCGGGAATCGGCGCGCCTGTTCGCGCAAGTGCTGGACAGCCTGCCATGAGCGGCTTTTCCGCGACCTGGCTTGCGATGCGCGAGCCGTACGATGCGCAGGCCCGCGACGGTACCGTGCTCAATGCGGTCGCCGCCGCGTTCCGGCATCAGCCCTCGATCTCGGTGGTCGATCTCGGCTGCGGCACGGGCGCCACCTTGCGGGAGATCGGACCTCGGCTGCCGGCTCGTCAGAACTGGCGCCTGGTCGATCATGATCTCGGGCTGCTTGCGCACGCGGCAACGCTGTCGCGTCCGCCCGACCTGACCGTTGTGGCGCGGACCGTCGATCTGGTGCGCGATCTCGAAATGGCGCTCGACGGTCCCGTTGATCTGATCACGATGTCGGCGCTGCTCGATCTAGTGTCGGCCGAGTGGCTGGAACGCTTCGTCACGGAGGCGGCGGCGCGGCGGCTCCCGGTCTATGCGGCGCTGAGCTATGACGGGAAGATCATGCTCGAGCCCGGCGACCCGTTCGACCACGAGATCGCCGAAGCGGTGAACCGGCATCAGCACCGGGACAAGGGTTTCGGTCCGGCGCTCGGGCCGGACGCGGCCGCGCACGCGGCCGCCGGCTTCGAACGTGTCGGTTACAAGCTGGTTCGCGGCCGCTCCGACTGGGTGTTCGCGGCGCGCGACCGGGCCATCCAGTCGGAACTGCTGGCCGGTTGGGCGACGGCGGCACAGGAGCTTGGCGAGTTGCCCGCCCGCTGCATCGATGACTGGCTGGCGCGGCGGCGAGATCTTCTGGCGGCGGGCCGCTCGACGATGGGCGTCGGTCACGTCGATCTTTTCGCGGCACCGATGGCGACGCGTTGAGCGCTGAGATCGCAGTCGAGCAGTACCTCTTCACCCAACACGTGCGCGCGCATCGGCGCGCGCAGCGCGCGATCGATGCTGGCGATCGGCGGTAACGTGATGCTCGTCGGTCCGGCGCCAATGATGATCGGGGCGATCACAACGTGGAGCCGGTCGAGACAGCCGGCACCGAGAAAACGCGAGACCGTATCGGCACCGCCTTCCACCAGGATCCGGCGCAGGCCGCGTTCGGCGAGTGCCGCGAGCATCGCCGCCGGCGCGATGTGCGCGTCCGCCGCTGGCAGCGGCACGATCTCGACGCCGGCCGGGCAATCGCGACGCGTTTGTTCGCGCGTGATGATCAACCGGCGAATGCCGTCGCCGGCTAGCACCCTTGCGGTCGCCGGCAGCCGCCCATTCGGATCGATGACCACGCGCGCCGGGCTCGGCCCAGCCACCCGGCGCACCGTCAGCTGCGGATCGTCGGCGAGCGCGGTGCCGACACCGATTACCACCGCGTCCACGAGCGCTCGCAGGCGATGAAGGTGGGCCAGGCCCTCCGGACGGTTAATGTACTTGGAATCGCCGGTGGCGGTCGCGATGCGGGCATCGATCGACTGGCCGAATTGGCCGACCACCATGAGATCGTCGACCAGCCCGCGCTGCAGCGGCGCAAAGACGTCGCGCCAGGGAAGGGGCAGGGCGTCCAACTGCCGGAACGTCCGGGGAACGTCGGCCCAGGATTCCGCATCCAAACCTTCGACCGCCTCGTAGCTGATGGCGGTCGAACCTGCTTCCGGACCGGTTGTCATCGTGTCATGATATTTGGACAGGCGGATCGTGAAAACGCCGTATTGCGGGCCGGTTATTTGAGGAACAAGTTATTTGACCTCGGGGTTTGTACTTAAGTGGCGTAGAGGGGGCGAGGAGTTCAGTGGTTAAAGGTAACGGTAGCGGAGTGGCGGGTCTTTTCGGCACACCCGACCATATTGCGGTCGAACGCGGGCTTGCCGAATTCCGGTCGGGACGGCCGGTCATCATTACATCAGCAAGCGAGAGCATCGTTGCCATGCCGGTCGACGGCATGAGCGACCGTCGGCGAATGTCGTTTAGAAGACTCTGCGCTCCGGAGGCGCCCTATCTCGTAGTCACGGCACGCCGGGCGCAGGCGCTCGGGCTGGAGGCAGCCCGGCCGGTCGGCCTGGCGCTTGGCGAGCGCGACGGCGCATCGGCGATCCTTTCGCTTGCGGCTGACGTGCGGGTGGAACGGCCGCTCGACCTGGTCGCGGCCGGCGATACCGCCGAGGCGGCCATCGAGCTTGCCAAGCTCGCGCAGCGCTTGCCGGCCCTGCTGATCGCCGACGCGAGCGCCGCGGCGGTATCATGCGAACCGCCGCTCATGCGCGTTTCGGCCGGGGCGGTCGCGAAATTCCGCAAGGCGGCAATCGATTCGCTTGCGATCGCCGCCGAAGCGAGAATCCCCCTCAACGGCGGCCTGCCGACGCGCTTCGTGATCTTCCGCGACGCCATCGGCGGCAGCTCGATCGCGGTCATCGTCGGCGAGCCTGATTTCAAGGAGCCGGTGCCGCTGCGGCTGCATTCGGCGTGCCTGACCGGAGACGTGTTCGGCTCGCGCCGCTGCGATTGCGGCGATCAGTTGCGGCTTGCGCTCAGCCGGCTGGAGGAGCAGGGCGGGGGAATCATCCTCTACCTCGAGCAGGAAGGCCGCGGGCTCGGGCTGGCCAACAAGATGCGTACGTATCAGCTCCAGGACGCCGGGCTCGACACGATCGACGCCAATGCCACGCTCGGCTTCGACGACGACGAGCGCGATTACGGCGTCGCGGGACGGATGCTGGAAATCCTCGGCTGCACACGCGTGCGGCTGTTGACCAACAACCCGGCGAAGCTCGACGGCCTCGTCCGGGCCGGCATCGAGGTGGTCGGACGGATTCCACTGCACGGACCGGTCAACGCCGACAATCGGCGCTACCTGACCGCCAAGGCGACGCGCGCCGGGCACAAGCTCGACCATCTCCTGGCGGCGTTCGCGGAGCCGGCCGAAACGTCGGGCGGTCCGGTCGGCGGCGGCCGTACACCGTAACGGTTCTGCCGCCGGGGGCGCGAATGACCGCCACTATGGTACTACCGGCGCCCGCCTATACGGTGACCGCGCGGGTGCTTCACTGGGTCACGGCCGTGCTGGTTCTCGCGATGGTCCCGCTCGGCATCGTCATCGCCAACGAATGGGGCGGCGCGCTGCAGGAACGGCTCTACAACCTGCACAAGTCGATCGGCGCGCTGCTCGTGCCTGTCATCCTGCTCCGATTTTATTATCGCTTGACGCACCGCCCGGCGCCGCTGCCGCAGGACATCCCGGCGATCCAGCGGTTCGTCGCGCATGGCGTGCACTGGATCCTTTACGCGCTTTTGCTGGTGCAGCCGTTTGTCGGCTGGATCGCGACCTCGGCCTATCCGGCGCCGATTCCGTTCTTCGGGCTGTTCCAGGTGCCGCCGATCTGGCCGGAAAATCGTGCGCTGTCGGAGCAGCTCTTCCAGGTTCACAGGTTCGTCGGTATCGCCATCGGCGTCGTGGCGGTTCTGCACATCACCGGCGCGCTTTACCACCATGTCGTGCGCAAGGACCGTGTCCTCATGCGCATGATCACCGGCTGAGCGCGGCCCGCCGCATGGCCGCGTCATTCCGATCGCTCGGCGAGCTCACCTCCCCGGACATTTCCCGGCGCCTGAAGGAAACCTCCATTCTCTGCCTGCCGCTTGGCGCCATCGAGCAGCACGGGCCGCATCTGCCGCTCAACACCGACATGGTGGTGGCTGAGGGACTAACTCGCGCCATCGTGGCACGCTGGGGCGAGGAGCTCGATCTCTGGCAACTTCCCGCGCTCGCTGTCGGTCTCTCGCGCGAGCACGATTGGGCGCCGGGAACGCTGAGCTTGTCGATCCAGAGCTTCACCGCCGTACTGCGCGATCTCGCGGGCGACATTGCCCGTGCGCTGCCGGCCCGCAACCTCGCGATCGTTAACGGGCACGGCGGCAATCGTGGAATTCTGGAGAACCTGCTGCACGAGCTGCGCAGCGCTTTCGCCCTCAACGCCTGCGTCATCCATCCCTTCGACCTCGCCAAAGTCGAGAGCACCGCAACAAACGCGGATGTTCATGGCGGCAAGAGCGAAACGTCGGTGATGCTTGCGCTGGCACCCGATCTGGTGCGGCGCGACCTGATCGAGCGCCCCCCGAAGGCCGATCCCGGGGCTGTTCAGTCCATGATCTTCGATCGCGGCGCGACCTTTCCGTGGTGCACCGACGATCCGCGACTTGCGCACAACGGGATTATTGGCGACGCCAGCGAGGCAACGCCGGAACTCGGCAGGACGGTCATTGCCAGTGTGGTCGAGGGTGCGCGCCTCGTGTTCGTGCGCTTGCTGGAAAATCAGAAACGCATGCCGGCTGGGGATGATTCACGCCGGCCGCGCGGATAGCTGCT
>Ga0114129_10006360_pt1 | contig 16745 bp, 13 predicted proteins | sample RhiMetdeltSRZDD1_FD_80071 | JGI IMG/M metagenome (GOLD analysis project Ga0114129, IMG submission 80071) | Populus rhizosphere microbial communities from Tennessee, USA - Rhizosphere MetaG P. deltoides SRZDD1 (version 2) (version 2) | ecosystem: Host-associated > Plants > Roots > Rhizosphere >... | reverse complement strand
GGGCGAGAGCCGGTCGCCGCAGTGCTCGGGATCCTGCGGCGGCCCGAGATCACCGGCAACGCGGGAGGGCAGGAACTCCTGCGCCAGCTCGCGGCGAGGGTCCCGCGGCTTCGGGTATCCCAGCTTATCGATTCGCTCCGGGAGCAGCCCGACGCCGAAGTCCTGTCGGCAACGCTCGAGGGACTGGCCGACGGTCTCGAGGCGCTTCCGAGCCGTCCCGGGCCCAGGCTTCGTCCGCGCACGGAAAGGTGGCTGCGCGGGATCGCAACTCGCGCAAGCGATTCGCTGGCCCTGAGCGCAGGCAGGATCGTTCGGGCGCTTGGTCTCGCCCCGACGCGGGCCGCGCTCGCACGCCTCGCGCGTGCCGGCGAGACTTCTCTCGATCCCTCGCTTGGTTCCGAGGTGCGACTGGCAGCGCTTCGCCTCTTCGAGCTCATGCCTTTCGATGAGCGGCGGCAAACACTCTTCGAGCTTTTGGGCACGCGGCACCCTCCGGCACTGCAGCTCGCGGCCTTCGCGCAGCTCGCCCGCTCCGCGGACGCAAAGGTGGCGTCCGGGCTGCTCGTCCGTTGGAGCGAGCTCGGGCGGGAGGTGCGGGCCGAAGCCGGCAGCTTCCTGCTTGGGCGCCGGGCCAACCACCGCGCCCTGCTGAGCGCGCTCGAGGACGGCAAGGTGACGCGGGGCGAGCTCAACCTGGACCTCGAGCGTCGGCGCGCCCTGCTCCGCTCGCCTGACGAAGACGTTCGCGCACGGGCGGCGGCCCTCTTCAGCGACGCTGGCGTCGTCACGCGCGCCGAAGCCCTGGCGCGGATGCGTGCCGCGCTCGAGCTGCGCGGCGACGCCGTGGCCGGCCGGGCCGTCTTCGCGGAGCTGTGCGCACGCTGTCACCGCTTCGGAGGCGAAGGAACGGAGCTCGGTCCCGACCTCACGGAGATCTCGCGCAAGAGTGCCGAGACGCTGCTCAACGAGGTGATCGATCCCAACGCCGCGGTCGAGACCCGCTTCGTGAGCTACACCGTCGAGACGCGCGACGGGAGGATCCTGAACGGGATCCTGCTCGCCGAGACCGACGACCGCTTGACCGTCCGCGAGGCAGGCGGGCGCAACACCGAGCTCGCCCGCGGCGAGATCGCCCGCATGTGGACGAACGGGCTGTCGCTGATGCCGGAAGAGCTCGAGTCCGGCATGGAGCCGCAGGCGATGGCGAACCTGATCGCGTTCCTCCAGACGCCGCGCTGAGCTTGGCGTACCCGGTGCAGCGTGGGCCTCCGTCTAGCGCTTGAAGACGGACCAGGTCCGAGAGATGCCGCCGAAGCGACAGCGATACGTCCCTTCTCCGCTGCCCGAGCGACTCAGGTTGCCGAGATAGTCGGCTGGCTCGCTGTTGATCGGGCAAGGACCGACGAAACTCGTCGCCCCGGAGCTGGCCACCGACCCGCGGAGCGTGCCGTCGCTGCTCGTAATGTTGCCGCCGTTCACCCTGAAGAACTGACTCAGCATCCTCTGCTGGTTCCCGCCCTGAACGCTGTACACGAAGGCGAAATCGTAGGTTCCGTCGTAGCCGCCCGACGCGGATCCCGAGCTGTCCACGGCCGCGTACTGGTTCGCGAGGTACATCCCGCCGAGGCCGGCGGCCGTCCCTGCCGCAACCGCGCCGAGCACCCTGCCGACGTTCACGCCCTTCTTGGGCGGGCCTGAACCGTTGTCGATCTGCTGGGCGATGGGGTCATCCTGCAACCGCGTCTTTTCGTCCAGCTGGACATCCTTGCACCTTTCCACGTGCAGTTGCCGCACGCACAACGGCAGTTTGTTGTTCTTCACTTTGGCAAGAAGCGCCGGGTCGTCTCCGTGCAGGATTCCAAAACCGTCGATGCTGAGACCCTCCGGCAGGAACCCGCCGTGTCCCGCGGAGAAGACATAGCTCGCCTGGTGACCGCCGCTGGCCGTGGACTCGGGAGAGGGGTTGCACGGGCGAGAAACTTCGTCGGCCCCGAGATAACGCCCTTCACACAGGGAGTAACGAAATGGCTTCGTCGCCTCCTTGTCGCCCCAGCCGATGGTGTGGAGCTTCCACTGCAATCCCACCTGATTGACCGTGTCTGGAGGGAGGGGCGGCGGCGTTGCCTGCTGGGGCCCTGCGGCGAGTCCGTTCGCTGACGCGGCCAGGGAAGCCGCCAGCCAGGCGACGAGTGCCAACGACCATCGAGATTTCATTTTCGCCTCTTTTCGCCTTGGGTTGATCCGGCCGCAGGGTTCAATGCATCCGGTTCGCATGCACCCCTGATGCCAATCGGCGAACGAGCCGTTGAAACCCGAACCCGTCGGAGCTCAATCCCCTATGAAACACGGCCTTTTTCTCAGCCTTTGATTGCCGACAACCCGGCTGTGGTGTCGCGGTCCGACTGATCGATTTGTCTGCCAATCGGAGCGTCGTGGCCGAGAATCGGGTGAACGTTTCGGGTGGGGGCGAGGCGGCACGGCCTCAGGCCGGCCCGCGTGGAGGAAGAGGGGAGGCCGCGGCGGCGAGCCGAGACCTCCCCCAGGCTCACCTTTTGTAGAGCAGACCGGTGAGCGCGCCCGCGATCACGCACCAGGCGATCCCGACGAGCGTCCAGGTCCAGGCGAGTCCGTAGCCAAAACCTTCCATCAGCAGGTAGGCAAAGATCCAGGTGGGGAAGTTGACGAGGACGCCGGCGTAAAGGCCGTAGGTTGCGCCGCCTTGCGGTCCGGCAGCGAAGCTCGAGCGCACGCGGTCGTACACCCACACGAACACGAGCGCGGCCACGAAGTCTCCGACGACCAGCATCGGGATCGGAGGCTCCTTCTTGAACAGGCTGAAGTTCGCGTAATAGCCCGCGAGCAGCTGGCCCTGGACCACGAAGTCCACGATGTTCATGACCACGCCGACCACGACTGCAGTCAGCAGCAGCTTCTTGACGTTCATTCAACACCTCCGGACGAGAGCCGAACGCCACACGCGCGGCGTCCGGCCGGTGACAGAGTGCGACGGTGGGTTTTCCGGAAAGTCACCCTTGTCTACACCTCGCCGATCCGGAAGGCAATAGCCTCAGCGGCCGGATGCGGTGAACGCGATGCTGGCGCCGGTTGCGGGGAGCGCGCGGCCGGGTGAAACTCGGGCCCGCTTGCGCTATCCGCTGTTCGTGCGCCGCGACCTCGACGCCTTCTTCGGCCTCGCGATCAACAACCTCGTCGACCTGATCATCATCGCGACGGTCGGCCGCAGCCTGCTGCAGCTGCCCGACGAGCTGATCTTCGGCCGGATCCTGCCCGGGGCCGGCCTGTCGCTGCTCGCCGGCAACCTCTACTACGCGTGGCAAGCCCGGCGGCTTGCGCTCGCCGAGGGGCGCGACGACGTGACGGCGCAGCCATTCGGGCTCAACACGCCGACCGTGTTCCTGTTCCTCTACCTCGTGATGTATCCGGTCTACCTGCGCACGCACGACCCCGAGCTCGCCTGGAAGGTGGGCGTCGCGGCGTGCTTCCTCTCGGGAGTGATCGAGGCGCTGGGGGCCTTCGTGGGAAGCGCGCTGCAGCGCGTCACGCCGCGCTCGGCACTGCTTGCGACGCTCGCGGGCGCAGCGCTCGCATACATCGCGCTCCTGCCCACGCTCGATCTCTTCGCCCGGCCGATCGTGGGCCTGGTGCCGCTCGCGATCATCCTGCTCGGCTACTTCGCCCGCGTCCGCCTGCCCTTCAACCTCCCGGCCGGCCTCGTCGCCGTCGTGGTGGGCAGCGCCCTCGCCTGGGCCTCGGGGCAGATGAGCCTGGCGGCGATCGCACCCGCGGCGGCGAGCTTCGGCCTCTACCTGCCGCACCCGTCGCTTGGCGCCGTGCTCCAGGGTCTGCCGGAGGTGCTGCCTTTCGTGTCGGCGGTGGCGCCGCTCGCCGTGATGAACTTCATGGGCACCTTGCAGTGCGTCGAGAGCGCTGCGGCAGCAGGGGACCGCTTCCCGCCCTTCCCGACCATGATCGTGAACGGCCTCGCCACGATGGCGGGCGCTCTCCTGGGCTCCTGCTTCCCGACCACCGTCTACATCGGCCACCCGGCCTGGAAAGCGCTCGGAGCGCGCCAGGGCTACTCGATCTTGAACGGCGTCGTGATCACGTTCGTGTGCACGACCGGGCTCATGGGCCTGGTGCTCGCGATCGTGCCGAAGGAGTCCGCGTCCGCGATCCTGCTCTTCGTCGGCCTGGTGATCACGGCACAGGCTTTCGAAGTGACGCCCGCCAAGCACTTCCCGGCGGTGGCGTTCGCGCTCGTGCCGCACCTCGCGGCGTGGGGTACCGGCATCCTCGATACGCTCGCCACCGCCGCGGGCACCTCGGTCCAGGCGATCGGCGCCGACGCGATCCAGAACGCCGGCCTCGGTTACTCCGGCCTGCGCACCTTGGGCGCGGGCTCGCTCGTGACGTCGATGCTCTTGTGCGCGACGACGATCGCGGTGATCGACCGCCGGCTGCGGACTGCCGCCGCGTGGGCTGGTGCCGCAGCCCTGCTCTCGTGGCTTGGGCTGATGCACGCCGACCGGGTCGGCTGGGGCGAGGCGCCGGCCGCCGCCCTGGGCTATGCGCTGATGGCCGGAGTGTTTCTGCTGGTCGGGCAATTCAGTCCGGCCGCGAATGCAGAGTGAGACTCAACAGCAACCGCTGGAATCGGCTCCGCTACACGTTCTGGGCGCCGAGCTACGACACGCTGGTTGGTGCCTTCGACGGCATCCGACAGCGTTCGGTGAGTCTTCTCGACCCGCGCCCCGGCGAACGGATCCTGATCGTGGGAGCCGGCACGGGCGCCGACCTGCCGCACATCCCCCAGGGCTGCGTCGTGCTGGCGGCCGACCTCACGCCCGCGATGCTCCAGCGGGCGCGCCAGCGAGTACGGGGGGGGATGCACCTCGTCGTGATGGACGGCCACGAACTCGCGGTCCCCGATGCATCGTTCGATGCAGTGGTTCTGCACCTGATCCTCGCCGTCATCCCCGATCCCGTGCGTTGCCTCCAGGAAGCGGCGCGTGCGCTCCGTCCGGGCGGCCGGGTCGCCGTCTTCGACAAGTTCGTGCGCGGCGGCAGGGTGCCCCTTGCGCTGCGGGTGCTGAATCCGCTGGCAAGGCTGCTCTTCAGCGAGATGACGAGGAGCTTCGAAGACATCCTCGAGCGTTCCCGCGCGCCGTTCGTCGTGACGCACGACGAACCGGTCTTGCTGGGCGGACTCTACCGCCAGCTGCTGCTGCGGAAGGCTCCGTGACCCGAGCCTCGAGCGGATGCGGCACAAGAGCGCAGCCGACACCGGCTATTGTGGGCCGAGCTTGCGGATGAGTGCTTCGAGCTCGTCGACTTCGGCGGGGAGTAGGTCCGTCAAGGGTGGCCGCACGGGGCCCGCGTCACGGCCGATGAGCCGGACGCCGGCCTTGACGATGCTCACCGCGTAGCCGGGTCGACGGTTGCGGATCTCCAGGTAGGGAAGGAAGAACTCGTCGAGCAGGCGCCCCGTGGTCGCGGCGTCGTCTTGCACGACGGCAGCGTAGAACGCGAGCGCCGTCTTCGGGATGAAGTTGAAGACCGCCGAGGAGTACACCGGCACGCCGAGCGCTTTGTACGCGGCCGCGTACACCTCGGCCGTGGGCAGGCCGCCGAGGTAGACGAGCCGATCGCCGAGGCGGCGGCGAATCGTGACCAGGAGCTCGATCTCGCCGATGCCGTCCTTGAATCCCACAAGGTTGGGGCAGCGTTCCGCCAGCCGCTCGAGTGTGTCCGCGTTCAAGCGGCAGACGCCGCGGTTGTAGACCACGACACCGATGCGAACCGCGCGGCACACCGCCTCGACGTGGGCGGCAAGGCCGTCCTGCGGGGCCTCGGTAAGGTAGTGGGGCAGCAGCAGCAGGCCCGCGGCGCCGAGCCGCTCGGCCTCGCGGGCGAAGGCGATCGCGGTTCGCGTGGGCCCGCCCGCGCCCGCCAGGATCGGGACACGACCGCGACAGCTCTCGACCGCCACGCGGACGATCTCGGAGTATTCGCCTGCCTCGAGCGAGAAGAACTCGCCCGTACCGCCGGCGGCGAAGAGCGCCTTCGCTCCGTAGGGCGCGAGCCACTCCAGCCGTCGCGCGTAGCCTTCGGGTCGGAAGTTTCCCGCGACGTCGAAATCGGTGACGGGGAACGACAGTAGACCGGAGCCGAGAGTGGCTTTCAGCTCTTGCAGGTCCACGCTGGCCGCTCAGTACGGCGTGTCGCCGCCGTCGACGTTGATCGCCTGGCCGCGGATGATCATGGCCGCGTCCGAGAGCAGGAACGCCACGACTCTTCCGACCTCGATCGGCAGGATGCGGCGCTCCAGCTGCTGGGGCTTCATCTGCGCGTGCAGCGCGTCGGGCGTCTGGCCGAGACGCCGCGCCAGCCACTCCGCCACCTCGCGCAGCATTGGCGTCTCGACGCCGCCCGGGCACACGGCATTCACGTTGATCTGCTGCGGGGCCCACTCGAGCGACAGCGATCGGGTCAAGCTGATCACGGCGGCCTTGCTCGCGTTGTATCCCGCCATGTTCCGATAGCCGACCTTGCCGGCGTTGCTCGCGACGTTCACGATCGCGCCGCCTTTGCCCTGCGCGATCATTCGCCTCGCCGCCGCCTGACAGCCCGCCAGCACCGCCTGCGCGTTGACCCGCATCTGGGCTTCGAAATCCTCGGCCCGCGCCTCGAGGGCAGCGTCGAGCCGCAGCACGCCGGCGTTGTTCACCCAGCCGTCGAGGCGGCCGAGTGCTTCGACACTGCCCGCGACCGCGGCCTCGAGACTCTCCGGCTGGCGAACGTCGAGTGCCACGGCGTGCGCGCGCTGGCCGCTCGCTTCGACGAGACGAGCCGTCTCGGCCGCGTCGTCGAGCCGCAGGTCGCCGAGCGCCACGTGAGCGCCCGCTTCCGCGCAGGCCTGGGCAATGCCGCGTCCGATGCCGCGGCCGCCACCCGTGACAAAAACGACCTTGCCGCGGAGCGGGAGCTGCGCCACGCTCACCCTTAGAACGCCGGCGCGGCCAGCACGCCGCCGTCGACCACCAGGGTCGTGCCGGTGACGAAGCGGGCCGCGGGCGAGGCGAGGAAGAGGCACGCGTCGGCTATGTCCTCGGGTTCCGCGATGCGTCCGAGCGGCGCGGCCGCGATGTAGCGAGCGACACCCTCCGGCCACGCGCGTTCCAGGTCCTCGCGCCAGACGAGGCCCGGGGCCACGGCGTTGACCCGCACGCCGGACGGCCCGAGCTCGAGCGCGGCAGAGCGCGTCAGCATCTCGAGCCCCGCCTTGGCCGCGCTGTAGTGTGCGAGCTCCGGCGCCGGCCGGAACGCCTGGATCGACGTGACGTTCACGATCGCGCCTTCACCCCGCGCGGCCATGCGGCGGCCGGCCGCCTGCAAGCACCCGAGCGCCGTCCGCAGGTTCTGGGCCAGCACCAGGTCCCAGTCCGCCGCTCGCATCTGTAGCAGATCGGCGAGCGGATAGCTGCCGGCGTTGTTGACGAGCACGCCGAGCGGGCCGAAGGCAGCGGCGACCTCGTCGACGAGACGCTCTGGCTCGCCCTCGACACTGAGATCCGCCGCGAACGAGCGCGCCTCACCCCCTGCGGCCGCAATCTCGCGGACGACGAGCGAAGCGCCCTCGCGGCTGGTGCGGTAGTGGACCGCCACGCGGGCGCCGGCCTCGGCGAAGCGCCGCGCGATGGCGCGGCCCAGGCCGCTTCCCGCCCCGCTCACGAGCGCCACTCGGCCGCCGAGGTCCAGAAGCTCGCGCACCGCCGGTGCCACAGGCTTCGGAGCGGGCTTCAGGCTCATCGCGCGGGCAGCCGCGCCGCGATCCGCTCACGGTACTCGCGCGCCTTGGCCGTGATCTCTGCGGTGTCGAGCGTGAGCATCCGCCCGTCCTCCATCAGCACGCGGCCGTTCACGATGCTCATGATCACGTCCGAGCCCTTGAGCGCATAGGCGAGGTGGGCGTATACGTCGTAACGCGGCTGCGCCCACGGCGCGTCGTTCGCGATCACGATCAAGTCGGCGCGCTTGCCCGGCTCGAGCGAGCCGATCTCCCGCTCCAGGTGCAGCGCGCGGGCACCCCCGATCGTCGCCAGCTCCACTCCGTCGCGGGCGCTCAACACCGCGGGATCGCCGCTCGTGATCTTGTGCAGCTTGAGTGCGATGTCGATCTCCTCGAACAGGTTCAAGTCGTTGTTGCTCGAGGGGCCGTCGGTCCCGAGCCCGGCCCGCACCGAGGCCTTGCGCAGCTTCGGCAGCGGCGAGACGCCGCTCGCCAGCTTCATGTTGCTCGAGGGGCAGTGCGCCGTGCCGACGTCGCGCGCCGCGATCGTGGCGATCTCGGCGTCGCTCAGCCAGATCGCGTGGGCGAGCGTGACGTTCGGGCCGAGGAAGCCGATCTTGTCGAGATGGTCGACGGTGGTCGTTGCGTACTGCCGCTTCACGAGCTCCATCTCGCTCGGGCTCTCGGCGGCGTGGATCGTGATCGGCGCGCGGTAGCGGTCCGCCAGCGCCTTCACCCGCAAGAGCGTCTCCGGCCCGACCGTGTAGGCGGCGTGCGGCCCCAGCGCCGGTACGATCAGCGGATCCCCCGACCATTTCTTGAGGAACGCCTCGGCGACGCGCAGGCCCTCGTCCGCGTCCTTCAGGCCCGGCACCGGCTTGTCCATCACCGTGGCCGCGCAGAAGCCGCGCAGCCCGGCCTGCTTGGCGGCCTCCGCCACCTGCTCCTCGTAGAAGTACATGTCGGCGAAGGTCGTGGTGCCAGTGCGGATCATCTCCCAAGCCGCGAGGCGCGTGCCCCAGGTCACGAACTCGGGCGTCACGTGCAGGGCTTCGGCGGGCCAGATGTACTTCGTGAGCCAGACCATCAGCTCCACGTCGTCGGCCACGCCGCGCAGGAGCGTCATCGGAACGTGGGTGTGGGTGTTGACGAGGCCCGGCAACACGATCCGGCCGCTGGTGTCGATCGTCCTCGCGGCGTCGAAGCGGGCCTGTAGCTCGTCTGCCGGGCCCACCGCCACGATGCGCTCACCCTTGACCGCGACAGCACCTCGCTCGAGCACGCGGAAGGCCTTGTCCATGCTGACGACCGTTCCGCCGGCCAGCAGCAAGTCGACGGCCTCGCCGGCCGTCGTCACGGACGCGCTCGCCTGCAGTACCACCAGGAGCGCGGCGAGCCGCGGACGGGGATTCATGGCCGTCCATACTAGCCGAGGACGGCTAGGAGGCCGACGCCGCGGCCGTGCGCGCGGCGGCGGTCCGGCGCGGCAGCACGACCGTAAAGGTGGAGCCCCGGCCCGGCTCGCTCTCGAGCGATACCTGGGCGCCGATGCTCTCGGCGAGATGCTTCACGATCGCGAGCCCCAGCCCGGTGCCGCCGAGCTCGCGGCTGCGCGCCTTGTCGACCCGGTAGAAGCGCTCGAAAATGCGCTCGCGGTGCTCGGCTTCGATGCCCGGCCCATCGTCCTGCACCTCGATCCGCGCCGAGCCGTGCGGGCCCGGCGCGGTGGTGACCACGACCTTGCCGCCCGCGGGCGTGTACTTGACGGCGTTGTCCACCAGGTTCTCGAGGATCCGGCGCAGCCGCTCGCGATCCGTCTCCACGGCAGTAGCGCCCCGCTCCTCGTGGCGCAGGGCGAGCGACTTCCTTGCGGCCTGCTCCGCGAAGGACGCCACCACGTCGGCGCACAGCTCGCCGGGCCGGGTCTCGTCCGGCTCGGGCGCGCGCGCTCTCGACTCCAGCCGTGACAGCTCCAGCAGGTCCTCGACCAGCGCCGCCATGCGGTCGGCGTGGGCGTGGATCTTTCCGAGGAAGCGCTCGGCGGTGCCGGGCTCGTCCTTGGCACCGTCCTCGAGCGCCTCGACGAAGCCGCGGATCGAGGTGAGCGGCGTGCGAAGCTCGTGCGAGGCGTTCGCGACGAAGTCGCGCCGCATCGCGTCGACGTGCCGGCTCTCGGTCGTGTCGTTGAAGGTGAGCACCGCTCCATGGGGAACGCCCTCGGCGCCGGGGAATGGCACACCGGTGATGCTGAAGCTCCGGCGCAGCGCGCGGATCTCGACCTCGATCGCGTGCCTGTCGCCGGTGCGCAGCACCTTCTCGACGAGGGCCGCCACCTCGGGCTGGCGGATCGTCTCGAGGTAGTGGCGGCCGAGCGGCGAGCGGAGCGCCATTGCGCGCGCCAGGCTGGGGTTCGCGAGCGTCACGATGCCGCGGTGGTCGACCGCGAGCACCCCGTCGTCCATCACCGAGAGGATCGCCTCGGTGCGGCCGCGATCGCGCGCGATCTCGGCCAGGCGCTGCTGCAGCTCGTCGGCCGAGTGGTTGATGATGCGCGCGAGCTCGCCGAGCTCGTCCTCGCGGCTGACGCGGATGCGCGCCGCGAGGCTGCCGCTCGCGAGCTGCCGGGCGGTCTCCATGATCTCGGCGAGCGAGCGGCCGAGTCCCGCCGAGAGCAACAGCGACACGAGCCCGCTCACGGCGAGCGCTATGAGTCCCGCAAGGGCTGCGCTGCGCCAGAGCGCGCGGCTCTGGGCCTCGATCCGCTCAGTGTCGCGGCTGAGGCGCGCGACCCCCACTACTTCACCGGCGTGGTAGATCGGGACCGCGGCATATAGCAGCCGCACCCCGACCGTCGCGCTCACGCGCTCGGCGCGCGAGACGCGGCCGGCGAGCGCGCCCACCACCTCAGGGCGCCCGCCGTGGTTCTCGACCGCCTGGAGCTCCGCGCCGGAGAGCGACGAGTCCGCGAGCACGCGCCCGTCCCGGCCAATGATCGTGACCCGCGCCTGCACCTCGCGCGCCGCCGCGTCCACGCCGCCGTCGAGCTCGCTGCTTGCGGCGCCGCGCGCCAGGGCGTCCTCGACCACGCGCGCCATCAGGCGGGCCTCCGCAGTCAAGCTGGCGAAGGCGTCGTCGCGGGCGCGCCGCTCGAGGGTCGGGCTTGCCAGCAGCAACAGCACGCCCAGCATGACGGCCGTCGCCACCAGCGCCGTCATCACCATGCGTCCCCGTAGCGACAAGCCGCGTCTCACGCGTCGGTCTCCCGCGCGAAACGATAGCCGAGCGATTTGACGGTGATGAGACGAGAGGCGAGGTCCGGGATCTTCTCGCGCAGGCGCCGGACGTGGACGTCCACCGTACGGGTACCTTCCGCGTAGCTGTAGCCCCATACGCTTTCGAGCAGCACCTGGCGCGACAGCACCCGCCCATCGGCTTCGACCAGCGCCAGAAGCAGAGCGAACTCCTTGGCCGTGAGGTGCACGGGGACGCCGTGTGCCCTGAGCGTGTGGCGGGCGCGGTCGATCTCGAGCGCGCCCACCACGAGCGCCGCTTCGTCGGGCTCGCGCCGCTCGGTTCGCCGCAGCAGCGCCCGCACGCGCGCGACCAACTCCTTGGGGCTGAAGGGCTTGACGATGTAGTCGTCAGCACCCACCTCGAGGCCCACCACGCGATCGGCCTCGTCGCCGCGCGCGGTCAACATCACGATCGGCAGCGCGCTCGTGCGCTTGTCGCGGCGCAGCTCGGCGCACACGCTGAGGCCGTCGAGCCCCGGCAGCTGCAGGTCCAGGACCAGCAGGCCGAAGCTCCCGGTCCGCAGCCGCTCGAGCGCTCGGCGTCCGTCGGCGAGCGACTCGACCTCGAAGCCCTCGGCCTTCAAGTAGTGGTCGATGAGCTCGACGATGTCCGGATCGTCCTCGACCACCAGCACCCGCTTCATCGCAACAAGTCTACTGTGGGTTATCCTGTTGGTCTGGCTATCCAGGCATGAGCGGCAGCGAGCAGACCTACTTCCAGAAGGGCTTCAATCTCAAGGCCGTGGTGCGCCCGGTGCTCGCCCAGAGCTACCACTCGCAGGTGGTCGAGCGCCTGAAGCAGCACGGCTACGCGGCGTGCGCCGGCGAGATGAAGATCAAGCTCGCTCGCGAGTTCGGCTTCTGCTACGGCGTCGACCGCGCGGTCGAGTACGCCTACGAGGCGCGCGAGCAGTTTCCCGACCGGCGCATCTTCCTGTCGGGCGAGATCATCCACAACCCCGAGGTCAACGGCCGCATCGAAGGGCTCGGGATCCGGATCCTGCCGGACCACAAGAACCCGGTAGAGCGCTACGCCGTCGTGGATGAGGCCGACGTGGTGATCCTGCCGGCGTTCGGGGTCTCGGTAGCCGAGCTGCAGCACCTGCGCGCGAAGGGCTGCGTGCTCGTCGACACCACCTGCGGCAGCGTGCTCAACGTGTGGAAGAACGTGCACCGCTACGCGCGCGACGGCTTCACCTCGGTGATCCACGGCAAGCATTACCACGAGGAGACCAAGGCGACCGCCTCGCAGGCGCTCACGCATCCGGGCGGCCACTTCCTGTGCGTCAAGGACCGCCCCGAGGCCGAGCTGGTGTGCGGCTTCATCCGCGGCACGGTCGAGGCGCAGGCGCTCGTCGAACGCTTCGCCGAGGCGACCAGCCCCGGCTTCGATCCCGCGCGTGACTTGGAGCGGATCGGGCTCGCGAACCAGACGACGATGCTGATGACCGAGAGCCTGGAGATCCAGGAGCTGCTGCGGGCCGCGGTGCGCGACCGCTGGGGCGAGGCCGAGCTTGTGACCCGCTTCCGCGCCTTCGATACGATCTGCTCGGCGACGCAGGACCGCCAGGACGCCGTGCTGAAGATGCTCGCCGAAGGCGGGCTCGACCTGATGGTGGTGATCGGCGGCTACAACAGCAGCAACACGCAGGCGCTCACCCGGATCTGCGCCGAGCGGCTGCCCACGTATCACATCAGCTCCGCCGATCGAATCGAGCGCGAGACGATCCGCCACCGAACGGTGGGCGGCCACGACGAGACGCTGACCGCGGCCTGGCTGCCTGCGGGGGCGATCACGATCGGCCTGACCGCGGGTGCGTCGACGCCCAACAACGTGGTGGGCGAGGTCGTCGAGCGGATTCTCGCCCTGCGCGGCTTGCGCGCCGACGACCTCGTCGCGGGCTCCTAGCAGCTTCGGCGCTTCGCGCCGCGCGCGTTACCGGGCTCGCGCGACCCCGGTGTTATAGTGCCTTTCGGCTTCCTGGAGGACTCATGTTGCTGGAGGGCAAGCGCGGCCTCGTCCTGGGGATCGCGAACAAGCGGTCGATCGCGTGGGGCATCGCCCAGGCTGCGCACCGCGAGGGAGCGCGTCTGGCAGTGACGTATCAGGGCGAGCGCCTGCTCGAAAACGTGCAGGAGCTCTCGCGCCAGCTGCGGGATCCGGTGATCCTGCCCTGCGACGTGTCGAAGGACGAGGACCTGAAAGCGCTCGCGGAAGCCGTCCGGCACGAGTTCGGCACGCTCGACTTCGTGGTGCACGCGGTCGCGTTCGCGCTGCGCGAGGAGCTCGACGGCGAGTACCTGAATACCTCACGCGAGGGCTATCGCATCGCCCAGGACATCTCCGCCTATTCGCTCACGGCGCTCGCGCGCGTGACGGCGCCGCTGATGCCGCAGGGCGGCAGCATCGTGACGCTCAGCTACTTAGGCGGCGAGCGCGTGGTGCCGCACTACAACGTGATGGGCGTCGCCAAAGCCGCGCTCGAGATGTCGGTCCGCTACCTCGCCGCCGACCTCGGCGTGAAGGGCATCCGCGTCAACGCGATCTCGGCCGGCCCGATCAAGACGCTCGCGGCCTCCGGCGTCCACGGCCTGTCGAAGATGCTCGAGTACCACCGCACCAACGCGCCGCTGCGCCGGAACACCGACCAGGAGGAGGTGGGCGACGCCGGCCTGTTCCTGATCTCGTCCCTTTCGCGAGGCATCACGGGGGAGGTGATCCACGTGGACGGCGGCTTCCATGTGATAGGCATGGCCGCCCTCTCGGGCTGAGCCCAGGAGGAGGGGAGCGCGAGTGGTGCTCACGCTTTCGCTCGTGACGCTTTTCGGGCTGCTGCAGGCCGCTGCCCCAGGCACGGCGCAGGCGCCGCCGCGGCCCGAGCCAAGAGAAACCGACGCGCAGCAGCCGGCCCAGGCCGAGGTTCCGGCGGACCCGGGCGAGGTGCGCGTGCGAGCCGAGTCCTACGAGCAGGTGAAGAAAGGCCACATCGAGGCGCGCGGATTCGTCGACTTGAACGTGTCGGGCATCCGCATCCAGGCGGACCAGGCCGACATCTACGAAGAGACGCGGCCCGACGGCAAGCTCGGCCACCGCATCGTGGCGGAGGGCAACGTCGTGTTCATCCGCGGCGAGGAGCGCATGTCGGGTGACCGCCTCGAGATGGACGACTCGGGGCGCGGGCATCTGCTGAACGCCGTGGGCTACGTCGAGCCGGGGGTGTGGGTCGAAGGCAAGCGCGTCGAGCGCCTCGACGACAACACGTATCGGGTAGTGGGCGGCCGCTTCACCTCCTGCAGCCAGCCGAATCCGCGCTGGGGCTTCTCGGCGAGCTCCGCCCAGATCGAGATCGACGACAAGGTGAAGGCAACGAACGCGGTCTTCAAGGTGAAGGGCGTGCCGGTCTTCTATCTGCCTTACGTGTACTACCCGATCAGCAAGGACGGCCGCTCGACGGGGTTCCTGTTCCCGCACTTCGGCTACTCGAGCTTCCGCGGCAAAAACGTCGGCACCGGCTTCTTCTGGGCGATGGGCAGGAGCGCCGACCAGACCTTCTACGCCGACTACTGGTCGAAGATCGGCTACGGCTACGGGCACGAGCTGCGCTACGTCCGCGGCGCGCCCACGCGCGGGACGTTCCGCACCTATGTCTTCGACGTCGAGGGAGCCGAGGAGCTCGACTACGACCTCGACTGGAACGCGCTCCAGATCCTGCCCGGCAAGGTGAAGGCGAGCGTGAACGTCCGCCAGTACAGCGACATCCTGTTCCAGCAGCGCTATCAGGACGACTTCAACCGGGCCTCCAGCCGCACCCAGCGCTGGTCGGGGTCGCTCGAGAAGGACCTGAAGCTGGCTGTGCTCTCCGCCTACGCCGACACCACCAGCACCTACTTCGGCACGGACTACACGCGCATCAACGGCCGCCTGCCGGGCGTCAGCCTGCGGCGCTTCCCGCGCCAGATCGGCTGGGCCAAGGTGGTGGTGGGGTTGCAGGCGAAGGCCGACCGGATCCAGTACGGCAACGAGGACCGCGTCGACAACTGGTCGCGCATCGACGTGGCACCCTACCTGTCGCGACCATTTGCGCTGAGCTTCCTCGAGTTCACGCCTTCGGCGAGCTACCGCTACACGCGCTACGGCGCGAGCTACGGCGTCAACCAGGAGGACGAGACCGCGATCGTCGGCCCTCCGATCGAGCGCTCGTTCTTCGAGACGCAGGTCGAAATGCGCGGGCCGACCTTCGCGAAGGTGTGGGATGCGCCGGGCTTCGGCTACTCGGAGCGCTTCAAACACACGATCGGTCCCGAGTTCTCGTGGACCTACAGAACGCGCGTCGACGGCTTCGACTCGATCCCCAAGTTTGACGGCGAGGACTACTTCCTCGGCACCAACCAGGTCGCCTATGCGCTGGTGCAGCGCCTGTTCGCCAAGCGGCGCGGGCCGAGCGGCAAGGCCCAGCCCTACGAGTTCCTGACCTGGCGGCTGATGCAGACCTACTACGTGCAGATCGCCGACGGCCAGAACAACTTCGACCCGAACTACTCGTCCTCTGCCTTCGGCCCCGGCTTCAAGCCGGAGCACCTGTCGCCGCTGATGTCGCGCGTGCGGCTAAGGCCCACCCCGCAGCTTTCCGCCGACTTCCACCTCGAGTACGACGTCAACTTTAAGCAGGTGCGCCGTACCAGCGTCTTCGCCAACCTGGCCGGGTCGCGCGCCTCCTTGACCGGAGGCTGGTCGCGCTCGGTGCGCCTCGCCGAAGACCCTGCGCAGCGCATCGTGGGAGCCCACTCGCTGCGCGGCAACGCGGCGCTCGAGCTCTTCCCGAAACGGTTGTTCCTCGAGGGCTCGGCCGACTACGACCTGGTGAACGACTTGTTGTGGCAGGCGCGAGGCCAGCTGCGCTACTCGGTGCAGTGCTGCGGCTTGCTGGTCGAGTACATCCGTTACAACTGGAACGGGCGCGACGAGAAGCAGTGGCGCTTCAACCTCGAGCTTGCAAACGTGGGCTCGATCGGCAGCTTCATGGGCGCCGGCCGCGGGATGGGATCCTACCGGTGAGGTTGCTCGTCACCGGCGCCGGTGGCTTCGTGGGCGGCCACCTGGTGGAGCTGGTGCGCCGTGAGGCGCCGGCCACCAAGGTCCATGGCGTCGTGCTGCCTCACGGGAGCCTGGGTTCTCGCACCTCGCAAGGCGCGCGCATCCACGAGGCGGATCTCGACGACCCCGCGGCCGCGGCCGCCGTGATCGAGGCGGTGCGGCCCGAGGGCATCGTGCACCTCGCCGGGCAGTCGAGTGTCCACCAGTCGTGGCTCGACCCCGGCGGCACCTTGCGCACCAACGTGCTCGGCATCGTGCATCTGCTGGACGCGGCGCGAAGCGCGGGCCTGCGCCCATCGGTGCTGGTGGTGGGCAGCGCCGAGGAGTACGGGCCCGTGGCCGCGGACGAGCTGCCGATCCGGGAGGACGCGCCGCTGCGGCCGGCGTCGCCTTACGCCGTGAGCAAGGTCGCCCAGGGCGCTCTGGCCCTGCTCTACGGACCCGCCGCCGGTATGCGCATCGTGCTGACGCGCACCTTCCATCACACAGGGCCCGGCCGCGGCGAGGCTTTCGCCGAGAGCTCCTTCGCACGCCAGATCGCCGAGAT
>Ga0114129_10006359_pt1 | contig 16746 bp, 13 predicted proteins | sample RhiMetdeltSRZDD1_FD_80071 | JGI IMG/M metagenome (GOLD analysis project Ga0114129, IMG submission 80071) | Populus rhizosphere microbial communities from Tennessee, USA - Rhizosphere MetaG P. deltoides SRZDD1 (version 2) (version 2) | ecosystem: Host-associated > Plants > Roots > Rhizosphere >... | reverse complement strand
GCATCGGGCTCACACCGATCCAGCAACAGCAGTATCCGGGAGTCACTGATGGACTCCACCGCTGGATGGGCAGTCTTGCTCTGGACAAGAACGGCGACATGGCCCTCGGGTACAGCGTCGCGAATGCGGTGACGATGCCGGATATCCGTTATGCCGGGCGCCTGTCGAGCGACCCACTGGGCACGCTACCCCAGACAGAGACCACGCTCCTGCCGGGTCTGACCCGTGCTACGCAGAGCGGCGTCTGTGGTACGGGCAGCTGCACTCGCTGGGGTGATTACAGTGCGATGACGCTGGATCCCGACGGATGCACGTTCTGGTACACGAGCGAGTATTACGCGACCAACGGCCTCAACTGGCAGACCCGCATTGGCTCTTTCAGGTTCGCGTCTTGCACGCCGATCGGGTCCGCGCCGACCGTCTCGGCCGTAGTGCCATCGACCGGTCCAGCGGGCGGCGGCACGGTCGTGGCGATCACGGGCACGGGTTTCGGCACCACGCCCGGCGCGACGACGGTCGCCTTTGGGCCGACTGCTGCAACAGGCGTGTCCTGCGCGACGATGACCAGCTGCAGTGCGACCAGTCCGGCCGGGAGTGGGACTGTCGATGTCCGAGTCAGCGTCGGTGGCCTCACGAGCGCGACTAACGCGGCCGACCAGTTCACATACACGGCAGAGACACCCCCACCCTGCACGACGGTGAGCTTCACCGCCGAGCCGGCGAGTCCGCGGACCGTCGGAACCGCCGTGGCCCTCACCGCCACGGCGAGCTGCGGCAGCAGCACCGCGCAGTACAAGTGGTGGGTCCAAGCTTCCGGCGGCGCTTGGACGATGGTGCAGGACTGGGGTGCGAACACCTTCAGCTGGAACACCACGGGACTCGTGGCCGGTGCGTATCGCCTCGCGGTCTGGGCCCGTGCGGTCGGATCGACGGCGGACCTGGACAGCGCGAGCGCTCAGGACTACAGCCTGCTCGCCGTGCTCAGTCCCTGCACCGCGGTGAGTCTCGCGCCCAGCCCCGCATCGCCCCAGCCCAGCGGTACGACCGTGATCTGGACCGCCACGGCGAGCTGCGGCAGCAGCACCGCGCAGTACAAGTGGTGGGTCCAACCTCCCGGCGGCGCTTGGACGATGGTGCAGGACTGGGGTGCGAACAGCTTCGGCTGGAACACCACGGGACTCGTGGCCGGTGCGTACAACGTCGGCATCTGGGCTCGCGCGGTGGGATCGAGCGCTGACTCCGAGACCTCGAACCAGCAGAGCTACGGCCTCTCGCCTTAGCGCGAGCGGCAGTCACACGACGTGCAGCGACAGCGCCAGAGTGATCCGCTCGGACTGCTTTTCAGGAAACTGTTTGATCAGCAAGAGCACCATCCTGATGTCCAATCGGTACTGCGCGAACGAGTCACCATGGCGACGTGCAAATGCCTCAATCAATTAGCCTTGGCCGGCGCTTACATACGCCGATCAGCGCCTAAGTGGCAGGGTCCTCGCCTGCTCGAACCACTCGATTGTCTGTCTCAGACCGTCGCGGAACGGCGTGGTCGATGTGAAGCCAAACTCCCGTTCTGCGCGCTCCACATTCAGTTTTCGCCGTGGCTGCCCGTCCGGTTTGCTCGTATCAAACACCACGTCGCCTTTGAATCCTGTTAGCTCAACGATGAGCTGTACCAGGTCGCGGATCGAGATCTCGGTAGAGCTGCCCAGGTTGATCGGATCGGGCTTGTCGTAATGCTCAGTCGCAAGCAGGATTCCGCGAGCGGCGTCGTCAACGTAGAGGAACTCACGAGTCGCCGCGCCCGTTCCCCAGACTTCGACGGCAGACGCGCCGGACTCACGCGCCTCGACACACTTGCGTATGAGTGCCGGGATTACGTGTGAATCCTTGAGATCGACCTTGTCTCCCGGACCGTACAGGTTTACCGGCAGCAGATAGATGCCGTCGAAACCATATTGCTGTCGATAAGCCTGGGATTGAACGAGGAGCATCTTCTTCGCGAGACCGTATGGGGCATTGGTCTCCTCCGGGTAGCCGCTCCACAAGTCGTCCTCCGAGAAGGGAACGCGCGCGAATTTCGGGTAAGCGCAGACGGTACCAACCTGGACGAACTTGGCGACTCCATTGAGGCGCGCTTGCTCCATGACCTCGATGCCCATGATCGCGTTCTCGTAGAAGAACCTTCCGGGATTGTCGCGGTTGGCGCCGATCCCGCCCACACGCGCAGCGAGGTGTATGACCACCTCTGGCCGCTGATCGCGATACATGCGGGCAACATCGGCTTGCTGTGTGAGGTCGTATTCAGCGCTGGAAAACGTCGAAAGCTCGGCGCCCCGTTCTCGAATCATGCCGACAAGGGGGCGACCCAAGAAACCGCGTCCACCAGTCACCGTTACGCGTTTGCCTGCCCACCAATCTCTTTCGGCCATGATCAGTCGACCTCCGACCTGAGCGCTCTAGCTTCATACGTTAGTGCGCGAGCGCCGGACTCGCACCGATGCCAGGTTTGTCGCAGACGATCGGAGTAACCTCGGGCCAATGCCACAGGCGCTCCTGGCAACCGTCCGGCTGATAGCCCGAAGCCAGAATCCGATTGTTCGCCTGGCCAAACGCGCCACGACCACAGTCCTGCATCGCGTAGATGTTGTGGCGCGTGCCCGCCTGAGTACAGGAGGCGTGTTGTACGTGGACCTCGGAAACGCCGTCGGGCGGACGATTTGGTTACGTGGCGACTACTCTGCGGAAGAGCCCGTAGTCAACCTTGTGGCGTCGATTCTGCGTACGTCGGACGTGTTCTTTGATGTAGGCGCAAACGTGGGATTCTTCAGCCTGCTCGCCGCTCGAATCGTCGGACAGACCGGCCAAGTGCATTCATTTGAGCCGCTTCCCAAGCTCGCTGGGTTATTGCGGAGGACTGTCGTTGCGAATGCTCTAACGAACATGACGGTGGTTGAGGCTGTCGTTGGAAAAGTCGAAGGCGCGTCCTCGATGGCAGCCATGCCTGATTCGGCGTATTCGCACGTGATGGAAGGCGCGCGAACCATTGACGAAGGCCACGGAGGCTGGACGCGTCTTGTGGTCAGGTCGGTGACTCTCGATAACTACGTTGAACGCGTTGTTCGCCGACCACCGCGGTTGATCAAGATGGACATTGAGGGTTCCGAGGTCGACGCGATCGACGGAGCTCGGCGAACGCTCTCGCACGTCAACGGTCCAGATGTCATTTGCGAAGTCGGCAACAAACACCTGAGCCGGTTCGGTCACACGCCGTCCGAGCTGTTCGATCGATTCACTGTGATGGGCTTCGAGGCCGTCAATCCCAAGACCGGACTCCCGATGCGGGTCGCCGATCTATCCGAGCACGACTACAACGTCTTCTTCAAGAAGCTGCGCAGATGACAGCCGGCGCAGCCTACGTCGTGACGCGACAGTTTCGCGAGCCGCAGCCACACCTGTTCGCGACCTAGGGCCGGCCGATCGTGCGCGTGTGCCTCGTCTACGGTGATTATCCGCCGAAGCCACCTGGCAAGAACGATGGGGGCGCTGACTTCGTCGCTGCTCTGGCTGAGCGCTTGGTATCACGCGGCATAGCTGTCTCGGTGATCGTCTCGAAGCGGCAAGAGCGTCCTATCCCATATGTGACGTCCACCGGCGTACGCATCTTGCCGCTAATCCAAGACTGGACGCTCGTCGGCGCCCTGCGCGGGCAATGGCGAACTCTGGAACACGCGCTGCTCGCCGAGAACCCGGACGTGGTCCACCTCGTGTACCCGGATCCATACCTCCGATACGGTAGTGATTCGTATCACCTGCCGTTCTTGCTGAAATTCGCGGGTGCGAAACGTCTCGTGGTGACGTGCTTCGGCTTTGGGGTAACAAGCGCGAGTCTCGTTACAAAGCTCGGGCTCCTCGGCCTGTTCGCGACAGCTGACCGCATCGTGATCACCGATGTCGCACTCCATAAGCGGTTCCAGCGGACGTTTCCGTTTTGGGCACGTAAGTCACGGGCAGGCTTCGTCGGAAGCATCGCCGACGATACGACTACCAGGTGGTCGGCCGGCGAGCTAGAGCGTCGCCGCGCGGAACTCGGACTTCATCGAGCCGAACGACTTATCGGCTTCTTTGGGTTCTGGAGTCCAGACAAAGGCCTAGAAGATCTCATCGAGGCCGTCCGCATCCTTAACAAGTCCGGCGAGAACGTGAAGCTGGTCCTGATCGGGGGCCGCGAGGCTGGCTTGCGAACGGAGTACGAGCGGATGATTGAGTCACGCGTGTTCGATGCCGGCCTCGGCGATGCGGTGATTGAGACCGGACCCCTCTCGGTCGGCGACGTGACCCGCTATCTGCTTGCCGTCGATCTTTGCGCCCTTCCGTTTCGGGTCAACGCACTTGGTCGCAGTAGTCTGGCGACTGCGCTGACCCTGGGCGTTCCTACGGTCGTGAGCCGACCGTCTGTCGGACAAGACGTGCTGAAAGGGTTGCCACAGTTCGAGCCTCGTGACCCAGAGGGCCTTGCCGCCGCGGTACGATCGGTGCTAGGGAGTCCAGGCGCGCGGGCTGGAGCGGCCGAGGCGGCTACTGCCGCGTCTGCTAGCTGGTCATGGGACTCGATCGTGGCCGCGTATTTACTCGACTACCGAAAGGTGGGCGCGTCCAGTTAATGACGCCGGTCGTCGCAACGACATCTCCCCGCGATTTGCTGTCACGTCAAACGACCCTCTATGTCTACGTGGCGCTGCTGTTCGTTGCGCTCGCGCTGGACGCCTCGGTCTACGTAGGTAGCCTCTTTCATGTCTATACCCACGATGTTGCAGCCCTAGCAGCCGGGATACTCGGTGTCTTGCGCGCCCGTGGAGATCGGTCGCTGCTGCCAAACCGACTCGTCTGGGCACCGCTGGCGCTCTTGATGTTCCTGCTGGCCAATACGCTGTTAATCGGCGCCCTTCAGTACTCAAACGTGCCCGCGGACATGACCAAGCTGTTCTGGTTCGAGCATGGCAATGCGCTCCGAATCGTGGGTGAACTCCTCGTCTGGGTGTGGACGCTAGGGCATTTAGCGCCCACGAGAGAGGATGCGACGATGCTACTGGACATAGCTCTGTGGGGAGCCACAGCGAGCGTGGCGTTCGTCGAGGCGTTTTGGCTAGTTACCGGCAGCAGTCACGTAGGCACGACGACCTTCGACTTGAATGTAATGGTGGGTCTTCCGATGGCAATCATGTTTGTGATGGCGCGCGGCCGACGAGAGGATCTCGTGCGTCTTGCAATCTTCGGGGCAGCGAGTCTCTTACTTTACTCGCGCACGTCGATCATCGTGGCCGTCTTTACCTCTCTGATGATGTTGGTCGTGGTTCGACGGCCTCGTGCTGTCCGAGATTCTTTGGCCTGCGTGATCGTCGGATGGCTCTTGGTCTTCGGGGTCTCGACGCTGTCATCGGCGATCGCTACTACATTGAGGAATGGCGCGTCGCCGACGCCAATCCCAGCCGGGCTGGCCGCGTCGGCATCACCGACTGCACTAGCGAGTCCATCTACGGCACCAGCCTTCGCCTTCGGTCAGCCCGCGCTCGACTACACCGTGAGCCAGCCAAAGAACCCTGGAGGCGGCCAACCGGCGATCGAGCGCACTACAAGTTTCGTCAGTACTGAGCTCGCCCCCTATACCATCCCGAGCCGGCTGGCCATATGGAGCGACGCCATCAGGATTTTCGAGATTTCCCCCATTGTGGGCGTCGGCTATCACAACTATTTCCTTCATAGCCGCGTAACGGAAATCAAAGATGCAAGCCGCTTCGACATACCCGGCCTCTTCTCCTCGCTGATCAAACAGGCGCACAGCGACTTCCTGTCATGGCTCGCTGAGACTGGTGTCGTCGGTTTCGCACTGTACCTCGGCTTCTGGGGCCTCGTCCTCATGCACGGATGGCGACGCTGGCGTGCCGAGCCGTGGGCGCTCGAGCGCAACACGTTCACGCTGGCTTTCATGGTCGGCCTTCTAGGCGTGAGCACATTCGGTGAAATCTTGGTGCCGCGGACGCCGGACTGGACTTCCTCTGCAATTCTCTGGTGGATCGTCATAGGACTGCTCTTTATCGACCGCGCACCGCGAGAGGAGCTCGAGCGACGAGCCAAACACTGAGCGTGCTCATCCTCACGTTGAACGAAGAGCACAACATCGGCGCGTGTATCGAAACGGTAAGGGCCGCCGACGAAATCATCGTGTTGGACTCCGGCAGCACAGACAGGACCGCCGAGGTCGCGATCGCGCACGGTGCAAAGGTCGCGACCCGCGGGATGAGCGACTTCGCTGAGCAGCGGAACTACGCGGCATCACTGGCGAAAAGCGATTGGGTCCTGCATCTTGACGCTGACGAACGAGTGACGCCAGAGCTTTGGAACGAGATCCAAGCTGCGACGACCGCTGACCACGCAAATGGCTTCTTGGTCCCATGTCTCAACATGGTCTTTGGTGCGCCGCTACGACATGGTGGGTGGTACCCGCAGTATCACTTGAGACTCCAGCGCCGCGGCAAGGCTACGTGGACAGGCAACGTGCACGAGGCCGCGAGCGTCGGCGGCGTCGTACAACCGTTGCGCGCACCAATCGTGCACTTCGGTCATCCCGACGTTCGGACGTTCGTTCGCAAGCTCGACCGCTACACGGATTTCGAGGCTGAGGCACTCCGAGGATCCGTTTTTCGACTCGGAGTGCTGGCGGTCGTTACCCCGGCTCCGTACTTCATTTACAAGTACGTCATTCAGGGCGGGTTCATGGATGGATGGCGCGGCCTCGCGGCGGCGCTGCTCTTGTCCTTCTACCGCTGCGTGACCCACCTCAAGGCAATGGAGCGGCTTGCGACCCATGAGGCTTCGACAGGGGCAAGCCGGTGATAGGGCGCCGCCAACCGCTGGTCTCGATCATTACGCCATCGTTTCAACAGGGCAGCTATCTGGCCGACAATCTGAGGTCCATAGGCGAGCAGTCCTACAAACGCATCGAACACATCGTGCGCGACGGAGGCTCGACGGATGACACGCTACAAATCCTTCGTGCCTCGGACGTGCGCTGGGTGTCCCAGCGGGATCGCGGACAAACAGACGCGCTCAACAAGGGTCTGGCCGAAGGCACCGGCGATGTGTTCGGGTGGGTCAATTCGGACGATTACCTCTACCCGACGGCCGTCGAGAGGGCGATCGACATCCTACAGTCGACTGGCGCGGATGTTGTCTACGGCAAATGCCTTCTCGTGGATGCCGCGGGCATTCGCATAGGTTCGTATCGGACTGAGCCGTTCTCGTACCGACGGCTCCTCATTCGGAACATCATTGCGCAGCCGGCAGTTTTTTTCCGACGGCGTGTCTATGACAGATTTGGGCCGTTCGACGAGCGGCTCGGCTTCGCAATGGACTACGAATACTGGCTTCGCTGCGGCCGCGAAGCTTCGTTCACCTATGTCCCAGAGCTCTTCGCGGCGTATCGGATCCATCCCGCGGCCAAGACGTCGACTGGAGCCCTGAAGCACGCCGCCGAGGCAAACCAACTGCGGATGAGATATGGCAGGGGTGTTGTACCGACGTGGCAACTAAGGTTGGCGTGTCTACGCACATACCTCGGAGGTATCGCAAAGTCGTCGGCGACAGGTGTCCGACTCGTCCAGTACATGTCCTGGCAACGCCGGCGCGGCTGACAGAGTTCGTCGGTGCGGATCCTGATCGCCTCCGCAGCTCCTCCGGCGCCGAGCGGCAAAGGCTACCAAGTTCGTCTCTTCAATCAGATCATCCGGCTGGCCGAGCGACATCACGTCTTCCTGGCCACATTCGCACGCCGCGAGGAGGTGATCGAGCCGGCCGTTATGCGCGCGTGCGTGTCGGTGGACGCTATCCGACGGACAGCCCTGAGCTGCTCTGTACGGGCGGTGGCTGGTGCGCTGCGTCTGCCGCTCTCGGTCGCATGGAATCACGATGCCCGAATGGCGGCGAGCATCGCCGCCTCGGCCAGGACGAGAGACCTCGATGTGATCGTGATTCAGCTAGTCCGCATGGCGACATACATCGATAGTGCAGGAGATGTCCCGGTCGTCCTAGACCTGCTGGATGCCGCCGGGCTGAGCATGATGGAGCGCGCCGCGCTGAGCCCGTTTGGCATGCGCGCAATACTCGAGCTCGAGGCACGCCGTTTGGGTCGCTTCGAACGGAGCGCGGTCGACAGGGCAGGATTGTCGCTCCTCATTTCGGAACGAGATCGCGCCTACGTCGGCGCTGATGCGAAAACGCGAGTGAATCCGAATGGCATTGATCCATTCGAGTCGCCGCCAAACAATGCGACTCGCGAACCGTCGACAGTCGTCTTCAGCGGCACGATGAGTTATCCACCGAACGCTGATGCTGCCCTCTGGCTCGTCACGTCGATTGTGCCTCTCGTACGGCGGCATGCCCCCGACATCAAGCTCCGTATCGTCGGTCGAGACCCTAGCGCGACGCTGAGACGAGAAGCTGCGGCGCGTGATGTGATCGTGACCGGCACCGTGAAGAGCATCAGCGACGAATTGGCGCGTGCGTCGCTGGCTGTTTGCCCCCTTCGGCGAGGATCCGGCCTGCAGACCAAAGTGCTCGAAGCCATGGCCACCGGGACCCCGGTGATCGCGACGTCAAAGGCCGTGCAGGGGTTAGCGCAGCCTCTCGCCGCCCAAGTCGTTGTTGCGGACGGGGCTGACGCGTTCGCTCAAGCGGTCGTGACCGCGTTGAGAGATCCGACGCGTGCGCGGGCGAATGCGGGACGCGCTCTCGTGGAGATCGCAGCGTCGCACACCTGGCGGCACTCCGTGGACGAGCTTGAGCGTTACTGCGCGGAGGCAGCGGGCCATCGGTCGCGTGGCGCAACTGGAGTTACCCGCCTCTGAGGTTCCGAGCAATGCGTACAACGACTGTCCAACTCTGCCGTAGCTCGGCGCTGCGCAGGACGAACGCGGTTGCGAAGTACGCGAGTATGCCAAATGAGGCTGCGGCAACAGCATCGAAGTAGCCCTCCGCGAGAGAGTTGGGGACAGACAACGTCTCGGCGACGGCGATCGCCAACAACATTGCCAGCGCTGCGGCGCACGAGCGTGATATCGAGCCGGCAGGCACGTGATCCCAACTCTGGTAGCGATCGTATCGCACGATAAGCAGTTGACCCGTCATCAGGAAGACGTACGAGATCGTGCTCGCCACGGCAAGCCCGAAATATGTGAAGGTTTGGCTGAGTGCGATAGCGAGCGCGCAGTAAAGGAAGAGAGTCGCGCCCGTGAGCACAGCAACCCGCGCGGATGCCCGCTCCGCGTAAAGGAAGCGCGTGGTCACCGCGCATACCGCAATCGGAACGAGCCCGAGAGCGAGAGCCGCTGCTGTGGTTGCGGTCCGCGCGACGGCAACGTCGTCGAAGGTACCGCGTTGATACACGGCGCGTACGAGGGGGACCGCAAATCGCGCCAACAGGACGCTGAGCGGCAGAAGAAGGAAGACGACCATACCAACCGTGTGGCCTAAGTCGCGGTGGCGCCGAATGTCGGACGCCGACCTCTGCCCGACGAACCGCGGAAACGAGGCGGTGGCAATCGACTGGCCTATCAGTAAGGGAGGACTGACGAGGACTCGGCCGTAGTTCAAAGCCGAAACGACTCCCGGACCCGCCGCAACACCGATCACACGCTCGACCGCTATCGCGCCCTGCCCCAACAAACCCGCTACGAGTTGCGCGGCTGACGTTCCTGCGAGCCGCCGAATGAGACGGCCCGCATCCGTGGGGACCATCTTGAGTGACAACGGGCCCAATGCACGGATTACCAGCACGCTCATCATCAGTGCGGCGGCCAATGCGCCGCTGACGACACTGACAGCAAGCGCTTCAACGCCAGCAATGATCTGTCGCCAGAGGAGAAAAGAGGCCAACGTAACGAGGCTGGCAAGTGGGATGCGAATCACGGCCGAAAAGTAGGCGCGCTCTGCGATGAGCACCGTAGCGCCCAGCGCAGCGATCCCACCGAGAAAGACCAGGGGCGACGTCAGCAGACCAAGCAGGAGGAGATCATTTGACCCGCTCTTGGGGCTAAGAACGCTCACCGCGATTCCCCATAGGCCCGCATAGGCGACGCTGAGCCCAACCAGAACTAGTCCAGTCCAGATGACGACGTTCCACCGCGGATCAGCGCGATGCTGCTCCAATGTCGGCTTCGTGACCTCAGGAAGCAGCAACGAATAGATGAGATCTCCAAGCAACGTCGTAATTAATACCGGGCCTGAGAGGGCCAGCAGGTAGTTGTCGAGTGATGCGCTGGTACCGAACGCTGCTGACATCAGCACGGCGAAGGCAAACGAGAAGATACGGTCGGCGATCAGGCTGGCAAGACTGAGCGACGCGAAACGAGCGACTTCGGCCTGGGCCGGAACCACTGTCGCGGAGTCCCCCGCGCTACTGACCGCGGAACCCAAAGACGATGAGAAGCGTCCGAAGTGCGATGTTGAGGTCAATGAGTGGACCAATGTGGCGGAGGTAGAAGAGGTCGTATTCCAGCTTGGTCAGGTTGTCTGCGATGCTGCCTGCATACCGGTATTCGACCTGAGCCCAGCCGCTTATGCCGGGGCGCACGAGCGTCCTCGCGCGGAACAACGGCAGCTCTAGCGCGAGCTGCTCTACGAACTCGGGCCGTTCGGGTCGGGGCCCAATCAGGCTCATCACCCCTCTGACAACATCCCAGAGCTGCGGCAACTCATCAAAACGGCTTCGGCGGAGGAGTCGTCCGACCCGAGTCACCCGATCGTCGTTCTCGCGGGCCCAAACGGGCTGACCTCCGGGTTCGGCGTCGCGCCGCATCGTCCGGAACTTGTGAAGCACGAATGGACGGCCGCGACGACCGATGCGAATCTGTCGGAGTAAGACGGGACCACGTGAGTCGAGCCATATTGCGAGTGCGACCAGCAACATCAGCGGAAGCGCGACGACAAGCAAAACTCCACCTAAGACGACATCCGCAAACCGCTTAGCGACCGCGTATGGTCCTGCAGTGCGCGTTGGCAACTCGGCGTACCAGTCGGCCTCGAGCGCAGACGCGAGAACGCGGCCACTGATCTCTTCGTACACCGCAGTGGCCGGAACAGCTTCGACTCCATGATCGAAACAGCGCACCAAGTCGTTGAGCATCGTCGCGGGAAGGCTCTGCGTGTGGCCCACGATTAGCCGATCGACTCCGAGACTCTGGGCCACGGTCCAAAGATCGTCGCGAACCGCCACGACGGGCACGCCATGAATCGACACGGGCTCTGCATCGGGAGCCAAGAACGCGCGCACGTGATAGGACGAAGATGTCAACATAGCTTGAGCGGTTCGGCGTGCGCCTTCGTCAATGCCCACGATCGCTACGTATTGATCAAACGCCTTACTGCCGAGTATCCGTCCGTATGTCAGCCGCCAACCAAAGACCAACACAGCCACGATCGGCAGCGAAATGAACGTCGAGCCACGAGGCGCGAAGAAGGGCTCGAGGTAGAACAGCACAAGCACCAAGCCGATCATCGCGAGGAACGCCTGCCCGACGCCCGCGAGCGGTCGCCAGAGCACGCGGGGTGACCTGAGGTCGTCTCCGCCCGCCAAACGAAGAGCAACAACCCACGCGACGATCGATGCCAATTGCCAGTACGGAACGCCTGGGGTTGGGACGTAGTTGGCGTCGAACGCTGCCCACACATCGGGAGCGATGAGCGACGCAATCGCGACAGCCAAAGTGTCGCCGACGAACGCTATTGCTCGTGTGTCACGCTGGCTCAGTGAAATTGCGGCTCGCCGCTCCGGCATTGGCGCGGCCCGCGAAGAGCTATCGGACGGCTGAGATCTTGAGTTCTTAGCAGTTGCGGTCATGTTCTCTCCCGCACATGCGCGGCGGTGGCCACCACAAGTAACCAACCGCAGACCGGCGCTGTCCTTGCGAAGAGATTCACGCGGCAGGATGCGCGGCTCAGCGGGGCGGCTGTCTCGCCGGAGGCGCGTTTGCGCCCCGTCCAGATGGTGCGCAAGAGACGCCACGATAGCTCGTGTCGCGGCATGGTTTTAGAGGGTATCGAGTCCAGGCACAAGCGGTCGTTAATTGCCCATCGCCGCTCGTATTTGGGCGCGCAGGGCCTGTGCATCTGGATCGTTGGAGCGTATTGAGAGTGCGGTGTTGATCTCGGCCAGGGCTTCGACGAGTTGCCCGCTCGTGAAGAGGGATCGCGACAACTCGGTACGAATTGGGACGCTAGTCACGTTAACAGGCACTCTTGCCACACCACGACGCGCCAGTACCACAGCCTCAACCGACCGTCCGAGAGCATTCAACACCTGGACGCCGGTTACGTATATCTCTGGGTTAGTCGTGTAGCCGGCACCGTTCGTCCGGTCGAGTGCAATTGCTCGCTGGGACGATCGCAAGGCCTCAGGCAAGTTTCCGATGAACTGCATCACGACTGCTCTAGTTTGATTCGCGAGCGGATTGTTTGGATCCATCCGGACGACGCGGTCGGCCACTTCGGCAGCGCGGGCGGCCGAGGTCTTGTCTCCCCGCTGGCCCAGTACTGCCAATGCCCGAGCGAAGTCACCGTCGTAGCGCACGTCATAAGGAGCGAGCTTACCGGCGTGCTCGAATCCAGAGGCCGCATCGACGAATCGGTCGGCCGAAACATACGCAAGACCGAGGGTTTCCCAATACTGAGGACGCAGAGCGTCTGAGCGCGTCGCGCGAAGACCAGCATCGATAGCCAGTTGGCTTTGGCCCTGCAGTCGTGCGATCTGCGACGCCTTCGACGAACGGGACGCACCGACCGCGCTCACGGTCGTCAGCGCGAGAGCCAAACTAATGACGACGCATGTGTAGGCGATGACGGACCGGGTCGTCGTGTTCGGACGGTTTGACGCGGACTTATCCCGCCGTGCGGTCGTCGCCGACCCTCCAGCAACGACAGCGGGACCGCTAAGCATCTCCTGAGTTGTCGTGCTGGCAACCGCACCTGCGGCAGCCCAGAAGAGCCAATCAGTTGCGATCGCATTTACGGTCGTCAGCCCCACGCCCAGAAACGCGCCAAGCATCCCAAGCGCCCCCCATGTTTCCGCACGGAAGCCGCGCCTGAACGTGAGAACCAGCGCCACAGCCGGAATCGCAACGAACGCAGCCAGACCGATGGCGCCACTCGTCGCCGTAACTTGCGCAAGCCAGCCATGCGCACTTGTTGTGGGGTCAGCCTGGATTTCGAAGGGTTCTGCATCCGAACGATATCGGGGTAGGCTCGCCAGAAAGTTGTCGGGCCCGACGCCGAGAGCCGGCCGATCGCGAGCCATGTCGAAAGCGATGCGATAGATCGCGACTCGAGTGTCGGCAGATTCTTCAAGACGGAAAACTGAGTCGCCTTCGGCGGCGGCAGATGTCTCGACGGTGCTTAGAAACCGCGCGCCCAGCGGTGTCAACAGGAGTACCACTGCCAATGCGGCGCCTCCGCTCACCGCAGCGACGATGCTGATGAGGCGAGCTCGGGGACTGGGGTGGGCGGCCCATGTCAGTGCGAGAAGCAGGGTGCCTCCAGCAATCAGTCCAGAGATCGCCGAGCGAGTCTGCGTGATGACGCTGCCGGCGATGGCAAGCCCGGAGTAGAGGACGAGAAGCACACGCGCCGGCACAGCCAGACCACCCCGCAACAGAGCAATCGCCGCCACGCCGACCGCGACAACAGTCAGGTACTCCGCGAGGTTGGTCGCCTGACCGATCGTGGAAAAGGGCCGCGAGGCGGGGTCGAAAGCCCAGGTCAAGGGATCCTTGCCGATGAACTGGACGAACTCGTATGCAAGAACGACTGCGGAGCCCGCGACAAAGCTCACGGCCAGGGCCAGCAGGTCTCGATCCGTTCGCACGAGAACCGCGATCGCGAAATAGAGCAGCACGCAGTCGGCGATCGTCCCCAGGCCGATCATTCGCGTATGTGCGCCGTAAAGGGCCAGCAGCGCGTCCACTGCGAAGAATGCGGCGAGGACGTTTGCCGCGAGGAATGCAAGGACAGGAATGTGTAGCCACGACCAGGCAAGCACGACGCGCCCACATCGCACGACGAGTGCGACCATGACGCCGGCCAGGACGTAAGCGAGGGCATGACTTAGAAGGGCCTTTATCACGCTGAACGGCACATCCGAATCGTGGTCGAACACGACGGGTATCAGCGCCAACTTGGCGCAGACCACAGCAATGCCGAGGAGGCGCAGGCGCGATCGCATGAAGTCGGCGGACGGATCTGATGACGACTTGGCTTGAGACCGGCGAACGCCACGCGTAGTCATTCAAAAAGCCTAGCGAGGACGATGAAAAAGGACCGGGGCCCTTGCGGGCCCCGGTCCGGGATCGCGACGCGTTGTCTCGAGACTATTCGAAGTCGACGAGACGGTCAGCGGAACCGAGGACGTTCGGCGGGTTGCCGGCGACGTCATTGATCCCATTGAGCGCGGTGATGTTGAACGGGATCTGCATACCCTGCGTGGTCCCGCTACCTGTGGAGCCAAGCGCGGGGGGCGTGAGCTGTGTGGTCACTGTCACCGTGAGGGTAGTCACGGCTGTGTTCCACGAGCAGCTGACATTGCCGCCGCACTGCATGCGGTTCAATCCCGACAGGGAGGTTCCGTCTTGGTCCTGAGCCTCGAGAGAGCACAGAGGAGCCACGCCGGTGGTGCACCCGTTCATCGCTTCACTGAAGGTCAGACTGAACGAGTCACCAACCTCGAGGAAGTCGGAGCTACCGAGGTTGTTGACCATACGCGCGTCCACGATGGTCGGCGGCGTGAAGTCGCCCGCACCAGTCGTGAAGATCACGGTCGCCGGGCACACCAACGAGTTGCCGACGACATCGGTGATGTCGCCTGCGGCGCAGGTGACCGTGACGGTGTACTGCCGGTCAGCCGGCAGCGCCATGTTGAGCGCGAGCTTGAACGAAGACGATGCGGTCGTCGGCCCGGTGCCACAGGGCGTCGAGCCGAAGCCCGTAACAGCTGGGTCAGTCGTCGCCGCGTTGAAGTCGTTCAGGGTGACGTTGGCAGCCGGGGCCCAAGCGGCGGGGCACTGGACCGGCTCAGAGAACGTGAGTGTCATGGTGCTGGTTCCGACTGCGCCACTGGCCGATGCCAGCGTCGGCGGAGTCGTCTCCGGGGCGGTCGCCGTGGCCTGGCGGGCCTGCGGAGCCGAAGCTGTGTTGCCCGCTGCGTCGACGATGTCGGCGTTGCGGGTCGCGCTGGCTCCGACTGAGAGCAGCGTGGTCTCAACGAACGCGCCGTTCGGCATCGGAGTCGCGAGGGTGAGAATTGCGTCGGTGACGCCGTTGTCACGCGCTGCGTTGCAGAGCGGGATGCCGTCGGCGGTGACGTTGTCGACAGTTGCGGCCGAGACGTTCCGGACTTGCCAGTCCGGGCTCGGGTTGACCGACGCCGTCGTGCGGCAGACCGGCTCGCTGAAGGTTACGGTGATCAGGCTCTTGGACACGGTGAAGCTGTTGAACTTCGGTGTGGTCGTGTCCGCGAACACGAAGGTCAGACCGTTCGACGGGCCGCCGCCCGGGTTGGTCACGGTGACGGTCACCGAGCCAACTGCGTGAGCGGGCGACGTGACGGTGAGCGCTGTCGCGCCACAGCTCGTGACCACGCCATTGGTGCCGCCGAACGACACCGTTGGGAAGGTCGGGTTGCAGACGATGCCGGAGCCGGCGATGGTGACGGTCGTGCCACCAGCGTTGCTACCGGTGTTCGGGGTCAGCGAAGTGATCGTCGCCGCGCCGGCGGCGGCGCCGGTGTTCGCGTCCTGGAAGTAGCCCTCGGGGTGGATCCGCTCACCGCTCGAGGCGACCACCAGGTCACCGTTGAAGTGGAAGATCCCGGCGGCAACGCCGACGGGGGCCTGGATGTTGTAGCTGAACGTGCCGAGCGAACCCGGCGGGGTGGTGGTCTGGGTGGTCGTCGCGTAGCGGACGGCTGAGAGCCAACCGCCCGTCGACGGGTTCCATGTCGCTTCGCTTGCGTCCTGTGCGTTACAGGTCACCTTGTCTTCGAGACACGCGGCCAGGTCGACCTGCGTGCTCGTGCCCTTGACCCACGAGGTCGTACCGGTGTTCGCGAAGAAGACCTGGAAGTTCTGCGTCTGGCCGGCAACGATGTTCACGAACGCCGACTCGCCAGCGTAGGCCGAGTCGTAGCCCGTAACCGCCGCGGCCGGTACGGCTGCTGCCATCATGCTGAATGCGAGGGCAGCGGCCGTGATCGCGGTAGTGATCTTTCGCATGTGTCCTTCCTTGCTTTTTTTCTGCGATGGATGAGTGCGCCATGTTCGCGTTGGTGCTCGAGCGCTAACGCTGGGGATTGATCTTCCGACGGGCCGTCCCCTTATTCGTCGATCACCTCCCCTTCGAGTGGTTTGGCGTGATGGCCAATCACGCCGGCCCCGGAGGGGCGTGGAATCCGGGGACCGTACCCGTATCGGACGTTTTGCGGAGCGACTCTCCCAGAAAGACCCCGCGCGACCGCCGATTTGTACCATAGGCGGCCAACCGGCGTCACGAAGGTTTTAGCCTGGGTAGGCATCTCCATCAGCCCTAAACGGGCAAGCGAGCCGATTTGTCGCACGGAAACGTGGCTTTGGGTCATCGACCATCCTCCGCGGCCACGTAGAAGGCACCTCTGGGGTCGGCCGAGAACGTCCTTCCAGCCTCGCCGAAGGCGAG
>Ga0114129_10006358_pt1 | contig 16746 bp, 18 predicted proteins | sample RhiMetdeltSRZDD1_FD_80071 | JGI IMG/M metagenome (GOLD analysis project Ga0114129, IMG submission 80071) | Populus rhizosphere microbial communities from Tennessee, USA - Rhizosphere MetaG P. deltoides SRZDD1 (version 2) (version 2) | ecosystem: Host-associated > Plants > Roots > Rhizosphere >... | reverse complement strand
CGCAGCCAAAAACATAGGAGACCCGCGAATAATAAAGAGGCCGGCCCACAGGAGCAAGCGCCGGCAACGGGCGCGCCGGCGGGCGCCCTGCCGTTTTGGCGGGTGCATCATAGCGCGAAAGGCCGTGTGAGCGTCTGTCGTCTAATGCGGCGACGCGGCCAGCGCCGGCTGGCACTCGCGATGGATCGCGGCGCCGAAGACCGCAACGACGAGCCCGACCAAGCCCGACAGCACGGCGAAGAGCGTCCACGCCGCACCGTAGGAGTCGAACGCCTGCAGTGTGAGCCCGAACATCGGGGCACCGGACAGCAGGCCGACGACGATGGCGGCGAACGACACACCGCTCAAGAGCCCCGAGCGCGTCGCGCCGCCGGCCTCGGCGCTGATGATGAAGTAGATCCCGACCCAGCCGTATGCGCCGATGCCCGCGAAGAACGCGAGAATGGTGGCCCACACCGGTGCGGAGGTCGGCACCCAGGCGTAGACCAGAAAAATCACGGTACCGAGGAGCGCCGTGAGCACGAGCCATGGCGGCCGCCGTCCCGACGACCAGCGGTCGCTCGCCGCACCGAGTATTAGCCGCGCGAAGGCGCCGCCGACCTGCGAGGCGGCGATGAGCACGCCGGCGCCGACGGACGTGAAGCCGAGAGCCTGCACGCTGAAGATCGGCAGGTACGCGAGCACCGCGGACTGCACCATGCCAAGCACCACGCCGGCGCCGAACAGCGCGAGCAGCGCCGGCCGGCGTGTCCACCACCAATCGATCGGCGCCGACGCGCGCGTGCCACGCGGCGCGGCGGGTCGCGCCAGCACGCGTAGTGGCCGCCACGCAAACGCCACCGGTAGCGACATCGCCACCGCGCAGGCGACGACGGCGGCGCGCCAGCCCCAGTGCGCGGCGATCGTCGGCAGCACCAGCGCGGACGCGCCGCCGCCGAGCGTGAGACCCATCTGCTTGATGCCCATCGCGATGCCGCGCTCCGTGAGCGGGAAAAGGTCGATGATCGCCTTGCCGAGCACGGGATTGACGACGCTCCAGCCGGAGCCGGCCAGCATCAGGGCCAGCAGAAAGACGGCGAAGTAGGGCGCGATGGACGCGAGCAGCAATCCTACGCCGCCGAGCGCGAGCGCGCCGAGCAGCGTCGGCCGCACGCCCCACGCGTCGGCGAGATGACCGCCGGGCAGCGAGAAGAGCAGCCCGCCGACGTACACCGACGGAACGATGAACGCGACCTCCAGCCGGTCGAGACCGAAACCCTCCATCAGCGCAGGCGACAGCGGCGAGGGGCCGAGCATCCCAAACGCCCCGAGTCCATATGAGCAGGTGAGCAGGCTCAGCAGCCGCCAGCGGTGGTCGAGCGAAGGAGCGGTCAGACGACGAGCTCGCGCGCGACGCCTCGCAGGTCCATCTCGTATTCGAGGCCGGCGATCGGCGGATGGCTCGGATACCACGTCACGCCGTGCACGGCCGCCGCGCCCGCCGCGCGCAAGATCGTGTCGCCCACGAAGGGCTCGATCGGGTGCGGCGTGTACACGTCGATCGCCGTGACGTCGGGCCAGTCGGCGCCGAGGCCGCGCAGGCGCGACTGCATGACGCCCATGACGAATCGCGCCTTCTCGCGAATCGCGTCGGCGGAGGTCTCCCCGCGGCGCACGATCGTGTCGGCATTGAGGCGATCGACCTCGCCGGAGCCGGCGACGACGAACGTCGGGCGCGCCGCGGCGCCCGGCACCGTGTACGCGAACGCGTGGAGCGAAGCCTCCGCCGGCGCGGCGACGACGGGAGCGACGTTGGTCCGCGCGATCGGGTTGGCACCGTCGACGAGCAGCCGCCACTCGGTCAGCGCCGCGCGATAGCCCGCGTTGAACTCCGCGAAGCCGTCGAACGACAGCGGCTTGGGAATGCGAAGCGCGATGGCGCAGAGCGCGGCGCGAGGCCGGCCCTCGGCGCGCAGATGCGCGTCGATCCGCGTGAACCCGTCGCGCCACGGCACTGGCGCCGCGAGCGTCGCGTACACGACCTGGTGGCCGGGCATGGCGACGACGCCCGAGGAGTACGGCTCGATGCCGGGAAGAAAACGGTAACCGCCGGCGGGGACGTCGCGGGTCATGGGCGCCAGCGCGATGCTAGCATTTCGCGCATGAAGCACGTCGTACCGACGCTCGCCGTCGCGGCGATCGTCGTTGGGGTGGTGGCACTGGTCGCCCTCTCGCTGCGCCAGCCGGACGTTCCCACCTACTCGCCGACGTCGCCCGCGCCGCGCGACGTCGGGGCGACGCTCGTCGGGCCCGTTCGCTATACGGTCGATGCCACCGCCGCCGACGTCTGGCGCGCGTTCTCGTTCCGGCTGGGCTCCGTGGTCGACGGCCTTACGCAGGGGGATCTGGCCTTCCGCCGCTACTCGATCGTGGCGGGGCTCGGCGCGGGCATCCGCGACCTCGGCGAGGTATCCTTCGACGACGTGCGCGACGTGCCGCGCGACGGCTACGTGGCCAACGACGGTCAGGCGGAGCCGCGCAATGCGGCCATCGCGTCCTGGTATCGCTACGGATTTTTCTCACACGTGCTCCGTCCAAAGCCGCGCGTCTGGGCCGTGCGCACGGCGGACGGCCGGTACGCCAAGCTGCACATCGTCGGGTACTACTGTCCGGGTGCCCGGCCGGGCTGTCTCACGTTCCGTTACGTCTATCAGGGCGACGGCTCCACCGCCGTCGATGCCGGCGCGACGCGCGCCTCGCGGTCTCCGTAGGACGCGGCGCGGGTGCTAGCATCGCGTCATGCGCTGCCCGCGCTGTCAGCACGATAATCGGCCCGGCGCGCGATTCTGCGAGGAATGCGCGACCGCCCTGCAGCGCGCGTGCGCCGCGTGCGGCGCCCCGCTGTCTGCGACCGCGAAGTTTTGTCCGGAGTGCGCGCACCCGACGGCGGCGCCGCCGGCGCGCCAGTTCGTGTCGCCCCAGGTCTACACGCCCAAGCACCTCGCCGAGCGCATCCTCACGTCCAAAGCCGCCATCGAGGGCGAGCGCAAGCACGTCACGATCCTCTTCGCCGACCTCAAGGGATCGCTCGAGCTGCTGGCCGACCGTGACCCCGAGGAGGCGCGAAAGCTCCTCGACCCGGTGCTGGAGCGGATGATCGACGCGGTCCACCGGTACGAAGGCACCGTCAATCAGGTCATGGGCGACGGCATCATGGCGCTGTTCGGCGCGCCGATCGCGCAGGAGGATCACGCCGCGCGCGCACCTGCTATGCGGCGCTGCGCATGCAGGATGCCGTGGGGCGATACGCCGAGGAGCTGCGCCGTACGCAGGGCGTCGATGTGCAGATCCGCGTCGGCGTCAACTCCGGTGACGTCGTCGTGCGCTCGATCGGCAGCGATCTGCACATGGACTACACCGCGGTCGGTCAAACGACGCACCTCGCCGCGCGGATGGAGCAGCTGGCGCGACCCGGCTCGACGCTGTTGACGCACGCCACCGTCCGCGAGGTCGAGGGTTACGTGGAGGTCAGGCCTCTCGGCGCGATGCCGATCCGGGGGCTGCCGGAGCCGGTGCCGGTTTTCGAGCTCACCGGTGCCGGGACCGTGCGCACGCGGCTGCAGGCGTCGGTCGCGCGCGCGGGCACGGCCTGGGCTAAGATGCAGTCTCTCGCACCAAGGAGGCGCTCGTGGCACAGCACAAGATCGCGGTGATCCCCGGCGACGGAATCGGCAAGGAGGTCGTCCCCGAGGGGCTGCGCGTTCTCGACGCGGCGGCACGCAAGTTCAAGATCGAGCTCACGCTCGATCACTTCGACTGGTCGTGCGACTACTACCTGAAGCACGGCACGATGATGCCGGAGAACTGGAAGGAGCAGACCGGGCGGCACGACGCGATTTTCTTCGGCGCCGTCGGCTGGCCCGCGAAAGTCCCCGACCACGTCTCGCTCTGGGGCTCGCTCATCAAGTTTCGCCGCGACTTCGATCAGTACGTGAATCTCCGCCCGTGCCGGCTCATGCCGGGCATGCGCACGCCGCTGGCCGACCGTAAGCCCGGCGACATCGACTTCTTCGTCGTGCGCGAAAACACCGAGGGCGAGTACTCGAGCGTCGGCGGCCGCATGTACGAGGGGACCGACCGCGAGGTGGTCTTTCAGCAGTCGGTCTTCTCACGCAAGGGCGTCGACCGGATCCTCAAATTCGCATTCGAGCTGGCCAAGAAGCGCCCGAAGAAGCACCTCACCTCCGCCACCAAGTCCAACGGCATCTCGATCACGATGCCCTACTGGGACGAGCGCGTGGAGGCGATGGCGAAATCGTATCCGGACGTGAAGTGGGACAAGTTCCACATCGACATCCTGAGCGCGCACTTCGTGCAGCATCCCGACTGGTTCGACGTCGTCGTGGCGTCGAACCTCTTCGGCGACATCCTTTCGGACCTGGGCCCCGCGTGCACCGGCACGATCGCCATCGCGCCCTCGGGCAACATCAACCCCGAGCGGGCGTTTCCGTCGCTGTTCGAGCCCGTGCACGGCTCGGCGCCGGACATCTACGGCAAGGGCATTGCGAATCCGATCGGTCAGATCTGGGCGGGCGCGTTGATGCTCGAGCACCTCGGCCATGCCGAGGCCGGCGCTCACATCGTGCGCGCCATCGAAACGGTGCTGGAGCCGAAGTCAGGCGCGCCGCGCACGCCTGACCTCGGCGGCAAGGACAAGACGACGGATCTCGGGAAGGCGATCGCGGACGCGATCTAGCAGCGGCCCTGCTTCGCCAGGCCGGGCGGGCAGCCTTTGCCGCGGCCGTGGTCGTCGTCGTCCCCCGGCTTGAACTTCGCTTTCTTCATGTGGCCGGGCGGGACCTTGTAGTACTTCACCGGCACCGCGCGCACCTCGGCGGGGACGCGGTCGACCAGCACGTGCGTCCATGGGGCGCCGACCTTCAACGACACGAACCAACGGTCGTTGTGCAGGCTGTAGTACTTCCCGCCGTACACGAAGACGTTGTATTCGAGGTTTGGCGCCCGATAGACCTTCGTCTCCGGCACCAGGATGACTTGCGGCTTCGCGACGATGAGCGGCGGCGGCCATCCGACGTTGATGTTGACGTCGCCCGCGGCGGCCGGGCCGGCGGCGAGCGCGGCGACGGCGAGCACGGCGGCGACGACCAGCGCGACCATTCGGCTCATGCGTTGGATCCTCCTGGGTCGCGCGTCGTGCAGGTAGAGTGCCACGGCGGTCCGATCGCACGCCCGACGGGCGAGCCCGCTCATTTCAAGAGGACGTGCGCGTCGGCGGCCGGTCTGCGGGCGCGTCATGTGTCAGCGTGCGCTCGCCTCCCGCGTCGGATCGTCACGTCCCCGGCTGACGCAGCATCGCGCGGCCGCGTTCGCCCAGACTCGCTGTAGCTTCCGTCCTTTGGCGCGTATGGCATGCGCGGTGCACATGCGCCTCGGACCGGGCGCTGGACGACGGCCCGGCGGGGAGGCTGAGGGCATGGACACGCGAGACTCGATTCGCTACTGGGCCGGCGCGCTCGGCGCAGCGGCACTCGTCGCGGCCATTCTGGTGGTCGTGGTGATGGTGCGGATGCCGACGCCGAAGACGAAGCCGGCGCAGCAGGTCGCCTCGACGCGGACGCAGGCGGCCGTGAAGCCGCAAGCGGCGGTGAAGCCGCAGGCGGCGGTCAAGCCACCGGCCGCGGTCACCCCGCCGGCCGCGGTGAAGCCGCAGGCCGCGGTCAAGCCACAGGAGCCCGCGAAGCCGGCGGCGGCGAAGCCCGAGCAAACGGCCAAGTCCACGGCGACCGCCCCGGCGCTCACCGCCGCGGATCGCAAGATGTCGGAGGAGCTCTGGGTCGAGCAGAAGAAACTCGATACCGACGGCGCGCGTGTGGCCTCGACGCTTCCTAATGGTGGCAAGCGCGTGGCCGAGACGATGGCCAAGCAGTTCAATGTCCCCGACAAGCTCGTCACCGACCTGCGCGGTCGCAAGCTCGGCTACGGTGAGATCGCGGCGTCGCTCGCGCTCTCGCAACAGCTGATGAAGCGCGACAAGGTCTCCCGCGAGAAGGCGCTCGACACGATTCTCGCGGCGCGCAAGTCCGGACAGGGCTGGGCGGCGCTGTCGCGCGGCATGAATCTGAAGATCGCCGACGTCTTGAGCGAAGTCCGGAAGATGGACGCCCAGGTCGGCAAGCTGGTCACGCTGAAAGCCGCGGCGCGCTGAGCCGCGGCGCGCGCGTGTCTGTTATGGGCTGAGCGCGCGCAGCCGCGCGAGATCGGCGTCGCCGTAGCGACGCGTGACCAGGACGGCGTCGTCGAAGCCGAGATCGGCCAGCATCCGCAGCCGCTCGGCGGCCGTCTTGTCGTCACAGCGCAGGTGGAACTGGCCTTCGTCCGGCATCGGCGCGGTCGGCGCTTCCAGATCCACGGGAATGTTCGTGGCGATGGCACGCCGCCCGCCCGCTTCGCGAAACCGCTTGATCCCTTCCCGCAGCGCGCCGACGCTGCTCCGCGCGCCGGAGCCGACCCAGCCGTCGAACTCCTTCGCGGCGCGCGCGATCCAGCGGCTTCCCGCCCACGAGCCGATCAGGAGCTTCGGTCCGCCGAGCGTCGCCGGCCACGGATTGAGCTGCGCGGCGCCGACCTTCTCACCGCGCCACAGCCGACGCATCACGTCCAGGGCCTCGTCCATTTGTCGCATGCGGCTGTCGAAGTCGACGCCGACGGCGTCGAAGTCCGCCTTCGTCGAGCCCGCGCCGACGCCGAGGAGCAGCCGGTCGCCGCAGATGAGATGCGCGGCGAGAATCCGGTGTGCCAGCTCCACCGGCCGCCGCAGCGGCACCTGCAAGATGCCGGTGCCGAGCGTGAGCCGCTCGGTGGCCGCCGCCACGACGCTAACGGCGATGAGCGGGTCAGGGATCATGAAGCCGCGCCCGATGGAGTCGAAGCACCACAGGCTGTCGAACCCCGCCCGCTCGACCGCGCGCGCGAAAGCGATCAGCGCGGCGCCGGTGAGCGGCCGGCCGTCCGGTGTCGCGTTCGCAAGCGCCAGGCCCAATCGCACCGCCGCATTGTACGATACCCGCCCGTAGTGCGAGCCGCAGCACGTCGCGGGGCCGTAGTGCGAGCCGCAGGCGAAGGCGAGGCGAGCCTGCGTGAGTCCCTGCCGTGCGAGGCGAGCTTATGAAAGAGGTGACCTCATGCCCTACCGGATCAACCACATCCATCTGAAAGCGCCGGATCCGCGCAAGACCGCCGAGTGGTACGTCACGGCGTTCGGCTTCAAGATCGTCAGCGACGAGACGCGCGTGTTCGGCGACCGCTTCGTGCGGTGCACCAGCGAGGACGGCTTCGCCGTCAACATCTCCGGCGCGCGCTCCAACGAGCGCCTGGGCCCCGGCGATGCGAATCCGCACCATGGTCTGGAGCACTTCGGCTTCGACTCGCAGGACATCGAGGCCGACATCACGCGGCTCAAGGGCCTGGGGGCGACGCTGCTCGAGGGCCCCACGCAGGTGCCGAAGGGCCCGCGCATCGCGTTTCTGAGGGGTCCCGACGACACGCGCCTCGAGCTGGTGGAGCGGAAGACCCCGGCTGGCGGCTGCTGCTGAGACGGCGGCCCGGCCCAGACGGGCCGGGCCGTTGACGCGTGGTCAGGCTCCTTTCGTGCCGCGGATGACGAGATCGTCGAAGGCCGTGACGGAGTCGGCCTTGGTCCATAGACCGACGACGCCGGCCTTGAAGCGCGCGTCGCTGTGATCGAGCCGGCGGGTGCCGTCGAGCCACGCATGGATGCGATCGCCCACGGCGACGACGCGCACGGTGTGCCACTGGCCGAGCGCAGGCCGTTTGACGGATGCGCTGGCTAGCTGGCGACGGCCGCGGTCGTAGTAGTAGAGGCGGAAGTTGTCCTCCAGTGCGTTGGCGCGAACGACGTAGTACTTGCCGTCCGCGAAGCGGAACACGATGCCGCCCGACGCGTCCTGACGCCCGGAGATGGGCTTGAACTTGACCGAGACGTCGACGTCCACGTAGCGACCCGGCGCGACGATGACGTTGAACTCGCTTGTCGTCTCGCGCTGGACGAGGACCTTGCGTCCGCTCGGTGCCCCGGCCATGTCCTCGACGGTCCAGCGACCGGAGACGGTCGTCCAGCCATCGATGACCCGCGTGTCGGAGTCGAACGTCTCGCTCGTGGCGCCATCGGGCAGTTTGAGATCGGTGCCGGCGGCGACGGCTCGGTCACGGCGGCCGGGCGCGATCGCGCCGAGCAGCGTCAGCGTCGTTTGCGTGAGCCAGACGCGCCGGCGCATCCTACGCTCGCTCCTCGTAGAGCGCGGCGCGATGCGTGGCGGGGAGGAACGCCCACACCAGCTGCCTCGTCGCATCGAACGCCAGCGTGTGAGCGTCGCGCTCGGTCACGATGGTCTCGTGACGCCGCAGCGGTGAGGTGTCGAAGACCTCGATGACGCCGGGCTCGCCGATGGCGATGTACGCCCGGCCCCGCGTGGGATTGAAGAACACGACGTCGGGGACGCCCGCGATGGCCTCGGTGGCCAGCACGGCGCCCGTGTCCGCGTCGACCTCGAGCAGCACGCCGGCATCGCACGCGCAGAACAAGCGCCGGCGTGCGACGTCGAGGTCGAGGCCGTGCGGTCCGGCGTGCGGGATGGGCACGGTGCGCCGGATGCGCAGCGGATCGGCCGACTCCACGACGACGATCTGCGGCGGATCGGCAATGTTGACGTGGAACGCGTCGGCGACGGGATCGTAGATCGTCCAGCGTGTGCGCCCAGCAACCGGCAGGTCGCCGATGCGCTTGCGCGCTTGAACGTCCACGATGGAGACCGTGAACGAGCCGGCGATCGCCGGGTCGCCGACGTGCGCGGCCAGCAGTCGCGCGCGTCTCGGATCGTACGCGAGGCCGTTCGGCCTGACGCCAACACCGACTTTTTGGACGACGGGCGCCACGGCTTCGCCGGGGCGCCGCGAGCGTGGGGCGGCATGGGGGGCAGTGGAGCCCTCCATGTCGGCGACGCTGAAGAGGCCTACCGTGTTTTCACCGCGGTTGGAGGTGAAAACCCAATCGGGCTCGGCCACCAGCGCGCCGGCCACCGCGGTCAGCTCCGAAATCGAGCCGACGTATCGACGTGCCTCGGTGTCGATGATGTCGATCGCATCGTTCGCGGTATGGGCGACGTAGACGCGGCCCGTCGGCTCGTGGACGGCGGCGTGATCGAATCCGCCCGCCTTGGCGTGCTCGGGCAGATCGACGAACGCGACGCGACGCAGCGACACGTCAGCGCCCTCCCGCCAGCTCGGCCATGAGCCGCTCGACGTTGGCGACGATCCGGCTGCGCGCCGCTTCATAGCCTTCGCTCACCGCCGGCACGTCCCATTGTTCGACGCGCTGTCCGCGCGTTGGGGCGACGTCACAGCCGAAGCTGACGACACGCGTAGCGCTCTCGAGATCGTAGAGCGTGATCGGACGCGGACGCGTCAGGGGCGCATGCAGGCCGTCGGCGGCGAGGCCCTTCACGGCGCCGGCAGCGAGCTCGGCATCCGGCTCCGTCCCGGCGGCAGCGGCGTCGATCGCCAATTTGCGACTGGCCGCGAGCCGGCGGAAGTGCGCGGCGGCGACCACGCTCTTGGCGGCGCCGTGCAGGCACACGAACAGCACACGCTGCGGCGGCGGCACGGTGGCCGTCTGCATCTGGCAGTACTTGTAGAGCGCGTCGTACATAGGAAACTGACGCGCCATGTTGTCGAAGTCGTCGCGGCTGATCGCCTGAAAACCGGTGGCCGCCGCGTACAGGCCGGCGGATTCCGGCGTGACGGCCCGATCGTCGGTGTCGGCGCCGCGAACGATCACCGCCAGCGCGCCGAGCGCGGGATCGGCGAGCTCGTACCGCTCGATGAACGCGTCGAACGAGCACCGCGGGCCGTGGTGGCCGAGCTCGACGTCGGGGATGTCGTAGGGAATCGCGTTCTCGCGCCGACTCGCCGCGAGGACCTCGCGCGCGGGAACGAAGCGAAACTCCGGCTTGGGATCGACGAAGCGACTGATCAGCCACGGGCACGCGATGCGATCGACGCGTGCGCGCTCACGAGTCATCCATTTCATGATTTGCTCCTATCGGAACGCGAAGATGGTAGAGGAAGTACTCAGCAACGCTGTCGTCGTCGGGCGGCTCATGCGCGCACCGCCGCACGCAGGATGCCGAACACCGTGCCGCCGCCCATGACCTTCAACGGAGCCAGCCGCCACACGATGAGCGCAGCAGCCGTCAGCACGAGCACCGCGATCGCCGGCGCGTCGGGGGCCGCGTACGGCGCCATGCGCACGAGCGCCACGGCCATCACGCCGACCACGGCGGGGACGATGCCCTGAATGACGGCGCGGGCCCACGCAAGATTGCGCACGCGCTCGAACACGGGCAGCAGCGCGAGCATCATGGCGAACGACGGCAGGAAGCTCGCCGCGGCCGCCACCGCTGCGCCGCTGAAGCCCAGCGTCTTGTAGCCCACGTAGGCGGCGACCATGATGATCGGGCCCGGCATGAACTGTCCGAGGGCGAGCCCGTCGACGAACTCGCGCGGCGTCAGCCAGTGCAGGCGATCGACGACCTGCTCTTGCATCAGCGCGATGATCGACAGCCCGCCGCCGAACGTGAACGCGCCGAGCCCGGCGAAGAGGCCGCCAACGGCGCCGAGTGTCGGCCCGCCCGTGGCCACGCTCGGCGCCCCGACGGCAGACCACGGGAGCAGTCGGATGAGGGCAATCGCGAGCAGCACGACGGACAGGACGAGGACACCTGCTCGCCTCGAATGGAACAGCAAGACGCCGACACCGCCGGCGACCATCAGCACGGCCGCCGCGCCGAACCCCGTCAGCAGCGCGGCCGCGGCGGCGCCGACCGCGATGAGCGCGTGCGCCCACGAGCGCACGGCGGACTTGCCGAGCCGGAACACCGCGGCGACGAAGATCGCGAGGACGACGGGCCCCAGACCGTACAGCGCCCCGCGGAGGAGCGGGCTCACGCCGAACGTCGCGTAGGCGGCGGTCAACGCCAGCATGACGACGAAGGCCGGCGCAGTGAAGCAGAAGCCCGCGAGCAGCCCGCCCCACCAGCCGCTGCGCTGATACCCGAGAAAGATCGCGAGTTGCACCATCGTCGCGCCGGGCAACACGTTGACGAGGCCGAGGCCTTCCAGAAAGCGCGCCTTCGACGTCCACTGCCGTCGCTCCTGGATCTCGGACTGCATGACGCCCATGATCGCGGGACCGCCGTAAGCCGTCATACCGATCTTGAGAAAGCTCGTCGCGATTTCCTTCCAGCTGGCGGCGAATGATTCAGTCATGACTTCCTCGCGGTCGTGACGTACAGGCCCTCGAACATGGCCATGCCCTGCGCCAGCACCTGGTGATCGTCCGGCGAGGCCGCGAGCAGCGCGCGGATCGCCACGTCGATGCCGCGCGCCTCCTCGTGCGGGAATTTGCCGTCGCGCAGATCGGCCTCGTGGACGACCTCGGCCAGCCGCGCCAGACGGCGGTCACGCAGCCGCGCGCGCTTCACCAGCGTTTCAAAGGTGCAGTCCTCGCCGTGATGACTGAGCTCGACGCCCGGCGCGTCGAAGGCGATGGCGTCCTTCGGGAACTCCGCCGGCGGCGCGAACACAAAGACCGCGTCGGGATCGATGAAGCGCTTGATCAGCCACGCCGATGCGATGCGATCGACGTGCGGCCGCGGGCGGGTGACCCAGCGTCGGCCACGCAGCTTGGTGAGATCGAGCATGGGCGGTGGTTCAGGACGCGCGGATTCGGGACGTCGGGTGCGCATGGCGGTGGCCTCCTCGAGACGCCGTACCTCGGCGCCGCCGGGGGCGGCGTAGAAGTCGATGTCGCGGATGCGCTGATGCTCCTTGGACAACCGGGCGAACTCCTCGTGCACGCGCGTGCTGGCGGCCGCGGTCTTCCGATCGAGGCTCTGCAGCAGCTTGCGATAGCGCGCGGCGAGCTGCTTGTAGTCCGTGTCGCGCGGCTCGTGGAAGAGCCGCAGCACCTCGGCCGGGGAGACGTTCTCGATCTGCTGGACGCGCACGAGCGTCGCGTCGCCGCCGTCGCGCTGAATCTCCTGCGCGAGCCACTGGAAGTCTTCGTACCGCTCCGGTGTGTCGGGCAGGAGGTAGGCGGAGCGCTTGAGAGGGACGGCGCCGAGCGTGCGCAGGCGCCGCCACACGCGCACGCGAAGGCTCGAGGGCGTCGGAGGGACGCCGACCAGCAGGAGAAGAAGTTGTTGCTGGCTCACGAGATCGAATGAAACAGTAGTTTCATCAGGCTGTCAAGCGGCAGTTCGGGCGGCCAGGGACGGACGCGCTGCTGCCGCGGACGCGGCGAGCGCACGGCAATGGTAACGGTGCGGAAGGGCGGGAGAGTCTGGGGCTACGCCCGGGCCGCGGCCGGCACGGGAAGATCGAGCGTCGTCACCCGCCGCAGCTCGCGACGGTGCTGGGTGTCCTCGAACGGCGTGGCGCGGTGCATGGTGCAGCGGTTGTCCCAGATGACCAGATCGCCGACGCGCCACGCGTGGCGATAGACGAACGCGCGCTGCGTCGCGTGCTCGATGAGGTCGCGCAACAGCAGCCGCCCCTCGGGCACCGGCCAGTCGACGATGCGCGCGGCGTGCGACGCCAGGTAGAGCGCGCGCCGGCCAGAACCGGGGATCGTGCGCACGAGCGGATGGATCGCGCCCTTCAGCGCCTCTTCCTCGTCTTTCGAGAATTCGAAGCCGAGCGTCTGTCGCGAGTAGGCGATGGAGTGGTGCACGCGCAGTCCTTCGAGCGGCGGCTTCCGCTCGGGCGGCAGCGCGTCGTACGCGGCGCGCATGTCGGCGTACTCCGTATCGGCGCCGATGGCGGGAACGACCTTTGCGTGGAGCATCGAGTAGCGGCCGGGCGGATCCTGAAACGACGCGTCCGTGTGCCAGAGACGATTGCCCAGGCTGTACGCGCGGCGGCGGTCGCCCTGCTGGAGGATCTCGCCGTCGGGCCCGATGTTGGAGACGTCCCCGAGTGCCTCGTTTCCGAAGCGGTTCTTCTGGATCGCCGCCGACCCGAGCTTCGTGTGCAGGGCGCCGTCGAGCCGCTGTGCGAACGCCAGATGCTCGGCGTCGGTGAAGGCCTGATCGTGAAACACGAGAACGGCGTACTGATCCATGGCGGCGCGGATGGCGGCCAGCGTCGGCTCGTCGTGCACGGCGCGCAGCTCGATGGGGCCGGCCTCGCCGACGAACACGGGATGCAGCTGTTTGAAGGTCAGGGCCATGGCGCCGAGCTTACCACCGGGCATCACGCGTCGGCGAATTGCGCCCACAGCGCGGGCAGACGCGCGAGCGCGGCCGCCGAAAGCGGGCCCTTGGCCACCGACGCGGCCGCGTATTCCAGGTGCTCGAGGCTCGAGTAGCCGAGGAGCACCGTCGACACGGCTTCGCTCGTCAGCGCGAACCGCAGCGACGCCTCCACGAGGCTCGCGGCGTGTCCTTCCTTCACGAGGGCCGCGAGCAACCGCGCGCGCTTCACGTCGACCGCGTATTCCGGCGCCGAGCCGATCGGGTCCACCGTCGGCACCGCGATCGGATGGCGCGCTTCGGTGCCGCTCAGCGCGCCGGCCGCGAGCACGCGGATGACGATGACGCCGGTACGGCTCTTCGCGGCGTGGTCGAGCAGGCGCCCGAAGTCCTGTCCGGGGAAGCGCGGCGGCAGCGCATGCGCCGCGCTGGGATTCAGGAGATTGAAGCAGACCTGCGCCGTTTGCACCATGGCCGCGTCGAGCACCTCGTGCAGCGCGGCCGTCTCGCCGAGTGCGGTCATGCCGTAGAAACCGATCTTGCCCTGCTCGACGAGCCGCGCGAGCGTGGGCGCGATCGCGTCGCGCATGTCCTTGACGGACACGCTGCGGCCGTTGCGCTCGCGGGTGATGAGGTTGTGGCACTGCAGCAGGTCCACGCGCTCGAGGCCCAGCCGCTTGAGGCTCGCCTCCAACGATTGGATGACGGCGCCCGGCAGCTCGGTGGCGGGCACGTCCGGGACCCGGAATTTCGTGCCGACATACAGACGAGGCTTGAGCGCGCGGATGATCTGGCCGAGGTTTGTCTCCGACTGGCCGTCGCCGTAGATCGGCGCGGTGTCGAAGTAATTGATGCCGAGCTCGAGGGCGCGCGCGACGGCGCGCTCGCGCTCGGCCGGCGTGCCGCGAATGATCAAGCCACCGACGTTGCCGCACCCGAAGCCGAGGACGCCGACGCGCAGTCCCGTCCGTCCGAGCGTGCGATAGTCCATGCGAAGGACACCTCCGGGGCAGGATCATATAATGGCGACGATGGCAACGCGCTCGAAGTCGGGGTACGAGCTGGGTCCGATCGCGGGGGCGGAACGCGAACGCCTCGCGCGCGACCTGAGCGCCGAAGAGCGCCGGGTGCTGCTCGATCACGGTACCGAGCCGCCGTTCTGCGGCGGCCTGTTGAACAACAAGGAGTCGGGCGTCTACGCCTGCCGGCTGTGTGGGCTGCCGCTGTTTCGATCGGCGACGAAGTTCGAGTCCGGCACCGGCTGGCCGTCCTTCTATGAGTCGTTCGATCCCGAGCACATCACCTATCTGCGCGACCGTTCGTACGGCATGGAGCGTGTCGAAATCCGCTGCCGCCGCTGTGACGGTCACCTCGGCCACTTGTTCCCGGACGGACCGCCGCCCACGGGACGTCGATACTGCCTGAACTCCGCGTCGCTGAAGTTCTCCGCCGGCGAGCCTCTGCCGCCCGCCGCTTCGCGTACGTAAGTCCTACACCGCGGCTTCTCAGTGGCCTGATCAATGCACTGGTCACGCTATCGGAAGGAGCGCCCATCATGACGAGCGTGAGAATCTCGACGGATCACAGGCTCTTGCCCATCTTCGTGGCAGGTCTGGCGTTTCTCATCGCAGTGTTCGCGGTGGTCAATCTCGCCGCAGCTCACGTGGTGCAGGTGACGACCGCGATCGACATTGGGGACGTGAAGTCTCCGCACGATTTCGAGCGGGCGCTCCGGGCTGCCGTCGAGGACGCCGCCCATGACGCGATCGCGTTCGAGCCCGCCGTGGTGGCTCTCACGGGCATGCGCATCGTCGGCGACCGCGTGCTGGTTGGCATTCTCTTCGCCGACGAGGCTGGCAAGGAGATGCTCGAAGGGCTCGCGCAGGGCGGCCAGGGCGGCGGTGAAGAGAACGACGACGACGCGCCCGTAACGCCGACCGCGACCAAGATCCAGATCTAATTGTTGGGGGCCCCGAAATGGCCCCCAACCCCCCCAACGCTCGTCGCGTCCCGGGGCACCCGTGACGCTCCTCGACCTCCGCTCCCGCGACCACCGCGGTTGACACGATCGCGGGCGGCGCCGATACTCGCGCGCACACGGAGGGGCCCATGGCACACCGGCGCGTGAGTCGGCGGCATTTCCTGATCGGGACGGCGACGGCGGGCGCGGCGCTCGCGCTTGGCGCACGCGAGGCGCCCGCGCAGAAGAAAGCCGCAAATCTCAGATTGTGGATCCTCAAGACGTACGTCGAGCCCACCAACAAGGCCATCGAAGCGAGCGCCCAGCGCTGGGCGGCCAAGCACGGCGGCACCGTCACCGTCGAGTACTTCACGTTCGAGGACATGCAGACGAAGTACGTGGCGGCGATCGAGAACAAGAACACGCCCGACGTGGGCCAGCTCGAGACCAGCGCGCCGGCGCGCTTTGCCGGTATGGGTCAGCTGCTCGATCTCGGCGGCTTCGCCAAGCAGATCGAGAGCCAGGTCGGCAAGCCACCGGCGAACGTGGCGCCCGTCAACATCGTCGACGGCAAGACGTGGGCGATTCCCTGGTACATCATGGCGCCCTTCTGGTACGTCTGGCGCGACGAGTTCGAGAAGAAGAACGTCAAGCTGCCGACGACGTTCGAAGAGGCCAAGCAGGCGGCGCAGGCGCTGAACCGTCCGAAGGACAATTTCTATGGGCTCGGTCAGTCGTGGAACCGCACGGCGGACGGCTACGGTGTCATGCAGAGCCTGATGTACTCGTATGGCGCGGCATGGACCTCGAAGGAGGGCAAGTACCGCTCGATCAAGACGCCCGCCATGCAGAACGCGATGCGCTGGGCGACCGACATCTACAAGGAAGGCATCCAGCCCGCCGACACGCTGACGTGGACGGGCTCGGGCAACAACGAGAACTTCATCGCCAGGAACATCGCGCAGACCTCCAACGGCCCGAGCATCACGTTCGCGATGGAGAACGCGGTCGCGAAGGCGACCGACGCCGCCGACCGCAAGAAGAAGGAAGAGGCGCTCGCCAACCACATGGCGCTGCCGCATCCGGGAGGACCGGACGGGCGGCGCATGTGGGCCATCGCGATGAGCTTCGGGATTTTCAAGAACAGCAAGGATCCCGAGTCCGCTATGAGCCTGGTGGCGCACCTTCTCTCGCCGGAGGAGACGCTCGGCGTGATGAAAGACTCCTACGGCCAGTTTGCGCCCGTGCTCGACAAGGGACGCGCGGCGTCGCGCGACTACTTCAACAAGAACGAGAACTACCGCACGTTCGGCAAGGCGGCGGAGTGGTTCGTGCCCACCGGCTGGCCCGGGCCGATCACGGCGGCGGCGGCCGAGGTGCAGGCGAGCAACGTGCTCACCGACGCGCCGGCGAAGGTCATCGTCGACAAGTGGTCGGTGGACCAGGCGATCGAGTGGG
>Ga0114129_10006357_pt1 | contig 16750 bp, 17 predicted proteins | sample RhiMetdeltSRZDD1_FD_80071 | JGI IMG/M metagenome (GOLD analysis project Ga0114129, IMG submission 80071) | Populus rhizosphere microbial communities from Tennessee, USA - Rhizosphere MetaG P. deltoides SRZDD1 (version 2) (version 2) | ecosystem: Host-associated > Plants > Roots > Rhizosphere >... | reverse complement strand
GAGCATCTGTATGGCGTGATCAGCATCGACCAGACGCCAAAAATGATCAACGACGAGAGCTGGCCGTACGGCATGACCGGTCTAAACCAGGAAACCCGTCCGGCATTTTTCGATGCACCGCTTCCAAAGGCGAATAAGAAATCGTTGAACATGTTCCTGATCGGGCTGCTGCTGCAGGGGAAGAAATATTTGAACTTCGATCACAAGGGACAAAACCGCTCCTGCTGGATCATGCGGACGCCGATTGGCGCGAAACGATCCGGAAAACAGATATGCCGGTCCTCTTCGTCGCAGGTGAGGAAAGCCCCTTCTGGCCGAAGGAACACGCGGCGGTGAGTGCGGCGCTGTGCCCAAAAGGCGAATCGGCTGTGGTGGCAGGCACGGGTCACGCGGTCAACTGGGAATCTCCAGAGGAATTCAATGTCCTCATGCTGGATTTCCTGTCCAGGGTAAGCAAGTCGAGTGGAAAGGCCTAGAGCAATGAGCACACAACTCCATCAGGAACTCTCCCAGCTGTTGGGCGATCGTTTCACCACTTCGGATCATGAACGCCAGCAGCACGGTAAGGATGAATCTTCTTTGAGTCCCATGCCCCCGGACGCCGTCTGTTTCCCTCTCAGCACGGAGGAAGTATCTGCCATTGTCAGGCTCTGCCGTCAAACTCGAACGCCCGTGATCCCCTTCGGAGCGGGCAGCTCGCTGGAAGGACATATCTTTGCGCCACAGGGCGGCGTGTCGGTCGATCTTTCCCGCATGAACAAAATTCTGCGGGTCAGCGCCGATGACCTGGACTGCACCGTACAGGCCGGGGTGACCCGCCATCAGCTCGATAAGCATCTTCGTCCCATGGGACTGTTCTTCCCGGTCGACCCGGGGGCGGACGCCACCTTTGGAGGTATGGCCAGCACCCGGGCCAGCGGCACGAACGCTGTTCACTATGGCACCATGAGCGAGAACATCCTGATGCTGACCGTAGTATTACCAGATGGAGAAGTGATCGCGACCGGCACGCGGGCGCGTAAGTCCTCGGCGGGGTATGACCTCACCCACCTGTTCATCGGTGCAGAAGGGACGCTGGGGATCATGACCGAGGTCACGCTGCGCATCCAGGGCGTGCCGGAAGCCATCTCGGCTGCTGTGGTTGGTTTCAGCTCGTTTGAATCCGCTTTACAGGCGGTCACGCAGGTACGGCAGATCGGTGTCCCCATCGCCCGGATCGAATTCCTGGACGAAGTAGCGGTGAAAACCGTCAACCAGTTTTCGGGTCTGACCCTGGTGGAACAACCTACGCTATTCCTGGAATTCCACGGTTCCCAGGCCTCGGTCAAGGACAACGTGGAGCAGGTGGGCGAGATCATGCGCGAATTCGGCGGCAGTGACTTCCGATGGGCTGTCAACCAGGCAGAACGTACGGCCTTGTGGACGGCACGTCACAATGCCTACTACGCCGGGCTGGCGTACCGCCCCGGCTGCCGGGCGCTGACCACGGATGTCTGCGTCCCCATCTCCCGGCTGGCGGAGTGCATTGTAGAGACCCGGCGTGACCTGGATGGCTCCTCTCTGGTTGCCCCGATGGTGGGGCATGTGGGTGACGGAAATTTCCATATGCTGATGCTGGTCGACCCGAACAATCCGGAGGACCATGCGGAAGCAGAACGCCTGAACGAGCGTTTGGTCCAGCGAGCTTTATCCATGGGCGGGACCATTACCGGTGAGCACGGCGTTGGGATGGGGAAACAGAAATATATGAAAGCACAACATGGGGCCGGGGCACTGGCTCTTATGCATGCCATCAAGCAGGCGATCGACCCGGATAATTTGATGAACCCGGGGAAAATGCTGCCGCCATTGTAAGCGGGGTTTTCCTCGCCCTCGGTTAAAATATCTCCGCATGTTCAAAACCTTCACCACTTACTGGCGCTCACACATCCTGCCCTCCCCTGCCGCGCTGGCACTGGTCAGTGTTGCAGGGGCATTCATCGCACTGGGATTGGCATGCAGTACCGTGTACAGCCTGAGCGCGGGGACATCTTCTACGGATGGGCTGGGACGTTTTGCCTTCAGCTTTGGATTCCTGGCACTGCCCGTGGTGGCAGTTTTGTTGTTGATCGGCGCCTGGCGGGAGGATCGATCTCTGCCGCGCGGGCTCATGATCGGCGGCGCCGGGCTGATCATCCTCTTGAGCGGGTTCTTCACCTCCCTCGCGATGGGGCTGGACGCCGGGGTGCCTCTCGCGGCGTCCGCAGGTTTATTTCTCCTGATCTTCCTCCCGGTCGGTATCGTGCTGCTTGGTATTGCCCTGTACTTCACATCGAAGGGACTGCCCGAGCTGCGCGCCGCCATCGCCGCAGATCGCGAACGCCGCCTTATCCAGATGATCGAAGCCCGCGGCGAGGTCACGCTCACCGACCTGGCCAACGAGCTGGGGATCCGGGCCGAGGCCTGTGACGATCTCGTGGATGCGGCGTTGAAGTCGGAACGTTTCTTCGGGTGGCATGATGCCGCACGTGGTCGCGTCTACAGCGCAAAGGAGCTGCGCGAGCGGCAGACACGCCTGGCTGCCATCGTCACCGCTCGCGGGCAGATCCGCATGGACGACCTGGCTCATGAATTGAGCGCCCCTGGCGACCTGACCCGCACATGGATGTACGAACTGGTAAAGCGCGGGGAATTCAGCGGCTACATCAACTGGGATGAGGGCATCCTCTATTCGAAGGAAGCGCAGCGTCTGACAGAGGCCGGGAGATGCCCGCATTGCAACGGCGAGCTATCCCTGGCTGGCAAGGGCGTCATTCGCTGCAGGTATTGCAGTTCAGAGATCTTTCTGTAAATGTGACCCCTCTCCCGTCTCCCCCACGGGGGAGAAGCCCCTGCCATCACTCAACAAGCTCCCTTCCCATTTGGGAAGGGCGGGGGGATAGGTTTCCTAATGCTCCCGCCGCCGTTCCTTACAGAATGCTGCGCAATCCCCGGCGGCGTTTTCAATATATTCATTCTGCGCCGTCCCCGGCGCAGAGAGCTTAGTCCCTATTGAAACACGACTGAAAACCGAATAAGATATAACCAAGCAACCTTCATGGAACATCTTCAGCTCGCCTACGACCTGCTTGTGATCATGATCGGGCTGGCGGCCCTGTCGATCGTCGTCTTCTGGGCGGCCCGGACGGGGGAAAACGACCTGCGCGACTTCAGCATCGTCTACACCTGCTTCACACTAGTGCTGATCGTGCTGATGTTGAAGAAGTATTTGTCCCTGAACGTGGAAGACTACTCCGCCCGGGCGTGGTACTGGCTCTCCGGGGCGGAACAGATCCTCGGGTATGCCGTCATCGTGGCGGTCATCTTTTTCTTCACGGGGGTCTACCGGGTGGAGTCTCGCAAAGCGATCACCTTCCTCTTCGTGGCGATCATGCTGGTCAGCATCCTGTTGATCCTTTCACCCAGCGGGGCTGTGCTCGACGCCAACACGAGGACCATCCGCTTTGGGACGGGGTACCGGATCGCCCTCCTGCTATACTTCCTCTCCTTTACCTTTGCCCTGACGCTCGGGTATGGACTGTTACGACGTGCCTGGGGGACGGAACGGCGGAACTTCCTGGTCGGTTTGCTGATCTTTGCGACGGTCGGGTACCTGGAGACGACTCTTAACCTGCCCGGGTCTCTCGGAACAACAGTGGCCACGCCCTCGAACGAAGGCGACTTCCTGTTCAGCTCCATCCCCTACGCGCTGTACGGGGTCTTTCTGATCGTCTATTTCCTGGAGCACCCGGCGGTCCCTGCCCCGCTGGCGATGGACGCCCTGCCGGAGTCCTTCCTGACGAAATACGGCATCACAGATCGCGAGCGGGAGATCATCCTCAAGGTGGTCCAGGGCAAGAGCAATGCCGATATAGCCAGCGAGCTATTCATCTCTCTGGCAACGGTCAAGACCCACCTGCATAACATCTACCGTAAGATCGACGTGGACAGCCGCTATGACCTCCTCGCCCGGGTGCGGTCGGGGCAATAAGCTCGTTTGTCATTCTGAGCCAAAGGCGAAGAATCCCCGTGGGTTTGAGACCTATTCGGCTCAAACCCACGGGAGACCCTTCGCTCTGCTCAGGGTGACATTTCATTTTCAGGGCGGAATCAGCCATCTCCATCCAAAGTTGTAGATAAAAATCCCCGAAATACATCCATCGCTCGATGTTCATTTCTCCGCGCCTGTGCGAAGATGGGCGAAATCCGGTCTGGCGAGACAGCCGGAACCAAGTTTTAGAGGAGAGTGAAAATGAAATCGCAAACCATACAACCAAGAAAGTTGAGCCTGGGAAAGGCGATCGGTTGGGTCTTCCTCCTGCTGATGGCAATCATGCCGGTGCTGGTGAGTCTGGACTATCTGACCCTGGACCCGGACAATTTCCCCTTTACCCAGCAAAAGGCAGTCTATACGGCTCACATGACGATGCTGATCACGCACATCATTGCGTCTATGCTCGCCATCCTGATCGGTCCCTTCCAGTACCTGCCGGGGCTCCGCAAAGGTCGCTGGCTCAACGTCCACCGCTGGCTGGGTCGCACCTATATGCTGAGCATTCTCTTCGGCGGGCTAAGCGGGCTGTACATGGCGCAGTTTGCCTATGGCGGAATCATCACCGAGCTGGGCTTTGCAAGCCTGGCAGTGCTGTGGCTGTATACGGGCTATCGGGCTTACCGTCACATCCGCAACAAGGACCTCGATGCCCACCGCCAGTGGATGATCCGGAACTATGCGCTGACGTTTGCCGGGGTGATGCTGCGTGTCTGGGCGCCTCTCTCTGTTGGCATGGGCGCCGACTTCACTACGGCCTATATCATCATTGGCTGGGCGTGCTGGGTCCCCAACCTTTTCGTCGCCGAGTGGATCATCCGCCGCACTCGACCCATCGGGCGCGGCCCGGTCCGTTTACCCCGGCGTGAAGCGCCCCAGACCTTGCAAACAGATGTCTAGAATTTAGGAGATTCGAATGACAACCATAGTCACAAAAGATCAATACAATACTGTGCAGGAGCGTTCCGCTCCTGCACAGGAAACGAGCCAATACACTCTCCTGCAGATCCTCGGCATCTGGCTGGCGGCGGGCGCGCCGATGTGGGCCCTCGGCTGGCTGGTTTACCCGGCACTGAGTCGAGACCTCATGGCAGTCGATGCCGGTCTGCTGCGGATTAAATTGCTCACGGTTGGGCTGGTATGGCAATTTCTGCTCTCGATGCTTCTGCTCTACCGGGAAGAAGGAAACATTCGGATCGAGACCATCCGCCGCCGGTTCTGGCTGAACGGCCCGGTCTCACCGAAAACGGGTCAGAAGGACAACCAGTTGTGGTGGCTGCTCATCCCATTCGTCTTGCTGAACATCATCCTGGAACTTGGACTGGCACCGTTTCTCAATGACCTGTGGATCAAGCTGTTCCCGTTCCTGGCGGAACCGGAAGGCTACAGTCCGGCGATCTTGTTTGCGCCGGAAGTACGGGCTCTCTGGATCGGGGCGTGGAACCTGCTGGCGCTCCAGGCGGTGCTCTCGATCTTCAACACCTTCCTGGGCGAAGAATTCCTCTTTCGCGGGGTCTTGCTGCCAAAGATGAGAGGCGTCTTTGGACGGTGGGACTGGGTCGCGAACGGGGTTGCCTTTGGTCTCTATCATCTCCACCAGCCTTGGGGTCTGCCCGGGAATATTCTGCACGGTCTGCTATTAGCCTTCACCGGCAAGCGCTACCGCAGCAACTGGTTCCCGATCATCCTGCATTCCGGGCAGAGCATCTATTTCATCGTTTTGATCCTGGGGCTGGTTCTGGGATTGGTGTAGATGCTGTGGGCATCCAGCTGATATCCAACTCCCGTGTTGGCATAAAACAAGGAGCGACTCCCTTCGGGCGAGTCGCTCTTCTTATTTCTTGCGGACAGATCTCTCTTTCAACAAGCCGCGTTCCTGTTTTCTTCGCAGGATGGCTAACGGGGATACAGGATCAACTGTGTACACCGGAACAGGGCAATCGTTTTCCCGCTGGCTTCGTCGATCACTTCGGCGTCCCACACCTGGGTCGTCCGTCCGCTGTGAATTCTCGTGGCGGTACAGGCAATGACGCCTTCACGAGCGGTTCCCAAAAAGTTGCTCTTAAGCTCGATGGTGGTGAAATTATTCGCTCCCTCGGGGAGATCGGTAAAAGTGCCGTAGCCGCATGCCGTATCTGCCAGGGCGATGATCACGGCGGCGTGCAGATAGCCGTTGGGGGCAAGCAGCTCGGGGCGCAGGGCGAGGCGGCTGGTGAGGCGTCCCGGTTGCATGGTGAGAAATTCAATCCCGATCAGTCCCGGGAGGTATCCCTGGCTGCGTGCGTTGAGCTGGTCGATGGTAGTCATGAGTATAAAGTATAGCTGATTCAGAACCTGGCAAATACCACACTTTTAAATAAGTGTGGTATTTTTGTTGTATAATCATTTTATGGCGAACACTCTCTATACCAAATACAAAAAAATCTTTGCTGAAAACAGCGGAATTCTGCGTGCATCCACTGCCATTGAACTGGGTGTGCCACAACATGTCATTTACAAAATGGTCGAAGATGGTGAACTTGTCCGTGAGGCACAGGGAGTTTACCGCCTGAGCGAATCGGATCCACTGAGCAATCCCGACCTTGTGCAAATCAGCCTGCGCGTGCCGCGAGCGGTGATCTGTCTCATCTCGGCACTCTACTTCCATGAACTGACTACCCAAATTCCTCACCAGGTCTACATTGCTCTGCCACGCGATGTCAAAACGCCGAAAATTGGCTATCCACCCATTAAGGCATTTCATCTTTCAGATGCCTCCTATAAATCAGGAATTGAAGAACACGTGCTGGACGGTATCACTGTGAGGATTTACAGCAAAGAGAAGACGATTGCAGACTGTTTCAAATTCCGAGAAAAGATTGGCATGAATATCGCCCTGGAAGCGCTCAAGGATTACCTGAGCCGGCCCTCGACAGATATCCAACTCGTGATGAAGTATGCCAGGGCGAACAGAGTTGAAAATGTTCTGCGTCCATATCTGGAGTCACTCGTATGACAGAAGCACCGAAGAACATCTCAGCTTCCATTCAGGCACGTCTCAAAAATGAAGCTCAAGAACAAGGCAAGCCTTTCTTCGAGTTACTCCAATACTATGGGATGGAGCGATTCCTGTACCGTTTGTCAAGGTCGCAATATGTGGACAAGTTCATTTTGAAAGGCGGGCTATTGATCTACGGATGGAATATCCCTTTGCGGCGCCCCACACGAGATATCGATTTTCGCGGTTATGTGGACAACCGCAAAAGAACCATCCTCGGTGCTATCAAGGATATCATCATGGAATCTGTCCCCGAGGATGGGATTATGTTCGATGCGAAGACGATCAGCATTGAACAGACTCAAATCGATGCGGATTATGAAGGGAGTCGAATCAAGTTTATGGGCTATTTGGGCAAAGTCAGAATTCCGATGCAAATCGATATTGGCTTTTCGGATGTCCTTGCATCACGCGTCGAGCGCATCGAGTATCCAACTTTGCTGGCTGACACAAAAACGCCGCGTCTGAAAAGCTATCCAAAGGAATCGATGGTCTCAGAAAAGTTCCATGCCATGATCCGGCATGCTCAAATTAATAGCCGCTTCAAAGACTATTACGATATCTGGTTGATCGCAGACAATTTTGAGTTTGAAGCCCAGTCGTTACAAAAAGCAATTGAAAAAACGTTCGCAAAACGACAAACCGAAATTCCCGCCGAAAGGCCTGTTGGGTTAACTGCTGAGTTCGCAAAAACGAATCGAGACAGATGGACGAACTTCCTGAATCGATTCGATCTGCAAGATAAACGTGTTGAAGATTTCGTAGTTGTCGTCGAAAGAATATGGGATTTTATCGAAGTTCCAATAAAGCTTTCATTGAGCAAAGAGTCTGTCACGGAACTTCATTGGCTTCCCCAAAGAGGCTGGATTTGATTTGTAATACACTCTTTATACGCGCCGTAACAATGAGGTTATCGCTGCCAGGGAACTTTGACTACGTTCGGCTTGCACCCCCTCCGCTCAGCGCGGGATGGGCCACTTGATCTCGACCGGACCCACATAGCCGTGCTTCTCAGCCAGGATGACGCGTCCATGTGAAGGCTCGGCGCAGCCTGCCTGGTCGATCACCGATACCTTCGTGACGTCATAGACGGGAATCGGGTTGAAGGTCACCTGCCCATCCCGGCAGAGCCAGACCTCCAGTACATAACGCGGGCTGTTCTCACTCTCGCGTTCGCCCGGCGGCACATCGAAGAAATCCCATGAGATGGTGACCTCATCGCCCAGCCGGGTCGCTTCCACGTTTTGGGGAACCGGCCATCTCGGATCCGGCAGGAAAGGCAGATCCACTTTGTCGGGATAGACGACTTCGAGGCTGGAGAGCTCGCCAGCCAGTTTGACGTCTTTCGCATTCACCCAGCACACATCCGGGAAGAACTCGGGTAAGCCCCAGAGCCAGGTCTGGGCAAGTCTGCCCGTTCCCCGGTCCACGCGCCCGCGGACCTCCATACGATTGCCGGGGATTAAGCCAAACCGGTACAGGTAGATGTCGCCGGGTCCATGTCGGCAGGCGACGCGGTTGACGAGCTCACCGGTCAGGATCGCAAAGGTCGGCACCGGTGTGAGGGACGGCGTCGAGGTAGCTGTCTCGGTCGCTGTCGGGGTAATCGTCTCTGTTTGTGTAGCCGTCAGGGTTGAAACCTGCGTGGGCGTCGGAGTCGGCGTCTCCGTCGCCGGAGGTACGGTCGGGGAAGAAACCGGCGTAGCCGACGGTGTCGGCTGGGACGCTGAACCACGGGGCCAGAGCCCGGACAGTGTGATCGCACCAGCAATGAGGATCGCGCCGAGCAGAAATGTTAGCATGGTCCCGACGGGCGCCGCCAGCATAGGTGCGAAAAGATTGGGAATCTTCAGTAACAATGCCATCAACGGGCTGGTCGTGGCGGCGAGTGTGAGTGCTCCCGAAGAAGTGTTGACGTATTTCGCGTCGCCATCCAGTTTCAGGGAGACGATCCCCATCTGCTTGAAACGCTCATCCCGGTTGAGCGCCCGGGTCTTCAATTCGAAGGCAGCCATGGGAGGCATATCCACGAACACGTGGACACTGCCAGCGGTCAGGTTGGCGATTTGCAGCTGGGATCGGTCGGCGCTGGTGAGCTTGGAGATGAAATCGAGCAGCTGCGCCTGCTTGTCGGCGGTGAAGGCACTCAGGTCGACGCCCTGGATGACCAACTCTGCCTGGCGCGTCTCTGGCTCCTCCACCGGCGCGAATTTTGCCAGGTGTTCCCTGACCGTTTCGATCAGCCGGTCCACTGCCTCCTCAAACCCCAGCATATGGACGTCGATGAATTGCAGCCCGGCCAACTGGTAGCGGATCTCCGCCGGAAGCTTGGTTGGCTCGAGCATGACGGCGAAGATCGTCCGCCCGGAATCCTGTGAGAGGTCGATCTCCTTGCGGACGTTGTCGGATGCGGCGGAATTGGGCGAGAGCATGAGGACAAAGGCAGGGCAGGTGTCGATGGCCTGGACGATCTGCACCCGCCAGGTATTCCCCGCTTTGATCGCCTCCCGGTCGATCCAGACACTGATGCCCGCCTGTGCCATTTTCGCCACAATGGTGTCGACCGTTTCGGTATCGCGCCGTGAGTAGCTGGTAAATACTTGTGCCATGCTGGGTTCCGGGATTGTTCTATCATACAGAATTCCCCGGCGGAAGTCAACGAGACTTTCTGACCTTCGGACATCGAAATATTTGCCGCGGATTGCACCGATGTACACTGATTTTTTCAATGACGCTTCTGTGAAAATACCAGCACTTCGCCCAGGCGTTCGTCTCATTCTTTTCCCTTAAACCTTCATGCTCCTTTGTGGTGAATCATCAGGTAAAATCACCCCACTATGTCATCTGAAACAACTCAAGTCATCTACTCCATGAACCGTGTGGGACGCTTTGTCCCGCCGAACAAGCAGATCCTGCGCGACATCTCGCTCGGCTTTTACTACGGCGCAAAGATCGGCGTGCTCGGTCTCAACGGCGCCGGCAAGTCCACGCTGCTGCGCATCATGGCGGGGCTCGATAACGACTATACCGGTGAGATCTTCCGCAGCCCCGGCTACAGCGTCGGTCTGCTGGCGCAGGAACCGGTGCTCGACGAGACGAATACCGTCATCGAGGTTGTGAAGGAGGCGGTGCAGCCGCTTGTGGATCTCATGAGCCGCTATGACGAGGTCAATGCCAAATTTGCCGACCCGAATGCAGACTTCGACGCCCTCGTCGCGGAGCAAGCCAAACTCCAGGACGAGCTCGACAAACACGATGCCTGGAACCTCGACAGCCGCCTCGAACTGGCGATGGATGCCCTGCGCTGTCCGCCCGCCGATATGCCGGTCAATGTGCTCTCGGGCGGGGAGAAGCGCCGCGTTGCGCTTACCAGGCTCCTGCTCACGGAACCAGATATCCTCCTGCTCGACGAGCCTACCAACCACCTCGACGCCGAGTCTGTGGCGTGGCTCGAGCATCACCTGCGCGAGTACAGAGGGACGGTGATCGCCGTCACACACGATCGCTACTTCCTGGATAACGTCGCCGGCTGGATCCTCGAGCTCGACCGCGGCTATGGCATCCCCTGGAAAGGGAATTACTCCTCCTGGCTCGAACAAAAGCAGGAGCGCGTCCGCCTCGAAGAGAAATCCGAATCGAAGCGCCAGAAGACCCTCGAACGAGAGCTCGAATGGATTCGCATGTCGCCCAAGGCACGCCAGTCGAAGGGACAGGCACGCGTCAATTCGTACGAGAAACTCCTGAACCAGGAAGCCGAACAGCGCCGCGAAGATCTGGAGATCTACATTCCCCCCGGTCCGCGGCTGGGAGATATGGTCTTCGAGTTCGACGGCGTGACCAAGTCCTTCGACGATCGCCTCATCCTGGATAAGTTTTCCGCGACCATTCCCCCCGGCTCCATCGTGGGCATCATCGGTCCCAACGGCGCAGGCAAGACCACCCTGCTGCGGATGATTGTCGGCACGGAGGAGCCTGACGGCGGCTCGATCAAGATCGGTGAGACGGTCAAGCTCGCCTATGCAGACCAGTCACGGACCCTCGATCCCGATAAGACCGTTTACGAAGAGATCTCGCAGGGCGCCGATACGCTCGAGCTTGGCAATCGCAAGATGAATGCGCGTGCCTATTGTGCCTCGTTCAACTTCGCAGGCAGCGACCAGCAGAAGAAGGTCGGTGTGCTCTCCGGCGGAGAACGCAACCGCGTCCATCTGGCGAAGACACTCACCGAAGGCGCGAACGTGCTCATGCTCGACGAACCCACCAACGATTTGGACGTCAATACGCTGCGGGCGCTGGAAGCAGCGTTGGAACAATTCGCCGGGACGGCGATCGTCGTCAGCCACGACCGCTGGTTCCTCGACCGCATCTGTACGCATATCATCGCCTTCGAAGGTGACAGCCAGGCAAAGATGTATCTGGGCAACTGGTCCGATTACGAAGCGATGATGAAGGAAAAGTTTGGGAAGGATCTGACCCCGCATCGGGTGAAGTATAGGCTGTTGAAGCGGTAGTTGATCATATGCAACTGCCCCTGAAATGGGAAACAAAGCCATGCGCCGCGAGGTGATCACCAGCATCGATCAGGTCTCTGCCGCCTGGCTGACGTCTGTTCTCGCGCAAAGCGGGGCGATCACACAGGGTGCGGTACAGTCATTCGAGTTCGCCACCGGGCAGGGCAACTGGTCAAGGAGCGGCACTCTGAGGCTGAGTTATACGGATGATGCCAACGGACCGCGGCCGCAACGCTTATTCCTGAAAATGGTCGATACGGACGCGGGGGATGGTGAGTTCTTTGGGGATTCAGAAGTCACCTATTACACGCGTGACTACATGAACACAAAGAATGCCCCGCTCCTGCGCTGTTATAGCGCAGTGTATTCAAAGGAGCTCAACCGGTATCATCTATTGCTGGACGATGTCTCTGAAACCCATATCGAAGCGGCGAAGAAGGAACCGACGCTTGCCTATGGTCTGGCGCTGGCAGAAGGAATGGCTGCCCTGCATGCCCACTGGTGGGGTGAGGAGCGGCTCACGACAGCTGGCGCGCCCATTCACGATCCGAGTCATATTCAGAGATTTGTAGATATCGCCGAGCCGGGAGTTGGGCACATCCTGGAACAATTCTCGCATGCGTTAAAGCCTCACTGGCCGGCAGCCCTGTGGGAAATCTATGCTCACCATCCCAATCTCATGGTGCAACGAACACAGGATCTGAATGGCTTCACCCTTATCCATGGCGATCCTGGCGCTCCCAACATTCTGGTTCCACGCCACGGAGATCGACCCATTTATCTGATCGATCGACAGCCGTTCAACTGGAGCCTGACCACCTGGCTGGGCGTGTATGACCTTGCCTATGCCATCGTATTGGACTGGGACACCGAATTGCGCAGGCAGTGTGAAATCCCCATCCTCGAGAGATATCACCAGCACCTGATGCAAAGTGGTTTGACTGATTATTCATGGCAACAGCTTTATGATGACTACAGATTGTGCGTGACTATGGGAGTCTATATCGCCACGGAATACTGTCGCGGCGGCGTCAATGAACGCTGGATTCCTGTCTGGCTGCCAATGCTTCAAAGGGCGTTGACCGCAATGGACGATCTTGACTGCAGCGCACTGTGGCAAACGTAAAAAGGTAAAACTCCATGAGCGCCACCGCCAAAAGTATTTTCTATTACAGTTTCTACATGATGGGGATGGGCCTGGGATTGTTCTTTATCCCGAACCTGATCCTGGGATTCTTCGGGTTTGAAACCACGGAAGTCTGGGTGCGCGTCCTGGGATTGCTTGCATTTTGTGCAGGGACCCTGTATTTCCATTGCGCCCGTACGAACCAGACAGAATTCTTCCGTATCACAGTTCCTGAACGGGTCATTTTCTTTCTGGGTGTAGTGGCGCTTGTGATTTTCCTGGACCTGACTCCGATGCTCGCAGCCATTGGCGGCGTGGATTTGCTCGGCGCCATTTGGACAGGATTGTCTTTGCGCCAGGGGAATCAATGAATTCAGCGTAGATCCCGGTACCCGAGCTCGATCATCCACTGGCAAAGGATAGGACCCCCGTAGCGGTCAGGCGCGGGAGCACCATACATATCTACTGGTAGGCCGCTGTACCCTCGAAAATAACCCGCCTCACCTGTAAGTTGTTCCTCTGCGTCATGCGAGAGCTCCTGGTCGCCGATCGCGATGGCATGGATATGGATAGGTGAATCTACGTGCAGCTCGCCATACTCTCGAACCCAGGCAGCAAAGCCTGCCGTGCGCAATGCGCGGATCAATGGTTCCAGATCATCCCAGAGCACTGTGTATGTTCCGCGGCGCAATACCGACAGATCCACCGCGCCGCCGCCCGAATGAGTGCCAAAGGAAGCATCCACAGCGTCCGTGTAACTGCCCTGGGTGATGGCATAGCTGGTGAGCTCGATTTCGCCGCCATACAGTTCCTGAGCATGCATTAGCATCGCAAAGGTACGCTGGTTGATCGTCTCGCCGTTGACCTCGGTTCGTGTGTAATCCTCCGGCGGCTTAAGACAACCAAGCGGTTCCGGGGTCGGCGTCAATGAAGGTATGGCTGTAAGAGTTGGTGTTTGCGTTGCCGTGAGTGTGGGAAGAACAGGTGTCCGGGTCGCGGTCGATGTAGGCGTAGATGGGACGGAGGTCGCTGCCTGTGGCGAGAGACAACTCGCCAATAGCGCCGATCCTATCCATAGTACAAGCCATCCCGGGTGTGCAAGCCTAGGCATGCCTTGATTATATATGGCATTAAAACAGTAGGGGCAGGCGACTGTCTGCCCCTACTGTTTACTTCGGCAACAGCTATCTCGCAACGGGTTCAAGCGTCATGTCTTCTGCTACTGCGAGCAGCTCTTCCATTGTTAACGGATTTTCCTGATTTTGAAAGAAGTAAAAGAGGGTATAGGTGCTGCCGCCATCCGCCCAACGCAATGTTACTGTGGGGTCATTCGGCTGCCACGTTACGTTGCCTTGCTCATCCTGGAAAAGAATACCGCGGTAATACTCGGCAGGCAGGTTTCCAACTTTTACTTTTTCCACATAGGCACTTGGTGGAACGATGTGTAAGCTGCCAGGAGCAGGTCTGCCTGTGGCTTCAACGAGGATTCCGATCCCACCAGCAAGTCTGTCGGGATACTCATAGTGAAGGTCGACCCAATCCGGCCCGCCGGTGGCGCCGACATAATACAGGTCTCCAGGAAGTGTGCCAAGTTCCTTGACTTCAAAATCCACCATACTCCGAATCTCTTCCACGGTACAGGTGGGATGGATCGGAATACCGCACTGCGCATGGAATGGGGTTGTCTCTTCGAAGGTCAGGTCTGAGACCGGCTCATAATAGGAATCACTCTCTGTGCGAGTGAAGAATTGCAGGATATCCTGCGCAACGGCATAGCCCTGCGGCGTAGCGGCAAAGACAAGGGTCACCATGAGGACGGCCAGGGCAGTTCCCTGAATAGAGCGGCGACGGTTCACGGTCCGCGTCGTCCAGGGTGCGGAAGACAGCCGCTTATCCAGTCGCCCGGTTGTGGTAGGCGCGGCGTGTTCGAGAAGTTCTTCCATCTGTTTTTCATCAGGGATGTGGTTCATAGGTTCTTTCCTTTTGAAGGAACGTTGCGGAAAGATGTTCTGGATCCAGTTCGGTCCATGTTTCACGCAACCTGGAGAGTGTGCGGTGAAGGCTCACAGAGATCTGGTTCTCCGAAGTGCCCATATGCCGGGCAATATCATTGACTCGCCAGCCCAACAGATAGCGCAGGACGACGATCTCGCGCTGTTCATCGGGCAGGTCTGCCACGAGGCGCAGGAGGAACTTCTGTTGTTCCGCCTGGATGGCCGTCTGTTCAGGCGTGGAGGCGGAGTCGAGAGCCATGGGCCGGTGGCGAGTTGCCTGTACAGTGCGGCGATATTCATCAATCACCAGCCGTTTGGCAATCCCGATCAGCCAGGCGATGGCAGAGTCCATCTCTCCGTAGAATTGATGCCGCGCCTTCCAGGCACGCAGGAAGGTTTCGGCGGTCAGGTCTTCCGCATCATCCTGCGAGCCGCCCGTCAGGGCATAGACGTAGCGAAAGACGGATAAGCGGTTAAGTTCATATACCGCCCGGAAGCTGGCAGGGGATGCGATCGAGGAATTCATTTGACGAAATTGATTCATACATCTCCTATAAAACACGCGTGTTCACTATGAAAACGCTCCAAGGGAGAAAATCTTACGGAGAGATGCAGCCAAATACTATCCAGCGCTGAAAGACAGTCCTCAGGAACTGGATTTACGGGGCGAGCTGAAGCCGGTCGATTTCATGGGCGTGTATTTTCATCCATGGCTCAATGGACATTCTCGTGAAAAAGATAGCTTCTCATGGCAAAATGCCGGGAAGGTTCCCTGGTCCTCTCCATACCTCTGGAGGCACACACACTTTTTTTCATGGTTGCGTATAAAATAGGGAGTGCCGCTTACCAGACAATTGGAGAACTCATGCCCGAAACCCTGATCGAAACCCGCAACCTGATCAAACGCTACGGCGACAAGCTTGCGGTCAACAACGTCAGTTTTAACGTTTACAGTGGGGAAGTATTCGGTTTTCTTGGTCCGAACGGAGCCGGGAAGACCACGACGATCAAGATGATCGTGGGCCTGCTTCAGCCCACGTCTGGCACAGTAAAAGTTGCTGGATATGATGTACAAGCCCAATCCGTGCTTGCGAAAGCCGCCAGCGGTTATGTGCCGGATACTCCGAACCTGTACGCCAAGTTAACGGGTCGCGAATTGCTGCGGTTCGTGGGTGACCTCTACAGCATGGATTCTGCCCAGGCGGCTCGCCGGGGCGATGAGTTATTACGCAAGTTCGATCTCTCGGCTGCAGCAGATGACACGTTCGATTCCTACAGCCACGGCATGCAGCAGAAGACTTCCCTTGCTGCAGCCCTGATCCATGATCCCAGGGTGCTGATCCTCGACGAACCGACGGTGGGACTGGACCCAAAGTCTGCGCGTCAGATCAAGGATATCTTGCGGCAACTGGCAGACCACGGAGCGGCTGTCATGCTATCTACCCATATCCTGGAGATCGCCGAACGGATGTGTGACCGGATCGGCATCATCAACAAGGGCGAACTGGTCGCGGTGGGTACCATGGAGGAACTCCGCAAGCTGGGGAAGACAGCACAATCGAGCCTGGAAGATATCTTCCTGGGTCTGACCGGCGGCGCTGAAGCCACAGAAATGGCGGAAAGCCTGAAATGAATACCTTGCCCGGCGCGCTTGCGCTGCGCCCTCCTGATGCCCGTGTGCTGCCCGCGGTCTGGAAGCTGGTCCTCCTGCGCCTGCGCATCAGCTATAACAGTTTTCGACATGCCAACCTGCGCGGAAAGATCGGCAGGCTTCTCCTTTATCTGATGCTTCTGGGGTTTGGATACTTCGTCTTCTGGTTAAGTCAGTTGCTGCTGAACGCCATCCATTCACCCGGGTTTGCGCAGTCTTCCGGGCTCGATCTGGAGCCAGTGCTTGTCTCTGTTCCCGCACTGGTTCTCAGCGCCCTGTTCTTTGGGATATTGCTCACAAGCTTCGGCGTGCTGTTACAAGCCCTCTATCTTTCCGGCGATATGGATTTTCTGCTCTCCACG
>Ga0114129_10006356_pt1 | contig 16751 bp, 22 predicted proteins | sample RhiMetdeltSRZDD1_FD_80071 | JGI IMG/M metagenome (GOLD analysis project Ga0114129, IMG submission 80071) | Populus rhizosphere microbial communities from Tennessee, USA - Rhizosphere MetaG P. deltoides SRZDD1 (version 2) (version 2) | ecosystem: Host-associated > Plants > Roots > Rhizosphere >... | reverse complement strand
GGTCCGCTTGCCGACGAGCGGGCCGATCTTCATCAGCTTGAAGCAGTGCGAGAAGATGTCGCCGTCCGAGCCCGCGTGCTCGTTGGTCAGCGCGACCAGCGGACCGAACGCGGAATCTTCCGGATACGGGAACGGCCCTTCCCAGCGCGCGATCGCGTAGCCGATGCGGCGACGCGCGACTTTCTCGAGCAGCAGCTGCGAGACGTGCCCGCCGCGGTTGTAGCGGACGTCGATGATCATTCCGTCGCGCTCGCACTCGAGGATGAAGTAGCGGTGGAATTCGGCGTAGCCGGCCGACATCATGTCGGGCAGGTGCACGTACCCGACGCGCCCCTTCGACTGCTCGTGCACCCAGCGGCGGTTCTTCTCCACCCAATCGCGGTACCTCGCCGGCACTTCGTCCTTGAGCAGCGTTGCGAGCACCGTGCGTTTCTCGCCCTGCGCGGAGCCGAGCGTCAACTCCACTTTCGCGCCCGCCTGGTGGACCAGCAGCGACTGCGGCGTGCGCTCGCGGCTGAGCGGCTGCCCGTTCACCGCGAGAATGCGCTCGCCGATGCGCGCTTCTACACCGACTGCGTTGAGCGGCGAGTCGGCGCCCGCGTCCCACGCGTCTCCGGTCGCGATCTGCGCGATCTCGTAGCCGCCGCTCGCTGCGTCGAACCGCAAATCCGCGGCCAGCGCGCCCAGCGACAGCGCCGGGGGCTTGCGGTGATCGCCTTCGAATTCGTACGCATGCGAGGTTCCAAGCTCGCCGTGCAGCTCCCAGATCAGGTCGGAGAGCTCGCCGCGGGTCGCCACACGCGCGAGCAGCGGCTCGTAGCGGCGGTACATCGCCTCCCAGTTCACGCCGGACATGTCGGTGACCCAGAACTGGTCGCGCTGCAGCCGCCACACTTCGCGCAGCATCTGCCGCCATTCGAGCACCGGGTCGACCGAGACGCGGATCCGCCCGACGTCGATCCATCCGGTCTTGCGCGAATGCTCCGGGAAGCCCTCGGCCTTGTCGTCCGGCTTCGCACCGGCCTCCAGCGCGCGCAGGCGCTTGCCTTCGCGCACGACCATCGTCTTGCCGTCGTGCGAAAGCGAGAACGCGTCGATCTTCTCGAGCAGCGTCTCCTTGTGCACGGTCTCGAATTCGAAGCTCTCGAGCCGGCCCGGGCCCTCGCGATGCCCGCCGCGCCCATGTGCGCCGACCGGCTCGAACACGGTCCACAGCGCCTTTCCCTTGATTCCCGCGATCTGCCGGTAAAGCCCCTCGGCGACCGGGAACGCCGCGATGCGCCGCTCGAGGCCCTCGACATCGACACGCGGCGCAGCCTTGCTCTCCTCGCCCTCCTCCTTCTTCTCGGACTTGCCGAATCCGCGCGGCTCGGGATCGAACGGCGGCCGGCCTCCGGCCTGCAACGCGACGAGGTACGGCCGCGTGCCGCGCGGGAACGAAAGATCGAAATGCACGCTGTCGTACACCGGGTCGAACGTGCGCGCGGAGAGGAAATAGAGGTAACGCCCCTGCGGATCGAAAGACGGGCAATAGTCGCGGAACTCCCCGCTCGTCGCCGGCACGGTCTTTCCGGAAGAGACTTCGTACATCCGGATCGCGCTGTGCCGCATGCTGGTGACGACCGGAAACGCGAGCCAGGCGCCGTCCGCGGACCACGCGAGGTGATCGCTGCGGCCAAACTTGCTCGACGAGATCACCTGCGCTGCCCCGGATTCGATGTCGATCAGCAGCACTTCGTTGCGGTGGTTCGCGACGGCCACTCGGCTTCCCGTCGGCGCCGCCTCCAGCGCGACCACGCGCCCGATGTCGGCATCGAGCGTGCGCGATCCTGATTCGGCGAACACCTGCAGCCGCTCCTCGCCCTTCTCGTCGCTGACCGCGACGAGCGTCTTTCCGTCCGCGAGCCAGCGCGCGAGCCGATAGCGCACGCCGTCCGGCGCGCCGTGCTGGCGCACCGCGCCTTCCCAGAGCGGAAACGAGAACAGCTTGCCGCGCACATCCGCGGCGAGGCTGTGGCCGGCCGGATGCACGTCACAGCCGCCGAGATAGTCGGCTGCGGGCGCGAATCTCCGCGCGGCCTGGGTGCGGTGCGCAGGCACCTCGATCTCGACTCGCGCGCTCGTGCCGCGCTGCGGATCGAGCAGCCAGACGTCGGCGCCGCACTGGTAGACGATCCGCTTGCCGTCGCTCGATGCATGGCGTGCGTAGAAGTCCGCGTGCTCGGTCTGGCGCTGCAGATCCTCGCCGTTGGCGCCGCAGGAATAGAGATTGCCGACGCCTTCGAAATCGGCAATGAACCAGATGCGATTGCCGAGCCAGATCGGGCTGGTGATATTCCCCTGCAGCTTCGACAGGCGCTGGAATTCGCCCTTGCCCGCCGCGTCGACCCACAAATGCCCTGCGGTCCCTCCCCTGTATCGTTTCCACCGCGCAGGGTCCGCCGTGTTGCGGCCGATCACCTTGGCGCCGTTCGCTCCGTAGGCCAGATGGTTCACCTGCCCGTACGGCAGCAGCTCCGGCAGGCCGCCGTCGACGCCGAGCGTGAACGCGCGGTAGTTGCGAAAGAACGGCTGGCCGTGCGTCGTCACGAACAGGATCCGCCCCTCGGGCGTCCAGCCGCGGACGATCACGTCCGGGCCGAGCCACGTCATGCGGCGCGCCGGGCCGCCCTGCGCGGGCATCAGGTAGACCTCCGGATGCAGCTCGTCGCGCGCCACGTAGGCAAGCCGCTGCCCGTCGGGCGACAACGCGGGATAGCCGACCTCGCCCAGGCCCGCGGTCAGGCGGCGCGCAACGCCGCCGCCCGCGCTCACCGACCACAAATCGTCATCGCAGACGAACACGATGGCATCGCCACGCAGCGTGGGATGCCGCAGATAACCGCGTACGGGCATCAATGCATCTCCTTTACGAACTTTCCAGGTGAAGGTCTTCGGCGTTCCGCTACCAGAGCTGCTCGGAGAGCGTCACCTTGAAAGGGTGATCCAGCAGCGGCTCGACCACTTCTACGAAGCGCACAGTATGAGGCAACGCTGCGTGGTTTTCGAACGCCGCCATGTCGCGCCAGCGAGTATGAATGTAGAACTCGTCCGGGTCGCGAACCGAGCGAAAGGCGCCGTAGTTGAGGCAGCCCGGCTCGGCTCGAGTGGGCCTCTGCACATCGAACATGGCGCGATGCACCTCGTCCTGCTTGCCGGGGCGCGCATGCAGCCGCGCAAAAACGAAGATCTCCGTGGTCATTGGAGCGATTTCCTCATGTTGCGAGCAAGGCCCTCGACCGCTACGTTCTCGAGAAGGAATCCCTCGCCGGTAACCGCCAGAACGCTGGCCGGGCGAAACGAATACGGCATGCTCTCAAGAACGCGCGCCGCCCGCTGAATCGATTCCAAGCCATTTCAGCGCGTCATCGAGGCCTTCGAATGTCTTGACGAACATGCCGCGGTTCACCGCGGCGTTTTCGCCCAGCCTTTGTGGATCGCCGACCGGCGGTATGAGCAGGTACGCGAATTGCGGCGTATTGCACTTCATTCGACTGCATTGCTCGCTGACCTCTTTGGCTACAAATTCACCGTAGAGGTACCTTTCCGCGTCTGAGGGCTCTCCGGTGACCGGCCTGCCATCCACGACTACTTTCGAAAGCTTGTGCTGCTCGAGACTCGCGAGGATTTGCAGGAAAGTTCTTTGCGCCTCCTCCAATGAAAACGCTCCGGACAGGGTCGCGTAGAGCAATCCTTCATCAGCACGGATATTGAATGCGACTTCCATTGTGGATTACGTCATCGGATGATCTTGAGTTTCGCACAGTACTCTGTTGCCTGAAGCGTCTGGCCATGCGCTGGATGCGGAACGAGCTGGAGCAACTGCACCTTGTAGCCCTGATACGTTACCTCCACTGCCAGCGCAACCTGACAGCAGGACAGTGAAAACAATAGTGGCAAGGAACCGAAATCGGCTGTCAGGGCGCATGCAGCGGCGATCGTTCAAGGATCTCCGCAAGCTCCGAGCCTCCCAGTTTGACGAATCGCCGATAGTTGGCGCTGAGCTCGGCATCGGCTTCAGTAAGAGATCTGACCTCCGGGCTCAACTCGCCGAAGAGCAGGCCAATGTAGTCGAACCATGCATCCATGCTGACCGAGGCGAGCCCGACGAGCTGCGCTAAGAGGCGCCGCGTGTGTGCCATCCGCAGGTTGGCGATCAGCTTGGCGTCAGCAGCGGTGATCTCGTCCGGATCGCAGGAAGCCAGCAGAGCGATCGCCTCCTCCAGTGCGCGGGCTTTGAGCTCTGGATTCGCCTCACGCTCGGCCTTTTCGAACAGCGCGCGGGCGGTCGCTATGTCGCGGTCAACGCTCACTGCTTGGGGCCCGGTCCATTGCGCCAACTTCAACCGCGGCGCGCCGCCTCGATTGCAGCAATGTCGATCTTCTTCATCTCCATCATCGCGTCGAACGCGCGATTGGCGGCGGCGGGGTCGGGATCGGTGATCGCCTTGGTCAGCGCGATCGGTGTGATCTGCCAGGACAAGCCCCACTTGTCCTTGCACCACCCGCACGCGCTCTCTTCGCCGCCGTTGCCGACGATCGCGTTCCAGTAACGATCGGTTTCGGCCTGATCAGCGGTTGCGATCTGAAACGAGAATGCTTCGTTGTGCTTGAACGTCGGTCCGCCATTGAGCCCGAGGCAGGGAATTCCCATCACCTTGAACTCGACCGTCAAGACATCTCCCTTTTTTCCGTTCGGAAAGTCGCCCGGCGCCAGGTGCACCGCGCCAACGGATGAATCGGGAAAGGTCTTGGCATAAAAGCGCGCCGCACTCTCGGCGTCGCGATCGTACCAAAGGCAAATCGTATTCTTTGCTGGTTTATCCATGTCATTTCTCCATTGTGATGAGCCGGTCGATCGTCCGATCGGGCTACTTGAGTGGTACCGAAACCGCTTTTCTCCTTGAGGCTTAGGCCGCGGGTTCGTGGCAAACGACTTCGATGTTGTGCCCGTCCGGACCAATGACGAAAGCGGCATAGTAGTTCCCGCTGTATTGCGGGCGCAGACCAGGCGCACCATTGTCTTTGGCACCCGCCGCCAGAGCCGCGCGATAGAAAGCTTCGACCTGCTGGCGATTCTCGGCCGTGAACGCCAGGTGTAGGTGCGCCGGCTTCTCGTCAGTTTGGAACAGGCACAATGAAGCCTTGCCCTTTGGGCTCATCTCGACACCGTACGTCGGCGCCCCTTCCCCGATGACCACTACGCCGAGCGGTTCGAGTGCCTTGAGGAAGAACGCTTTGCTCGCTGCATAGTCGCTGACGCCGAATTTGACGTGGTCAAACATGAGCTCTCCTGAAGTGTTCAGACCTGCGCAGGGGCCTAACGTTTCATTCCCGCAAGGAATTCCTCAATCCTGTACGCATTCGCACCGACATCGCTGCGCCCGACGCGCGATTTCGAGCGCATATCGACGCGGCTTCCGGCGCCGGCGGGTGTGATGCGGATCACCACATCGTCCCTGAAACCAAACCAGCGCGTGGTGACGACGGCTTCGATTCTTCCCACGCTTTCATCGAGCGCCGTGATTTCCCAGCCGTGTCCTCTGGCACCTTCCGCCGCGCGCGCGAATGCCTGCTTGGCCGGCAGCGGCAGCTCGAGCGGGCGCACGTTCGGATAGCGTCGTCGCTGGAACTCGGCAAAATGGCTCTCGTACGTCTTGGGCGACGAGAACTGCGGCAGGCGGTCGGTATCGGTGGTGATGTCATTGATGTAGGGGAGCGTCTTTACGCGACGCACGTAGTCGAGCGGCACTGCCGCGCTCACAGTACCGAGTATCAGCGCCGCGATCAGGAGCCGACCCGAGCGCGCGCGCTGGAGCGGCAATACGAGGCCAACGATCGCCGCACCGGCTGCCGCGAGCCCAACCACGAGCGCGCCGGCGAACATGCCGAACCCGACCCGGAAAGGCCACAGCTCGGCGCGCGTTCCGGGACCCGAGAGCAGGAGCAGCAGGCCCGCGAGGACGGCCAGCATGAGCGTGATGCGGTTGTGCCACATCGGATGGGAATGGACGTGCTTCAGTTCTCAACGCTTGCGCGTCATGGGATCCGCCCGGGAAGCTTGCTGCCCGAGCTGTTCGGCGAGCCCGATAAGAATCCCTTCGGGACCCCGTATGTAGCAGAGCCGGTACACGTCTTCATATTGGACCACTTCGCCGACGAGCTTCGCGCCGCGTTTGCCGAGTCGGGCGAGCGTATCGTCGATGTCCTCGACGGTGAACATGACGCGCAGGTAGCCGAGCGCGTTCACCGGGGCGCTGCGGTGATCGGCGACCACCGGCGGCGCGAGAAAACGGGACATCTCGAGCCGGCTGTGACCGTCCGGCGTCCGCATCATCGCAATCTCGACGCGCATGTCGCGCAATCCGGTAACGCCATCTGCCCAATCTCCTTCGACTGGGGCGCGCCCCTCGAGCTCGAGGCCAAGCTCGGTGAAGAACTGAATGGCGGCATCAAGGTCTTCCACCACGATGCCGACGTTGTCCATACGCTTGACCGTCATGATGGCTCCTTGGCGTCTAGTGTCGTAGGTAAGCGGTGACGTGCGCGTGAGCGCATGACTTCCGCTCGGCCGATCGATTAGTCCTTAGACGATGCCTGGACACCTCTACCCCTGCGCAGCGAGAGGACGAACGCCAGAACCAGCATGCCGAAGAGGATCCAGTTGATGACACCACCTGAAGCTTGAGCACTTCGTACGATCGGCATGTATGCGGCGATGCCCTTGCGAGCGATGAACTCAACAAGCAGCAAGAGCAGAAAGAGCGGAACGAGTGCGCGGTACCTGAGAAGGAGTACGGCGCCAACGGCCCCGAGCATGAACTGAGTCAGCCCGAGCGACGCAAACAGCGAAAGAAAGGCCTGAGCCGCTTCCGGTGAGTAGGAGTCGACCGGAATCCCGTCCGCAACTGTGGCCGCGTAATGTCCATTGAAAATGGAGCCAAGTGCGATGGCAAGCTTGAGGACGAGGATCAAGCCGAGGAGCCAGAGCGCAATTTTGCTTCCACGGTAGGTGAAGTCGGTTGGCGAGGGAAACACTCCGAGAAGGACCTTCATTCGACTCGCTCCTTCCTGTGACGTGGGCCCTTAGTGCCGCAGAACAACATGCGTGGCCTTTCCCGACGCTGTAAATTCAACGCATTCGTACCCCAGAGCCCGCAAGTCAACGCCTTCGAACAGTCGCTCTCCACTACCGAGCAGGACCGGTGCGATGGCGATGTGAAGCTCGTCAACAAGGCCCTCACGAAGATACTGCTGGATGGTGTTGGGCCCGCCACCGATTCGCACGTCTCTTCCGGCGGCTGCCTCTCGGGCCCGATCCAGCGCCTCGCGAATGCCGCCCGTGATGAACTGAAACGTCGTGTTGCCTTCCATCTCAATGGGTGGACGCGCATGATGAGTCAAGACGAAGACTGGAACGTGATACGGCGGATTGTCTCCCCACCAGCCTTTCCAGCTCCTGTCCGGCCAGGGACCGCGAATGGGTCCGAACATGTTCCTGCCGAGAATCCATGCCCCGACATTCTGAGAGCCGCGCGCGGCGAAGTCCTCGTCGACCCCCGTTGTGCCGCTGTCTTTGCCAAACAGGGCCCGCTGGAACGTGCGGGTCGGCAGTAGCCACTGGTGCAGATCCGTCCCGCCAATGCCGAGCGGATTGCTGACGTCTTGATTTGGACCCGCGCCGTATCCGTCGAGCGAGATGGTAAAGCTCTCAACGCGAACTCGTGTCATCTTCATTCCTCAGTCTAGACGCCGCAGTTCGCGGCCACCGGCGCGCGCCGGCAGGTGTGTGTCCGAACGGCGGCGGTCGCGCGCGCGTCCGCGTGGGTCGGGCGGTCAGGGCTCTGCTTTTGTGTCATTGCGACCCCAACCGAACTTTGTCTTTATTGCGTAGGCAGCGCCGGGAATGCCGAAAGCCACGAAGAAGAGCAAGGCATTCACCACAGAGGGCTCACTGCGGCGCCCCGAGAAGAAAGGGCCGCCGGTACTCTCTGAGTACAGATACCAGCCGGACAGTATGAGCAAAACGCTGCCAATGACACTCCCCACAAACTGACGGACTGCACCCTTGGTTACGCACGCGACAGTGATGAGGAGGCAAAAGGTACCGAACGCATAGAAGAACACCGCTTTATCGGTTGGAGGCGCCACCAGAACCATTACCACCCCAAACAGCGCAGAGAAAAGGCCAAGAATGAAGCGCGAAAAGGGGCTAAGCCCTTTGTTGATATGCGCTGCGGCAGCTTTGTACAACGGCGCCTCGTTACAGAGCCCAACGTCCGCAGTGGGGGGCGGGCCGGAAGCGGTGTTTTGCTTCCGGCACGTCCCTCTCGACTGTGCGGTTAGACAGCAAGATCACCCCCTAAAAGAAGTGATCGCGGTCGGAACCGTCGTACTGCCCGCTGAGCATGCAGCAGTTCTTGAAACCGGCGGCGGGAGTTGCACGGACATAAGTCGTTGCGACCGAGCTTCTCGAGAAGCTCTTTGTTGCCGTTCACGACGCGGTCTCCGCGTTTGACGCGGGTTTCGGAAGGGAAACCCTTCCTACGCTTGCTCGTCGCCTCGAAACCAGAAGTGGTCGAGGTGTTTGGCTTTGTATTTCATGACACACCTCCGTTGAGAAAACCCCGACAAAGGGGCGGCGGATTATAGCGAGCAACTTATAGTCTTGGCGCTAGCTGCCATGTTAAGCCGCATTGTGCGAGGTCGTATCGTTCGAACTATTACCCGTAGCCGCCAACCACAGGATGGCAGCCGCGGTGAGACCGAACGCAATTGGGCCAAACGGGGGTGGATGGTCTCCCCAGAGTGCAAAGGCCGCTGCGGCGAGCAACGCACAAGGAGCGAGAGAAGCCCCTGCCTTACGCAACGCGATCGCGGTAAGGCCGGTACCGACGAACCAGGAGCCGGTACCCACCAGGAACAACGCGGCATTGATTGGACTCTTGAAAATGGCGTTAGCCAGCTCGACTGCGAGCGGGAGTGCCGCCGGCGCCATCGCATTGCTGGCCTCAATCACCGTAACAGTTGCTAGGCCAGCGAATGTGTCAAAGGCGCTATAGGCGACCGCAAACACGGCGACCGATCCCCTGGCCACAGCTGCAATGCGCGTGGGAACTGTGGCGAGCAACTTTGCGATCACCCAAGCGGTCAGGCCAAATAACACCAGCTGAACGAGGTGGACGAATTTCCAGGTTTCGGCATGGCTGACGAGAGGTTGAAGCCCGGCGGGAGTGCCACTCTGGATGACGGGGTGCCAGATCTCAAGCACAGCTAACGCCAGCGGAGGAAGGGCGAGCAGCCACGATGGGCGCGCGAATGATGATGTGACAGCCTTCACGTGTGGCTCCTTTGCGGGTTAACGTTCGCACCCACCGGCGCGCGCCTGGCGGGACGTCCAAATGGCGGCGTTCGCGCGCGCGTCCGCGTGTGGCGTGCTGTTAGAAGGCTTAAATCGCATAAATGGTCATTGGCAGATCACGACCTTTGACCATCACGGTATCCACAGGAATCGTGGGAATGTCATTCGCAACCATGTTGCGAGTGGCGTCAGACAGAAGTATCGAATGAGAATACTGTCCGTTCGCGAGGCCGCATAAACGCGATGCCAGGTTTACGGCGTCACCAAGCGCGGTGTACCTTAGCCGCTTCTCAGTACCGTAAGTGCCAAGTCTCACGAACCCTGTATTTATTCCAATTCGCATCGTAGGTTCCGGCCAGGTTTTCGAGCGAAACTGGGCGTTGAGCTTTTGCAACTCGGCCACCATCGCTATCGCACAGTGGCAAGCTCTTTTGGCATGATCGTTATCGCCTCCAGATCTCCACCATCCGGCAGCAGCATCCCCCACGTACGCGTCGAGCGTCCCATCAAATACAACTAGTTGAGTCGTAATGAGATCGAGCCAGGACGAGATAAGAGCAGTAAGATCGTCAGGCGTCATTGCTTTGGACGACGTTGTGAATCCAGCAACGTCGACAAACAACAAGGTTGCCTCCGTCAATTCTCCTTGAGGTCGAAGCGCATCGTTGCCGTTGCGCAGGACATGCTCGAGTACGTGTTCCCCTGCATAGAGTGCGAGAGCACGCTTAAGTAGACGATTCTCGCTCGACGGGTCCATAAGCGTTCTAACGTTCCCGGCCAACGCGCGCTAGGCGACGTGTCCAAATGACGGCACTCACGCGCGCGTCCGCGTGGGCCTTAGACATCGCCGACGATGATCCTGGTCATCAAGGCTTCGCGGATCTTTAGTGCAAGACTGAGCTCTTTCCCGGCGGACTTTCCTACCGGACCAGCGCGTCTAGCCATCCCCCTGAGCCGACGGATATATGAGTCAATCCCCGTGAGACCCATCTGCCGCATCTCGTCTTTGGTCTTGTAGTTGAAAACGGCGCGCGACATGTCTTGGCGATGTCTAACGTCCGCGTTTTGGCGCGCCGCGCTGAGCGTGAAGCGGCGAGGCGTAGGCGTCGGTCAACAACGCGCTGTTAGCTCTCACTAGCCACGCTTGCTGCGATACCCATAAATCGAAACCGTCAGCGTGGCACCAACCTTCGCGGCTCGAGCTAGGGTCTCCGGCCCAAAATTCGACCTAAACGGCCACGGCTCAACGCCTGCGTTGTATCCGACGTCAAACGTTCGTTCCTTGCAGCGCTCCCAAAGTGCTCGGGCTTCCGACGGTAAAGAATCGACCAGGTCACAGAATGCATTGATTGCGCCCTCGGGGCCGCCTTTATGATGCACTTCCAAGATCGCCTCGTTTTCCGGCATTCTTCCGGCATTCAGCGCCACTACGTTTTCGCCAAGGGCAGAAACTAGCGGCGACAGATTCTCGTTCGCTTTCAGGACAAGGTCCACATTGGCGCAGTGCGTCGTCTGAGGCATTAGTGAGAGCTAACGCCGCGGTTCAGCGGCGCGCCGAAGGCGCGTCCGCTAGAACCGCTTGTTGGGCTTCTTCCACTCGAAAGTCCTCAGCTACCACGAAATTGAGTCCAGCTATCAATACCTTTAGGGGGTGCCTCGGAGTGTGCTCTGGCAGCGTGCTAAAAGACATCCCTTCTTTTGTGAGAAGGCTACAGATGGGGTCCCCTAGCGGGGCAGGCAGCGATCCTCAATACGCTCCCTGACTCCAATAGCCGATTCGCAGTCCCTCATCGGTGTCCACGACTGCGGCCCAAACCTCGCAAAAACAGTCGAAACCAAGAGCGTCCACCTGGGCATCTGAACACAGCAGCTGCAGGCTCAGCCAGTACCTCACATTCTCGTCTGTTACCTCTGCAGCGAGTGGTCGTACCTTCCCGCCGGCAAACGATATGGGTTCGCGGAGCTGAGTAGCCTTTGTGAAGCTGTTGCCGTCCAGTTGTGCGTCAGGGCATTCCGGGTAGTGCATGTCCCGTACTTCATTCGCTTCCAGCGTTTTCCGATATTCGTCTTCAAAGAACGCTCGTACGTCGTCAACCGAATGCTTTGCTCTCATCCACGGCGCGAGCATCGCGTGCACGCCTGCCCAGTTCCGTGTAATGGCTTTGCCGCCCAGTTCCGTTCCAAATGCTCTCACGCCGTCGTCCATGTCTATCTCCTCCACGTAGGCGCTGCCCGACGTTCTGGGTCAGCGGCGCCCTGTTGGGGGCGTCCGCTGGACCCAGCGGTTAGGCCGCGGATACACACCTCATTGTCCAATGGAACCTCCCAGCTCGGGCGTGAGTCCTCGAATGCGACGCGAGTTTCATAAATCCGAACTCGCGAGCTGCATAGCGCTGCCTTCGATTCAGGGAATCCTAAATTTGTGAACGGGAACACGATTACGTCGCCTAGTGATCCATCCCTTTTCTTACATTTCGGGCCGCGCTTCAGTTCGATGACAATTTCCCTTTGATCGTAGCGAAAGGACTTGGGCCCGCCTGGCTTTGGATTGAAATATTCCTTCTCGACACTCATTTGCCGCCTATCGTCAACTACTCTAAACGGGACACCATTACAGGAACGCCACGAGACCGTGCTCGCCGAGACCCTCAGTGGTAGTTCGCGCCAAGCACTTCCCGACCCGTGGAACCAATTTCCCTCTAGTAACGCTATCGGTTCGATAGAAAACAGTCCCATTGCATCGGAAGGCGCGCCCACGAGTAGAGCGATGAGGAGACTCGGTGACACCGGCGAGGCCTAACATCCGCAGCCACCGGCGCACGCCCGGCGGCGCGTCCAAATGGCTGCGTGTCCGCGTGCGTGCGCGTGGGCTGCGCGGTTAGGCTGCACGTTGCTATCCCACCTTGGACTTGAGATGGGGGCCAATGCGGGACAAGAGCTCGGCAGCACCAGCGCGGTCGACGCCTAGCCGGGTTTGAAACTCCCAATCAGGGATCGCCTCAGGTCCATTCAGCACCTCGTTAAGTGCATTCTTCAGCAAGACCAGATCGTCTTGCGAGAGCGCGATGGCCGAGCTTTCGTTTGTCATGTCGAGCTGCTTCCCTTTGCGCCCATGTACTTTTCGAAGTGTTCGATGTAGTCATCGAGGTTCTCTTCGAGCATCGCCTGGTATTGCTCAACAAAGTACTTTACGGTCTCTTGTCGGTTGGCCCTCATGCTCTCTGCCTCATTGACCCAACACGCAGCATTCCAAGCTTGGAAGCGCGCGCAGCCGTACATCAATGACGCGCTAACCTTGCCGCGGCCAATCTTGGAGCAGTGCGCGTTTGCTAGACGAATGTGGCCGTCGGCGCGATCGTAGAACGTGGGGTCTTCGTTGAGGTCGGCACCCATTGGGGTCCTCAGTGATTTGAAGGAATGAGAGGGTCAGAGATCACTTCGTGCAGCCTAACGTTCGCAGCGAGGCGCGCTGTGCGAAGGCACGATTAGTGCCGCGCGAAAAGCGTCGCTCTCCGCCGCGGTGTTAGCTGTCCGTCTCTTCATGGCTCAAAGTTTTCTGAGAGTGTCGGGAACCGACGAACTACGGCAGGTGGTCTAGCGTCCGCGCGTTCAGCCAATGTGCGCAAAGCTCGACCACCGATGTAGACCTCGCGTCCCTGGCAAACAACGGCGATCTTTCGATAGAAAGCCTCGGCTGATTCACCAACATGACCTTTAATGAAGCGACCACCGCTTTTGAGAACCTCGTTCGCGACAAGCGCTAATAGCGTCGGCGCTAGTCCTTTCCCACGGTGCTCAGGCAATACGTACATGTCCGCAATTTCTCCGCCGGAAGCGCAATGATGAACATCGTAAGTCATGTGCCAGACGGCGAAGCCGATCATCGATCGGGTAATGCATGCAACTGCGGCTTGAAAGTCGCGACCCAAGCCGGTTTGAAGACCGTCGACGCTTCCCTCCCACGAGCGGCCGAGAGACTCGCGCATGTATCGGGTCAATAGCGCTGCCAATTCGGGCATATCGGCGCCGACCGCTACTCGAATGTTCGGAGTCTCAGTTACCACGTCGGATCTCGGACAGCTAACGTCCCGGTTTTGGCGCGCTGTAGAAGGCGCGACGCAGGAGCACCGATGCGGAAGCGTCGCTCAACAACCGGCTGTTAAGCGTCATCATGCGCAACCGTGCGACGACGATACAAAGTCCAGGCGAGGCACAGAACAAGCGCGTACGCATACTGCCCCCCAATGAAGATGACCGTACCCCAAACGCTGTCTTGAGTCTCTTTCGACAGGACTAGGCTTAGTAGCGAGGTGGGCGCAAAGACCACCCCGACCTTGCTGAGGGCCGGCCACGAATGCAAAAAGCCGGCCCCAATGCCTACCCCAAGAATTGTGAGTACGACTGCCAGCACGGTTGCACGAGCCGCTATGGACCTGGGGTTCACGCGCTGACGCCTAACGTTCCGCATTACCGGCGCGCGCAGTTCTTGCGCGCGTCGGGGTAGATGCGATGGTTAGGCGACGTCCGAGAAGGACGCCATTAGTCGGACGGTCAACCATCCTTAATCCACCACGCGGAAATCCGCCTTGTCGAAATGCCGCGCCGACTGTGACAGGGCGCGGTTGCGTTCATCGAGCGCTTCGATTTCGATCGTGTAGTAATAGCCTTTTCTCAGCGCGATCTTGTGCTCGATCAAGTTGGCGCTGGTGCCGGAAACGATCGGGCGTTCGCGCCACTCGAACATGCGGCGCTGGTTCTCGTAACCGCGCGCGTCCCCTTGCTCGATCAGCTGCAGGCGGTAGGCCGCGGCACCGGGATAGGGCTGCCAACTAACGATCACTGGCTGCGTAAGCTTGATATCACCGTTTGGGCCGAGCTTCCTCACGGGATCGACGTAGGCCAAGTCGAGCCCTTGCCCCAGCTTGCCTTCCTCCACAACGATGACGTCGGCTTGGTGGAAGCTTTGGCGGGGCTCATCGGTCTTCCCCGCGAGCACCGTGTGCGCCACCGACGAATCGAGCTCGTAACCGTCGATGCGGTATTTGCCGTAGGGAAGCGCGACTTCGTAGCGCCCGTCCACGCCGGTCGTCGCCCATTGGCTCATCACCGCGCCGTTGAGCGCGAGGCGCAGCCGCAAGCCCTGCAGCGGCTTGCCGCCCAAAGTGACGCTCCCGACAATTTTTCCGGCTCCCGTAGCGAGCACAGTCTGGCGCGCAGCTGGAGAGAATTCCCGGGCTAAGGTGGCCTGCGTGCCATAGAAGCGCTCGACGATCGGCGGTGCGACGCCCACCGTCTTCTCGTTACGCGGCGGAAAACGGACCACCGTGCCTGGCTCGACGCGCGAGTACTGCCAGTAGAAGTAGCCATAGACCGCGGCCACGAACAGCAGCACGCCGCCGAAAGCGGAGCCGAGCATCAGCAGGAACGTCTTCATGCCGCGGCGCGTGTCATGTCGGATTCCTCTACTTTGTCGCCTAACGAATTGGTGAACGGCGGGCCCACACGATGGCACCGATTGGTATGACCTTATTGGTCCGTCCGTTCCACCTATAGTTAGGCATTTGACCCATCAGATGTCGGTAGTCTAAAAGGTCCTAGAGTTCTATTGCGACTCAGAATTCTGTCAACCAATAGCAGCACTACGATGAGTTCGATCGCACCCATCCACCAATCCGCTCGCAGTTTGTCAATATCGTATGCAACGTAATTGAAGTCGTTTCCTATCACATCATGTAAGTGCCATAGCCAGACGATCAGATTGTAAATACCATGCGCGATAATCGGCGCCCAAATGCTTTGCGTTTTGAGATAGAGGATCGCGAACCCGATCCCTGTCACCATCGCAGGCAACGTATCTGGATGGACTGCGCCAAAGACGGCGGACGACAGTATGACGCCGTACAACAGCCCCCATTTCTTTGACCATCGATGAAGCAAGTAGCCACGAAAAATGAACTCTTGTACGACTGGACTGACTACGACCAGAGAGACGAAATTAAGAAAATTCGCGCCAATGGGAAGCGCTCTGTCCGCCGAAACATAAATGATGGGCCCGAACGTCCAGTCTAACCACCACGCGACAAAGGTCGGTAAGAGATAAGAGAGCGGGATAACTGTGAAGGTAATAATTGCGGATGAAGCACAAAAGGTAAAGACAACGGTGAGTACGATAGGCTTGGTGTCCCCCCACAGTGGAGCGCGTCCTACCACATTGACACGGCCTATGAAGTGGCTAGCTAAGGCGACGCCTACCAAGAAAAGTATCAGTACTCCGTCACTGTAATAGCTATAAATGAGGTCCCGCCAGTACCACGGTAAATCAGGGATAGCCCGAGCAAGCATTCGACTGCCCGGCTTCCAGAAATAGGCAATTATTATCGCGGCTAAGCAGTACCTCACCTTAAGATTGTCAAAGGCACTCCCATTACTCATGTGCCCTGCGATGCCTAACGTCGTTGTGAACGGCGGGCCAGCATGACGCTCAATAGTGGCGTGGCGCTGGTGGCCCGTCCGTTCCACATAGAGTTAGCGCTCAATTTCTATTCGCCTTTCCTTGATTCTTTCGAGAAACGGATTGACCCAGTCTTTTTTCCAGGAAGGGTGTATTTCAGCGGCTTGCTTGAAACATGTTTCGGCCTTGTCCAGTTCTCCCAGTTCGAAATGTGCTTTGCCGAGGAACCAGTGCGCATAGGCTTCTCTAGGGCGCTTTTTTAGATGCTCGTGGCAATACGAAACTAATTTGGTGAACTCTTGGCTTTCAAACATCGCCGAGGCAGAATGATAGAAATAGTCGTTAAGTGCAGATCTTATCGTCCTGTAAGAAACGACAAGCAATCTGGCGACATTTACCGCCACACCGATGCCAACGATTAGTATCAAAAGCCACGCCGCCGCTCTGAGAGTTCGGTTTCCACGGGTCTTGAGCGCTAACGTTCCGAATGAGGCGCACTGGCCGGCGCGCGGAGCGGCGCTGAATAAGTGTCGCTCTCAATTCGGCGGTTAGACGTCATCTCTTGCAAAACCGCTCGTAAAGGGGATCCGCGGCCAACTGCAGCTTTCTCGCCGCGAAGTCGATAGCTTGGAAATGCGCGGCGAGAATATCAGCAGCACTCTCAGACCGTAATGCACTCTTCAGCGCTGGCACGTCCGCAATGGTCGTAAGGTTTACGTCCAACATGTCGAGCTCTGCGAGGACCTCGTTTACCGAGTCTGATTCGGGTTCCCACTTATGCGTCGCATAGCGAGCTACTGCCCACTCGTGAACCTCCGCTGCAGTCGCGGCTCCCGATTGCCACTCGGTTAGCTTTGCGTCTATGTCGGCTGCACTGACGATTTCCATGACGCCTAACGT
>Ga0114129_10006355_pt1 | contig 16753 bp, 15 predicted proteins | sample RhiMetdeltSRZDD1_FD_80071 | JGI IMG/M metagenome (GOLD analysis project Ga0114129, IMG submission 80071) | Populus rhizosphere microbial communities from Tennessee, USA - Rhizosphere MetaG P. deltoides SRZDD1 (version 2) (version 2) | ecosystem: Host-associated > Plants > Roots > Rhizosphere >... | reverse complement strand
TTCCGTCGGCCTTTTCAAGCGGCAATACCTCGTAGCTGAATTCCTTCCTTTCGTCGCTGAATACAGCAGTCGGCTTAAATAAAAAGCGTCCTTTATTTTCTTCCATCTTCCAACCTAACATAGGCTGAACAGGCGTTTGCGATTGAATGGAGGTAATACCCAAACCCATTAATAAGACGATAACCAGGAGAGTATTTTTCATAGCAGGTTATTTACACCCACCCAGATGTCAATTTTCGGGCCATAGAAAAGAAAGAAGGTTTACGGGCCCCAAAACTTTCTCACATGTTCAAAACTTTTATAAAATTAAGTTTTCGCCATACATACAAGGCTTGAGAAGTTGGTAGTTATCAGTTGGTGCCGCCAGGGCGAGAACAATTTTCGGTTGGCCAGAAAGCAGTTCGCAGTTTGTACCTGGCAATTAACGGCCAACTACAAACTGCGAACCTGAATCTTATAGAGGTATTAAATGGTTAGATGCTTACTGCTCATTACGTTTAGGCACATATACATAATTGCCGATGCCAAAGTGCGTTTTACCCTGCAGGTAAAAATAAAACGTTTGGTGAAGTACGGTACCGTTATTAAAACGAAGCTCAATTGAATAGTCGTTCAGTAAATAAGTACCCGATTCGTTTCTTTTTGAAAATTCCGAAGCAGGCGTATTTCCGGTAGCGTCGGTTAATGAGCTGATGGTAAACTGTCCACTATTGGTAAAGGTGATGACTTTGGGTGCTGCACCGCTGATCTTTAGAGCATCATTGCCCTTACCCGTTACCGTCATAAATGAACCTTCAATTCGTTCGTTGCTTATTGAAGGAGTAGCCCAGAACCAGTTTTTATACCACTTTTCGGTTTCGTTACGGTTGTTCCACTCAACAATAAATGAATTTCCTTTCAGCTTCCAGCTGCCCCATTTCTTAGGTTCTTTTTCTTTTGAAAGATTTACATCGAACACATAAGGACTTGCAACAGGCTCACTGTATATGCTACCATCGTTCAAAACGAGATATGGATAATAGGTCCTTATCATTTTGCCATCGGGCGCATAGTTGTATTCGAGGTGTATTAAAATTCCATTAATATCCGGCGTTTTTAATCCTTTGGTGCCGGAATTGTCGGCCTGAACAACAATGTTATCATCATTTTGTACTACCGATGTTCTTGTGGCTCTTGCATTACCACCGTCTTGCTTTGCCAGATTGCCAAAATGGGTGGCTACCGGCCGCATATTCGAAGCATAATATTTTATATCTGTTGAGCTCATTACACGGGCAAGCCTGAAATCGTTGCTGCCTGTTTGATAGGCGATATAAGTTACATACCACGATTTGCCTTTTTTATCGGTTACTTCGGCAGAGAAAGAAGAAATAGTTTGATTGGTGGTAATATTTTTCTTGTCGGTGTTGGCTGAAGAAAAGCCTGCCTGTTGCATATCTTTATCGATAGCATCAGAAAACCAGTCGTCAAAAGCCTGGCCTCTACCGATTGAAGGGGCCATTATTTCATATATAAATTCCTTTATATCTCCCGGTGATTTTTCGGGTTTAAAAATGTAGCTGCCATCTTTTTCTTCCAAATTCCAACCTGCCATGGGCTGAACAGCTATTTGGGCAACAGAGGTTAAAACACTTAACAAAAAAAACAAAACTAACAACAGATAGGGCCTTGTCTTCATAGAGGATGTTTTTTCCCAACTGAGCAATTTTCGGGCCACAGAAAACGTAAAAAATACTACTTTATTACGAAAATGTACGTCTTCTGATTTAGAAGAAGGTGCCGGTAAATTGCTCGTTAAGAATGGCGCAAAATTAAGTTGAAAGTGGAATAAGTCAAGAGCCGCAGTAATTATTAATTGAAATATTAATTAAGCAATTTGATGTAAAGCGTTTACCTATTGCAAAGATTTGTAATTGATGTTGTGAGTTCAATGTTGCGGTTGCAGAATAATGTTACCAGTTGCCGGTTGCCGGAAACTGGTAACAGGTAATTATCTCTGACTTGCGATCAGCAAATTAAGATCAGTATATTTTAAATCGAAGCGCTGGCTGAGGTGAAAATTGGTAAGTGCGCCTTTGAAAAGATAAATACCGCTGCGCAAATGCACTTTATGCCATACCAGATTTTCGAAGCCACCTTCCTCCCCTGCTTCAAGTAACAAAGGCATCAGTACATTGCTTATGGCCTGTGATGCAGTACGCGCAAAACCCGATGGAATATTGGGCACGCAATAGTGAATCACCCCATATTTCATAAATATCGGTTGTTCATGACTGGTGATCTCGGAAGTTTCAAAGCATCCGCCGCGATCGATACTAACGTCAATAACCACACTACCCGGCCGCATATTGCTTACCATTTCTTCGGTAACCACTACGGGCGTGCGGCCGCTTTGCGAACCGAGCGCGCCTACAGCCACCTCGCAGGTTTTAAGCTGTTTGGCCAATATGCGCGGCTCCATTACCGAAGTCCACATACGTTGGCCGATATTATTCTGTAAACGTTTTAACCGGTATACGCTGTTGTCGAAAACTTTTACCGAGGCGCCAAGGGCCAGCGCTGCACGCGCTGCAAATTCACCTACGATGCCTGCCCCAAGGATAATTACCTTGGTAGGCGGAATGCCCGATATACCACCCAGCAACACGCCTTTTCCATGATTGGCCGAGCCCAGGTACTGGGCTGCAATAAGCATCACTGCACTGCCGGCAATTTCGCTCATGCTGCGCACAATAGGCAAACTGTCGCTATCGTCTTTTAGATTTTCAAATGAAATGGCGGTAATGCGCTTCTCCATCATCTTCTGCAGAAATTCGGCTTTCATGGCCGACAGGTGGATGGGCGATATGATCACCTGGTTAAACTGCAGGTGCGGCAGGTCTTCTTCAACCACCGGAGCGCTTTTTACCAGTATCGGGGCCTTGTATACAGCCGCTTTATCATATACTATTTTGGCGCCGGCCTCGCTGTAGTCGCGGTCGCGAAAATGCGCAGCTTCTCCCGCATTATGTTCAATAATTACATTATGTCCGTTGCTGATCAGTACACCCACAGCCTCGGGCGTAAGCGCTATGCGGTTTTCCTGAAACGCAGTTTCTTTAGGAATACCAATATGTAATTGAGCCCCCTTGGGTTTAATGTCCAGAGTTTCTTCGAGTGTTTCGTAACTAAAAGAAGTGCTGATAATCGGCTTTTGCTGCGACATGTAGCAGTAAATGGTTTTACCCCCGAAATCGGGGCCACAAGTTACAAATTAAATCTGAAGTCAGAAGGGTGAAGTCTGAGGTCTGAGGTCTGAAGTCTGAAGAACCCTATGTTTATACACTACTACTTTACTAATCAACCTTTCGGTATCTGACATCGGACTTCCGACTTCCGGTTTCTGACTTCCGGTTTCTGACTTCCGGTTTCTGACATCGGACTTCCGACTTCAGACTTCGGTTCCATGCTTCAGGAAATACGAACGATCCGGGTATCCTTATCAACCACCTGTAGGTGCACTTTAACAGTATTTTCAGGCAAAATCGCTTCTGCACGGGCGGGCCATTCAACCAGGCATATATTCCCCGAATACAAACAGTCCTCTACCCCTGCCCGTACTGCCTCCTCTTCATCTTTCAGGCGGTACAGATCGATATGGTACATTTTACCCCCTGGAAAATTATATTCATTTATAATAGAAAATGTTGGACTGCCGACGGTACTGGTTACTCCCTTTTCGTCGCATAAGGCATGAATAAGCGTTGTTTTACCGGCCCCCATATCGCCATAAAAGGCTATCACCTTACGCCCATCAACATGTTGCCAGAACCGGCGGGCCGTTTCCCTGATATTGTTCAACCTACATTGCATTTCCATACGGGGCAAAGATAACGAAGTCAGAAGTCTGAGGTCAGAAGTCTGATGAACCCTATATTTATATACTCCGACTGTACTTATCCCTCTTCTGGTTGCTGACTTCGGACTTCCGGACTTTCCGACTTCCGGACTTCTTCTCCGACTTCCGGACTTCCCGACTTTCGGACTGCGAAGCCAAAATTGCAACAGGGTGTACATATTATTGGCCCAATAGCCGGTACATATAGCTATTCAGCGGTAAATTTGCCCCTACACACAACCCCCCATGGAAGAACATGAAAACAGTGAATTGGAAAGTTGAAGGAATGACCTGCTCGAATTGCGCACTGACTATTCAGCAATACCTGAAGAATGAAGGAATGGATAATGTGAAAGTAAACCTGATGGGCGGTGAAGTAAGCTTCGATATCAATGGCAAAAACGAGCAGCAGATCATAAAAGGAATTGAATCGCTCGGCTATAACGTGCAGGCCGATGAAGTACAGGTTGAAGGGCGCAGAAAAAAATTGCTGACCACACACAAACAGCGCTTTTTATTTTGCCTGGTATTCACCCTTCCTTTGATGCTGCATATGTTCGACACGTGGGTACACATCCACTGGCTCATGAACCCCTGGGTGCAACTGGCCCTTTGCCTGCCTGTTTACATTGTAGGTATGGATTTCTTCGGTCGCAGTGCCATTAAAAGCATCCGCAACCGCATGCCTAATATGAATGTGCTGATAGCCGTTGGCGCTACAGCCGCCTTTGTATACAGCTTAACCGGTGCATTGCTGAACCTGGGCGAACAATACCTGTTTTTTGAAACGGCCTCCTCTATTATCACGCTTGTATTCCTTGGTAATTTTTTAGAAGATAGTTCCATTGAAACCACTCAACGCGCATTAAACAGCCTGGCCCGGTCGCAAAAGGTAATGGCCAATATGATCGCCTTTGATGAAAATCACCAGGAACTCATATTTCCTATAGAAAACACACAACTACGCAGCGGCGATCTGATACTCATTAAAAGCGGTGAGCAGGTGCCGGCCGATTGTAAAATATTATCGGGCGATGCAACTGTTAATGAGGCAATCATAACAGGCGAAAGCCTTCCCATCACTAAAAAAAGTAAAGACAAACTGATCGGTGGCAGTATAGTGATCGATGGCATTGTTAAAGCGCAGGTTATGGCCGAAGCCAGGGATTCGGTGCTATCGAACATCATTAATCTTGTAAAGCAGGCCCAGGGCGAAAAGCCACCGGTTCAGCAACTGGCCGATAAAATAAGCGCTGTTTTTGTACCTGTTGTACTGGGCATTGCACTGGTTGCTTTTATCATCAATTTTCTGGTGCTGCATGAATTTACCGCCTCGCTCATGCGCAGCATTGCAATACTGGTAATTGCCTGTCCCTGTGCCATGGGACTCGCTACGCCGGCAGCTATTGCCGTGGGGCTTGGGCGAGCCGCCAAAAATGGTGTATTGTTCCGCAATGCCAAAAGCCTTGAATTGTTCAGGACCATCAAACAGGTGGTATTCGATAAAACCGGCACCCTTACCACCGGCCGGTTTGAGATGGCTGATTATAAAATACTCACCAACGGATTAACCGACGATGAGTTTAAACGCATTGCTTTTTCGCTTGAAAAATACAGCAATCACCCGGTAGCGCAATGCATAGCGGAAACATGGAAACGAAAAGACCCGTTAAAATTCACAAAAACCGAAGAGATAAAAGGGTTGGGCATGAAGACCGTCACCGCCGAAGGCGACCGGTATATTGCCGGTTCATTTGAAGCAGCCATGGCGCATACAACCGACGATTCGCATAACGTTTACATTCTTAAAAACGATGAATTGCTGGGCTGGATAGATGTTAAAGACGAAGTTCGACCCGAAGCCATCACTGTAGTGCAATACCTGCGGCACAGAAATATCAGAACGATATTATTAAGTGGCGACCGTTTATCGAAGTGCCGTCAGCTGGCTAATTTTCTGGGTATCGATGAAGTGATTGCCGAAAAGAAGCCGGCCGAAAAACTGGCGGTTATCGAAGATCTTACCTTGCAGGGACCTACCGCTATGGTTGGCGATGGCATTAACGATGCACCGGCGCTTGCCAAAGCCACCATTGGTATTTCGCTGAGCGAAGCTTCGCAGATAGCCATGCAAACAGCCGATGTGGTGCTCATGAACAGCGGCATTAAAAATCTTCCCTTGTCGTTAGGGTTAGGGCGGCATACATTTCTTACCATCAAACAAAATCTTTTCTGGGCATTCTTTTACAATATCATTGCCATTCCCGTAGCGGCTTTTGGCGTGCTCACTCCAACGTTTGGTGCGTTGGTTATGGGATTGAGCGATGTGGTGCTGGCTGTTAATTCGGTTAGATTATTTGTAAAGAAGGTTGTATGATCGTGAAACGTGAAACGGCAAACAGCAAAAAAGCTGTGGTTTGAACCGTTTACTTTTTCACGTTTTACGTTTCACGTTTTACGCATGAATATCCATTCCATTTTAAAAGCATACTGGGGCTATTCCTCCTTCCGGCCTTTGCAGGAGGAGGTCATTACTTCTATTTTAAAAGGTAACGACACGCTGGCGCTGATGCCTACAGGCGGTGGTAAATCCATTTGCTTTCAGGTACCGGCAATGGCCATGGAGGGATTATGCCTGGTAGTGAGCCCGCTGATTGCTTTGATGAAAGACCAGGTCGACAACCTGCGTAAAAAAGGAATTACGTCTCATGCTATTTACTCGGGCATGAGCCGTAAAGAAGTGATCAATATTTTAAAAATTGCCACCAACAGCAACTGCAAATTCCTGTATGTTTCGCCCGAACGATTAGAAACCGCTTTATTTAAAGAATACCTGCCGGCGCTGGATATTAATCTTATAGCAGTTGATGAAGCGCATTGTATTTCGCAATGGGGTTACGATTTTCGTCCACCCTATTTGCGCATTGCTGCCTTACGTGAAGAACTACCCGATGTTCCGGTACTGGCGCTTACGGCCTCGGCCACGCCCGATGTACAAAAAGACATTTGCGATAAGCTGCAGTACACCCATCATAAAGTGTTCAGCCGTTCATTCGATCGGCCCAACTTATCGTACAGTGTGTTTACCGTTGATTCAAAGATCAATAAGATCACAGAGATCTTACAAAAAGTAAACGGCAGCAGTATTGTATATTGTAAAAGCAGGCGTCGTACAAAAGAGATCAGCGACCTGCTGAACATGCATGGCATTGTTGCCGATTTTTATCATGCGGGGCTTGAGCAGGAAGCCCGTACCCGTAAGCAGGCAGCCTGGATCGGTAACAAAATCCGTACTATCGTTTGCACCAATGCCTTTGGCATGGGCATCGATAAACCCGATGTTCGGGTGGTCATTCATGCCGATGTACCCGATTGCCTGGAAAATTATTACCAGGAAGCCGGTCGTGCAGGGCGCGATGAAAAAAAATCGTATGCAGTACTGTTATACGATCATAAAGAGTTGGACGAGCTGCAGCAATTGCCGGATATTCGTTTTCCTTCGCTCGACAACATTCGGCTTGTTTACCAGTCGCTGATGAATTTTTTGCAAATTCCTTCCGATGCCGGTCAATACAATTACTACGATTTTGATTTTACCGATTTTGTAAAGAAATTTAAGATCGATGTGCACCTCGCCATATATGCGATAAAAGCGCTGGAACAGGAAGGCTGGCTCAGCTATAATGAGCAGATATTTTTACCTGCGCGCATTCAGTTTGTAACCAATAAACAATGGTTGTATGATTTCGAGAACGCCAATCCACAACTGGAGCCGTTAATAAAAATATTGTTGCGTACCTATGAAGGCATTTTCGACATGCCGGTGAACGTTCATGAAAAAAGCGTTGCCGGTTTGTTACGCAAAGAAGAAGCAGCGGTTATTCACGAACTGAAAATACTGCATGCCCACGCCATTATCGAATACATACCCCGTAAAGATTCGCCTCAGGTGTACCTGATGTTGAACCGGGTAAAAGCCGAAAATCTTTACATCAATATGGCGGGGTATGAAAAAAGAAAACAGCAATTTATTCAGCGAATACAAAAACTGATCGGGTATATCAGATATAAGCAATGCCGTAGCCAATACATTGCAACGTATTTTGGCGATGAGGAAACGAAACCGTGTAATATCTGCGATACCTGTTTACAGCAAAAAAACAGCGGGCTGTCTACCTCAGCGTTTGAAAAAATTTATCACTCTATTCTATCTGTCATCGACCATCAACCGGTATCAGCTGAAAATTTGTTGCAACAACTAAAATTCTCCAACAAAGAAAAGCTGTGGAAGGTGCTTGATTTTTTGCAGGCCGAAAATAAGATCTATATTGATAAGGAAGGATTCGTAAAACGGGTTTGATGTACGGATCGTTACTAAAAAGAAACCCCGGCTTTTTGCCGGGGCTTAATCAGCATAACTACTTTACTTATTTCTTTGGCGGCTGTACGCCCACCATCATCATCATGGTATTAGGCGATTGTATGTTATGATGTTCAACTACTTTTCCGTCATCATTCAGTTTAAAAATATCTACATCTTTGTATTTAAACGATTTGTTGGTGGCCTTCATGCCCATAAAATCGTTCTTAAAAGTGCCGGTCCAGTCGCCCCAAACCATTACCCAGTCATCATCGGCAACATATTTCAGATTATCGCCTTTAACATCGGGAAAAGCATTCATCCATGTTTGAATCATTTTAGCTATGCTGTCTTTTCCTTTAACCGGGGACATGCTGCCATCGCCGTAATCAGTGCAATCAGGGGCACAATCTTTCAGCATGTCGTTTACGTTGTGAGAGCCCATGGCGTCATAACTGGCCATGACAATTTTTTTGTTACGTTCTTCTTTTTCTTCCATTTTGTTTTCGGTAGTAGCGCCGGTGCTATCGGCATTCATTTTTTCATCGGTGCCGGCCGTTTTGTTAGCATCGTTACAGGCAATCAATATGCCGGTTGACAGAGCAAGCAATAAGAAGGTTTTCTTCATAATTGTTGTTTTTGATTTGAAAATATAAATAGTCCGGAAGGCCGGAAAGCTTGCCCGCCTGCCGGCGGGTCAGAAAGAATCACCAACAATGATGTAAGTGCCTTTCATTCTTTCGGTCTTTCGGTCTTCCGGTCTTTCAGACTTTCGGACTTATTCAGTGGTACAATTACGGATATACGCAGGAAGGTAAGGTTGCGGGCTTACGGACAATACAGAAATTTAAAATCGCAACTAATCAGGATGTCATTCGAACTTGCTTTCTTCCGGTCTTCCGGACTTTCGGTCTTTCTTTTTAAAACCAACTATTCGATTTGCGACGTGAGGAGCTTCTTCCTCCCAGGCCCAGGGCTCCCAGTAAACTGCGGGTTATAACACTGGCAGCAGTACGCCCAATCTGGCGGGTAACGGGATTTTCCAATACTTTTTCAAGGGTCGATTTTTCCTGCCAGGCTGCAGGTTTGGCCGATTCCTTCTGCTCTGATCTTTGAGCGGCCTCTTCGAGCTTCGAAGTTAAAATTTCGCAGGCACTTTCCCTGTCTTCATCAGCAGCATATTTTTTAACCAGCTTCGACTGATCGATCAAAGTATCCATTTCGCTACCGGTTAAAACATCCATTCGCGAACGGGGCGGTACCAGCATGGTGTGCACCAGCGGGGTGGGAATCCCTTTTTCGTTCAGGGCAGTGATCAATGCTTCGCCAATACCCAGTTGGGTAAGTAACGATTCTGTTTTATAAAATTCCGTTTCGGGATAATTTTCAGCAGCCTGTTTAATGGTTTTTCGATCGGCAGCAGTAAAAGCACGCAAAGCATGTTGCACTTTCAAACCCAGCTGGCTCAATATTCCGGCCGGCACATCCTGCGGATTTTGGGTGCAAAAAAAAATGCCTACGCCTTTTGAGCGTATGAGTTTTATTACTGTTTCAATCTGATCAAGCAAGGCAGAGGTGGCTTCATCAAACACCAAATGCGCTTCATCGATAAACATCACCAGTTTTGGTTTGTCAACATCACCTGCTTCGGGTAAGGTTGCATACAGTTCGGCCAGCATTTGCAGCATAAAGGTCGAGAATAACTTAGGCCGGCTTTGCATATCCGTTACACGCAGCACATTGATAACACCGCGGCCATCATCGGCAATGCGCATCAGGTCGTCTATTTCAAAAGAAGGTTCGCCAAAAAACGAATCGGCGCCCTGCTGTTGCAACTCAATTACTTTACGCAATATGGTGCCGGTGCTGGTTGTAGCGATCTTACCATAGGTTTGCTCAATCTCTTTCTTTCCATCATTGCTTATATACTGCAATACTTTGATAAAATCTTTCAGATCGAGCAATGGCATTTTATTGTCATCGCAGTATTTGAATATCAGCGACACCAGGCCTTCCTGGGTGCTGTTCAACGCTAAGATCTTTGATAACAGAATTGGACCGAATTCAGTAACTGTGGCACGCAACCGCACTCCCTTTTCATTGCTCAGGGTCATTAGCTCAACCGGAAAAGCTGTTGGTTTGTAATCGCCGCCTATATGTGTAATTCTTTCTGTTACGGCATTATTGGCGGCGCCTGCTGCAGCAATGCCGCTTAAATCGCCTTTAATATCCATCAGCAATACCGGAACGCTGGCATCACTCAATGCTTCGGCGATCAGTTGCAGGGTTTTGGTTTTACCGGTACCGGTAGCGCCTGCAATCAACCCATGGCGGTTCATTGTTTTTAGCGGCATAAATACATCTGCACCAGCAATTACTTCACCATTTACCATAGCTGTACCAATACGAAAAGATTCGCCTTTAAAGGTGTAGCTATCCTTCACTACCTGGGCAAATGCATCTTTATCGGGCATATCGGAATTTTAAGGGCAGAAAGATACATGATTGTGATGAATGGGCAATGAATAGCTGGCAGTAGGCAGTGGGCAGTAGGCAGTGGTGAATCGTCAATGGTCAATGGTGAATAAAAAAGGAGAAGCGTTTAAACTTCTCCTATTATTTTTACTCTTCCGGACTTCCGACTTCCGACTTCTGACTTCTGACCTCAGATATCTTCTTCCCTCTCCAGCATCAGAATAGCGCTTTGCGGCACGATATAATACTTTTCATTTTCGTATAATACTTCGGTAGCGCCGCTCAATAAAAAAACGGCCAGGTCACCTTCCTTAGCCTGAAGAGGTACATATTTCACCTGTTCGTCACTGCCTTTCCAGGTTTCTTCCTCGATCGGCATGGGAATAGCATAGCCGGGGCCGGTTTTAATTACATAACCCTGCTGTACTTTTTCGCGTTCCTGCACACCGGGCGGCAGGTATAAGCCGGTTTCGGTACGTTCATTTGGTTTGGCGGGGCGAATCAACACCCTGTCTCCAATGACAATAAGTTTTTTGAATTTGTTGTCAGTTGTCAATCGCATATAATCCATAATTAGGCTGTAAAATTAACCAATAAATTACGCATCCGGCGCCGGCCCAAAATGCAGCCAACCGGGACAGAATACAGAAATAGTATACCCATTAACCATAGCCTTCCTACACATTGATTATAGTGATATTAACAAAATATTAGACGGCGATTGCCATTTTTGGTAAATGATTTAACTTTATTTACACTATCGAACTAAATCACATCACAATGGAAGGAAAGAAACCTAAAATTTTATTATGCGAAGACGATACGAACCTGGGGATGGTGTTAAAGAATTACCTCGAATTAAACGATTTTGATGTAACTCTGGAACGTGATGGTCGCCTTGGCCTTGCCGCTTTTCAACGCGAAAGGTTTGATCTTTGTTTGCTTGATATAATGATGCCTCATATGGATGGATTCACCCTGGCGGAAGAGATCCGCGATGTTGATCCTGACATTCCTTTATTCTTTCTGAGTGCCAAAACCATGAAGGAAGATATTATTCAGGGATATAAACTGGGCGCAGACGATTATATAACCAAACCTTTTGATAGCGAAGTACTGTTACTTAAGATCAAAGCCATTCTGAAGCGTAATGAAGAAGTGAATAAGGAGCAGGAGAATAAAGAATATGATCTGGGCGGATATCACTTCAATCCCAAATTACGTGAACTAAGCCATAGCGGTAAAACACAAACTTTATCGCCCAAGGAAAATGAGTTGTTGAAAATGCTGTGCGAACATATGAACGACCTGTTGCCACGCGAACAGGCCCTGAAAAAAATATGGGGCAGCGATACCTATTTCAACGGCCGCAGTATGGACGTATACATTGCTAAGCTGCGCAAATACCTGAAAGACGACGACAGCATCGAAATCGTGAACATTCATGGTAACGGTTTCAGGCTGGTAGTTCCGGTAGCTTAAGAAGGCAACAAGGCATAAAGGCAACAAGCAAAAGGCACAGGAAATAAGACCAATGTTCAAGTATAAAAGAAAGGTTTAGCTGAACTACTGTTTGGCTAAACCTTTCGCTTTTTATGCTGCAATGAGTTCCGATTGATCATTGACCCCGCTTTCGCTAAAACTTGCGCCTCCGTGTTCCTGCGCAGGCGCCTAAAGCTTCGCGACACGCAAACAGCGGGCAAAGCATTCACGACCATTATTCAAACAACAAATTCGCGTCACCGCCCGGCGCTTTTCTTCCCAGATGTTCGTAGGCCTTATGCGTTGCTTCACGGCCACGGGGTGTGCGCTTAATAAATCCTTCCTGAATTAAAAATGGCTCGTACACTTCTTCGAGTGTGCCGGTTTCTTCACCAACCGCTGTGGCGATTGTAGTAATACCAACCGGGCCGCCTTTGAACTTGTCGACAATGGTTTGCAAAATACGGTTATCCATTTCATCAAGTCCGTGCTCATCAACATTCAGCGCCTTCAAACCATGCTGTGTAATACCCATATCAATAACACCATTGCCCAGCACCTGGGCAAAGTCGCGCATACGGCGCAACAATCCATTGGCAATACGGGGCGTGCCGCGGCTGCGGCGGGCAATTTCGCCCGATGCATCGGAAGTGATTTTAGTGCCCAATATGCCGGAAGACCGCTGTACGATCCGTTGCAGGGTGTCGGCCGTATAATATTCCAGCCTCGATTTAATGGCAAAACGCGATAATAAAGGAGCTGTAAGCAATCCGCTGCGTGTGGTAGCACCAATTAACGTAAACGGATTGAGCGTAAGTTGTATACTGCGCGCGTTGGGACCGGTATCGATCATAATATCGATGCGGTAATCTTCCATAGCCGCGTATAAATATTCCTCAACCACCGTGCTCAGGCGGTGAATTTCATCAATGAACAATACATCGCGCGGTTCAAGATTGGTGAGCAAACCGGCCAGATCGCCGGGTTTTTCTATAACTGGTCCGCTTGTTTCTTTAATATTTACCCCCAGTTCATTGGCCACAATACGGCTGAGCGTAGTTTTACCCAAACCGGGCGGACCATGAAAAAGAACATGGTCCAGCGCCTCGCCGCGTATTTTGGCCGCTTTGATAAAGATCTTCAGATTTTCGATGATCTGCGCCTGCCCCGAAAAATCGGTCATTTCCCGTGGCCGGATATTATTCTCAAATTCTTTATCAGCGGCACTGAGCGTTTCTTTATTGTTATTTAAATTGGGATTGGACATTGAAATGATTGAAATGCACGTTCGTTGTAAAATTAAAACTATGCAAATGTATACAGAAACCCTGAGGGTTTATTAGACCCGCTTAGATTTAGAAACACGTAAACTTTTAGTGTATTACCCTCCTGTTTCGGGCACGGTAAAATTTGCTACCTTACTATTATCAATAACTTTTATAAAAAACTAACAATATGAAAATCGGTATCATAGGCTCAGGCGATGTAGGCCAAACGCTTGCCACCGGTTTTTTAACCGAAGGTCACGAAGTAATGCTTGGCACCCGTAACCCGGGAAAGGAAGAAGTGAAAAAATGGAAACAGGATAACCCAAAGGGACAAACGGGCACATTTGGCGTTACGGCCCAGTTTGGCAACATACTGGTATTGGCGGTTGCGGGATCGGCGGCCGAGTCGGCCATCAAACAGGCAGGCACATCGCACTTTACCAATAAAATACTCATCGATGCTACCAATCCCATTGCAGCGGCGCCACCCGAAAACGGCGTACTTAAATTTTTTACCGATCTGAACGAATCGCTGATGGAACGAATTCAACGATTAATTCCCAATGCCAAAGTGGTAAAAGCGTTTAATTCGGTTGGCAATGCCCTTATGTATAAGCCGGCTTTGCCAGGCGGAACGCCAACGATGTTTATTTGCGGTAACGACGATGGGGCCAAAAAAACAGTTACCGATATTTTAACTTCTTTTGGCTGGGAAACAGAAGACATGGGTAAAGCAGAAGCCGCACGCGCCATTGAGCCGATAGCTATTTTGTGGTGCATACCTGGCTTTTTGAAAAACGATTGGGTGCATGCGTTCAAGCTACTCAGAAAATAATTATCGTTTACCTTTACCAAATGAACTTCGAAACTTTTCATCAAAGTCTTACCACGGGTGCACCGCCGTCTGATAGCAGTGTATATCTTCAATCGTTATGGCACGATGCCAAAGGCGACTGGGAGCAGGCACATACGCTTATTCAGGATGTAAGTGATAAGCGGGCAGCCTGGATACATGCTTACCTGCATCGTCGCGAAGGCGATGTATGGAATGCCAATTACTGGTACACCAAAGCCGATAAACGCATGCCCGGTTATTCGCTTGAACAGGAATGGGAAGAGATTGTGAAGGCAATGCTGTAAGACCACTTACACCCTTTCAATCTTACATATATAGCAACATGCCTCAGCATTGCGTGCATGCAGGTACTCCACTTCTGGATACAGTTCGAATATGCGGGATATCAGTTCATCTACATCATCATTGCCTACCAGTTGGGTAAATACCATCATCTGATTGTTATCATACCCTATCAGCGATAAGGGAAAGCTTTTTTTATTGGCTTTTATTTCGGGCGGAAAACGATATACATCGGTGTACTCTTCTACGTCTTCTTTATTAATAAAAACCGGTCCCGGCTGGTTAAACGCATTGTCGACTGTAAACGGACTATGACTAATTAATATACGTTTATCAACTCCTTTGGTAAATGGTTTCAACGACACCCTGCATGGCCCCGATCCGGCGGCAACCTGCTCAACAACATCATGGCCAAATTCATCTTTACCGGTTGCACGTATTTGCGCAGCATACGCTTTTGATAAAGGAACAATTTTAAACTTTTTCATATACTTTTTTGATGATGTAAAATTGCTTCCTGCACCTCGGTAAATCAACCCGGATCTTGCGAAAAAGAGATTATATTACAACATATATGTCCGGTCAATCGAAAAAACATACTCCTGCGTTAAAAGATAAATGGGAATCGTACGCTCATTTATGGAAGCAAACAGCAGTTCCGGCAAAAACAGTTCTTTTAAAAGAGGGAGCGATATCGCGAAAAGCATTTCTTATTGAAAAAGGATGTGTGCGTCTTTGGTTCAACAACAACGGAAAAGATATTACATTTCAGTTCTTTTTTGAAAACGAGGGCGTATCCTCTATCGAAAGTTTCAGAAGCGGGAAACCCAGCTTATTTACTATAGAAACCATTGAACCCTGCGTTTTGCGCGTTATTCAAAAAAAGGATTTTGAAACAATGCTGGCAGCATCGCCGGAACTGAACAAATATGTTTATGAAACGATATTTGAACGGCTGCTCTTTTATCAGCAATTATTTCTGTCGCGCATCAAAGACAATCCCCAAAAAAGATATCTCGATCTTTTAAAAAATCATCCGCGAATCATTCAACGCGTACCGCAGCAGTACATCGCATCTTACCTGGGCATTACAGCTGTTTCGTTAAGCCGCATTCGCAACAATTACAAACCGGCAAAAAAAAGCTGATCGTTCATTTCTTAACAATTGTTATTTACCACCTCCTGAGCCTGGTCGAATTTTGTTTAAAATTCAACCAAATGAAAGTAGTTATCGTATTCAATCACCCGTACGACGGAAGTTTTTGTAACGCCATACTTCAATCGGTGATCGCCGGATTACAAAAAGCCAGGCATGAAGCCGATGTAATACATCTCGATAAAGACAAATTCAATCCGGTCATGAGCGCTGATGATTTAAAGCGGTTTACCCAAATGAAATACATTGCACAGGCGGGGGAAAATGCGCAACCCAGCAATGATCCGCAGGTGCTTGATTACAAAAAGCGGCTCGAAGCGGCAGACCATCTGATCTTTATTTTTCCGATCTGGTGGGAACTGATGCCGGCTCTTACAAAAGGATTTATCGACCGCGTTATTTTTCCGGGTATTGCCTATAAATATGAAAAGGCGAATAAAATGGTGGGAAGCCTCAATATCAAAAGCGTAACCCTTATCACAACTATGAATACGCCGGCTCTATTATACCGGGTCATTTTTCGTAATGCTATTCGACACGCCCTGTTTACAGGAACCTTTTGGAAACTGGGTTACAAAAACCGCAAATGGATAAGCTTGAATATGGTAAAGTTTGTATCGGATATCAAAAGAACTAAATGGCTGATGCAATTGGAGCAACGATTTGCGAAGCTGAAAGGCTGATGTCGGAGGTCCGAAGTCCTGAAGTCTGATAAGAAGAGGGAAAATACAAATATCGGGTTCTTCTGACTTCCGACATCAGATATCTGACTTCAGATATCTGTTCAACTGCAAAATATAATCGGGATCGGGGCAATTGGCGAGGTATTTTTCTCTTTCAGAATATTTGCACACGCCGGGATAATCGCCTTCTTTCAATTGCATATCGAATATAACCTGAAAGTGCAGGTGGGGCGGCCAGTGGCCGTTTTCTTTGGGTTCGCCAAAATGTGCAATGGTTTGACCGATACTTACATACTGCCCGGCCGAAATGTTTT
>Ga0114129_10006354_pt1 | contig 16753 bp, 15 predicted proteins | sample RhiMetdeltSRZDD1_FD_80071 | JGI IMG/M metagenome (GOLD analysis project Ga0114129, IMG submission 80071) | Populus rhizosphere microbial communities from Tennessee, USA - Rhizosphere MetaG P. deltoides SRZDD1 (version 2) (version 2) | ecosystem: Host-associated > Plants > Roots > Rhizosphere >... | reverse complement strand
TCTGATATTCGCTCTGTGACCCGGTGATTGCGTCATTCAAGTCGGTATCCGGTCTTTTCGGAGGTGAGATAACCAATGTTTGATCACTTGTGAGAGGAACAGCAATGATGTCGAAACCGCGGCCATCAGCAAGAGTTTCGCCAATCTCCAGGTTGGCGTGTCGTGCCTGTGAAAACAGATTCTCTAGTTCTTGCGCATCTGTTGGCGGAAGATCGGCTCTTGATCTCATCAGTACAACGCCGTCTGAACCAACCACCTCGACGCCTGTAAATTGACCGTGTTTTACTACCTGGTCCAACGCGGCTTGCTGATCCTCCGGCGATTGCTTACTTAGCATTACTGCAAAGAGAGAAGCTGTTTCGCGCAGGCTGCGATTCTGTGCACTCAGCGTCTCGCGCTGCACTTCACGCGCTTGACGCACCACGTCTTCCGGTAAGCGATTGAACCATTTCTCAAGTGAACGATTGAGGAAGAGGTACGAGAACACGGCCATCGCGATAATGGGCAAGAAACTTATTGCGATGAAATAAACAAGCAGTCGCGTTTTTATTTTTGACCCTAACTGGCGCTCGCGTCTTTCGCGTCGCAGCTTCAACAAGTTGCGAATGAAAATGAACGAGAAGACAACAAAGGCAACAAAGTTGAGAGTTGAAAGGGCATAGAGGAGAAGCGTATCCGAAGCGCTGTCCGACGGAACCACGGTCCAGAGCCAGAGCTGCTGCGAAATAATGATAGCCAGCAGCAACAAGACTGTAAGGCCCAGTGTCCACAGCAGCACGCGACGGCGGCGTGAACCACGCTGATCGCTTTTGTTAACTTCCGCTGAAGATTCGTTTTCCATTAGAAGTCGTCGAGATCTTAACACAACGGCGGGACCACCTGCTTGTACCGTGGGTGTCGATTTGCCCGCCAATCGGATAGAATTCCGCAGCTTTCCTGACAACAAATGGGACCCCGAGACATCTTTCTCAACGAATGGGGCCGGCTGCGTAGCGGTTGGCGAATAGCCGTCTTCATTTGCCTATACCTGGCAATACTTTTTGTCGTCAACAATGTTCTGCGCGTTCTCTATGCAGTTGCACTGAATGTTGGTGGGTACCAACCAGGACAATACCTTTCCAACCTCATTTTTCGATTAACCATTCTGCTGCCGGCGTTGCTTGCGGGCTATATTTGCACGCGAGCACTGGAGGGGCTGCCGTGGCGAGCAATAGGCCTGTGGTTTCATCAACACTGGTTCGCTGACTTTGCGATTGGGTCGGCAATTGGTTCGCTCTCCTTGTTGCTTGCCGCTGGGGTTGCGCGCGTGGCTGGAGGCTTGAGTTTTTCGATACAAGCAAAGGACGTTTTGCGTTTGGCATTAACGATGTTGATTTCATCGGCGGTGCTATTCATTGTTGCGGCACTCGCAGAGGAAGCTCTGTTCCGCGGCTATCCGTTACAGACGCTTACACGCGCAAAACTCGCCTGGCTCGCTGTGCTCTTGACATCAGTTCCTTTCGCCGCGGTTCACTTATGGAACCCGAATGTTGTCAGAGGATTTACGTTTGCTAATACGGCACTCGCAGGGATCTGGTTGGCGCTGGCTTATCTTCGCACTCGCAGTTTGTGGTTTCCGGTGGGAATACACTGGGCTTGGAACTGGACGCTTGATTCAGTTCTGGGTTTGCCCGTGAGTGGAATAACGATCTCGTCACACCCGCTCTTTCGAGGAGTAGATCTTGGACCAGCATGGCTCACCGGCGGAAGTTATGGAATTGAGGGTGGAGCTGCCTGTACGATCGCGCTTGTTGCCTCCACTCTCTTCGTGTGGCGCACAAAGCTTGTTTCCGCTACACCAGAAATGCTCAAGTTGACATCCGGCGAGAATCCCGCACCTTCACGGCTTCTTTCAGTTGTACCTAGACAGAACGACGTGTAATGAATGGGGTCTGTTTTGGCAGTAATACTTATAGGACGAATAGGACCTATCTGACCTATTGTCCAGCAAACACCCCCAGAATCAGATAATCATCACAGAGAATCTCCAGATTCTGTCAAAAACCTTTTGAAAAGCTTTTACAGTCGCGCGGGCGGAACTGCTCTTGCGTTCAATTCGGTCAACGGACGCAGGGAGCAAATGGGCATGAAAAGCGAAGATGAATCTATTCCCCGTGGCGACGAAACTATCCTCCAGCCACCCCCGCCTGACTTTCTCGATCTCACTAAGCCGCCGAAGCGCGTGGTGAGGCTCTCGCCTTTTCGACACTTTACCTGGATGCGTCAGGCCTTCGGAACAAACGGGCATTATGCGCAAGAGGTGCGCATCGCGGTTCTGACGATTGTTTTTGCGGTTGCAGGCGGCGCCACAGGTGGCATTGTGGCGGCGGTTACTCAACACTACAACCAACAGCCGCCGCCGTCCGCTTCAGCAACCGCTGATCCCGTGAATGCGGGTGCATCGGAGCAAACTGTGCAGGCGAACACTTCACCTGTTGCAACTACTTTATCGGATGTAAATATGAATAGAGAGAAGGCTAGACGGTCAACCGAAAATGGTGCACGACGGAGGGTCGCCCAGCGGCCCGACCCTCGCGCGCGATTTATCGAAATCTATAACGATCTGGATCTTGATCTAGATGCAGCACCGCCAAAGAAGAAGCATCGCAAAAAGGATGACGTGGATTATTAAATTTAGCGCTTTTCGATCGGAACGTAAGGCAGATTGTATTCGCCAAGGTACTCGGCGCGCGGGCGGATTAATTTGTTGTCGGCGTACTGTTCAAGGATGTGTGCAGTCCATCCGCTGATCCTGCTGACAGCGAAAATCGGCGTGTACAATTCCAGTGGAATTCCCATCATGTAATATGTAGAAGCTGAGAAGAAATCCACGTTCGGATAAAGTCCTTTTTCCTTCATCATCACAGCTTCAACCTGACGAGACATGTCGTACCACTTAGTATCGCCGGCTCGTTCGCCCATTTCCTGCGAAAATTTCCTCAGGTGTGTCGCGCGCGGATCCTCTGTCCGATACACGGCGTGACCGAAGCCCATGATCTTCCGCTTCTCGCTGAGTGCTTTCTTGATAAACGGTTCAACGTTTTTGATGTCGCCAATCTCCAACAGCATCTTCATCACGTTGGTGTTGGCGCCGCCGTGCAGTGGACCTGAGAGCGCTGCGATTGCTGCTGTCACCGCGCCGTACATATCGGCCAATGTGCCGGCAACTACGCGCGCTGTGAACGTAGATGCATTCAGTTCATGATCCGCATGCAGGACTAGCGCAACATCAAATACTTTCGCATCGTGTTCTGAGGGCGCCTCGCCCTTCAGCATGTACAGAAAGTTCGAAGCAATGTTGAGTCTCGGATCCGGTTTAACCGGTTCCAATCTACGACGCAGACGTTCACTCGCCGCAACAATTGTTGGAAACTGCGCGGTCAACTTTATTGCTGTCCTTAAACTGGCTTCGCGTGAGATATCTCGAGCGGTAGGATCGTACAACTCCAGAGCAGATACGGCGGTTCGTAGGACATCGATCAAATCTGATTCCCGCGGGAGTGCCTTCATCAGATCGATGATTTCTGAGGGCACGTCATAAGAGCGACTCAAGGACTGTTTCAGCTCAGCCAGCTCAGTTTTTCGCGGAAGGCGTTTGTGCCAGAGCAGGAAAACGACTTCCTCAAACGTCGAGTGCCGGGCAAGATCGTGAATGTTGTAGCCCTGGTAAACCAGTTCGCCCTTCTCACCGTTTACATCAGAAACGGTTGAGCTGCCGGCAACCACACCTCTCAGTCCGGCTGAGGGAGCTGCAGTCTTAGTTTCGTTCGCCATAACTTCCTTTTAAAACTGAAGATAACAAAGGCCTGAACCAGTGACAAGTTACCATAGCGTCCTGATTCTCTGAGCGTCTTTGCTCCTTTGCGTCTTTGCGTGAATGTTGGCTACTCAATGAAATCTCACGCAAAGACGCAAAGAAGCAAAGACGCTAAGAAAAGCGTGACGCTTCATGACAGTTAGTGTGTTCCTCGAACTAGTTTGATTCAGGCCGACTTAGCGTCCGTCGAAAGCACTACCGGTTCGCCTCGTTTAACGCCGAGGATTTTCGCGGCTGAAGCGTTGTTTGCGGCAATCTCCAGAAAGCCGGCACTGCCCCATACGCCAAACAACTTGTCTCGACCTGGTTCCGCAAAGAACCTGCGAAAGGATCTGATGGTTTTTCCCCTAATTTTAAGATGTGCCGGTTCGGTGAAATCGTTGCGGCTGATGTTAGTAATGCAGTTCCCGAAACGATCGATGTGAATAAGTCGACCTTTCACTCTCCCATTCTTCATCCGTTCAGCATGAAGAGATTTAAGTCTCACCGGATCGTGAATCGGATCGCCAAGCTCGTTCGGACGAATGCCCATCGAAATGGCAGCTGCGACAGGAGAAAAAATATCACGGCCGTGAAAAGTCGCACTCACCGGCTGCCGAAAATATTCTTCGTTGGTCACATGGAACGCGCGGAAATCAGGTTCTTGATCGCAGATGTAACTGAAAACTCCGTTGTCTGGGCCAACAAATGAATAGTCGCCCGCCTCAAGAATAATCGGCCGCCGCCCTGAGCCAACGCCAGGATCGACAACTGCCACATGCACGGAACCCGCGGGAAAGGAGTTGTAGCCGGCGAGGAGTGTGAACGCCGCAGCTTCTATGTCCTGTGGAGGAACGCTGTGCGTAATGTCGACCACAGTTGCGTCAGGTTGGATCGAGAGGATGACCCCCTTCATCGCTCCGACGAAGTAATCTGCGGTCCCGAAATCTGTGAGTAGGGTTACTACAGGATTGCTGACGTCGTGAACATCTGAAGGAAAAGATCGAGGGTGAAGGGGTTGGCCACGTGGTCCAACTGGCGTTCTCCCCTTCACCCTCAATTTCCCTTCACTATAACTGTGCGTCAGTAGCGGTTCGAATTCTCAATTGTTGTCCTTGAGAAAGCCGGATCTCCTTGCCGCGTTGCATTAACACACCGCCTGTGCCGACTCCGCCGCCGATCACGGCGCCGATAGCAGCGCCTTTGCCGCCACCCGCAATCGCGCCGATGATTGCGCCAATACCTGTAGCGGCGCCAATCTTGGTGACATCATCTTTTGTCGAGTCTCTGCCTTTGACCCCACCTTCAGGATCGACGTTGCCTACCCCGTCGCTGCCGTTCATTTGTACAACCTCAACAAGCTCGGCGCGGAAATTTGCAGTTCGATTGTCGACTAAGCGGATTCTTTCGAAACTTAGTTGCAGCTCAGCTTTTCCCTTCGCTTTTCCGGGACGCTTCACGTTAGTGACGCGACCCTCGATGATAGCTCCAGCGTATTGGCCCGGCTGGACCACTCGAGCCTGGAATGGATCGCCTCGTTGACTTACATCAGTCGAGATGTTTCCTAACAACTCGACCGTTAAGATCATGTCTCTCGGAATGAGCACTACATTGTTCGAGGTAGTAGCGACGGGCGCGTTGTTGTTTGGTGGCTGCGCGCCTGCATCAGTTGTCGGTTCGGAAGGAGTCGCCCCTGAAGTAGTTGGTCCAGACGGATTCTGAACCTGGTCAGCATTTCCACGTCGACTGAATCCAGTCGGGATTGATGAATTGAAAGGCTGACGGTCATAACCGGCAGCATAGCCACTTTCAAATCCTTGCTGATACCCATCTCTGTAATCTTCAATGGGTCCCCAAACAGAGTTATACGACCGGTCGGCTCGTTGATATTCCTGCTTGTGTTGAAGATCGCGACTTGCTCCATCTGTAACGTCTTTAAAACCCGCGTTGTAACCGTCGGAGTAACCAGTACGGTAGCCCCGTTCGAGTGCGGTCGACTGTGCCTGTACGTTTTTAACCGGAACTGCAGCCGCTGCTGGCAGTGTCGACGCGAACGTCAGGATCGAACCAAGTACGACCACTAAGGGGAATCTCAAATCTGTCATTTTGTCATCCTTCTGAGAGAGCACGCGCCGTTAAACAGCGGTGTCGAGTGTCAACCAACCTCGTCGAGTAAATGCTAACACGGTCTCTGGAATTTGGTCTTAGGTTTTTGGTCTTCGGCCAAAGACCCAACTTGACGCTCCCAAACCGCGAACCTAGACTCGTGTTAATCAATAGTTGGAAAGAACTGACGGTCAGATGCGCGTCGGTTCGACCGAGTTGGCACGTACCCCGTTTATGTCTGCGAAACGAACAGTTTATCTAGACCATAGCGCGACGACGCCCGTCGATCCCCGGGTTGTCGCCGCCATGACGCCGTACTTGACCGAAAAGTTCGGGAACCCATCGAGCGTACACATGCTTGGCCAGGAGGCGCGTGCAGGGGTCGACAGAGCGCGAAGAGAAGTGGCGGCATTAATCGGTGCAAAACCCAACGAGGTCGTGTTTCTCTCAGGAGGTACTGAAGCAAATAACCTTGCTATCCGCGGCATATGCGAAGCATCCGAAGCTCACGGAAAGCACATCATCACATCGCAAATTGAACATTCGTCCGTACGCGGAATATGTGAAGCACTTGAGAAACGCGGTTGGGAGGTGACGCGATTACCAGCCTATGACAATGGCATAGTTCGATTCGACGATGTGCAGCAGAGTCTGCGCTCTGACACTGTTCTGGTAACGATCATGCTCGCGAACAATGAGATTGGAACAATTCAGCCAATCGCGGATATTGGAAGGCTGATACAGGAACAGCGAGCTGGCGGTCGAAAACATTTATGGTTGCACACCGACGCTGTACAGGCAGCCGGTCGCATATCAATTGACGTTGACGAATTAGGATGCGACTTACTCTCGCTTTCCGCGCATAAGCTTTATGCGCCGAAAGGTGCCGGCGCTCTTTACGTTCGGCGTGGTGTCCGCCTCGTGAATCAAAACGTCGGGGGACACCAGGAACGTGACCGGCGCGCCGGGACCGAGGCTGTTCCCACCATCGTTGCGTTCGGCGCGGCTGCGAAGATCGCACGTGAGGAATTGGAACAGCACAGCGCGTATTTGAAAAAGTTGCGAGACGCTTTCGAAGATGGAGTGAAACGAGTGATCGACGATGTAGTCTTTAACGGCGATGCTTCGCACCGTCTGCCTCATCTATCAAACATTTCGTTTCGTTACATCGAAGGTGAGGGACTGCTGATAGGTTTGGACTTGCAGGGAGTCGCAGTTTCCACCGGCTCAGCATGCTCTTCTGGCACCCTTGAACCTTCTCCAGTAATCCTCGCGCTTGGCCGTGATGATGAGCTGGCTCGCGGCTCGATACGCTTCAGCTTCGGCAAAGACAATACAGAACAAGACGTTGAGTATGTTCTCGAGGTACTACCAAAGGTTGTTGGGAAACTGAGAGAGCTTTCCCCATTGAACAAGGCATTGAGTGTTTAGAGACTTTGCACAAAGGTGACAAATCCCACCAACCTGTAACTAACGCGATGGCCTATTCTGCTACATTTAAAGATCACCTTGCCAAACCACGCCATGCTGGTGAACTAGTAGATGCGAACGCGATTGCGGAATCAACAAACCCTGTGTGTGGCGACCGTCTACGAATGACCTTGCGTGTTTCAGACAAGAGGATCACAGGCGTGGGATTTTTGGCTTACGGATGTCCGCCTACGCTCGTCTGTGGCTCCGCCCTAAGTGCGGCGATCGAAGGGGTGACTGTTCAAGAAGCTTTGAACATAACGAAGCGCGATTTGTTGGATCTCATCGGTGGATTGCCTTCGCGCAAACATCACGCAGCCGCGCTTGCTATTGAAACCTTACGCACCGCCATTGAATCCTCCTGCAGCGAAATACTCCCGTAGACTCGGATCGTTAAGGATTAACGACTCTTGGTCGTGTGGCGCTCGGCTCGTTTGTCTTTCCTTTGTGGTATTCGGGTCCGCAATATTTCTTCGGTTCCGTACCGAGAACGAAAGTCTTCGTTCGCACCACCGGACACGATTCTACTGCAATTAACCCAGTCGTCGGGTCGATATCCAAAGTAATCGTACCCTCAAGCCGCGCTCCGGCGTCCGGTTTTACTTCGACCTTCGTCTTGTGTGGAGATGGAAGTGGAGAAGGTTCAGGCGTTATTTGAGGTTCTGATCCCGGCTGTGGAGACGCCTCGTTCTCTTCTTGCGGCTTCTCTTCCTCCACCGGCACTTCTGGTCCTGGTTGCGTGCCGTTAATGAATAATTCGACACGTTTATCGACATCTTCGGGTTTCGCGGCCTCGCCAGTTGTCGGGTTTATCTCGATCTGTGAAATCCCTGCCGGCATCTCCCAATCGCCCTGCCATTCAGGATGTTCAGTGAGAGCGGCTTGCATGAAATCGGACCAGATTGGCAGCGCGGAATTCGCGCCCGTAAGACCAAGCTGCGAACCGTCATCAAAACCAACCCATACGACGCAAACCAGATTTGGTGTGAATCCGGCGAACCAACCATCGCGCGATGTTCCAGTCTTGCCGGCAACGTTCGCCTTCAAACCACGCGCGCGAACTTTCGCAGCCGTTCCACGATTCACAACATCCTTCATGAACGAGTTCATGACGTATGCGACTTCAGGTCGCAGCACCTCGTTCTTTTGAGGAGTTGGCGCGGCGATCGTTACTCCATTCCCGGTAGTGATACGGTCAATGGCAACCGGCGTGATGCGTGTTCCGAGGTTTGCGAACGACGTGTAGGCCGACGCGACCTGCAACGGCGTGGCCTCGCTTGTTCCAAGCGCCATCGCAGGGTACACGCGCGGAGGCTTAGGCAATCCCGCCTTGGTCGCAAGGCTCATAACACGACCAATCGTCACCTCCATTGCAACGTCTACAGTGACCACATTCAGACTATGAACCAGAGCGTCGCGCAGAGTGACCGGCGCGTGGGAGTAAGTTTCACCAAAGTTCCCAGGTGAGTATTCCTGATTGTCATACGTGAACGTCTTCGGTTCGTCCATATACGTCGTTGCAGGGGTAATCACTCGCGGAACTGGATCGAAAGCCGTATTGAGCGCCGTCGCGTAAACGAATGGCTTAAATACTGAGCCGGGTTGGCGCAGGGCCTCAGCTACGCGATTGAGCTGACTCTTTGCATAGTCACGTCCTCCAACCATCGCAACGATATCGCCCGTTTTTGGATTCATGGCAACGAGCGCTGCTTGCAACGTGCCGGGTTCAAATCGTTTAGCCTCGATCTTGTCCAAGGCCGCAAGTTGCTTTGTCAGCGCATTATAAGCTGCGCGTTGAAGCTCCATATCGATGGTCGTGTAGATTCGCAGGTGCTCGGCGGCTCCAGGTCCGGCGATGATGTCACCCAACTGGTTCTGCACAAAGTCTGAGAAATACGGCGCGTCAGAAACGTCGATCCGACCTTTGACGGCAGCAAGCTGGAGCGGCTCTGCCTTGGCTTTGTCGGCTTCCTCGCGCGATATGGCGCCAGTATCAGCCATCGAGTCCAGCACCTGATTGCGTCGCGCGGTTGCCGTCGCATTGTCGTGATACGGGTTGTAGCGATTAGGACTTCGTATCAAGCCGGAGAGGAATGCCGATTCGGATAGTGTCAGGTTAGTGACATCCTTGTTGAAATAAGCATCAGCGGCTTCTCCGAAACCATTAATCGAAAAGCCGGCTTGTTGGCCGAGATAGACCTGGTTGCAGTACAGCGAAAAGATCTGTTCTTTCGAGAGTCGCGTCTCGAGAATGATCGACATGTAAGCTTCAGCAAGCTTGCGTCGTAGTGTGCGCTCGGGTGACAGCAATAGATTCTTTACGAGCTGCTGCGTGATACTCGATCCACCTTGCCGGGCAATCGGAGAATTCGGATCAGAATCGTATCTCCTTATGAGGGCGCGAAGAATGCCTCGGATGTTTACTCCGTAATGCTCGAAGAACGATCTGTCCTCTGTGACAGTAATCGCTTTGATCAGGTGGGGTGGCAGATCATTAAAGCCGATCACTTTACGCTTTGCGCGTTCGCGGCCAGTTACCGAGCTAATCAATTCGGGTTCAAGTTGCGCGCGGTCGCGCTTTCCATTGTTGTCGAGATCCGTAATGCTGCTGATACTTTTACCATTCCGCGAGAACTGAACTCGCAGTCGATCGAATTGAGGGCGGCCATCCACGCTTGAATCGAGACCTGGTTCAATTTCCAGAACGCTATCACCGACGACGAAATGGCCGCGAGCCGTTTCTCCCTGCTGTCCTTTTTCCACATAGGCGGCACGCTTGAGGTAAGCGAGCAGATCCGACTGACTTAACGTTTCACCGACATGCAATTGTTTTGGCGCAGCATAGATACCGGCGGAACGCGTATAAACCTCGCCGCGCAACAGGTTGTCGATTCGATGGGAAAAAATGGTCCAGTAATAAATAAGGACCCCAATGACGATTGTTCCGAGGAATACGAGTGGGATGACGACTGGCGCAGTGAAGAATCGTCTTGCAACACGTTGCCAGGTGTGAGCGGGCGGTTCTTTGTAGGCGACGATCCGGTTCCGAGTGGACTGCTTCCCACCTGTAGCCGGCGTTCTATCTGGCGGATAACGGACTGGCATATCTCAACTGGTAAATGCTACCACGGCAAATTGACACCCTCCTTCCCTTTGGATAACGTGAAAAGCTCTGCCGCAGTTCACTTTGATGCCCACTCCAGCTTATGAGTCTAACACCATCCGGATCCAGCGGCCGTATTGGTGGCAGAGCTGGTATTCGCTTTGCGATACTTGCGGTCCTAATTGCCATTGCGGTTGGGGCCATTGTATTTCACGTCCTCGAGGGCTGGTCTATACTTGATAGCCTTTACGTTACCGTTCAAACAGTTACGACAGTTGGGTTTGGGGATGTAGCTCCCCGCACCGTTTATGGTAGAGCGTTTGCCACAGTCTTCATGCTTGTCGGTGTCGGCGTTGTGCTGTATGCATTAACCAGCACTGTACAATCGATCGTTCAGTCGGAGATGGTGGCGACTTTCGGCCAGCGTCGACGTTCACGGAAAATGAGCAAATTACGCGATCATTTCATCATCTGCGGCGCTGGACGAGTGGGCTCAAATCTCGTCCGCGATCTTATAGGAAGTCGGGAAACGTTCATCGTTATCGAGACTGATCCACAAAAGGTAGCGGAACTGAGCGATCTCGGAGTCACTGTGCTGGTTCGCGACGCGACACTTGAGGAATCTTTGCGCGAGGCTGGAGTAGAGTACGCCAGAGGCCTGGCTGCCTGTTTGCCAAACGATGCTGACAATGTTTACGTCGTGCTTACGGCGCGAGATCTCAACTCGAACATTCACATCGTGGCGCGCGCGGCCGAGGAGCAAGCCGAATCCAAATTAGTTCGCGCAGGGGCGAATCGAGTGGTTGCGCCAACGATTATCGGCGGACATCGCATGGCAGTAGCTCTTACAAAGCCGGCGGTCGATGATTTCCTCGATTCGATTACCGCAAACAAACTCGGCTTGGCCTTTGAGCAACTGGAAGTCGATGACTTATCAACCCTGGCTGGACGCAAACTCGCTGACACCAAGATACGCTCCGAGCTTGAGATCGTCATCGTTAGCATTCGGCGTGGCAGTGGTGAATTGATCTTTAATCCGAGTGGCGAATCCATTATTGAGGGTGGCGATATGTTGATTGCCATCGGACGTGCCGAATCCCTAATGAAACTCAGTTTGCTCACAAAAGCCACAGCTGCCCGCCGCGAATTTGCAAAAAGGTGAAAGGTGAATGGTAAATGGGTCCAGAGGTTACTTGTGCGTGAAAAAGCGAAACACACTCCTTTACCATGTACTATCTACCATTGACTGTCGTTTGCGAGATTGATGCATGAGAGTGCTAGTCACGGGTGGAAGCGGTTATCTGGGCACCCATGTTCGACGCTTTTTCGATGCGGACGATTTTTCCCGCCGCTCAAATCTCAACATTCTTGACGCGAACGATCTCGGATTAATTTCGAGCTACGATGTAGTCATTCATCTGGCAGCACATCTGGACAAGCGAGAGGAAGCTGCGGAAGAGTGCTTCTCCGTCAATGCCCAGGGCACAGCCAATGTGCTACGGCACATGTCTGCCGGAGCAGTCCTAATCTACGCGTCAACCAAAGACATTTATGGGGCACATGCGGATGCGTATGCTGAAGTCCCTGAAGAATGCTCAACCGACTATGCCGGTCAAACGGCGCTTGAATGGTCCAAATTAATTGGTGAGCATTACGTGAAGTACTACGGTCGACAGCGAAAAGTTCGAACTTGCATCTTTCGCCTTTCAACTGTGTATGCTCGGCCGTCGGATGGGAACGAATCTGGTTTTGTCACCCACTACGTCGAATCGGTAAAACGCGGTTGGCCCATCCGGCTGCCGGCAGGCGGACATCCTGTACGGGATATTCTTCATGTTGAGGACTTGTCCAAGGCTTGCCAGGCTTTCATTGACTCAGATTATGTCAGCGGTCTGTACAACCTCGGGGGCGGCAAAAGCAATTCTGCAAGCTTGCGTGAGATAATCGACAGAGTTGGGAGAATGATTGAGCTGACCCCTGTAATTGAAGAGCACGAGAAGTTGCCTGATCCTGTTCCGATGAATTACGTGTCCGATTTAACGAGGATTCGAGAAGAGTTGGGTTGGCAACCAGAAATCGGCATCGAAGAAGGCCTCAAAAGTTTGTTGTAACCGTCGCGTGAAACAACAATTCAACGAAAATCAGATTAAACGTATAGTCGTGCGTGGCACCAACTGGGTTGGCGACGCGGTGATGGGAGTACCTGCGTTGAGACGCTTGCGACAAGTTTTCCCGAACGCGCACATTAGCCTGGTAGTTCGACCATGGGCCGAAGGTTTATTCGCAGACGCTGAATTCATCGACGCTTTGATTGCGTATGAGAGAAAAAGCTGGACGTCGGTTTTAGAGCAGGCCCGACTGTGGCGCGAACAGAACTTTGATTTGGCAGTGCTTTTTCAGAATGCTTTTGAGGCTGCACTCATTCCGTTCCTGGCTAGAGTTCCCTGGCGAATCGGATACGCAACTGAGGGTCGCAAAATACTTTTAAGTCATGCACTGGCTTTGCCCGCACGTCGTAGTTCACAACACGAAATCTTTTACTATCTAAACATCGTAAGGGAGATTGAGCGCCTGTTGGGCCATGCTCCGGCCGCAGACGTTGCACCGGCGTATTCTCTTAAGGTTTCTGAACCGCGCCAGCTGTCAGCTATCGACAAATTGGTCGGTTTTGGTGCGAACAAGGAACGAATCACCGTCGCGCTCTGTCCGGGCTCAATAAACAGCCGGGCCAAGCGGTGGCCGGCGGAGAGGTACGCGCAACTCGCAGATCGTTTGATCAAGGAGCAAGGCGCAGACGTGCTGCTGATTGGCTCAGAAGGCGAGCGAGATGTGGCGACGCAGGTGAAGCAACATATGAAACATGAGCCACTGAACCTGACCGGCAAAACAACGCTGGCTGAAACAGTGGCAATTCTTAGCATCGTTGATCTCGTGGTCACGAACGATACCGGTCCAGCGCACATTGCATCCTCCCTCGGCCGGCCCACTCTAGTGGTTTTTGGGCCAACGAATCCATTAACGACGCGACCATACGCGCCGTCCGCAGAAATAATTCGCGAGCCTCCCGACTGTGCACCATGCATGTTGCGCGACTGTCCAATCGATCATCGCTGTATGACGGCAATCAGTGTGGAACAGGTTTACACGAAAGCAGAATCGATCTTAAGGCTTGCCAAGCTAGCAACAGGACAATCTGCATGATTTCCCGGTTTCTCGATTAGTGGGCTTGGCGGAACGGGCGACTCCATTAAATTTTTCGTCTTCGTTTCGCGTGATTTCGTGGATCCTTTTAACGCGCGCGATAAGAACGATCACGAAATCACACGAAATGACACGAACTAAGTGCCCTAAGCTACACGCGGCGGGGAGCCTTTAATAAGACGATAATTTCGAATGAATATCGAACGCATTAAGCGGCGAGCGGTTTTTTTGGATCGCGACGGAACATTGTCGGAAGAAGTAGGTTACATAAACCACCCTTCGCGATTTCAACTTTTTCCCTACGCCGCCACAGCGATTAAAAGATTAAACGATAATGGTTGGCTCGCTGTTCTTGTGACAAACCAGGCTGGCGTCGCCCGAGGCTATTTCTCCGAGCATTTGCTTTCTCAGGTACACGAAAAGATGACAGAAGCTCTCAAAACAGAAAATGCTCGTTTAGACGGTGTCTATTACTGCGCTCATCATCCAAGTGCGGGTGAACCGCCATACCGCACAGATTGTGACTGTCGCAAACCTAAACCTGGACTGATCCTGCAAGCCGCATCCGACTTGAATATCGATTTGGACAAAAGCTGGATGATCGGTGATCGATATGGCGACGTTGAGCTCGCCAGAAATGCCGGCGTTCGATCGGCATTCGTGCTCAGCGGTTATGGGCAAGGAGAATGGGAACATCAGCGCAATTCGTGGCAGCACCAACCTGATCTTGTCAGCGGCAACCTGCTCGAAGCGGTCGATGCCATCGTGAGCATGGAAGTGTTTCGTTCTGTTAGTTAGTGTTCGTATCCGCAGTCAACTATGAATGGGAAAACAACTCATCAAGAGCGGTTATTAAGCGTTCTCAGGGCTTTCCCTGAACGAAAGATCGTCGTTATCGGCGATACTGTCGCCGATCAGTTTGTCTATGGAGTGATTAGCAGAGTCTCACGTGAGGCCCCGGTATTCATTCTGCGCCACGAGCAAACTGAAACAACTCCGGGAGGGGCAGGAAATTGCGCGATGAACATAGCCGCTCTCGGAGCCAGGGTTTCACTAGTGAGCGTTGTCGGTAACGACGAGCCAGGCAAAGCATTACTGTCGCGACTAAAAGCTGCGAAGATAAATTGTGAAGGTGTTGTACTGTCCGACGACATCTCCACGGTAACGAAGTTAAGAGTGCTGGCTGGTCAGCTTCACTCGCCGCGCCAGCAAGTCATCAGGATCGACTACGAAGGCAAACCTCTTGCTGATTCAGGCCTCTTGTCCACGCTGACGACACAAGTTCGCACAAACATCGGTAACAGTGATGCGGTAATCATTTCCGATTACAACTACGGCGTAGCCGGTGAGGAGGTCTCTTCGGCCATTCGCGAAGCATCAGCGAAAGACTCCAAACCCGTGTTTGTCGACTCACGATTTCGGCTTTCAAGCTTCCTGGGATTCACTTCGGCGACGCCGAACGAAGAAGAAGTTGATCAGTTATTGGGAGGGATGGCGAACGATTCCTCCAAGATTGCCGTAGCCGGTGAAACGTTACGACAAAAATTAGGCTTCCGTGCCTTACTTGTAACTCGTGGAAGCCAGGGCATGGTGCTGCTGGAAGAAGGAGCACCAGCCGTGAATATAAAAGCCGTGGGCGGGAGCGAAGCTGTTGACGTCACGGGTGCGGGCGACACAGTGATCGCTACGTATGCATTGGGAGTTGCCTCCGGGGCTTCTTTTGCCGACGCGGCTAGGTTGGCGAACTACGCCGGTGGACTTGTCGTCATGAAACGAGGAACAGCGTCAGTGAGGGCTCAGGAATTGGAAGAATCGATCATTCACTCTCAACTGACCTGATCAAACCAATGGCACCTATTTGCATATATAGGATCTATATGACCTATTGGACTTATCCTTATGTCATCTGAGACGCATTGCGCGCGAATAGTTCGGGATCGTGACGAGTTAACCCGTCTTGTTGAAGACTCACGCGCAAAGGGGGCAGTGATTGCACTCGCAAATGGGTGTTTTGACGTGCTGCACGTCGGACACATTCGTTACCTGAGCGGTGCGAAAGCTCTTGCAGACGTCCTCGTAGTCGGAATTAACTCAGATCGTCAAGTAAGGCAGCTAAAAGGACCCGGCCGGCCTGTTATGAACGCCGTTGAACGCGCTGAACTTGTTGCCTCAGTGGAAAGCGTAGACATTGTTACAGTATTCGATGAGCCAACGGTTGCGTCCTTGCTGCTGGCGCTGAAACCCGACATTCATGCAAAGGGCACCGACTACACCCAAGACTCTGTGCCTGAGCGCGATGTGGTACGATCGTACGGCGGCAGGATTGCCATTGTCGGTGATCCAAAGGATCACTCAACGTCCGAAATGATCTCGCGGCTCAACTCACGTTCGTAGTGGAGTGGATTGATGGCTTTCAGAATTCATAGGCGACAACCCAACGTGGTCTTCGCCCTGGTCATGGTTTCGCTGATAGCGGCCACTGTCTATTCCCAGAGTGATCAGTCAAGCAAACGGTTCGACCCCGACGGTTCATTCTGGATTCACGGTAAGCCGCCATCTGACTTCGAAGACGTGGGTGGAATTAATCTGAACTCCCATGCCTCTCGGCGTCTACAAGCTCCCGGTGTCGAGTTGACCAACGGCCGGCGGCTGCGATTCAAGTCGTTAACTGTGAAACGCGACTCCCTCGTATTTACCACTGAGGCTTATCGCGGCGTCTCATACACTTTTTCTGGCCGGTTTTTAAGAGGTGGGGTGTTTGCAGCTCAGAGCCTGGATGAGGAGACGCCTGTTCTTGAAGGCACGCTTACGAAGCTGCGAAACGGTCGTAAAGCGGCGGATGCCAAGCTGAAGTTCACGTATTTTGGTGGCACCTGACGACGAGATGGATGAGAGTTCTGATTGTCAAATTAGGAAGCATCGGGGACATCGTCCATACCCTGCCGGCGCTGGCAGCCCTTCGCCAAGCAATGCCCTCCGCGGAAATCTCCTGGGTAGTCGAACGCCGCGCATCTGAAATTTTAAAGGACAACCCGATT
>Ga0114129_10006353_pt1 | contig 16755 bp, 28 predicted proteins | sample RhiMetdeltSRZDD1_FD_80071 | JGI IMG/M metagenome (GOLD analysis project Ga0114129, IMG submission 80071) | Populus rhizosphere microbial communities from Tennessee, USA - Rhizosphere MetaG P. deltoides SRZDD1 (version 2) (version 2) | ecosystem: Host-associated > Plants > Roots > Rhizosphere >... | reverse complement strand
CGCATTGCGTTAACTGACGCATATGATGTCGCGCGGAAGTTGCTCGCGCTTGGCCCACAGCAGGTGATTCTGAAACTCGGCGCGCAAGGCGCGTTTCTTACTGATGGCGAACGCTCGCGGCATTTCCCGGCGCGCATTGTTGAAGCCAAAGACACAACGGCGGCGGGCGATTGTTTCAACGGCGCCTTGGCGACAGGGCTGACCGAAGGCCTGACGTTGGATGCGGCTATTGAGTTTGCCAACGTTGCGGCTTCGATTGCGATCACGCGGATCGGCGCGCAGGCTTCGTTGCCAACCCGCGCCGAAGTCGAGCAGGCGCTCGGGTGATTCTTCTCTTTGATTGTGAGGTTTCCATGAAAAAGACATTGATTCCCCTACTGGGCCTGGGCGCTTTGCTGTTTGTCTCTGGGCTGGTCGCCGCACAAAACAAAAAGCGCCGCCTTTCCCAGGCCGTGTTGAAGGACAAGATCAAAGGCGGTTGGGCGGGGCAGATGATTGGCGTTTCGTTTGGCGCGCCGACGGAATTCAAATTCAACGGCAAAATCATCGAAGGCGAATTGAAATGGACCCCGGAACGCATCAGCAATGCGATAGGAGAATTCAGAGACGAAACGGCAAACGCAAGCCTATCAATCATTTGTCTCCCCTCCCTCACCTAGCGCCAAATTCGCGGTAACGTCTTGGTAGCGTTCTTCCTGATTTTCGGCCGATTTTTGCCCAAAGACCTTATCCAGTTTTCCGACCGCATCAGCCAGAAATGCCGGGCTCAGGTGTTGGTATCTTGCCACCATTCTCAAATCCTTATGCCCGAGCAACTACGCCACGGTGTGAATATCCGCGCCTGCCATTCTCATCCAGGACGCGGCCGTGTGTCTGAGATCATGGAATCGAAAATCAATCAGCTTAACTTCGGCCCGCGCCCGCCCGAACGCATTGGATACCTTCGGCCCGTTCCAGTCAGTGAAGACTCGATCGCCAGGTAAACCCGCCGGCAGAGACTCGAACACCATCATCGCCATGTCATTGAGATAGACGATTCTCCCTTCCCCATTCTTCGTCTGCGGCAGGCATATGCGCCTGTTGGTAAGGTCGACATCTAGATAACGAAGGTCAAGAATTTCGCCGCGTCTCATGCCCGTTGAGACGGCGAGAGCTACGATTTGCCGTAAACCATCAGGACAAGCCTCGATCAACGCACGTAACTCTGTCGGCTGCAGATACCGCATTCTGCCCGCCGGCAGTTTCGGCGCTTTTATAAGTCTCGCCGGGTTTACTGGAACGATCTCCCATTCGACCGCCAGGTTGAACAGGTGTTTGATAGCGACCAATTCCCTATGCACGCTGGCGGCCGAGGCCTTCGCCGCGCGTTCCGTCACGTACAGTTGAATGTCCACCTTGCGAATGGAGGAGAGCTTGAGGCTATTGAACCGCGCCAGGTGTATGCGGAGTATGCCTTCTTCCCTGACGTATGCCTTCGGCGAGAGTCGAGCGCGCTGATATTTCAAATACCGCCCCGCTACTTCCTTGAAAGTCTCACTCCCCGGCGGATTGTGGCCGAGCATTCGCGCTTGTTCTACTCGTAACAACTCAGCCGCGCGGATCTGTTTGGCCTGCGTGATGTTCTGCGCGTCAGTCTTGCGCGCACGACGCCTTCCCTGCGCATCCGTCCAGCTTATCCACCAGCCGGCCCGGTCTGTGCGCTGATAACAGCCGTCTCGTTTTTGCGGGGTTTTCTTTGGCAACTACTTCGTCTCGCCTTCTTCCTTCGCTGCGTCGGCCGCCCGATTGAGAGGGTGGTTGCTGATTCTAGCGGCGATTTTGTCTAATTTTTCCATCGTCGCGGGGAGAGAATTTTCTCCAACCCGCCAAGCAACATCGGCGAGCCTCATCAAGAAAATATGGTTGAAGCTGAACCCTGTACCATCGCCGAAGTCGATGGTAAGGACATCCTCTTTGCGCACCGAGAAAATGTCCGAAGGCAATCCCCCCTCGTGCAATAAACTGCAGCGAAGATACTTGTATAAAAAGTCTTCGATGGGCATGCCGCCGTCGTATTGCACGGTGTCCCTATGCTCTTTCACGAGCAACCACATCTCGTCGCGCACAAAAGTCTTGAAAGCCTCTCCATCGCCCATTTTCTTTGAGGGGTCTTTAAGCGACATTGTGCCCACGGGATAGCGCCTTCTTGACGTGGCGGCGACGGCGACAAGGGTCATCAGTAAACAGCCCTCTACTCTCTCCGCCTCGTAAAGGACCTTCGCATCCTCCAGCCGTGCATGAACCCCGTCGTACTGCAGCGCCAGCTTCCCATAGCGCTCGTACATTTCGTTTACATCGGTCTCTGTAATTTCGCCGCCCCTTTCTTCTTCGTGGCTTTCTTCGGCTCGAATTCGGAAACCAGAATTGGGGTCGGCGACGACAGGGCAATCAACACCGCCAAATTAGTAGGCGGCGGCAGTGTCGCGCCGCAACAGACAAGAAATAGACCAAAGATGCATGCGGCGATATTTTTCATAGTGTGAATCCTTGCTTTGTCGGGTTTCTCGTCGGTCATAGGTCAACGAGTATCTTGAAGAGTAACGCGCGTTGCTCGTCTGTTAGCTCCGGATTCTGCGTTTCGCGCATAAGCGCCAGTTTTAGTGATCTATATTCGGTTTCTAGCCCTGGCTTGCCTGACGAAACAGCGAATGCCTCCATGGCTTCTTCCCTGGTCATCTTGCGGATCTCTTCGTCTGTCATTTCGCCCGCGCTTCCGTTCTTCGGCCCCGGGCTTTCCTGATCTAAGTAGTCCTGCCACGATCCTTGAAAATGCTTGGACTGCATAGCCTGTCTGGTAAGGTCCCACATATTCTGAACAAAATCAGGGAACATGCCTTCTTCGCATTTCAAGCCTTTGCTTAGAAGGTTCTGGCGCCATCTGTCAATAAATTCAGGTGGCGGATCTGTCGTGTATTTCTCGAACATCATTTTGCTGCCCCTTTCTTCTTCGTGGCCTTGGTCTTCTTGCGCCCAGGCCGCGGCAGTTTGATTTCGGTGAGCGCGGATTGCGGTATCTGCCAGACGCCGAAATCTCCGCTGATATTGACGAACTCAGCGCCAGGCACAATCCCTTCCCTCAGCCATCGCATGACCGTCGAATAGTCGTAATCCATCGCCTTCGCGAACTCGGTTGCCGTCATGAACTTGTCTCCTTTTGGTTTGCCCATAGGCCGGCATCTTAGCCAGCCTTATTGTAATTTGCAATATCACTCTTTTCGACGCCTGCCGAAATAATTCTCGCAGACTATAAAATAACCCATTGTAACTGTCAATGGGTTATGGTATATTTCACCACATTGACGGATAAAGCAACAAAGGAGACCCGTATGAAGACCTACCCAATCAAAGCCAACAAAACCGCCAAAGACGTTCTTGAGAATAACGACATCACCCTTGAGACCGGCCTCACGCTCGAAGAAGCCAAGATCGCATCCCTCGAATACCAGCGCCAAGGCGGCCATGTGGCGGTTTGGATTGAAGAAGAAAAGAAAGCTTCACCCCGCGTCGTCCGCAGCATTGAATCTGACCGCACCGGCGTTAAATTCACCCTAGTTCGTTGCGACGGCTGGGCCATCTGAGCCCGGCCGTTTCCATTGAAGGAGACACACCATGAATAACAACGGATCTTTGGCGCTCGCGCCCGTAATCGAAACCAAACAGACCACGGCTAAATTTCTCATCACCGCAAGCATTGACGGCTTCCCCGTCATGGTTGAAGTCGAGGGTAAGGCGGATGCTTTGCGCGGGATGATAGATCGCTTGAAGGCCATAGGCGCGACTCCGCCCGGAGCAAAGCCCGAGCTGACACCTGACGCCTCCGCCACCGTCTGTGAATTTCACGGCCCAATGAAGGCCAGCACTGCGAAGCCTGGCTCTTTCTTCTGCCCGAAGAAAATGGGCGACGGATCGTATTGCAAGAGCAAAGGATAACCCCCTCACATCAACCCCGCGAGCGCTCCCCACGCGCTCCTTAACAAGGAGAACTAACGCAATGTGCGCAATTATTCGACAGAGCTACAAGGTCACAACCTCCCACGCCGAACTTCCCAAAGGTTCGCGCTTTCGCATACGGCGCGCGCCTATCAAGGATGGAGATTTGGCGCTCTTCAAAGTCGGCCGCTTTCTGATCCTCGGCCGGATGCTCGAGGGATTCATTATTCAGCCGACGCAACTCATTGACTGCGAGGGAGTCAACGTTCGAGTTATTGGCGCTGTAAATCAATAGAGCCTGACGAGCGCGTGAACGCTCGCCAAGCCCGAACATTAACCTATCGCCAGAGACGATAAAGCCAATGCACCACGGCAATTATCGTTTCTGGCATTTCCCTTTTGCAAAGGAGACGAAATGCCAGCACAAAGACGTACCATTGCACAGCGCGTCAACGACTACCTGGCTGAGCCGGAAGGCTCCCAATTCGTAAACAACAAATGGAAGTTTTGGTTTTTAAGCATTGCGTTCCTGTCGGTCATCAACGCAGGCTTAACCTGGCTGATATTCAAAAACGATAGCGAGAACTACAGCGGGGCGATTATGCTCTCCGTAGGCGCCCTAGTCGCGTGGCTTTGCGTTTGCGCATTGCACTACAGCGATTCAGCCGACAGACAGTTAGCGCGCGGCGTCTCTGCCCTCGACTCAATCGCGTTATTGTTCGTTGTGATTCACTTCTCCGGCCTGCTATGGATTTATGGTCATCATCGCACGCTTGCCAGCGCGGAGCGGAAGTACGAGGCGCAGGCTGAGAAGTTCAATCAGGATGCCCGGCAGCTCCAGGCGGACAACGTAAAGATTGCTGAAGCGGCCAGGCAGATAGCCGCAGAGACAACTAAAGCCGAGAAGTTAAAGAATGACGCCGCGTATCAGATCCGCAAAGCCGCCGAATCCGGAGCGCGGATAGTAGTTCCCCGCTCCGCGGCGGGTATCACTCCTGGCCTGGCCACATCCCAGATCACACTCGAAGCGCCGACGAGGCCCACGGAATCAAGCGCGGCATTCTTAACCAAGTGGGAGTGGGCAATCCGGCTAGCCAACTGCGGCGAGCTTTTGATTGCCTGTTTGATAATGATTCTGATCAGGAACGTCAGCGCCCGGTCGAACACCCCGACGTCGGCTATGACCTTCAGTCCTCTGTTATCCGTCGCAAATCGGACGCCTGCGCCGGTCGGAAATTTCACGCAGAAAAAAGAAACAGCAAAGAAACATGCTTCTTTCGATTCTGAAGGTCTGAAGCGGCTAAGAGAGGCGCTGAAAGACATCAGTTTCAGATTGCCGGGTCTGTCATTCAAGTCTTACGTTCGAGGGGATGCGGTATGGGTCCTGATGATGGAGGCGAATCAGGGAACTCAGGAGACGGTCGCGAGCGCGAAAGCAAAACTGAGCTTGCTTGATGACGCGGTGAGGATGGAGCGGACGGCGTTTCGAGAGAGGCTGGAAGGATTTTTGAGACAAAACGGGTTCGCGATATGATCAACCGGAAGGAGGACGTTATGAAAACAACAGACTTTGAATTCGTCGCGTTCGTCGCCAGGATCTTCGACGAAGCGATGGGGAAAGAGTTCGATCTTCCGTTGTATGTGGTCGCCGTCAGCGCAAACGGCGCAGTGATGGCGCAGCGTGTTGAAGGCCCGGAAGAACAGCGGACGCTGGTCGAGCATTACGAGGGCGACACGTTGGAACTGCCAATCAACCTACTTGTCGTTGATTGCAAGGGCCGGCATCACCACGCCGTAATCGACGGCGAACTGGAGCCGAGAATCATCACTTATCGGCCGGACGCCTGAGACGCGTTAACAGGGAAGCCGCGAAAGTGAATGAAAAAAGCCGGGCGAGTAACCCGGCTTTTTGTTTAAGACGCGCCGCCAATTCTCAGCCGCAACCACTGTGAAAACCAGTGTCGCGCCCGTGCGGGTGTGGGCTAGATAACCGGACACCGTACCAAGTCTTTCACCTCCAACGTCACGCCCGCACGGGTGTCGGCGTCCGGGCATGCGCTCCAGATGCGCGCCCAGGCGCCAAGATGTTGAGGGCGCCGGGTTGGAGTGTGTACCCGGCGCCCTCTGATGGGAGCAATTCGATATTGTCTAATACGGTGTCAGTAGAGTCACTGACTCAAAGCTTGATTTAGGAAGCCCGTACGCCAGCCGTCACGGCAAACTGGGCGCCATATTCCCGCGTTTCGCTAAACTCCTGATTCCACAAAGTGTGTGGCGCTCACTCAATTCAGACGGTGGCGCGAGACGTGACACCATGTCGCGATGATAAGTGGGATGGCGTGACAGCGGAGTCGGCGAGATTGCAGGTCGTTGCACTGCGAAAAAAAATCCGGGCTGTCTATAAACATTTTACAGACAAACCCGGACTTTCTTCTGTGTGCCCCACAGCGCTTGTTTTTGCTAATAGCACAGGCCTTCACGTGAGGGCCACATTGGGCAAGCTAGTGGGATAGCTTGCCCATTTTTGCGCCGGATTATTCGCCCGGCTTTTGCTTTTCACATCTCGACAGTTGGAACGGGGTCATTTCAACAGCCACTCTTCCGCAGCCGGGAAATCCGTAAATGTCTCGACAGTTACGCCTCGATTCCGAGCCACCAGTATTGTGAATTTTCCCGGATCAATTTGCTCCGGTTTGCTAACAAACGCGACCTTTATCCCGGAGCGCGCAAAAATCCCCAATCTTTCTCCCGCGAGGAATCTATCCAAAAGGGAGATTTTTAGATCGACTCCCGTTGTGTCAATGAGAAGCTTATCGTTATTCGTGCGCTTGCAATGTTCAGCAATTAATTCCGTTTGTTGCGATCCCTGGGGCGGCGCGCCCACACCGGTAAACCTTGCGACAAGATAACCAGGCATTTGCTCCATCTGAAGCTGAATGCTCATTCCTCCTCCGATCTCGTCTTCCGGCATGCTGTCGAATCATCAATGAATCTTCACCATTCGCTCGGGAAAGACCGCTACACCGCCGCATAATTCATTCAGCAATCATCATACCGTGTCGAGGGGTTCCAATTGGCGCGGAGTCTGAGAGATTGCAGGTTGTTGCACTGCGAAATACTTTTCCGATTTTTGCATCAGTTATCGGAGAGTATTTAAAAAGAAAGGAGGTCCGAAAAGCTGTGGAAATTATCTTCAACCTATTGTTAGGTTTGATAACAGTTCTCGACCATGCGGGAGGCTCTGCGTCGTAGTGGAAAGGAGCGGCCGTTCTGACAATACGGAAGCCGGGTCAATCGCCCGGCTTTTTCTTTCTGCGCCTGGAGCCGACGAGAAACGCCACAAATACCACCAAGAAAAAAGCCAGAATGCCGAGAATTGCGAACTGTAGAAGGATGGCCAATCTATAAACCTGTTAAGCGGTTGACTGCCAATGAGTTGGCAGTCAACTCGTGAACTTTTTGCGTTTAAGCGCCCGCTGTCGCTCCCCGCCGTGAGCCCTGCGCCACGGCTTCAGGCCTAAAAACGCAAGGAAGGCGGCTTTCCGCTCAAATGCGAGGCGCTTTAAGCAGAGACCTTGAAGATTTGCAGGGACGTTTGGGTGATGTCGTTATTATTCGCGGCCACAGAGTTTCCGGTCATCTTGAAAATGTTCGCGTTGCTATGAGCGAAGCCGCCGCCGCTGATTGTATTTTCGCCCTTGAAATCAACTACCGGAACGTTGGAGCCGCTATTCCAGATCCCAATCCGAGAACGGTAGAGAAGAGCTGTCGCGGAAGTCCGGAAGATGGTCGCGACAGCGCTCCATGTTCCTGGCGCGTTGAAGTTTGCCGTGCGAGAGTCAAGATTATTGCCGGCATAGACCGGCGTAACCGTTCGGTCAGAAGCCGTCGCGGCATTCTTTCCTGCGGCGAATATCAGCAGGGAATCGCCATCGGCGGCTAGCGTGTCGGCGGGAACGGTAAACGTCATCAGGTCATCAGTCCCGCCCCCGATGTTGCCCACTTGCGATAGATCGATCCGAATCCGGCGAACCGCCCCGCCGAGCCAGAGGCTTGAACCGGCCGCGTCAGAGAAAAGGCTCTGCCCGAGCGCTGGCGTATCAGAGCCTATGCCTAACTTCGTCTGTATGGCGATGATTGCATCGGCGAGAACCGTCCAGAGCCTTGCCGTTGGCCTTTGCTCGACAGCCGCCCCCGTAGAGAATGCCGCGGCCGTTGTTCCATCCTGGCCTCGGCCGCCGGAAGGGACAACCAAGTCAGATCCGGATTTGGACGTATAGCGAAAGATTTCGAATGTTGTCGGGCTCGTTAAGCTATCGGTCAATGTGGCAAATCCGGAATTTGGAAACTCTGAAATCTGAGAGACCGGAATAAGCAAAACGCTGGAATTGATGCCCGATGTCAGCGTGGCCGATGCGTTGTTTTTCAGCTCGCACAATGAGACGGCTGTATCTAAAGCCGTTGGATATTCTAAAATTCCTGGTGTAGGCATTTATCATTGCTCCTTTGTTTATCAGCCTGTGGCCGTTCGCGCCCTTTCAAACACTGTCAATGGTCCGCCTGCGGGGGTCGTGCTCTTGCTCGATCCGTCGAATACTTCCAAGTCCCAAATGTATTCCTTGCTCGCGCTGAATAGCGCAGTATCGGATTTCCCGAGAATGATTTTGACCACGGCAACGCCAGGCCCGGCCGTTGTAATTTGGCCGTCGCTGTTGAGGGACGTCGTTACAGTTTTGATCGTAATTTCATCACCGGCCGGCAGCTTGTTTTGCTGAAGCTTCGCCGAGAACTTCGCGGAGGCGAGCGCTACAGATGTACTTATCGAAAACGACAAAGTTTGATCGTTGCTGCGCGTGAATTGAATCGGATTCGGTCTTAATGGCATATCACTCCTGTATGTTTGCGCTGAAGGATAGTTCCCACGACGCGGTTAATTCCGTAAATGACAGTTCCCATGGCGCAGGGAAAAAGGAAGCAACACAGATTTCCTCTCGCGTTGCGAACGGCCCCAAGGGTATTTCATCAAAGTTCGCCGGCATGGTTGGCGTTTCGCCGCCATCGATCGCCGCGCCGTTTATTACTGTCTCGTTTATCGCGTATGCTGGCATTTACATCTCCCGGCTCAATTGCGCCTGTCTGATGTTATCGACGATCACTCTCCGCCCGGATCTCGTCTGACCGCCGAGGATGAATATCCCCTCGGACGTCTTCTCGCTTACCACTATCTGAGCCTGGAGACTGATATGGATAGGCTGTTCTTGCCCGCCCGATCCGGCCGACATAGTTCCGCCTACATCGAAGGTTCGATTCCTACTCGGCCCCGGTACGCCCGCAGCTTCAAAGACGTGTGGATTTGATTGCCTGATCACCGCGGCTTGCTGTCGCAGATTCAGGATCTTTTCGCCGGGGTGTAGCAACGCGAGTCCACCGAATGTTGTCCCGCCGCGCGCGAACTCCGGAACAAGTCGGGAATCAACGAATGCGGCCCGCTGACGTCTAGCTAAGTCAGCCGCTGCGGTTGATTCTTCCAGTCTGCGCCGTTCTTGCTGCGCGGCAATCTGAGGCGGAATGACGTCTTCAAATACTTTGCGCAGATCCGCAACCTGATTGGTGAATCGGGATTCACGAACAGATTTAGTCTTCAGCGTGTTAATGCCGGCCCGGAATTGCCCAAGGATCTGGCTTTCGAAGATTGACCTGGCTTGCCCACCGTCAATCTGATCAGCCGCGATGGCGTCACGCAGTTGAGTGATTGCGTTTAAGGCTTGAGTGAGCATTTGGCCGCTGGCTTCTTCGTCTGCGCGGCGCTGTTTGGCTTTCCCCAGCAATGCCCCACCGATAAGCAATCCAGCGCCTATGACGGCCGTGAAGGGATTGGATAGCAGGCCTGTCGCAGTTCCGGTTCCAAACAATCCCAGACTCCCAGCCGCGAAGCCTCCGGCCAGAAAACCTCCAGCGGAACCGAGGATGTTTCCGAATGTTGATTGGCCTCCGACCGTACCGCCGAGGGAGAGACCCAAGAATGGAGCGGCAGCCGCGAAAGATTTACCAATGTTCGAGAGCGTAAATCCGCCGATCTTGCCAGCGGTACGAGGGACGCCTGCGCCGATAAAGTCGCCAAGTCCGCCCGAGGCTGCCGATCTTGTCCCTCCGCCCCCGAGCCCAAACCCATTACCGAATCCGAAGGGGCTAAACGAGAGCGAAGCCGGAGCGGCTAGAGAGTTTCCTGCGAATGATGGTGTGCGGAAGAGATTGCCAAGAATGCCTCCGCCCCCACCTTTACCGCCACCAAATAGCGGCCCGAGAACTTGCGCCATAATGTTCTGCAATGACCGGCCGAGCAGATCGTTGAAGAAACCGAGCACGGCGGATTTGAGACCGTTGAACAAGTCCCGCACGTTCGCAAACGCAAGGCTCACGCTTCGGCCGAAGCGTTCGAAGGCGTCTCCTACCGTCTCTATTTGCGAGCCGAATCCACGCGCGAAGCGCTCAGCGTTGCTCAGCTCAATCGCGACTTGCTTGATTTGCTCCGCAGGCTTGAGCGGCGTTCCAAGCTGGTCAATAAACTTGAAGGACGGACTTAAATCGGCGAGTGGCTGAAGCGTCTGCCGCTTGTCTCGATCTCCGCTCAAGAACTTGAGCGCGGCCAATTGAGCGTCCTCGGTTCCCGCCGGCACTGGCGCTTGAAGCAAGTTCAGCTTGCGGCGCAGATCAACGATGCTTTCAAGCGTTTTCTGTGTCTCACGCAACGACTCCTGTTTGATCTGCAGGTCGAACTCTCGGCTCGACGCTTCACGCAGGATGCCGATTTCGCGATTCAATTCCTTAATGGTGTCGGCTAGTTGCTCGACTTCGGTTTTTCGTGTCGCGGATCTGGATTTGCCCGAGCTGTCCGTCGCTGATCGGCCGCGCGTGGCCCGAGGCTTGACGCCTAGCCCCTGCGAGGCCATAAAGTCCGCAAGTTCCTTCAATGTGTCTATTGCGCCAGTAAAGGCGCTTGGCTGCCCTGGCGAGACGGCGATTGATTCCTGAAATTTTAGATTCTTCTCAAGTAGGCCTATAATGGGAAGCGCCGCGCCGGCTGTCCCTACCACCAATCCGGCCTCTATGGAGCGAAAGGCGACTCTACTTATGCCCACCTTGCCGCCTAACTGCTCGATCTTTTGCACTAGGAATCCAACTGCTCCCACAAGTTGCAATACGGTATTGGTTACCGCCTTTATCTCAATCGCGGAGTCTCTGAAGCTATCGGCGACGACAGGCGCGACAGCCTCAAACTTCTTCAGCAGATCATCGAGGATGGGGAGTAGATTCCTGGCTATCTCATCCCCGAGCGGCGCTAGGGCCACCGTCAGTCTGTCGCCTAATTTCTCGAACTGCGTCCCGAGGCTTTCAGTCACAGCTTGGAGCTTCGCATTGTTTTCCGCTGTCTTGGCGAAGGCCTCGGCGAAGTCCTCGAAGGTCTTAATGCCGAGCTTTGCTGCTGCTGCCCGAATAGCCTTCGCGTTCGTCGCGCCGGCGGCAACGTGATGCCGACATTGCCCCCTGCCACATTGCCAGGCGCATTCGCTACGGTTGATTGATTCGTGATCGTAGTGTTCTGCGCGCCGGCGTTGAGTTTGTTAACCACGGTTTGCGCGGCCTGTTGTGTCGCCCCTGGTTTCTCGTCTGCCATCTCTTTCACTCCTGTTATCGGTTGATCTCTGCTCGACCTTCGCCGAGCGGTTATTCGGAATCGTCCGACCACTTCGGGTGGTATTGATACATTGCCCGACGATACGGCGATCCCACACTATCGTGACAAGGCGCTTGCGTAGGCGGCTTTCTAACGCTCACTTGACCGCCACACATAACGCAATTGTGAAAACCCATTTGATATGTGCGTTGGAAGTTCCCTTGATATTGGGGAACGTGAACAACGGTAGGATGCGCAAGGAGACAGTCCGCACACTCCCACCAATCCCACCGCAACCGATCACCAGACTCTTCAACCCTCTCAAATGCCTGACAAAACTCCGCCGGCATTGCGAGCGGACGCGGGCATTGATACAGCCGAAGCCAAGCCAGTTCCTCGACGCGCGCAGTGATCGGCTTGCACTCTATTTCGTCAGGCGAGACCTGGCACACTTCCCAATCGGCAATAACGATGCGCTGATACTTTTCCGGCATAGTTTCCAGAATTGCCGCAAGCGCCTCATGCTGCTGCTCTGGCGACGGCTCGAACATTCCCGCCCTCAACTCTCTCAATTCGTGAGGGACGTCATCGCCGGCATAAGCCGCAATCTGCTTCGCTATTCGGTCGAGTCTCCCGTTGACACTCATTTCACGGCCCTCAATTTCTGTGTGGGATTGAGCGCGGCGATCCGCTCTTCGAGTTCGGCGATTCGTTGCTCATGCTCAAATAGCTCTCTGACTCTCAGCGCCATCTCAAGCAAAGTTCGCGCTGCGCTCACCTTCGCCGCGTCTGTCGCCATCTTGTCGGCCAACACGCCGCGCAACGCCTCGACAGCCTCGGAAGATCCGATTTGCAATGTCGCAACCGCGCCCTCGAGTAATCGGCCGCTCATATCGCGGAGCGCTGCGGAAAACTCGCTTTCAGCCATCCACCTAAATATCGTGGCTTTACTTACGCCGGCGGCCTTCGCCGCTTTTTCGATAGTCGGCTGTGTCATCAGCGCAGTGATTGCGCGTTGCTGATTGGCCCGCAGATTTGTCTTATTTCGGCTCATTTCCTCTTATTCCGGCCCGCCAGGTCGCCAGAAACGACCGGGCCATAATCACCAGTCCATAAATGCCGATTGCGAAGATTCCCGCCGCGATCATTGCGAGTATCGTCAACAGCACAGTCATGCGGCTTCCCTCTCTTGCGCCTCCGCCTCGATCTTCTCAATCAGCGCCCGAACGGCCTCGGCCGGTGTTGGAGCGGTCGCGGAAATCGAGCGAATCTTGCGCTTCTTCGTTAAGAGCGTGTCGCCGCATTCATCAACGCTGGCAGACCACAGTCCCAGCGCTGGGACCAGGCTTATCTGGCGCGCTTCGATTTCACGGAGAATGTCTGCGGCGGACATTGGTTTCATCACCATTAAAAGGGGCATTCGCTGTTCTCCGGCTTCGGTGTAGAAGCCGCCTTTGTAGCCGCCTTCTGCTTGAATTCTTCCCACTTCTGTTCGTCCTGGCGCTTCTGCTCCTCCTGCCGTCGCTGCCAGTCCTCGAAAGCCTTTTGCGCTTTCTCCTGCCTATTGCGGTCCTCAGCCTGCAGACGCTCCCTCTGTCGCTGATTTTCTTCGGCCTTCAGCCGGCGCGCTTCGTGAATACGAGCGAAAGCCTCACTCGCGCAGAATCCTTCAACAGTCGGGTTCGGCGTCGATTCCAAATAGTCGGTAAGCGCCGATCGCCAGGTGTCGCCGGATGGCATGTGGGCACCGTGCATCAGTTCGTAAAGACTCACTAAATCCTCGTCTGAGGGTTCGTATTCACGGCCGAATTTGATGTCATAGTCAGCGGCGAATCGCCGGTACGGATACTCCTGACGCGCCTCGAAGATCTTCTTGCAACGACAGACGCCAGCAACATAACGATGGAATTGCGGCGGATCGTAGGAGGTCTCGCGCCCCCATCGGTCTGTGCATTTGATTTCGTACTGCCCATTAAGTTGGCCATGCTCGCAGTCGCCGCAGAAAGCGTATTGAGTTACCTCGCTTTTCAGCCACTCGCGCCATTGATCAATGATTTCATCGCAGGTCGGCGGGAATGCCTTATTGTGTCCCGACGCCTGACGCGCGCGTGTGGCCATGTCGTCCCACTGGCGCGGCGGAATCCCGGCTTTTATCAGTTCCTGCGCCCATACCCCGCCGGCAAGCTGTAAATGCTGGTCATCAAGCATCGGCTGATTGAAGAGAAGCCGAATCTTGATAATCAAATCCTCCGCGAGTTGCGCGCGCTCACTGGATAACTTTGCAATCGCGGATGCCGGAGTCTTCTGTAGTGCGCTGCCGCCTGGCGAAGGTTTCTGCGAGTTTGTCTGCGTCTGTTTTGCGAGCTGTAAATTTGCCATGTTTGCCTCCTTGTTCTGGAATTTCGCCCTTCGCATACCAATCAAAAAGCCAAATCTTGTAGTTGAACGGATTCGTGCCCCCGCGCAATAACCACTCTTTGTGGCATTTCTGCAGTCGCTCCATATCGAAATCTGTCCCGAGCGCTTCAATCACATCCGGCTCAACCTGTTTCTTCGGCCGGTAGCCAGTTATCTCGTAAATCGCGGCGACGGCCAGATGTATAGGCGCCCCCTTCCCTGACTTTTGGCCCTTACGCCTTCCTTCCGCCACAGGTTGATTGACTGTGTTGGCGTGAGAGCCTTTAGAGGGAGAAGTGTTTTTCCTGCGTGGCGCGTCAGCGCAAATCTCTGGTTCTTTCCTCTGGTTCTTTCCTCTGGTTCTTCCTTATATGCATTATCCGGCTGGATAGGGTTGCCTATCCGTGGGGATAGGGTGGCATATCCCGGTGGATAGGGTTGCCTATCCGTGGGGATAGGGTTTGGTTCTTCGGCTAAGTCATCAACCCTATCCCGGTGGATAGGGTTGTCACCGATAAGGAAAGTGGCGGCGCCGTAGCTGAAGCTCACCCATCCCACCTTAGAGAGTTCGCGGCGAAGCTTGTAAATGTGGTTGAGAGATACGCCGATCGCCTTGGCGCACGTAGTGGCGGACGGGTTGCACTGGCCGCTCTGGCGGTTTCGGCAACGCAGCAGAAAGCAATAAAGCCGCCAAGCGTCGCCGCTAAGCTCCCTCATCCGGTCTACGGCCTCATCTAGCAGTTTCGAGAAGAAACTAGACATATGCCGCCTCCCCTTCGGCGTGACATCCGAGGACTTGGCGCGCCCGCGCTCTCGGCGATTCGTAAACGTGGTAATTGCGCGCTGAGTGAAAAACGCTCGTGTCGGCGTCCATCTCGATCACGCCGAGGCTTTGAACTTCCGCCCATTCGGCGTAATAGTTGGCCGGCGCGGCGGCCTTCTCGCCGAGGTCGAGGCTGTACATCCAATGCTGCGAATAAGCCGCGGCGAATCGCGCCCAGACCTCGGCCGGCAGTTGTTTTTGAATTTTCCCCAGCGCGGTCAAGGTGTAGTGCAGGCGAGAGTAGAAAGCCCTGATCGGATCTTTACGGCGTTTAGGGGTTTGACGATTTGTGTTGTTCGTGTAGGATTGTGCTGTCAAGTTTTAGTCTCCATAAAAGTCCGCGAGGAATTCCGCCCCTTCGCGGGCTTTTCAATTTTGGAGACTGGCTGCGATAATTCGCTCAGCCAGTCTCAAGGGATTGGTGGTCACGGCCGTTATAGTGAGTGTAGGGCTCAATCTGACGCTCACGTGACGGCCGCCTTTCATGCGGCGACTCTCGCCGGCACGCGGCTTTCATTGATCAGGCGATTGATTTCGCTCTCGGGTACTAACCGACGTCCGCCGAGTTTGCAGCTTGTGATCTTTCCGTCCTAAATCCATTTGATAACGGTCCAGTGAGAAACACCCCACCTCTGCGCGGTGTGCTTTACGGATCTCAATCGCTCTTCACTGATAGCTTGATTCTCCATTTGCCTCCTTTGCTGTTGAATACAAACCCTTCCAACGCGCGCAACATACAGAGAATTTCAAATCTTGTGTTGAAAAGCGGACATTGAAAATATTTTTCTTTTTTATGTCCGCTTTTTTCTCACTCCTTCAAACTCCATAACATCCCAGTCCCATTCATACATCTCAATCCAGCGTCTTAATTGCCTGGCGCTTATTTCGATCTTGGGTGCTACGCCTTTCTTCGTGATCGGGTCCAGCTCGCCTATGGCGTCCAGCACTTGATTCCGCCTGGCCTCTTCTTTCTCGGCGTCGGCTGTCGACGTTCGCCTGGTCTTTGCACCTTTCCGCCTTCCCTTCCTCGGCAGCCATTCATTTTTGCGGCCTAAAATGGCCGTCGTCTTTTCACAGTTCTCAACGTAGGCGATCGGGACCTCTTGCCCGAGGCCCTCTGGCAGCGCTTCCATCACGGCCAGGAGGGCGCCGTAATAAAGCCTGTCGCGCAGTCTCTGCCTGATGTGATCTTCCTCGGCTCTGATCCGGTTGAAATGTTCCGGCGTTGGAGGATCGCCCGCGCCCCTCCCTTACGTCCTCGCGCATTTTCCAGACAAGATTTACGGTCCACAAACTGGCAATCCGCTCAACGGCCCCCATCTCTTCGAGCATTAGGTCGAATGATTCCCGCGGCAAAAGCTCGCGGCTGAGAGTCTGCCTCAGTTCGCGATATGTCGCGGGACTCGCTCTCTCTTTTTTGTTCACAGGCTTCCTGTCGCCTTCTTCCTGATTGGTGATCGGCCCGCAGCGGTTCAGGAAATACCGCCCGCTCGGGTAGCTATTCCGAGCGTTGCGAGCCGAACTTTAAAATCACGGTAACGTCTTGGTAGCGAATGGACGTGCAAAAGCTTCCAAAACATTCCAACATCGTCCAACCTGCATTTTGCCTCCATTCGTCTGAAAACTGTAAACTTACCTTGTATAGCTTGGTAGCGGTTTGGAACGTTTGGTATGATCGCATAGCATCAGCAATGCGATAGACTAGGACGACTTATACGTCGAGATGACGTTCACCAAAGTGCTGGACGATTTGGGGCTGAACGCTACGTGCGAGCAGTTTGGCGAGGCTTTCAAGGATTCAAAATACAATCTCTGGCACGCCAACGCAGGCGCGCGGCGCAATCTCAATCGCGGCGTCAAAGCGCCGTGGAGCGGGCATCCGAAATACAAT
>Ga0114129_10006351_pt1 | contig 16757 bp, 19 predicted proteins | sample RhiMetdeltSRZDD1_FD_80071 | JGI IMG/M metagenome (GOLD analysis project Ga0114129, IMG submission 80071) | Populus rhizosphere microbial communities from Tennessee, USA - Rhizosphere MetaG P. deltoides SRZDD1 (version 2) (version 2) | ecosystem: Host-associated > Plants > Roots > Rhizosphere >... | reverse complement strand
CATTGGTTCCCACGACGATTCTCGAAAACACCATCGTGTTTACGAAGTTCGCTCGCCGCAAAGACGTCGAGGTGTTCATCAATCCGAACTCCGGCCCCCGTTGATTGGTGCCCGGTACGCCGGTCGATGGAGAGAAGTAGCTGAATACGGACGGCGGGTTGAACAGATCCTGACCCATGTTCTGACTTTGTGGATTGAGGTAGCCGTCGCTCGTCGTGCTCAGATCTGCGGATCCTGCGTTGAAGGCTCGCAGCAAGTTCGTAATCAGAAGTACAGGGTGTTTCAGATGCCCCCTGTCCAATTCCGGCGACGTGTCGGAAGTCGCTTCCGTATCGAGCAAGATCGCGCGGACCACCGCCCTCAGATCGCCGCGCATACCCGAACCGTTATTGTCGAAAACTTCAGAAACCCGCTGAACATATGCGGGAGTCGGATTACTGGTGACAAGGTGCTGTATCAATTGCTTTACGATGAACGGACCGACGTTGGGATCAAGGAAAATGTTGTCTAGACCATCTGCCAGATCCTTGGCCGCGGTCTGGTTCGCCGGCAAAGCGATACCACGCAGCAATGTTTTCGCGTTCATGTCGTGCGCATTTGCATTTGGCACCATCGGATCAATGTAGTTGGGAGTACCCTGCGCTGGCGCGGCCGCGAAATTCCACCCAGTGAAAAGTCGCGCGAATGCATTCACGATCTGCTGATCGTACGTTGGAATCGTCGCTCCGGAAGCATCGAGTTGGGACGATCCGTCGGGGTTCAGCCGAACCAATCCGATTGAAAAAAGCTGCAGAATTTCGCGCGCATAGTTTTCGTTCGGGTTCGCCCGATTGTTGCCCGCCATATCCAAGTAATTCCCCATAGCAGGGTTCAATGTGATTTCGTAGAGAAGCTGGCGGAAATTGCCGAAAGCGTTTCGATCGAGCACCTGAAGATAGGGGGCCATACGACTGGGCTGCGTGATCTCTACGCCTGAAACCACGATGATTTGATGCAACGCGAAGGCAACGCGTTGCCGCAACTGATCCTCTCCATAGAGCGCGTTTACAAAGAAACGATTCTGAAGAGGGTACATGCTGTAGTTATCTCTCCTGCACGTGGAACCCGTAGGACAATCCGCGGGAGCTGTACCTGGGTACAGCGGCAGCGTTGGATAACTGGATGCCGGAGCCTCGAATTGTTCTTGCAGAAACCGCTCGTAACCAATTTCCTGTACGTGTTGAACTAACGAGGCTGTTGGTCCCCACGTCGAGTGTTCCAAAAAACGCGACACTTGGCTTGCGGACGGAGAATCTAAGCTCAAGTTGTACTGAACGCCGCCCTTCATCGTCATCGTGAGACTGGCAAGACACGCTGCAAAGAAAATCAGGCTCACTCCAAGCCTGAAACGTAGCCTCAGCCGGCCTGCGTGAAACATTTTTTCTCTCCTTCGTGTAAGGCGGAGACCATTCTCCGCATGGCTAATTAATTCAGAGGTGGCTGCGACTGGATCAGACCGCAAAATTCCTTTCTAGGTTTAAAGCGGGATTTGGAGATCCAGGCGAATTCCTAAGCCTTGTTTTGGTTTGAAGATTACAGAAGTGCGACGAAAGCGCGCAAGTTGATTTTAGAGAGCAAAGCGGTTCAGGAAAGTGAACCAAGTGGCAAGCCGTGACAAGCTGCCTGTTAGGATCAACACGCCTATTGCAATCACAAGAATTCCGCTGGCGACTTCGACGGCATGAAAGTGTTTTTTGAAACGTCCGTAAAAAGCGAGGAACTTGTTCAGGGCGAGACTCGTCAGGAGAAACGGAATCCCGAGACCAGCCGAGTATGTGCCCAGAAGGAACATCCCCTCAGTAACCGTTTGCTTGGTGCTCGCAATTGTCATGATGCCGGCCAGGATCGGTCCGATACACGGAGTCCAACCGAACGCGAAAGCGAGTCCCAGAACCAATGCACCCACAAGACCGCGAGGTTTTTCAAGATTGTGGAAGCGCTTGTCCTTATACAGAGCGTTGATCTTAACGAGTCCGGTTAAATGAATACCGAATGCAATCAGAATGAGACCCGCAATCTGGCCTAGCAGTCGCATTTTGGAAAGCAGTATTTGGCCAATCCAAGTTGCGGAAGCACCAAGCAGGATAAATGTGATGGAGAATCCGATGATGAACATGATCGAATTCAGCAAGACCGTTCGAAAAAGGGAGGAATCCTTCTCGCGAGCCTTCAGTTGCTCGAGCGATGCTCCAGAAATGATCGAGATATATCCTGGAACAAGGGGCAGAACACAGGGCGACAGGAACGAAACCAGACCTGCGATGAATGCCGTAAAGACCGAGACGTTATCCATAGAACCTGGTCAGTGTAGCACGCGGGGCCGGTCCCAATCCGCCCTCGAATTTGTGCGACCCTCGATTACATGCGTTCAACAACGACGTTGGCGGCGGGAACGGTCAGCTTCATCAACCTGCCATCCACGTCTGTGGTGGCTTCCATCTTGACGTTCCCGACTTCCAAGTCGTAGCCATGCTGGCCGGCACGTCGAACAGTCGCGGAACCGATGCTACGGTCTTGCGGAACAAACACTGGGAAACTTGTTTGGCCTGTTTGAGCGCGGTAAATCAGGATCAAGTAGTGGTGGAAGAGGTTGTTGTCAAGGATGACGCCTTTTTCAGGAAACCGAAAATCAGCGGTTGAGGTTTCACCGCTAACAACAGTTTCCAGTTCGCTAACGGGGGACGCGATTTTCACCCGCATCTTTCCTTGGGCGTTGGATGCCTCGTAAGAAATGGGAACAAGCTTGTCGTCCAGTTCCATCTGACTGGATATCGTGAAGTCGCCTATTGTCGTCTTGCCGTCGATCGCATAATTCATTCCGTGCATCGAAATTGTAAACTCGTCCGTCCCGATCTTTTTGCCGTCTTTGAGAATGTTGAAGCCGCCGTGCTCGATCTTCACGGGCATGAGGAATAGGAGTAGAGACAGGAAAATCATCATACGTTTTCAATCACCTCGATAATCTCGTCAACCGTCGTTTCTGCAGTGCCCTCCTCGGTAGATACATGGACCTTCGCTAGGGCGTAGAACGGTTCGCGTGTTTGATACAGGCGTTTCGTCTGTTCTGTATCTACAAACTTTGGTCGCGACCCGTCGATTCTTACACGGTGGACAAGTTTATCGAATGAGACTTTTAACCAAATTGTCAGACCTGTTCTCGTTACGAGATCACGGTTTTCCGGATCGATGAATGTGCCGCCGCCGAGTGCGATTACGGTCTTAGGAGAAGATGACAGCTCTTTCAAACACAGCCGCTCGAGCTCTCTGAAGCGAGGTTCGCCGTCCTGGCGAAAAATCTCGGCGATGGGACGCCGTTCCCGGCGCTCAATTTCATCGTCGAGATCGATGAAATTCCATCCGAGTTTTGCGGCCAGGAACCGGCCCACGGTGCTTTTGCCGGCGCCCATGAACCCGATTAAGTAGATGCGGCTGACAGACACTCAGGCAATTGTAGCGGCCGAACGGGCTTTATAATGCGCCTGCCCCTCCTGCGAGAACAGAACCCAAAAGGCATATGCGCCAATGATCGTTCCGATTGGAAAATGAAAAAGCAACATCACGGCCACGATAATCGCGAGAACGCGAGCCCAGTTTTGATATTCGAGGAGGCCGATGCCCGCTGCAGCGCCTGCGGCTCCAAGACCGAGCGCACCGAACCCGAGCATTCCGGTAAGCCAGCCCACGAAGTGCGGAACTCCTACGGGCACACCGTCCGCCATCGATACCGGCAAATACCGGATGACCTGGCCGGCGAACAGCAGTAATAAACCACCGAACGCAGTCAGAATGCTGCTGCCAACCAACAACCAGCCGAGAATATTGATGTGCATGGCCATGTCCGGTGGAGTCTTCTTTGGCGGTCCCTGAGAAGCAGGCGCCAAGGTCATCGAAATCTCGTGTCCGCATTTGCTGCAGAACCGCGCGTGCTGTTGCACTTCGTTTCCACATTGCGTGCAAAACATTTTGTGGCTACCTCCCAAGCCTCTTACTTTTTCTCAAGACGAATGTTTCCGTTTCGTGTCGAAATCTCGAGGTGTGGCCCGCCTTGCCCATACTGGCCACCGATACTCTTTTGGCGATTGACTCTGCTCGTATTCAAACCCTCAAAGTCCGAGTCGACTTCGCCATACTCCGTACGAGCATCGATTGTAAAGGCGGAACTGGATGGAAGTTCCAGAGTCACATTTCCGTACCGAGATGAAATCTGGACATCTTTTTGCGGTACTCTCTCGAACGACAGAAGCAAATCACCGTTGCGGCTAGTTATTTTTACACCGCCTCTAGGGTCTTTGATCGTCACGTTCTGATAGGAACTGTCGGCGCTGATGTCCCCTTCGACATGTTCGACGTTTACCGAATTGTTGCGCCCGGTAATCGTGACCTGGCCCTCGACGTTTTCGATACTGATCGGGGCATATCGATTATCGACCGTTACACTCCCTTTCACACCCGACACATCGACCGAACCATTTCTGGTTTGAATCATCAGGTCCCCACCAACATTTTTTACAGTGGTGTTGGAATACCTGTTTTCGATGCTCACCGCCTGGGTGATCTCTTCTGCCGTAATGCTGCCGTTGCGATTCTCGAGCCGAAGTTCGCCTTCAACGTTGCGTACGTCAACATCGCCGTAGCGGTTCACGATGTTTTGGTTTCCCGTCAAGTCCTGAAGAAGAATCCGGCCGTTTCGATTTTCCAAATGGACCGCTGACCGCTTCGGCACCAGAATCGTGAGTGAACTCTTCAAGCGCTGGCGAGGAACGCCAGGACCCGTAAAGCCGTCATCGCGATTGGATGCAATACGGTACTTCTTTCCTTCAGGTTGAATGGAAAACGTGAAATCTCTCTCAAGACGGTCCGCTTCGTCTTTGGAGCCCGCTCGGACCGTCTTCTTGACATCAACGACGATCTGATCCGAGTCCGCAGGACGAACCTCAACGTTGCCATAGAAGTTGACGATCTCGATTTCTGAAGCCGGGGTAACGCTTGCTTGTTCCAGGTGCTGATCGTACATGTAGTTGTCCCCGGTAATGTCCCAGAGATCCAGATCGCCAATTTCAAAAATATTTCCAATCTCGGGACTGACGTTTGCCGCGGTGGTGATGGCGCTGCCTGCGAAAATCAGCAGGATAAGCAGCGCAACCTCTCCACCTGAAAACAAAGGCCGGTTATCACCCGAGCGTCTGAACCGGAAAAAGTCGATGAACTTCAGCAACCCCCAGCCAATGAGCAGAGCGGGCCAGTAGCGCACGACGTAAGGCCAAATGCGAATGCGATAGCCCAAATTATTAGCCAGGAGAAGGCCGCCAATAGCTACCAGCGCCAGTCCCCAAAAAATGGCTCCAGCACTCCGACGAACGCTCATTGATCCTCCTTCTTTGTTTCTGTTTTTTGAGGATGCGATTGGAAATACTCCAGCACCTTTGCCAAGCCGATCACTATGAGGATTACTGGCCACATCTTTCCGAACCGAAAAACACCGGGATACATGTTGTTCAGCAAAAACAGAATTCCCAAAACGATGAGCAAGAGTGGACCTAGCATCTAAGCTCCCTTGTCCTGGTGCCTTTTCAGCAGCCAAACTCCCAAGACGACCAAGCCCACCGGCCAGAGTCGCCCCATGCGGTGCAGGTCGAAAATGTTCAGATTACCTAGAAGATAAAGGCCACCGATTATCACAAGGGCGATGCCGCCCCAAAGTTCTCTGTCTTTCACATTTCCAAATTGCTGCTGTAAACGGTCAATCGGAGTTTCCAGCGTCACTCCCTCTGCAGCAAGCTTGCGCTTCTTTGCGGTGTAGTACGCCTCAAAGGGCATGTAAAAATAAAATGCCACCGTCGCAAGTCCGAACAATGCCGCGCCCGTCGCATCGCCTAATGAGATGAGGGTTCCGAAAATCAGAATGTGGACGGCGGCTTTCACGAATTCTCCGTTGTAGATGGCACCAACGCCCGGAATCAAACCGATCGCGAAAGCCGCACCGGGGTTGGTGCCGCCCGACGTCGATGTCGTCTCACGTTGAGATGACGAAGAAGCAGCGGCTTTGCCTTCGACAACGTCGCCGAGGCAGGATTCGCAGTAAACACTGCCCCGCACGGTACGCATGCATTCATTGCACAACGCGTGGCCACAACGTATGCAGAATGCAACGTTCGGCGCTTCCGCGTGATAAAAACAGTTCATTAAGAAATCTCCCTAAGCTGCTGGATTCGAGTCTGTATTTCGGTTACGAGCGGCGACCGGTAATACCTTCGAACCGCCTCATCGTAGGCTCGGTTCATAACGCCTTCCGCGCCATAGACAAGCGCGGTTGGGTTGCGAACAACAGCCACCCAGTCCGGCGAAATACCGGCTAGGTTCGTCATCCAACCGAGGACTAGTGTTGCCGTAAACACGGCCATCGCCGTTCTGGGTTCGATGATCCACTTCCAGGCCGAAGTCAGCGTATCGATCCAGTTTTCTCTTTCAATTCGTGGTGTATTCGCAACGATTCGTGGTGCGAGCCATGCCGGAGGTTCGTATATGGGAAATGTCTTGCCGATCAACATGACTTCCCGGATGCCCGCAAGCAGCTCGCTGCATGCGGAGCAAGCGTGGAAATGCACCTCCATCGATCGACGCTCGACATCGTTGAGCGTACTCTCCAGATAATCCGACATTAAAACTTCGCACTCAGCGCAGTTCATAACTAGCCCGCGTCATCCGCGGCCCTCCTTCTTGAGTAATCGTGCCAGCTCGGCGCGGCCGCGGTTGATTCTCGACTTCACCGTACCTAGAGGCAGCTTCAACATATCCGCAATTTCCTCATATGTGAACTCTTCCAAGTCTCTCAAGATCACCGCCTCGCGCAGATCCTCAGTAACCCGGAGCAGCGCGTGATGAACGCGTTCTGACAGTTCGCGCTGCTCGAGGGCCTGTGCCGGACTCACATAACGCGGGGGATTTTCTTCGGCCTTCTCATACTCGAGCTCGAGTGAGTCGGTATGTGTCCGCTCGGTCTTGAATTTCCGGTAGTGGTCGATGATGTGATTACGGCCAACCCGAACGATCCATGTCGCGAGCGCTCCGGACTCTGGCCTGTAAGAGTTCAGAGTCCGGTAGACCTTAAAGAAAATCTCCTGTGCTAGGTCTTCGGCTTCATCAAATCTTCCCGTGAAGCGGTAAGCCAGGTTGTAAATCCGGACGTGATACTGGCGAACTATCAATTCCCAGGCGCCGTGGTCGCCTGCCAGGCACCCTTTCACCAGCTCCGCATCGGTTGACTGCAACCTCTATTGGCTCCGCTTCTCTTCTCTACCTCGTTGTAAATCAACGAGGTGGAGCGAAGAAAAGTTTCAAATAATTGTTTCCTTTCTGAGATAATCGCCCAGTAATGAGCCGGAAGTCATTGTTTTTCTTATGCTTGGCCATCGCAATCGCCTTCCTTTTATATAAAGCCAGCGACTGGCATTTTGATTGGAGGCTATTTGTAGCCAGCCTATGGAACATCCAGCCGGGATGGCTTGCAGCTTCTATTGTCGCTACTCTTCTCACTTATGTGGCTCGAGCGTTCCGCTGGCAGGTGCTGTTGAACCCATTGAAACAGGTTCGTATGGGCCCATTGATCAGCACGAATGTCCTCGGTTTCTCCGCGATTTATTTAATCGGCCGGCCTGGGGAATTTGTACGTCCGTTGTGGTTGACCCGGCGCGAGCAAATTCCGCTTACAGCATCAGTCGCTACGATCATCGTGGAGCGGTTTCTCGACACGTTGATGATCATCGCGCTCTTCGCCACGGCGCTACTAGCGGTTCATCTTCCGTCTGCCGCTGACAAAACCGTGGTCCTTATGAAGAACACGGCATGGGTATTGCTTGCTAGCTCCATCGCTGCCATGCTATTCCTGTTTTTTTTTCGATCCAATATCGATCGCGTCATCCGTTTTGTTCCATTCGCCAAACTCAAATCGCTTCTTAGAAATTTCTCAGAAGGCCTATCCTTTCTCGATAAAAGCCGCAGTTTCGGACTGGCGATTCTCCATTCGGTTTTCACGTGGATCATCATCGCCCTTCAGTTTTGGTTCATGCTGCTGGGCATGAACTTTCATTTCTCCATTTCCGCCGCAACCCTGGTCCTGGTGGGCTCAGCGATCGGATCCATCGCCCAGGTCCCTGGGATCGGTGGCGGGTTTCAAGCGGGATATGTTTTCTGTATGACAACGTTCTTCTCCGTTCCCGCCGAACAAGCCATCGCGACATCGCTTATCGCCTGGGTGTCCAGTTATGTCCCGACCGTAGCGGCGGGTGGCCTGTACATGGTTTCTCACGGACTGTCTTTGAAGGATCTTCGGACAGCAACAGCGGAATAAAATAATGAAGTGCCCGTTCTGCGGCCATCTTCACGACAAGGTCGTGGACTCGCGCGAGAGCAAGGAAGGTGATGCGATTCGCCGGCGCCGTCAGTGCCTGGCTTGCCAGCGGCGTTTTACGAGCTATGAACGCATCGATGAGATTCCCTACATGGTCGTCAAGAAGGACGGCCGCCGTGAAAGATTCGACCGGCAAAAAGTTTTAGCCGGCGTGCTGAAAGCCTGTGAAAAACGGCCCGTTTCAATGGTTCAACTCGAAGCTATCGCTGATAAAGCGGAACTGATGGTCCAGGATTCGAGCGAACGTGAGGTCTCGACGACGAGCCTTGGTGAAATGATCATGAATGAGCTCAAAACTCTGGACAAAGTCGCGTACGTTCGATTTGCTTCCGTTTATTTGGACTTCAAAGATGTACAGGAATTCATGAGTGAATTGAAAGATCTCCTCAGAAATCGTGAGTAGTTATGTATTTCGAATTCCAAGAAGAGCCCCGACAGGCCGCAACGTGGACTCCTACGGTAGATGTCTGCGAACGGACAGACGAGATAGTGATCTTCGTGGAAATGCCAGGAGTGGAGAGGACCGACGTCCAGTTGGCCTGGAACGACGGAGTTCTCATTATTTCAGGACTGAAGCGTCAACGGCCGCCCGGTCATGGCATCGCGCGATATTTATGCGTCGAACGCAGCTATGGTCCCTTTCGACGCGAGATACTGATCAAAGTTCCAGTCGATCAAAAAAGTGCGACGGCAGAGCTTAAGAACGGTTTGATGAAAATCCATCTCCCGAAGCGACCCGAGGCAGACATAACGACAATCCCTATTTTGTAACCGCCGTGCATCCGGAAAAAGTGAGCATATAGATTATGGGCATGGAAATAGTTAAAGCCGATCAAAGTCCTGAACAACAGCAATTTAGTATTCCCGATGTTTTACCCGTTCTGCCTCTGCCGGACGTTGTCGTTTTCCCGTATATGATCGTACCGCTGTTCGTAAATCGCGACCGGTCCGCAAAGGCGGTTGATCAGGCTTTAGCCGAAAACCGTATGGTGTTGCTGGTGTCCCAGAAAGATGCCGGCGTAGATGACCCCAAAGGGGACGATCTTTACAATTTCGGCACGGTTTCCGTGATCATGAGGATGCTGAAGCTCCCCGATGGCCGGGTTCGCATCCTCGTCCAAGGTTTTTCTCGAGCCAAAGTCGAGTCATACGACGAATCCAAGCCATACATTACTGCCAAAGTTCAGCCGAAGACGGAACCGCAGGTTATTCCCGCTACACCGGAACTCGAGGCACTCATTCGGAACGTGAAGTCGTCGCTTGAAAAAATGGTCTCCCTTGGAAAAAACATTTCGCCCGATCTCGTTGCAATTGCAGCAAATCTCGACGACCCTGGACGCCTTGCCGATTTAGTCGCTTCAAATCTCGACCTGAAAGTTGACAAAGCACAACAAGTGCTCGAACTGCTCGATCCGATCGATCGCCTGCGGCGCGTGCACGAGTTGATGGCCAAGGAAACCGAAGTTCTCGAAATCCAGAATGACATCAATACACAGGCTCGCGGCGAAATGGATAAAAGCCAGCGGGAGTTTTACCTTCGGCAGCAGATGAAAGCCATCCAGCAAGAGCTTGGTGAAGGCAACGAGCTACAGGAAGAAATCGAGCAGTATCGGTCGAAAATCAAGAAAGCAAAGATGCCGAAAGAGGTTGCGGAAGAAGCCGAACGGCAGCTGGGCCGTTTGGAACGCATGCATCCGGACGCGGCTGAGACAGCTACGCTTCGCAATTACCTCGATTGGATGGTATCGCTGCCTTGGGCGAAATCAACTAAGGACAATCTCGATTTGAAAAAGGCTCAGATCATCCTGGACGAGGACCATTATGGGCTCGACAAAGTGAAAGACAGGATAGTCGAGCATCTTGCAGTCAGGAAATTAAAGAAGGATTCCAAGGGCCCCATTCTCTGCTTCGTTGGTCCTCCGGGCGTCGGAAAGACTTCGTTAGGTAAATCCATTGCGCGCGCACTCGGCCGTAAGTTCGTGCGTATGAGCCTGGGCGGCGTGCACGATGAAGCGGAGATTCGCGGACACCGGCGCACGTACGTGGGTGCGATGCCTGGCAGAGTGATTCAAAGCATTCATCAAGCCGGCACAAACAACCCCGTGTTCATGCTCGACGAAGTCGATAAGATCGGCGCGGACTTCCGTGGTGATCCATCCTCCGCGATGCTTGAAGTTCTCGACCCTGAACAGAACCATGCTTTCCGCGACAACTATCTCGGGGTCCCCTTCGACCTTTCGAATGTGATGTTCGTGACGACTGCAAATATGCTGGACCCGATTCAGCCGGCCTTTCGTGATCGCATGGAGATCATTCAGCTCAGCGGCTACACCGAGGAAGAAAAATTAGAGATTGCAAAACGTCATTTAATTCCAAAGCAGATCGAGGCACACGGCCTGAAGAAGGCTCAGATTCAGTTCACGGACGAGGGCATTCGCGCCATGATCAACCAGTACACCCAGGAAGCGGGTTTGCGAAATCTCGAGCGGGAAATCGCAGCGGTTTGCCGCAAAGTCGCCAAACAAGTGGCGACCGGTGAAAAGAAGACTCGCAAAGTACATACCGACAATCTCGATCAATTCCTCGGTCGGCCTAAGGTCTTCCAGGAAGAATTGTTGAAGCGAGACCAGGTGGGCGTCTCCACCGGGCTGGCCTGGACGCCGGTCGGTGGCGATGTGTTATTCGTCGAAGCGACGGCAATGAGGGGACGTGGAGGCTTGACATTGACGGGCCAACTGGGCGACGTCATGAAGGAATCTGCACAGGCCGCTCTGAGCTACGCACGATCTCATGCGAAGGAGTTCGGCATACGCGAGGACTTCTTCTCAAAGAACGATATCCATGTTCATGTGCCCGAGGGCGCGATCCCCAAGGATGGTCCATCCGCGGGCGTGACGATGGCGACGGCCATACTATCGCTTCTCACCGGTAAAGCCGTGCATCGTAAGATCGCCATGACCGGCGAAATTACGCTTCGTGGTGAGGTGCTGCCTGTCGGCGGAATCAAAGAAAAAGTACTCGCGGCTCGCCGTGCCAAAATCGACACGATCATCCTGCCCGCGTTGAATAAACGTGATCTCGAGGATGTGAACGAACCCATCCGCAAAGAAATGAACTTTATCTTCGTCGACGACGTGAAAAGCGTTTTCAAAGCAGCACTGCTCGAAACCAAGCCCGCTAGAATTGTGCGCGGTCCCAGGCGGCTTCGCAAAGGCGCTGAGGCGACCGTGTGAAGCTCGGAGACCTTGGCGAAGCGGCTCTCATCCGCAAAATTCGCGACCGCTTTGGCGCTTTAGCCTCTGGGCTACAGGTCGGTATCGGCGACGACGCTGCGGTTATCGAAATGCCGGCCGGCCAGGCATTGATTTTCTGTTCGGATCTCGTAGCGGAAAATACGCACTTCATCCGTGATCTTCATCCCTCCGATTCGATCGCATATAAAGCGATAGCTGCAAACGTCAGTGATGTTTCTGCAATGGGCGGAACGGCCTCGCACTTCCTGCTTTCGGTCGCTGCACCCCCTGAACTGGACTGGAGTTGGTTCGAAGGTTTTTTGCAAGGCGTCGAGAACGCCTGCGCAGCGTTTGATGTGTCGTTAGCAGGCGGCGACTCCTCATCATCGGACTTGATTTTCCTGGATGTCTCGATGGTGGGGAGCGTCCGTTCGGGAGGCGCCGTCCGCAGGTCGGGCGCAAAGCCGGGCGATAAGATCTACGTGACGGGAATGCTTGGATCATCGGCTCTCGGCCTCGAACGGCTCAAAAGCGGCCAGAAGAACGATCCGGCGGTGAAACGACATCTTTATCCGGAACCTCGGAATAATGTCGGTTTGGCTGTCGCGGATCAGGCGCATTCCATGATCGACGTGAGCGACGGTCTATCGACCGATCTGACCCACATCCTTGTAGAGTCACAAGTCTCGGCACGCATCTACAAAGACCGCCTCCCGGCGTGGCCCGGTACCGAAAGCCATCACGTTTTGAATGGCGGCGAGGAATATGAGTTGATCATCGTTTCGCCCGATCTTCCAATGGAGATCGACAAGGTTCCTATTACGTGTATCGGCGAAATAATCGATTCAGGTACAGACCATCAACTGTTTCTTATTGACGGCAATCGCGAATCAGTTGTCTATCCTCTGGGATGGCAGCACTTTAATAAATTGTGAATTTGAAGAAATCCGGTACGTCAGAGTTCGAAATCCGAAATCTCAGATTGGACTCTTCTGTTATCCTCGACCTATGTCCAATTCCGATATCCTGAGCAAGGCCGATCGCGTCCTGAGGCCTGTCCTGAAGGAACTTGGAAGATTTTCATGGCTTCGTCTCGAAGGATGTTGCGCGGGACACAAAGCTGAAGACAGCCTGTGGCTGGAAACCAACGTCCTCGGTCTGTCCGGACTGCACCGGCTTACGGAACTTTTGAGAATTCTCGACACCAAGCTTGCAGGAACCGAGTGCCGCATCGACTGTGTGTTGAGCTACTCCGCTCCGGCGGATATGCCTGTAGCCCCACATGGGTGGATTCCGACAGCTATCGAAGTGTTTTGGCCGTCTCGAAACGACTGGCGGCGCAGCCAATCGATGATTGTGGAAACCCTGCTGTCTTCGATAGAGGAATTAGGCGGCCGTCTGACAGAGCAGGTCAACCCACCTTGCGCAATCAACTATTGCCCATTTTGTTCATCGTCTTTCATTCGTGTCGAAACTTTAGAGAAATCCGGCAATCGTTATCGATGCGGTGATTGCGACATGGTGTGGACGATGATCGACCCGGCCATCTAAGGATTTTCAGGCAGCGGAGGCTTTATGGACTTCAAGTTCAGTGAGGAACTGCTCGAAATCAAACGCATCGCGCGGGACTTCGCCGAAAACGAAATTCGGCCTCACGTCATGGAATGGGACGAGAACCAGACTTTTCCGCACGACGTCGTACGACAGCTCGCCGGTCTCGGTTTCCTGGGAATTCTCATTCCCACGGAATATGGAGGCGCAGGTCTGGGGCATGTCGAGTACGTAACTGTCGTCGAGGAACTGTCGCGAGTCGACGGATCGATCGGCATCTCTGTCGCGGCGCACAATTCGCTCTGCACGGGGCACATCTACAACTTCGGAAGCGAAGATCAGCGCCAACGCTTTGTCGTGCCTCTCGCAAAAGGAGAGAAGATCGGCGCATGGAGTCTCACCGAACCGGAAGCCGGCAGTGATGCCGGCGGCACGCAAACAGTAGCTCGTCGGGACGGTAACGGATGGATACTGAATGGCCAGAAGACCTTTACGACACACGGAACTTACGGTGATATATGCGTTGCCATGGCTGTTACAGATAAATCCGCCGGACATCATGGAATCTCCGCCTTCATTCTCGAAAAGGGCATGCCTGGTTTTTTTCCGGGGAAAAAAGAAAACAAACTCGGCTTACGGGCGAGCGATACTTCGACGGTCGTATTCCAGGACTGCCGAGTTCCACAAGAGAACCTGCTGGGCGATCCGGGCCACGGCTTTATCGATGCCTTGAAAGTGCTTGACGGGGGCAGAATCAGCATTGCAGCCCTCGGTGTCGGAATGGCACAAGGTGCATACGAGGCGGCGCTCCAATACGCAAAACAGCGAAAGCAGTTCGGGAGACCCATTGCTGATTTTCAAGCTATCCAGTTTAAGCTCGCCGATATGGCCACGGAAATCGACGCAGCGCGGCTGCTCATGTACCGCGCGGCATGGATGAAAGATCAGGGAATGCAAACCACAGCTCAATCATCGATGGCCAAGCTTTACGCCGGAGAGGTTGCAGTGCGCGTTGCCAACGAATGCGTTCAGGTCTATGGAGGCTACGGTTTCATTAAAGAGTACCCTGCCGAAAAATTTTATCGCGACGTTAAACTTTGCACGATTGGCGAAGGCACGAGCGAGATTCAAAGGCTGGTAATTGCCCGGGAAATTTTGAGGTCATAGCTTCACAGCTTGCAATGGCAGACAACCTCCTCGAAGACTTCTTTAAAGGCGACACTCGCGCGCTCTCGCGAATCATCACGCGCGTTGAAAATCGCTCGCCGGATAGTCTTGTCCTCCTTCAGCAACTGTTCCCGCACACCGGAAACTCCCGGGTCATTGGAGTGACGGGCAGTCCAGGTTCCGGAAAAAGTACGCTCGTCGATCGTTTGGCCACAGCATACCGGCAAAAACATAAGACAATCGCAATCGTTGCGGTTGACCCAAGCAGTCCATTTACGGGCGGCGCTATTCTCGGCGATCGCATTCGCATGCAAACGCACGGAATCGATCCCGGTATTTACATTCGCAGCATGGCCACGCGAGGGCACCTGGGCGGACTCGCAACGGCCACGACCGACGTTGTATCCGTCCTCGATGCAGCCGGAAAAAATCCGATCATCGTGGAAACAGTAGGCGTAGGGCAGGATGAAGTCGATATCGTAAAGCTCGCTGATATCTCCATTGTCGTGCTTGTTCCTGGAATGGGTGACGATGTGCAGGCGCTCAAGGCCGGCATTATGGAAATAGGAGATATCTTTGTAATCAACAAATGCGACCGGCCCGGCGTTGATAAGATGGAGCGTGCGGTCCTGGCTGTTCTCTCATTGGCACATCGCCCCGACGGTTGGCAGCCGCCAGTCCTGAGGACAGTCGCAACGGAAGGTCGAGGGATCGATGAATTGGTGGAGAGCATTGAAGTTTGCCACACGTTTTTTCAGAACTCTGCAAGTCGAGCAGAAAAGAAACGAGAGGCAGCAAAGCAACGTCTTATTACATTGCTAGAGGAGCGGCTTTTGACGACTGCAATCGAGCGGGTCTTCCCGGACAGCGAGTTGAATAAAGTCGTAGGGCGGATTGCAGATAGATTTCAGGACCCTTATTCAATTGTGGATGAGATCGTTCGCAACTCGCAATTTCAGAGGCTCAAGTGAAAATTGATCATATCGGCATCGCGGTTAAATCGTTGACTGAAGCTTTGAAGGTTTACCGGGCGCAATCGGCCTCAAGGTCACGGGCTTCGATCAGGTCGATGAACAGGGAGTCCATGTTGCAATGCTCGAAACCGGCGAGAGCCGAATTGAACTTTTGGAGCCAACGGGATCCAACTCTCCTATCGAAAAGTTCATGTCCAAGCGAGGCGAAGGTATACATCACATCGCCATTCGCGTGGATAACCTCGAAGAGACCTTGGAACGGCTGAAGTCATCGGGCGTGCGTATCGTGGACTCGGTACCAAGACGGGGCGCTCATAATACTCGAATCGCATTCATTCATCCGTCTTCCACACATGGAGTATTACTGGAGTTAGTCGAACATGGCGAATGAGATCAGAATCGGAATTATCGGCGGCAGCGGCCTGTACCAGATGGAGGGTCTCACTCAAGTCGAGGAGATAGAAATCAACACGCCGTTCGGAAAACCATCGGACGCCTACCGAGTTGGAGTTCTCGAGGGCAGGCGCGTGGCGTTCCTCGCCAGGCATAATCGTAATCACACGATCTTGCCTACGGAGCTGAACTTTCGTTCGAACATTTACGGGTTTAAGAAACTCGGTGTGGAGTGGATTCTCTCCGCGAGCGCCGTCGGTTCACTGAAAGAAGAACTGCAGCCGCTGGATATCGTTCTGCCGGACCAGTTTTACGACCGCACCAAGACGCGAGTCTCGACATTCTTTGGTGACGGTTTAGTTGCGCACGTGAGCTTTGCTCATCCGATCTGCGCGCAACTCTCGGATGTAATCCAACAAGCAGGAAGAGATGCCGATGTGCCAATCAAACGCGGCGGTACATATCTGTGCATCGAGGGGCCGCAGTTTTCGACGATCGCGGAGTCGAATACTTACCGAAGTTGGGGAGCCGACCTCATCGGTATGACTAATGTCCAGGAAGCCAAACTCGCACGTGAAGCAGAGCTCTGCTATACGACCATGGCATTGGTGACGGACTACGACTGTTGGCATCCCCAGCATGACGCCGTAACCGTTTTCGACGTTGTCGAAAACTTGAAAAAGAACAGCGCAAACGCCCAAAAGATTATTCGCGCAGCCGTAAAACGTTTGCCTATCGAGCGCACCTGCAAGTGCGGTCACTCGCTCCAGCACGCGATCATGACCGACTTAAAACGAGTTCCGGAGGCAACCAAAAGCAAGTTGGACGTGATAATCGGGAAATATTTATAGTCGCCGGGTTCTGTAGGCGCGGATTGTGAGGGTGGTGAAGGAATTGGTTGGGATACGCAATATTCCCCTCCTCACTGAGGAGGGGTGGACGCGACATCAAGAAGATGGTGCGAAGCCACCTTATTTGGAGCGGCATTTTCTT
>Ga0114129_10006350_pt1 | contig 16759 bp, 17 predicted proteins | sample RhiMetdeltSRZDD1_FD_80071 | JGI IMG/M metagenome (GOLD analysis project Ga0114129, IMG submission 80071) | Populus rhizosphere microbial communities from Tennessee, USA - Rhizosphere MetaG P. deltoides SRZDD1 (version 2) (version 2) | ecosystem: Host-associated > Plants > Roots > Rhizosphere >... | reverse complement strand
GTGGAGTATTCGTCGACCCGCTTCTCGCAGGTCGGCGAGCACCAGGGGTTCCCGGTCTACCAGGAAAACGGGAAGCCCGGGGTAATTTACCTGTCGCTGCTTCCCGGGGCGCCGGGGCTGATCGCGCCGTATACGGCTCGTTAGTCCGCTGGGCCGCTAGTCCGCTGGTCCGCGGTCCGTAACGCCGGTGGTACTCAGAGGCAACCAGCCGCTGAGGTCACGCTTGTTGCCTCTAATTGTCACAGGCTTTGCGGACCCGCGGACCCGCGGACCCGCGGACTAGCGGCCCAGCGGCCCAGCGAGATTTCCCAGCGCACGGAGCAGTTCCTCGTTGTCCGGCTGCTGCGGGATCTCGTAGGTCTTCGACCACTTGATCCGGCCGTCCTTGCCGACGACGAACACGGCGCGCTCGGAGAACCCCTCCTTCTGGCGGAAGACGCCGTACTTCTGCGCCACCTCGCCGTGCGGATGGAAGTCGCTCAGCAGATCGAACGAAATCGGGCCGAGCGTCTGGGCCCACGCCGTCTTGGACGGCTGCGGATCGATGCTGAGCCCGAGCACCACGGCGTCGGCGGTGTCCAGCCGGCGCCGGTCCGCCTCGTAGCCGCACATCTGCGTCGCGCACACCGGCGTGAAGGCCAGGGGATGAAACGCCAGCACGACGTTCTTCTTGCCGCGGTAATCCGACAGCCGGACGGTTCCGCCGCGGTGGCTGCGAAGCTCGAAGTCAGGGGCCTCGTCGCCCGGTTGCAATGCCATTGAAATCCTTTCGAGTCAGCTCTCAGCCGTCAGCGTTCAGTTGTCAGATCTCGCGTCTTCCGAAGGTCGGATCTGACTTCTGACAGCTGACCGCTGAGAGCTATCTAAGCGTATCGACCGCGACGACCCGGCTCACGCGCCAGCGCGAGCCGTCGCGCACGACGTCCGCGGCGAATTCCCGCGCGTCGATCGATTCCTCTCCCGACGCGTGATCCCGGCGCCGGATCAGCGCGGTGAAGGTCACCTCGCCGTGAGTGGCATCCATGAACTCCGCATTCACGTCGTCGAGCTCCAGCACGAAGGCCGACGTGCGCGGCTGGAGGCGGCTGGCGATGGCCATCAGCGTCTCACGGCCCTGGATCGGCGGGCTCCCCTGGCCCAGCTCGATGACGACGTCAGGCGTGAAGTACTCGCCGATCTGGGCGGCCCGCGCGAGCAGGCCGATGCCGTCGGTCGTGCTCGCGTTGAATTCGCTGGCAAACCTGGCGAACATCGTCCGGATTTCGCGCTCCGCCGGAGAGCCGCTGCGCCACCACCACAACCCCGCCCCAGCGAGCGCGATCGCGGCTATCGCCAGAATCTGGACGCGCCGGGTCATTCAGAACAGCAGCCTACCGAGGACGCGGCGGGCGTCGACGCGTCCGAAATCGTGATCGCTCATGCGCATGCCACGGTTGTCGCCGATGACGAAGTACTCGCGCGGTCCCACCGTCACCTCCGGATAGTTCCACCGCTGCCGCTGGTGCACGTAGGGCTCGACGAGCGGCGCGCCGTTGATTTCCACGACGCCGTCGACGATGGAGACGCGCTCGGTGGGAAGGGCGACGATGCGCTTGACGTAGAGCACACTGGGCCCGGCGAGCCGGATCGCCACCACGTCGCCGCGGCGCGGCGCACGGATTCGATACACGAAGCGGTTCACCAGGTTGAGCGTGGAATCGCGGTAGGTCGGCTCCATGCTGATGCCCGAGACGCGCACCGGCGTCAGCACCCAGCCGAAGGTCACGACGCTGACGACGGTGAGGACGGCGACGCGTACGAGCGTGCGCTGGGGGTTGCGGCCCAACGCGAGCCGCCGAATCCAAGACACAGACGGCAAGTATAGCGGCCCTGAGCGAGCGCGCCATCGACAGTAACCGCGCGAGTCGAGAGGCCTGCCCTGAGCGAGCGTCGAGATCCAGCGCGAGTCGAAGGGTGTGATGTCGAAGGTGAGGGCCCGAGCCCTCAACCTTCGACGAACCTGGCCGCGGGCGCTGTTCGCCCGGGAGCGGGGGTCGTGAGCCGGCCTGCTTGGCTGACGAGGCAGGTAGTCAGCCGGCCGGCGCCGGTGGGTGAATTACGCGACAGCCAACTTCTGACCGCGCCGGACATTGACGGCCCGGGCCGGCACGGCTCCGTCCTGGCGGACGAAGGCGCCATCCCGGGTCTGCGACAAAAACTTTGCGTCGACCAGTGCGCCCAGCAGGGCGTCACAGGTGTCCCGCTCGAGTCCCCACAGGCGCTGCGCCTGTGCGGGTGTCAATCGAAGGCCCGGCATTTCGACGAACTCCCCCTGAATCCGCTGGAGCACTTCATCGATACGCATGGGCTCGCCTCCCTAGCCGACCGTCAAGGTACCTTACGGAGTGCCCCCTTTAGTGCAACTCATGTACCTGATGCGTTAGGGGTGCGGCGGGCTCGCTTCCCTGTCGAGCTTATGGCGATAAGTGTTTGCTGAACAGATGTTTGAAAGATCCGATCGGTGATCGCCTCGATTGGCAGGTTGGAGAGGGGACCGGGAAAAAGCGTACGTATCGCCGTTTGGTTCGTCAGGTTTCAATACGCCGACTCTTCCGTGCGATTCGCCGGCCGGAACGGAAGTCCCGGCCGGCCTTTTCTGGGAGGATTCAGAGCTGACGCAGCGCGGTGACGACGGGCAACCGGGCGGCGCGGACGGCGGGAAGCAGTCCACCGAGCAGGCCCATCACGGTCGCGCCCATCAGCCCCCACGCCAGCAGCCGCGGGGTGACCTGGAATGCGAAGGCGACCTGGCTGAATGACTGCCAGTTCATGGTCGCCGTCTGATACCCGTCGAAGGCGGCCCACGCGACGAGACCGCCGATCAGCCCGCCGACGAGACTCAGGAGGACCGCTTCGACGAGTACGGAGACAACGACCGGCGTCGAACCGAAGCCGAGCGCGCGGAGCGTGGCGATCTCGCGCGTTCGCGCCGCGACCGCCGAGTACATCGTGTTGACCGCGCCGAACACCGCGCCGAGCCCCATCAGGAACGCGATCCCGACGCCCAGGTAGCGGATGATCGCCTGCATCACCTGCGACTGCTGCGCGAAGTAATCCGGCTCGCGAATGACGGTGACGTTGAGCCGCGGATCGGTCGTGAGCGCGTCCTTCAGGCGCTGCAGGCTGTCGATGGTCTCCAGCCGCAGATAGACGGACTGGTAGGAGTTGCCGCGCTGGTAGACGCTCTGGAGGACCTTCGCGTCGCACCACAGCTCGGACTCCGCGACGCTGCCGCGCGCCTCGAAGATGCCGACCACCTGCCACGTCATCTTGCCCGAGTGCACCGTCGATCCCAGCGTCAGGTTGCTGAACTGCCGCGACGCGGCGCGCCCGACCACGATCTCCGACGTGCCCGGCGTGAACATGCGCCCCTCGGCGATGTGCAGGTCCGGCCGCACGCGCAGCGCCACCGGCGTCAGCCCGCGCAGCGGCACGTTGGCGTCGGTGCCGCTCCGCCGCAACGGATGCCCGATGATCACGAACAGCTCCGGCGAGGCGTGCACGCCATCGGGGCCCCGCTCGATCCCCGGCGCCTCCGAGATCAGGCGGGCCTCATCTCCGCCGAACCCGCTGGTCATCTCGGTATCGCTGCCCGAGCGCATGACGATCACCGTCCGCGGATCGCCGGTCCCCTGCATCGCCGCGCGGAAGCCTTCCGCGATCGACAGCACGGCGGTGAAGACGATGACGACGCCGCCGATCCCGACAATCGCGACCACGGAGGAGCCGAGGCGCTGGGGAATCGACCGGAGCGTCACCGCGGTGACGGCAATGACTTGAGAGAGCCAGGACATAGAGAACCTCGATACGTGCTGCGTGCTGCGTGCTACGTGCTACGTGCTCGTGCTGCGTGCTTTATCCCGTCCTCCGGAGGGCATCCACGATCTTCAGCCGGCTGGCCTGCAGCGCCGGGATCAGGCCCGTGGCCAGGCCCATGACCGCAACCAGGAGAATGCCGAAGACCAGGTCCCGCGGCGGGAAGTGGAAGATCGGCAGCATCCCGCCGGTCGGATCGCCCCGGGAGATGATCATCCAGGCCAGGGCGAGGCCGATGCCGCCGCCGATCACCGCGATGGCGCACGACTCCATCAGCACGATCGCGAGGATCTTGCCGTCGCGGAAGCCGAGGGTCTTGAGCACGCCGAGCTCGTTCGTGCGCTCGCGGATCGACTGGGCCATCGCGTTGCCGGCCACGAACAATATGAAGCACATGACGACGGCGGTGATCGCGATCATGATCGCGCCGATGTCGCCGACCTGCTTCGCCCACTCGGCCGTGAACACCTTCTCGGTCGCGGTCTTGGTCTCCGCCTGCGAGTTCTCGAACATCGCGTCGACCCGCTTGGCGAGCTGATCGGCGGTCGACGGATCCTCGACGCGGAACACGTACCAGCCGATGATGTCGGCGAAGCCGACCTTGGCGGCGCGGAGCGCCTCGTTCATGTAGTTGTAGTGGAAGAAGAACTGGGTCTTGTCGACGCCCTTCCGGCTGGAGGTGTAGATCCCGCGGATCGTGAAGTCCCACGGCGCCCCGTCCGGCTTCCGGTAGATCGGCGAGATCAGCGGCACGTGATCGCCGACCTTCCACCCGAACTTCTTCGCGGTGTCGATCCCGACGATCGCGCCGGTGCGGTCCGCCAGCCAGGCCTTCTTCTCCTCGTCGGTCACCTCGAACTCCGGATACATGCGGAGCCAGCTCTCGGGATCGACCGCCATGTTCGCCATGAAGTTGCTGGGGTCCTGGTAGTAGCCGCCGAACCAGTTGGCGTGCGTGATGTCGGTCACGCCCGGGGTGGCGCGGATCTTCGGGCCGTAGCTCTGGGGCAGCGGCTGGATGATCGAGACGCGGTGAATCACCATCAGGCGGTCGGCGCCGGCGATGTCGATCCCCATGCTGAAGGCGGCGCGGATCGCCATCAGCATGCCGAACAGCACGAACGCGATCACGATCGACAGGATCGTGAAGATCGTGCGCATCTTGCGGCGCAGCAGGTTGCGGAGGATCAGCGGAAGGTACTTCATGCAGCGACCTCCTGGACGAGCAGACCCTTTTCGAGGTGGAGCGTCCGCTTGGCACGGGCCGCGGCGTGCGGATCGTGGGTGACCATCACGATGGTCTTGCCGTGCTCGCGGTTGAGCGTGGTCAGGAGCTCGAGGATCTCGTCGCCGGACTTGCGGTCGAGATCGCCGGTCGGCTCGTCGCAGAGCAGCAGCGTCGGGTCGGTGACGATGGCGCGGGCGATGCCGACCCGCTGTTCCTGGCCGCCCGAGAGCTGCCGCGGGTAATGATTCGCCCGGTCGCCGAGGCCGACCACGGTCAGCGCCACCTGCACGCGCCGCTTGCGATCCGCCGCGCCGAGACTCGTCAGGAGCAGCGGCAGCTCGACGTTCTTGGCCGCGGTCAGCACCGGCAGCAGGTTGTACATCTGGAAGACGAAGCCGATGTGGCGCGCGCGCCACGTCGAGAGCTTGCCGCCCGAGAGCTTGTCGATGCGATCCCCGGCCACCTGGATCGACCCTTCCGTCGGCGTGTCGAGCCCGCCCATCAGGTTCAGCAGGGTCGTCTTGCCCGACCCCGAGGGGCCCATCAGCGCCAGGAAATCCCCTTCCGGAATGTCCAGCGTGACGCCCTGGAGGACGTCGATGCGCTCGCTCCCGCGATAGTAGATCTTGTGCAGATTGTGGATTGATACCAGCGTATCCATCAGCGCTCCTTCACCCGTGCTCCGTCGGTCAACGCCGCCACGCCCTCGGTCACGACCCGATCGCCGGCGTTCAGGCCCGAGACGACCTCCGTCAGATCGCCGTCGGCGGCGCCGAGCTTCACCGCGCGCCGCTCGACCCGATCGCCGTGCACCACGAACACGATCGACGCGCCGTCCGCGGTCCGGACGGCCCCCTTCGGCACCAGCAGGCGTGGCCGCTCGGGTGCCGAGGCTGCCGCCTTCGGCTCCGGCGCGTCGCTCAGAAACGAGACCTTGACTCCCATGTCGGGAAGGATCCTCGGATCCAGCTGGTCGAAGCCTATCCGCACCCGGACCGTGGCCTTCTGACGGTCGGCCGACGGGACTGTCGTGATGACCTTCGACGGGATCCGCCAGTCCGGGTACGCGTCGAGCAACGCCTCGACCGGCTGCCCGGGCTTGACCCGGTTGATGTAGCTCTCGCTGACGTCGACCTCGATCTCGAGCGACGACATGTCGACGATCGTGCAGATCCCGGTGCGGGTGAAGCCGCCGCCCGCCGAGACCGGCGAGATCATCTCGCCCGGCTGCGCATCCTTCGAGATGGCGACGCCGTCGAACGGCGCGCGCACGACCATGTCGGCGAGATCGGTCTGGCGGGCGTTCAACTGCGACTGGGCGACTTCGACCTGCTGGTGCGCCATCGCGATGCGCGCTTTCAGCGACTCGACTTCCGCGTCGGCGGAATCGAGCTCGGCACGCGAGATGACCTTGTCCTTCACGAGTTGTTGCCGCCGGCCAAGCGTCAGCTCCGCTTCCCTCAGCCGCGCCTCGTTCTCGGTGGTCGCGCGCTTCGCCGCGTTCAGCTGGGCCTCGTCCACCTTGAGCTGGGCGCGCAGCTGCGAGTCGTCGAGCCGCGCCAGCACCTGGCCGCGGCGCACGGCCTTGCCCTCCTCGACGAAGATCTCCATGACCTTGCCCGTGACTTTCGAAGACACCGTCGCCCGGCGCCGCGCGGTCACGTAACCTGAGGCGTTGAGCACCGCGTTGGCCGCCCCCGCCGCGCCGCTTCGCACCGCAGCTTCCACGGTCCGCACCTCCAGGACCGGCTCCCGGCGCCACCAGTAATAACCGGCCGCCGCCGCGGCCATTAGGAGCACTCCAATCACAATCCACGGCCCCCGCGCGCGGCCGCCGTCACGGGCGGACCGATCGATGCGCAGCGAGGCGAGCTCGTCCTTCAGGTTCGATGTCACAGTGTCTTCGCAGTATATGCGGACTCAATACGGGGCCGGACCCGCGGCGCCGGGCCGAAACGGTGAACGGCGGAGAGGCGGCGGCGAATCACCGTCGCGCCTTTGGACCTCGCGCGCGGGTTGCAGACTTGGTAGGCTTTGTATAAAGTCGCCCCACTCCACGGGCGAACGCATCGTCAGGGGTGACGACAGCGACGAAGTTTGCGACCACGAGATCAGATTTGCGATACAACGGATAAACGAAGGAGCGGAGCATGCGCGGAACCGGGAACAGGTTGTTGCTCGCGGCGGTGCTGGGTGTAGCGTTGGTCTGGCCGGGTGTCGCTCAGGCGGCCTCGTCCGTATCCGGAACCATCACCTTGGACGGGAAGGCCCCTGCCCTCAGGCCCCTCACCATGGACGCCGACCCCGCGTGCGCCAAGAAGCACTCGAAACCGGTGCCGAACGAGATGCTGGCGCTCGGCCCCGGCCAAACCATGGGCAGCATTCTGGTCTGGGTGTCGAAGGGACTCCCCGCGGGGAAGACCTGGCCCGCGCCCAAGACTCCCGTGACCCTCGATCAGAACGGCTGCGTGTACGTGCCCCACGTGATGGGGATCATGGTCGGTCAGACCTACCGCATTCTCAACTCCGACGGCGTCCTCCACAACATCCACACGCTGCCCAAGGTCAACCCGATGTTCAACAAGGGGATGCCGCCGAGCCTCAAGGAGGCGACGACGGTGTTCAACAAGCCGGAGGACGTCTTCCACATCAAGTGCGACGTCCACCCGTGGATGAGCGCCTACATGGCGGTCTTCACGCATCCGTTCTTCTCGGTGACGGGGACGGACGGGAAGTTCACGATTTCGGGCCTCGACCCGGGGACCTACGAGATCACCGCCTGGCACGAGAAGCTGGGAACGAAGACCGCCTCGATCACGGTGGCCGCGAACGACAAGAAGACCCAGGACTTCAAGTTCGCGCTGGCCGCGAAGTAGCGAACCGATACCCGCGATCCGGAGAAGAGGCGCAATGAGTGAGCCGTCAGCCGTCGCACACAAGCCGCACGTTGCGCACGAAGCCCATCACGAGGAGCTGGGCTTCTGGCGCAAGTACGTCTTTTCCACCGACCACAAGGTCATCGGGATTCAGTACGCGGTCACCGGCCTCCTGTTCCTCCTCTTCGGCTTCTGCCTGATGATGCTCATGCGGTGGCAGCTGGCCTACCCGGACTCGCCGCTGCCGCTGATTGGCGGTCTGTTCGGCGAGTCGCGGATGCCGGGCGGAACGATGCTCCCCGAGTTCTACAACGAGCTCGGGGCCATGCACGGCACCATCATGGTCTTCCTCGGGGTGGTCCCTCTCGCCGTCGGCGGCTTCGGGAACTTCGTGCTGCCGCTCCAGATCGGAGCGCCGGACATGGCCTTCCCGAGGATCAACATGGCGAGCTACTGGTTCTTCTTCCTCGGCGGCGTGACGATGCTCGCGAGCTTCTTCGTCCCCGGCGGAGCCGCGCAGTCGGGGTGGACGTCCTACGTGCCCCTCTCCGTGATCGCGGGCACGGGCCAGACATGGTGGCTCATCGGGATGATCTTCCTGATCACCTCGTCGCTGCTGGGCGCGGTGAATTTCATCACGACCACGATCCAGCTCCGCGCGAAGGGACTCACCTTCATGCGGTTCCCCTTCTTCGTGTGGGCCCAGTTCGTCACGGCCTTCCTTCTCCTCCTGGCGTTCCCGCCGCTCGAAGCCGCGGGGGTCATGCAGCTGATGGATCGCGTCGCGGGCACGAGCTTCTTCCTGCCGACCGGCCTGGTCGTCAGCGGCCAGGTCGTCCAGGTGGCCGGCGGCGGCAACCCGCTCCTCTGGCAGCACCTGTTCTGGTTCCTGGCGCACCCGGAGGTCTACGTCCTGATCCTGCCCGGGATGGGCATCGTGGCCGAGGTCATCGCGAACAACACGCGGAAGCCGCTCTGGGGTTACCGCTCGATGGTCTGGTCCCTCATCTTCCTCGGCTTCATGTCCTTCATCGTGTGGGCCCACCACATGTTCATGACCGGCATGGGGACGGCGATGGCGGCGTTCTTCCAGACGACGACGATGATCATCTCGATCCCGTCGGTCGTGATCCTGACGGCGCTGATCATCTCGCTCTGGGGCGGGTCGATCCGGTTCAACACGCCGATGCTGTTCGCCGTGGCGTTTCTGCCGATGTTCGGCATCGGCGGGCTGACGGGACTTCCGCTCGGCTTGAACGTCGCCGATATCCCGCTCCACGACACCTACTACGTCATCGCCCACTTCCACTACGTCGTCGCGCCGGGGACGATCTTCGCCCTCTTCGCGGGCATCTATTACTGGTACCCGAAGGCCACCGGCAGGAAGATGAACGAGATGCTCGGCAAGATCCATTTCGCCGGCTCGCTCATCTGCATGAACGTCGTCTTCATGCCGATGTTCCTGGTCGGGCTGGCCGGCGTGTCGCGGCGGTTGTATGACGGCGGCGCGGCGTACGACTTCGCGCAGCCGGTCCTCCACTGGAACGTCGTCTCGTCCTGGGGTGCGTGGACGCTCGGGCTCTTCCAGATTCCCTTCATCTTCAATTTCTTCTGGAGTATCTGGAAGGGGGAGGTGACCGACGCCAACCCGTGGCAGGCGACGACGATCGAGTGGACGGCCCCCTCGCCGCCTCCGCACGGCAATTTCGTCACCGCCCCGGAAGCTCACCGCGGGCCTTATGAGTACAGCGTTCCAGGCGCGGGCAGGGACTTCGTGCCGCAGTCCGAGGGCTAATCGAAGATGGAGATCCCGTACACCGTAGAGCTGCGCCGCGACACCGGTCTCAACAACGGCAAGATCGGCATCTGGCTGTTCCTGGCCTCGGAAGTCATGCTGTTCGGGGCCCTGTTCGCGAGCTACATCCTGATCCGGACCGGGGCGACGAGCTGGCCGCGCGGAGACACGATCCTGAACGTCCCGCTCGCGACGTTCAACACGATCGTCCTGATCAGCTCCTCGGTCACGATGGTGATGGCCTGGGCGTCGCTGATGCGCCACCGCTTCGGGACGTTCCGGCTCTACATGGGGGCGACGGTCGCGCTCGGCGGCGTCTTCCTGGTGGTCAAGTACTTCGAGTACAGCCACAAGTTCCACGACCATCTCTTTCCCAGCACCAACAACTTCCTCGCCATCTACTTCACACTCACGGGCCTGCACATGCTGCACGTGATGGGCGGGATGGCGGTGAACGCGTATTTCTGGGGTCCCGGCGCCAAGCTCTGGAAGACCAACCCGGAGTGGTTCACCAACCGGGTCGAGAACTCGGGCCTGTTCTGGCACTTCGTGGATCTGGTCTGGATCTTCCTCTTTCCGACTCTCTACCTCCTGTAGGTTGCGCATCCATGACGACGAGCGACCACGCCGCTGACATCGACAAGCACGTCAGGATCTACATCACCGTTTTCGTCGCGCTCATGGTGCTGACCATCGTCACCGTGGCGATCTCGCGCCTGCATCTTCCCGTGCACCTGGCCGTGACCGTGGCGCTGGTCGTCGCGGTGGTCAAGGGATCGCTGGTGGCGTGCTACTTCATGCACCTGATCTCGGAGAAGAAACTGATCTACGCGGTCCTGGTGCTGACCGTCGTCTTTTTCTTCGCGCTGCTGGGCCTTCCCGTGATCACCCACGAGAACGGTTACTGGATTCCCGAATGAACCTCAGGCTGGTCCACGCGGTCCTGATCCTGCTCTCCGCGCTTCTCGCGGTGCTGTTCGGCCTGTGGTGCCTGGGCGTGTACTGGCGGGGCGCCGGTGCGGGCAGCCTCTTCGCGGCCGTCACGGCGTTTGCCGCATCGGGCGGCCTGGTCGTCTACGACTCGTGGTTCCTGCGCAAGACGAGGACGCTCCGATGAATTCAGCAATAGCCTGCCGCGCCGTAGCGGCGCAGCCGCGAAGGCGGGCTCGTGCCGTTGCTGCTGTCGCGACGGTGGTCGCCGTGATGATCGCCGGGAGCTCGAATCTCCTCGCCTGCCCGGTGTGCTTCGGGGCGGAGGAGACCCACATGATCGACGGGGCGAAGCTCGGCGTCCTGATGCTGCTCGCGATTACGCTCGTCGTGCAGGGCGGGTTCGTCGCCTTCTTTCTCTATCTCCGCAAGCATGCCAGGCGCAATGCGGACATCGAGCTCGACGCCGAATGGCTGGAGCTCCAGCGAGGACCGAGAACATCATGACTGAGTGGCTCAGACTCCCGCCGCTCGCCACCGCCCACGGCGGGCAGATCGACAGCCTGATCGGCTGGACGCACATATTCATGCTCGTCCTGTTCGTCGGATGGGGAGGGTTCTTCGCCTATTGCCTGGTTCGGTTCCGGCGATCGCGGCATCCGGTGGCGAGCTACCCCGGCGCCAAGTCGCATGCATCGAGCTATCTCGAAGGCGCGGTGCTCGTGATCGAGATGGTTCTGCTGTTCGCGTTCTCGATTCCGATCTGGGCGGCGAGAACCGGCGATCTGCCGCCGGAGCGGGAAGCGCTCGTCGTTCACGTGACCGCCGAGCAGTTCGCGTGGAACATCCACTATCCGGGCCCCGACGGCCTCTTCGGACGCACGGACCTCAAGCTGCTCGACCTCCAGTCGAACCCGCTCGGGATCGATCGCAACGATCCCGCCGCCAAGGACGACGTCACGACGCTCAATCAGCTGTACTTGCCCGTGAACAAGCCGATCATCGTGAAGCTGCGGAGCAAGGACGTCATCCACAGCTTCGGGGTCCCCGAGTTCCGCGTGAAGCAGGACGCCATCCCCGGCCTGACGATCCCCATCTGGTTCGTCCCCAACGTCACGACCGCCGACATGCGGACCCGGACCGGGAAGCCGGAGTTCCAGTACGAGATCGCCTGCGCGCAGCTCTGCGGCCTGGGTCACGCCAGGATGCGCGGGTTCGTCACCGTCCTGGCCGCGGAAGACTTCCAGAAGTGGCTGGATGAGAAGGTCAAGGAGCAGTCCGAAGCGGACATCTTCCGGTAGGGTTCCCGCGATCGCGGTCGCGCTCGTTCTGAGTGCCTCGAGCGCCCACGCCGAAATCGCCCGCGTCTGGGCGGTGAACGACGGGGAGAAAATCGAGCGCGACGCCCGCGACCACCCGCTTCGTGTCGGCAACAGCGCGTGGGACGGCAAGGCCGTGCGGCTCTCGGGCGCCCGGAACGAGATCGTCGCATTCCAGGTGATCGTCGAGGCCACCGATCGCGGCATCCGGGAGCTCTCGCTGCGGCTGCCGTCGCTCTCATCCTCATCGGATCGCATCGTCTACAAGGCGCCTGCCGCCGATCCGACGAACTCCGTCGACCGCCCGATCCAGGTCTTCACCCTCAACTACATGCAGGTCGCCACGGCGTCACACGCGTCGTGGGTGTATACGCGCGGCTCGCCGGCGGCGCCGCCGGATCCGACCGGATGGAAGCCCGTGCAGCTCGTGCCGGAGAACGCCCGTCCGGGCCGGGGCGGGTTCCCCATGGCGGTGGCCGCGAACCAGAATCAGGCGATCTGGATCGAGGTCTACATCGACCGCGTCAGGAAACCGGGCCGGTATCTTGGCACGATCGAGATTCGCGCCGATGGCGCACGGCGCACGCTGCCGATCGCGCTCGAGGTCTTCGACTTCACCCTGCCCGACGAGAACAGCATGCACGCGATGCTGTACTACACGAGCGATCAGGCCGAACGGTACCAGGGACGCAATCTCGATCGGGAGTTCGACCGCCTGGCCCATCGCCACCGCGTCGAGCTGGTGCATGGCTACGACGAACAGTCGATCGAGAAGGTCTGGGGACGATTCACCGGCGCCGACTTCACGCGCGAGCAGCGATACGAGGGGCCGGGCGCCGGCGTCGGCAATGTCCTCGCGCCGCGGAGCTTCTATGGACCCGGCCGCGATTTCGACGACCGCGCCACCGCCTGGGCCCGAAGCGACTCGTGGATGACGTTCCTGCGCCAGAAGCTCCCGCGGGCGATCACGTTTCTCTACATGCCCGATGAGCCGCGGCCGCCGGCCTACCCGCGCATCGTCACCCTCGCCGAAAACGTTCACTCGAATCCGGGTCCCGGCCGGGCGCTGCCGATCTTCGTCACCAGCCGCTACGTCGAGCCGCTCGACGCCGCCATCGACATCTGGTGTTCGGGCCCCAAGGGGTTCCTGCTCGATCGCGTCGCCAGCGAGCGCGCGCGCGGGCGCGAGTACTGGTTCTACAACGGCGGCCGGCCCGCCGGCGGCGCCATCACGATCGATGCTCCGGCCACCGATCCTCGCGCCACCATCTGGGCCGCGTTCAAGCACGACGTCCGCGTCTACTTCTACTGGCACTCCGTGCACTGGTACCACAACGCGCAGAAGGTCGGCGATCGGGTCCAGAACGTCTGGGCCGACTCGATCACGTTCGACAACCGCAAGCAGGAGAACCGGTCGCCCGACGATGCCGGTTACATTCACGGGGACGGGGTGCTGATCTATCCAGGCGAGGAGCGTCTGCATCCCGAGGAAGACCGCGGTGTGGCCGGGCCGGTTGCCACCATCCAGCTGGCCAACTTCCGCCGCGGGCTGCAGGACCATCAGTACCTGACGCTCGCGCGCAAGCTCGGTCTCGACGCGCTCGTCGACGAGGTCCTGAAGGACATCGTCCCGCGCGTGTTCTCGGACGCGGGGGAGCGCGTGAGCTTCCCCGAGACCGGGGATCCTTACGAGGCGGCGCGGCTGCGCCTTGCCTGGGCCATCGAACAGAAGAACGGAAAAAAGAAGTGACTCGGATGCCGGAAGACGACACCACGGCCGGCCCGTTCGGGCCGATCTCCCGCCGTTCCGCCATCGGATCGACGCTGCTGGCCGGCGCCGCGTTTCTCGCGCCGGACGCGCTGGCGCTCGGGGCGCAACCCGCGGCCACGCCGCCGCGCCAGCGCTACGACATGAAGAAGTCGATCAATCTGTGGGCCTTTCCGTACCCGCAGAAGATGACGCTGGTGCAGTGTCTCCAGCTCGCGAAAGATGCCGGCTTCGACGGGATCGAGCTGAACTACGACCTTGAATCGGACCTGTCGCCGAAGGCGGGCACGCGGGAGTTCCAGCAGATCCGCGGCGCTGCTGACCGCATCGGCATCGCCATCAGCGGCCTGTGCTCGTTCCTGTTCTGGCCGTTTCCGCTGACGAGCAACGATCCCGCGAAGCGGTCGCGCGGGCTCGAGCTGGCCGGCCGCATGACGCAGGCGGCGCACGATCTCGGCGTGGAGAATCTCCTGGTGGTCCCCGGCGCCGTGCACATTCCGTGGCGCGACGATCACGAGCCCGTGCCGAACGACGTCTGCGATCGGCGCGCCCGCGAGGCGATTGCGTCGCTCGTGAAGACGGCGGAGAAGCTGAAGGTCTCGCTGAACATCGAGAACATCTTCTTCAACGGCTACCTGATGACGCCGATGGAGATGAACGCGTTCGTCGACAGCTTCTCCAGCCCCGCGGTGCGCGTGCACTTCGACACCGGCAACATCATGCTGTTCCAGCATCCCGAGCACTGGATTCCGATCCTCGGCCGGCGCATCGCCAATACGCACTTCAAGGAGTTCACCAAGAAGGGCACCGACCATTCGCTGCAATCCTTCCGCCCGCTCCTCGATGGCACCACCAACTGGCCGGCGGTGATGGATGCCCTCGAGGCGACGGGCTACCGAGGCTACTGCACGTTCGAATACTTCCATCCCTACGCGCACTATCCCGAGGCGCTGATCTATCAGACGTCGGATTCGCTGGACCGAATGATGGGGAGGAAGTGATCCTCCCCCCATTCGCTACGGCTTGATGTAGGTCACCGACATGCCGGTCGGGTTTCCCGCGGCGTCGTGGTTCGCCGGGAACTGATTCACGCTCAGCGGAGCCGAGAGGCTCAGCACCGTCAGCGTGGCCGAGGCCCGGGAAGCCCCGAGCGTTCCCGTGTCGATTCGGCATCGGCCGTCCGTGCCGGTCACACAGGTCAGCGTCTTGCTCGAAAGGCCGGTCCAGGTGGCGGTGATGGTCGCACCCGCGATCGTGCGCTCGTCGGCGCCATGCGCCTCCACGATCGCACTCACCTGCCACGACCCGTTCTTGCTGTTGCGTCCCGAGCTGATCGCGGCGTCCATGAACGCCACGTGCAGGACGGCCGTGACGTTGACGGCGGCGGTCGTGGTCCCGGTGGCGCCTTCGTTGTCCGTGACGGTGAGCGTGACCTGGTAAGTGCCAGGTGCGGGGAACCTGAACGTGGGCGCCGCCTCGCTCGACGTGCCCGCGGTCCCGAACGTCCACGCCCACGCGGCGATCTGACCGTCGGAGTCGGAGCTCGTATCCGTGAACGTGCACACGAGATCGACGCACGCCGCGCCAAACGACGCTGTCGGCGCCACGTTCGGCGGCCTGACGCTCACCGTCGTGGTCTGTGAATCCGAGAGGCCGTCGGCGTCCCACACGATCAGCCGGATGCGATAGGTGCCGGCTGCGGCGTAGGTGTGAGTGCCCGACCCGTCCGTGCTTTCGCTGCCGTCGCCGAAGCTCCACCGGCGCTCAGCCAGCGCGGCGGACCCGGCCGTCGATTGATCGGAGAACGCGCACTCGAGGTAGGTGCAGGCGACTGTCAACGCTGCGGCCGGCGGCGTGGGCACGTTCACCGGCGGATCCACCCGAACGCCGGCGATCCGTGCCATCAGCGTGGCGTGGTCGGCCCCGAGGTCCGGATACGGCAGCACGTCCGGATTGTCACCGCACAGGTTGGGCGTCGTCGGCGCGGCGCCCTGCAGCACGCTGCCGGTGCGAACGGTGTAGTCGCCGGCCGCGGCATCGACGAACTGATCCTCGAAGGGCGTGACGTTGAGCGTCCCGGGCGGGTAGCGCGACGCCGACGCGCCGGCGAGGTAGACCTTCTCCCACTTGTAGCCGGGATAGAACATGTTGAGGATCTGCAGCCCGTAGCTGAAGAACGCGCCGTTGATGCCGTAGTTGTTGTGTCGCGCGGCATTGCCGGCATAGACGAATCCGTAGACCTCGCGAGGGTCCGTGCTGGTGCCGCCGTAGACGTACACCACCGTCGTGCCGTTCGAATCGACGGTGTTCTGGCACACCTTCACGTCGCGCGGCTCGTCGCCGAGCTGCAGGAACCAGGCGGTGCCGCCGAGCGACGTCGACATCCGGGCCTCGTTGTGAACGAACGTGAGGTTGTTCGTCTGCCGCGTCACCCCGGGGCTGTCGTACCCGAGCACGTTGAAACCGCCGGCGACGTTCGTGAGCAGGTTGTACTGGAAGGTCACATCTTCCACGATGCACCACGGACAGCTGCCGCCGGAGTTGCGCGGTGTGAGGACGATCGAGTAGCCGGGCTGGGATTCCTTCCAGTGGTTCTCGAAGATATTCCCCTCGACGACCACGTGGCGCGCGTTCTTGAGCTCGAACAGGTTCTTGACCATCCACACCGTGCCGGCGGAGGTTGGCACATTCCCCGAGCTGCCCGCCGCCCCCGTGTCCACGAATTCCGTCGTCGTCACCTTCCAGAAGATGGTCTCCACTCCCGGCGTGCGCCCGTAGACGAGATACTCGGTGGCGCCAGGGACGGCATCCCATCGAATCCGAACGGCATTGCCGGTGTCGCCGGTCGCTGCGGCCGTGACCTCTGTGGAAGCGGTCGATCGTCCGATCGTGGTACCGCCCACCAGCCGTCGCGCCACCACGCGGTACCCGTAGGTTCCCGCCGGCAACGACCCGCCTGCTTCAGCGGCTGCGGTGACGCCCTGCGGT
>Ga0114129_10006349_pt1 | contig 16761 bp, 16 predicted proteins | sample RhiMetdeltSRZDD1_FD_80071 | JGI IMG/M metagenome (GOLD analysis project Ga0114129, IMG submission 80071) | Populus rhizosphere microbial communities from Tennessee, USA - Rhizosphere MetaG P. deltoides SRZDD1 (version 2) (version 2) | ecosystem: Host-associated > Plants > Roots > Rhizosphere >... | reverse complement strand
GTTGTTGATCGCCTCATTGGTGTCGACACCGTCGATGGTGAAGTTGTTGGCCTGCTGCAACTGGCCGTTGACGTACGGCCGTCCGCCTCCGCTCAGGCTGTTGAACGAGGACATCAGCGGCTGAGTGACCCCGGGCGCGTACATCGTCACGAAAGAAACGTTTCGTGAAATCGCCGGCAACTTTTCAACCTGCTCACGGTCCGCCTTGATCCCGACAACTGCATTTTCCGTTTGCAGCACCGCACCGGTCGCGACGACCTCGACACGCTCCTCGACAGCGCCAACCTCCATCTTGAAATCGACGCGGGCGGTCTGCGCCACGGCAAGGGTCACCTTCGACTGAGCGCCTTTGAAGCCCGGCAGCGCGGCCGAAATAACGTATTCGCCAATTGGCACGCTCGTGATCACGTAGTTGCCGGCCTGGTTCGTCACGCCGGTATATTCGATGTTGGTCGCCTGGTTGGTTGCCGTAACGGTAACCCCGGGAGCGGCCGCACCCGACGAATCAGATACGAGCCCGGTCACGGTCGCCAGCCCTGTCTGGCCTGCCGCGGGCGTGGCCAGCACGAGCCCCGCGATCGCGACCAGACTCACCCGCCGTACGAACTGGAACACCACACGCATCAGAGCCTCCCTTCTTTCGTTCCCCGGGGTGGCACGAAACGGTCGTCGGTGCGTTTTACTGCAAAAGGGGCGAGTAGTCTACCGCGCACGAACAGGACGTCGCGCAGGCGCTCGAGAGCTGCACTGCTATACAGTGCTCTAGAACGCGTCAACTCCCAACGCTAAACATGGATTGGTTGAGAACGAATGTGGAAGCGGGCCGATGCCGAGGCTGAGCGTCGTCGCGATATCCGTGGCCCTGGCCCTCCAGCCCGTACGGGGATCAGACGGGGCGCAATCTGCCAACGAAAGAGGGAATCGTGTCCGGCTCGAAAGGAGCGAGGAGGCGATGGGATCGAGCTTCTCGCTGGTCCTCTACGGACGGGATCGGGCGCGGCTGGAGACCACCGCCGATCTCGCATTCCGGGAGGCGCACCGACTGGACGCGATGCTGTCCAACTACCGGCGTGAGAGCGAATGGAGCCGCGTCAACCGCGAGGCGGCCACCCGTCCCGTGGAGGTGTCACAGGAGCTCTTCTCGGTGCTTTCGAGCTGCCTTGAATACAGTCGACAGAGCGACGGCGCGTTCGATGTCACCGTCGGGACACTGATGAAGGTTTGGGGATTCTACAAAGGCGAAGGGAGCATGCCGCGACGAGCCGACGTCACGGACGCGCTCACGAAAGTGGGCTATCGGCACGTCGTCCTCGACCCGGTTGCCAGAACCGTCAGGTTCAACCGCCCCGGAATCGAGCTCGACCCCGGAGGGATTGGCAAGGGCTACGCCGTGGACCGGATCGTCGACGTGCTGAAACGCGAGGGCGTTGACGCCGCGCTCGTCTCGGCGTCGGGCAGCAGCATCTATGCGCTGGGCGCACCGCCAGACGACCCACGAGGATGGCCGATCACGATCAGCAGACCGCGTGACTCGGAGCAGGCAGCGGCAACCCTGTTTCTCCACGACATGTCGATCTCGACGTCGGGCAGCTATGAGAAGTTCTTCTGGGCTGAGGGACGCACCTATTCGCACATCATAGACCCGCGCACCGGCTACCCTGCGCGGGGCACGTCTTCCGTATCGGTGCTGGCCGCGCGAACGCTGGACAGCGAGGCGTGGACGAAACCGTTCTTCATCAACGGTCGCGACTGGACCAAGGCACACAAACCGGCAGCGTTCCGCGTGTTCTTCTGCGACGACCGGCCTCAGCCGGCATGCGGATGGCTGTAACTCTAGTCGAAGCAGTCGGATCGCTTGGCTGTCGCGCGAAATAGATCCAATTCAATCAAGGCGGATCGTTCCGAACGCCGCCGGTACATGAAACGAGGTCTGACCCGTAGGCCGCCACGCGTAGTGTTTCTTCGCGTCACCGACGCCGGCAATGCGAAAGAAACCCGCACGCAGTTCCCTGCCCTTTTCGGGAGGACGGGAATCGATGGCCGAGAACGGGATACGCATGATGCCGTACCAGATCTTGGCCTGCGAATCGATGCGGGCGGCAACGGTCATCCCAGAATTCCATTTCGCTCCGGCCTGCCCCTTCGGATTCTCACGATCGATCTCGAGGTCCACCCATTCCGCCTGCGGGGATACCTGCAACTCTTTGTAGCGCGCGATGTGTTCGAAGTCGGATCCGATGAACGCTTCCGCGACGTCCCAGTTCCACAGCCGCGGCGTCTCGGCTGAGGTGTCGGGGTCCGGCTTCAGATTCAACTCGTCGTACGGACAGATGTAGAGCAGGTAGAGATGCTCCTTCGTCCAACGCGACCGGATTTCAGTTGCCGGTCCCGGAATGCGATTACCGAAGTAGTCGCGATCGGCCGTCACTCGCGGCGCGTTCGCCCAGATCTCGCTCTCCGGATTCGTGTCGAGCGGGACATCGCCCGCTGAGAAAGCGCTCGGCAGAACAGACGACTGGGTGGTTACAAACACCGGGCATGCCGCCAGCAGTATGAGCGCGATCGGTAGTCGTATCGCGATCGAATCCGAGCGAGGTCCAAAGTTGTGCTCGTGAAAAAATTGCCGCTCAGTCATACGGTCCTCTCAGGAATGGGTCATCGAATCCAGCGCATCCAGTTCGCGCTCCATCTTCTTCGCTTCCCGCCGGGCGTTGCGCCAGCCGAAGCCGAAGATGACCACGTCGATCAGGATCCAGAACGGCAGCGCCATCAGGACGAGGCGGCGCGGGACATTCGGCGGCGCGATCACAAAGCCAATGATCAAAGCGGCCTGGCCGAGGATCGCCGGAGGCATGAACCAGGTCCACAGCTGACGCGCCATGTCACGCTTGCGCACCAGCGCGGTGCGATAGAAATCGGCGCACGGGTTAGACGAGTCCGACGTCAGGTAGTCGGCCGCCTGCCGCGACGGACGGCGCCGCCGATATTGGCTGACGATGACGATCACCGTTGCGATGATGATGGCGGCGACGATACGGAGCTGCGGCAGGTACCACATGACTGCCACGAAGGCACCGGTGTTGACGATGGCAGAGAGGATCATGATGGCGTCCTGACGCCGGACCTTCGCGTCAAGCGCGCGTGCGCGCCGGCGCACGTCGTCGATCGACAGCGGTCGTGCTTCGAGCGGCTGTGTCTGCCAGAGCGTCTGGACGTCGCGCGCTTCAGTCATTGCCGCCTCCTGCTTCGTGAAACCGCCGCTTCAGGACCGCCTTTATGCGATGCACTTTGGTGGCAACGTTACCTGCCGAGATGCCGGTGATCTCGCCGATTGACGCGGCGTCGAAACCCTCGAGATAGAGGAGGATGATCTGTCGATCGATCGGCTGCAGACGATGGATCAGCCGCTGTAGTCGGTGCATGGCCTGGCGTTCGCCGACGATCGCGTGTGTGTCATCGTCGGCCTGCACCTCGAGTTCGTCGAGGCCGACGAGCGTCGGTGCCCTGCCCTTGCGCCGTAGCACTAACGACGTGGCGGTGTTGTGGGCGATGCGATAGACCCAGGTCCGGAGCGAGCAGCGCCCATCGAAGCCGGCGAAGCTGCGCCACAACGCGAGGTAAATCTCCTGCAGCAGGTCGCGCCGGCGATCGGCATCCGGTTCGTAGGCGCGCGCGAGCCGTTCGAGCGCCGCGCCGTAGTTGGCTACGGTCTCCTCGTACATCGTCTCGGGCGTGCCGATTCCCGCGTCATCCCGAGCTGTCGGCTCCAGGCGTCGTTCCGCGATGGCATCCCCCTTTATAGAAGGTAGTCGCGCACCGGGGCCGATTCTTACACGCGGATCTCAGACAACGCAGTGGTCGACTGAACCTGTGGACAGAGTTACTATGCGCACGGAGAGCGTCATGCAGCACTTGCAACGTCGGCTCGCGATTCTCGCTGGCGCGGTAGCGACGGTCCTCGCCTCCGCCGGTGCAGTGTCGGCGCAATCGAGGCCGCCGAACATCGTGATGATCGTCGGCGACGACATGGGGTACGCCGACATCGGCATCCATGGCAGCAAGGACATTCCGACGCCGAACATCGACGCGCTCGCGCGCGCGGGCATTCGATTCACTGACGCATACGTCACTGGTCCGCACTGCAGTCCGACACGCGCGGGACTCCTGACCGGGCGCTACCAGCAGCGGTTCGGGCACGAAGTAAACATGGGGGCCGGCTCCGGACCGAACGGGGGACTGCCGCTCGGTGAGACGACGATGGCCGATCGGCTCAAAGCCGCTGGCTACCGGACAGCGCTCTTCGGGAAGTGGCATCTCGGGTCCGCCGAGCAGTTGCACCCGCTGTCGCGCGGCTTCGACGAGTTCTACGGATTTCTCGGCGGGGAGCATTCGTATTTCGAATCATCGCCGAGCGGCACGAATCCTCTGATGGATGACCGGAATCGAGTCGAAGCGAGCGGCTACCTGACCGACGTGCTCACTGACCGCGCGGTCGCATTCATCAAACGGGAAAAAGCGCGACCTTTCTTCCTCTATCTCGCGTACAACGCCGTCCATACGCCGATGCATGCGCCGGAAAAATATCTGGTGAGATTCAAGGGGATTGCTGACGAACAGCGCCGCACGTATGCAGCCATGATGTCGGCAATGGACGACGGCATCGGGCGGACGCTCGACGCGCTGCGGTCCGAAGGGCTGGAGGAAGACTCGCTGGTGTTTTTCTTCAGCGACAACGGCGGCCCGACGATGCCCACGACGACGATCAACGGGTCGACCAATACGCCGCTTCGCGGCTCGAAGCGCCAGACGTGGGAGGGTGGCATTCGCGTCCCCTTCATCATTCGATGGAAGGGACGCCTCGCGGAACAGAAGATCGATTCGCGGCCGATCATTCAACTCGATGTGCTGCCGACCGCGCTCGCCGCTGCGGGTGTCGAGTCGAAGGCGGAGTGGAAACTTGACGGTGTGAATCTGCTGCCGTATCTGACCGGCAAACTGAATGGCACGCCGCACGAGGCGTTGTACTGGAGATTGTTCGCGCACATGGCGATCCGGAAAGGCCCATGGAAGCTCGTGAAGTCGGCCGAGGGTCCGCTGCTGGATACGGACACGAGCAATCCCGATTTGTCAGGCGCACAGCTGTTTAATCTCGTCGATGACATCGGCGAGAAGAACGATCTCGCCCCGGCGCATCCCGAGAAGGTCAAGGAATTGGCAGACGACTGGCTGCGGTGGAGCAAGGAGATGGCGAAGCCGTTATGGGGACCAGGCGCGGGCGGACGTGGAGCGATGCCGCACTAGTTCATCTACGTCGTCGGCAGCAGCTTGCGCGACGTCATTCGTACCGCAGCGCGATCTTTGGATCCGCATCCGCGGCCCGGCGTGCGGGAATGTAGCAGGCGATCAACGCCGCGCTCACCAGGACGACGGAAGCCGTCACCAGCGTCAGCGGATCGAGAGGGCTCACGCCAAACAGCACGCTCTTGATGAGCGGCATCACGGCGGCAGCAGCCAAGAGGCCGAGACCCACACCGGCGAGCGCCAGCTTCATACCGCCCGCCACGAACAGACGCACGACATCCCCTCGATGCGCACCGAGTGCCATCCGCACGCCGATTTCCGCCGTACGCTCCGTGACCGTGTACGCGAGGAGACCATACAGACCGATGCCCGCAAGCAACAGCGCCAGCAGGCCGAATGCCGTCGTCAGATGAGCCAGCAATCGCTGTGGAGTGAGTGATGCGGTGACGTGCTCCTGCAGCGGCGTGAGGGCGTAGACCGGAAGATCCTTGTCGAGGTTACTGACTTCGCGGCGGACAGTCTCGCCGAACTGTTCGGGAGGAAGCGCAGTCCGCAGGTGGAGAACCGTCGCCGGCTGATACTGCTGCAACAGGGAACGATAGAGCATCGGGCCGGGCGCCTCCAACGGGTTACGTCCCTTGGCATCGCGCGCGATGCCGATAACCTCGAGCGACTGGCGGTCAAAGGTCACACGCTTTCCCAGCGGGTTCTCGTTCGGCCACATCATTCGGGCGAGTGTCTGGTTGAGAATCGCAACTTGCGGGGTCTGCGCGTCATCGCGCGCCGAGAAACCGCGCCCCATCATCAAGGAAACACTCATCACCCTGAAGTACTCGGGAGAGACGATGTTCTGAAACGTCTGAAAGCGCGTGGGATCGTCCTGGCGGCGCACAGCATCTTCCCAGCGCCCGTCGTTGAGCGGCAGCGTAATCGCGAGCGCTGCGGAATCGACACCGGGCGTGGCCGAGAGTCGATCGAGGAGTTGCTGTTGAAAGATCCGCCCGCGATCGCGCTCGTAGCCCTGCTTGCGGAGATCGATGCGCGCGGTCAACACACGCGCAGCCTGATAACCGAAATCGATCCCCTCCGCATTCTGCAGCGTCTTCACACACAGACCGGCGGCGACCAATAAGATCACCGAAAGCGCGACTTCGCTCACGACAAGTGCCGCTCGCAAGCCACCTCGACGATAGCTGGAAACTGGAGAACCCTTCATCACGCCAGACAGATCTGGTCGCGAGGTACGGCAGGCCGGCGCGATTCCAAACAACACTCCCGTGACCGTGCTGATCGCGATGGTGAAGCCCAGCACGCGCCAGTCAAGACCGAAATCCACATCGAACGAGAAAAACAGGAATCGCTCCGGGAGCAAGCTGCGCAGCCACGTGGTCAGCCAGGCGCCAAGGACGAGGCCGGCAACCCCGCCAACTAACGCGAGCGTCAGGCTCTCAGTCAGCAACTGGCGAACCACTCGGGTTCGCCCAGCCCCAAGTGCGAGCCGGGTCGCGATCTCCCGATGCCGCGTAGACGCGCGCGCCAGCAGCAACCCCGCGACGTTGACGCACGCGATCAGCAGAACAATCCCAACCGCCGCGAACGGGATATAGGTGAATCGACGCAGCACGCTTGTGAAATCGACATCGCGTCCCAGACCCGGTTCCAGCCGAACTCCGGCACTCGCGTTCGTGTCCGGATACGTTCGCTCGAGACGTGCGGCGATGAGGGAAAACTCGGTGCGGGCCTGCGCGAGAGTGACGCCGGGTTTGAGCCGGCCGAACATTTCGAGCCACGACGCGCGGCGCTGGCCGAAGTGCGCGCTGCTCGGATTGGTCAGGCGCAGCGTCGTCAGCGGAACCCAGATGTCGCGCGGCGTCCCAATCTTGATGCCAGCAAACGGCTCGCTGGCCACGCCGATGACCGTGAACGGCCGTGCGTCGAGCGTGACAGTGGAACCGACGATGCGCGCGTCGCCGTCGAAGCGCCGATGCCAGAGACGAGAACTGATGACACAGACCAGATGGGAGCCGTCATCCCGATCGTCGTCGGGCGTAATCAGGCGACCCTGAATCGGCGTCACACCCAGGACCGAGAAGTAATCACCGGTAACGAGCTCGCCTTCGAGGCGTTCGGTCACGCCACGAGCGCTCACGTGGAAGGCGGTCGGTGACATCGCCGCCAGTCCCGACATCGTCGTGTTCCCGGCGCGATAGTCGACGAAGTCCGGGTGCGAGGAATCGCTCAGCGACGTCCGGTTTGCGTATTGGCGTCCGAGCTGAACCAACCGACCGGGATCGCTGACTCCGTCGAGCGGGCGCAGCAACAACGCGTTCACCACGCTGAAGATCGCGGTGTTGGCACCGATGCCGAGCGCGAGCGTCAAGACAGCCACGAGCGTGAATGCCGGACTTTTCACGAGCATGCGCACGCCGAATCGGAAATCCTGCACCACGTCGTCCTCCAAGCGCTGTCGCTGCAACCAGAGTGCGTCCCAGAACGCACCGGAACTGCGCCGCAACAGTTCCCACCGGCTACGCCAGCCGAGGCGATCCCACTCCGCCAGCAGTTCTTCGCGGTAGCGGAGCTCAGTCTCCCACTCCTCCCGCCAATCGGCGCGCAAGCGCCGCGGCACAATCACGCCGACGATTGCGATGAGGAGCACGTGCGGCCTGGTGAGAAGTCTGTTCATGCTTCGGACGACTTCGGCCGAATCCATTTGACGGTCGCCTGATCGAGCAGTCGATACCGTTTCATGGCCGCAACCAATGCGTCCCGGCCCGATTTCGTGAGTTCGTAGTACTTGCGCCGCGGCCGGTTCTTCGCGTGCGCAGCGCGTTCGCTCTCCCACTTCGACACCAGGAATCCGGCGTCCTCTAATCGCCTGAGAGCTGGGTACACCGTCCCGCTTGGCATCCCGGTGATGTCGACGATGTCGAACCCGTACGAATAGCCATTCGACACAGCACTGAGGATCAGCGTTGTCGCGAAGGTCAGGAATCCTTTGCCCATGACGTCGGTCGCTTCTGCTAGCTGCGCTTGACGCGCTTCAGCACGATCGCACGTTCCGGCCCCTGCCGGTCGAGCCACATCTTGATCTCCTCGCCGGCCAGTTCGCCGGAGATTTTTTCGTCCTGGTCATTGATCCTTACCGTGAACGTAAACGACCCCTTCGACACCTTGCCTTCCGACAGCGGCGAGTTTTGTCCGTTGCGCGAAAACGTCCCCGTCAATGTCGTGCCCTTGGCTGTGAGGTCGAGGACGATGGTGGAGCCGTTGCTGGTCTCCCCCTCCCACCTACCGCTCAGGGCATCCTGCGCCGCCAGTACGAGCGACAAGATCAGAATCATTGTGGTCAGTGAGCAGAATTTCGTCATCGCGGTGTCTCCCGTTTCATGTCAAGCGCCAGCGCGTTGCTAAACAGTATTCTACATAGCTAGGAGTCGAAATGTTCCATGAAATTTCCCGCCGCGACGTACTCTCACGTGATGACTTCGCACACACTGCAACCCGTCTCGCTCGCGGAGCGCGTCGACCTCATTGATGTCGTGCGCGGATTTGCCCTGTTCGGTGTCCTCCTGGGTAACCTCGTGTGGATCACGACGGATGTCGTGCTGACCGACACCAGGCAGGCACAGCTGGCGACCGCGCAACTCGATCGGATCGTCAAGCCGTTCATCGTGTTCTTCATCGATCACAAGTTCTACACGCTGTTCTCGTTCCTGTTTGGACTGGGCTTTGCCATCCAGCTGACGCGCGCCGACGAGCGCGGCAGACCCCTTGTCGCGACTTACGCCAGACGCGTGCTGATTCTCGCGATCATCGGCGTGGTGCACATCACGCTCTTGTGGTACGGCGACATTCTGGTCATGTACGCCGTCGGAGGATTCGGATTGCTCCTGGTACGGCGATGGAACGCGCGCGTGTTGTTGCTGCTGGCGTTGACGCTCGCACTGTTTGCTCGCGCGGCGGTCGGGGCGTATCCCTTGCTGACTGGACCACCTCCGGCGGCGGCGCCGTCATCAGCGATGCAGGGCAACACGGAGAAAGAACGACGGCTTGCTGTGTACGGCAGCGGCTCGTACGGCGCACTCAGTGCTGAAAACCGATCGCACTACTACGGCGATATCGTTTCACGCGGCGTCGGACTGTTCCTGTTTCCGCAGGTCTTCGGACGATTTCTGCTCGGCCTCTATGCGGGAAGGAGAAAATGGCCATATCGCACGGCCGAACTCGTCCCAGTGCTGCGCCGGTGGTTGCCCTGGGCTGCCGCGATTGGCGCGATCGGGAATGGGCTCGCGCTCGCCGTCGAGCACTGGCAGCACACGGGGATGCTCGGACGCGACTCGTACTGGGCGCACGTTGCTGCGGTCGTAGAAGAAGGTGGCATCCTGGCGATGGCGTTCACATACCTTGCAGCTCTCGTACTGCTCTTTCATCACAGCGCTCGCGGGCGTCAACGCCTCGGTCATCTCGCGCCAGTCGGACGAATGGCGCTGACCAACTATCTTACGCACTCCGTCCTGTTCCTGGTGCTCTTCAGCGGCGTCGGTTTTGGTTTGTACGGCGAGGTTGGGCCTGCGTGGTGTGTCGTCCTGAGCATCGTGATCTTCGCGGTCCAGATGATCCTCAGTCGCTGGTGGCTGACGCACTATCGTTTTGGCCCGGCGGAATGGATCTGGCGGACGCTGACGTACGGAGAATTGCAGCCGATGAGGGCAACCGGGCACGTGCCCACTGCGTGATCGTTGCGCGGACCGCTGAAGTCGGCCCGGATCATGCACAGCGACGCGCCGTTCGACAGGAATGTCAGGCGCGAGAAACGCAAAACGCGGGTTCCCCAGGTGTGGATTGGCGGCGCTCGCGCTCGTGGTGTCGATCGCGCCAACCGTTGCAGCACAATCAATTACTGACGCACGCCGCGTCGAATTCACACCATCCTCGGATCACAACGCGGTCGATCCGACGACGTCGGTCGCTCTCGTCAACAATTACACACTGGATGTATTTATTGCCGGGGGCGCTGTCGTCCAACAAACGGCAAACCTTGGGAAGCCGACTCCTGACACCGACGGAATGATCCGCGTCGACTTCGTCGCGCTCCTTCCAACTCCGCTCACTGCGGGCGTGAATTACGAAGCCGTTGTCAGCGCTGTAGGACCAGGAGGCATCGCGTCGAGCCCGCGCTCGAACACCTTCTCGTTCAGCTTGCCGTGCTCATTCACACTGTCACCGACGAGTCAGACGTTTACGCCGGCTGGCGGCAGCAGCACGGTCAATGTGTCGACGGGCGCAAGTTGCACGTGGACCGCTACGGGCGGAACATCGTGGCTGACGATCAGCAACGGCAGCAACCGCACCGGTCCGGGGAATGTAGGAATTACAGCCGCCACGAACACGACAACACAATCGAGAACCGCGACGTTGACGATCGCCGGCAGGAGTTTCGTGGTAACGCAACAAGCGGCAACCTGTAGTTACACGGTCGCGCCGTTGACGATCACTGTCCCGCCAAACGGCGGCACGGGCACCATTAATGTGACGACCGTCTCGGGCTGCGCCTGGACGTCAACCTCTGGCACATCCTGGATCTCGCTGACCGGATCGGGGCCGGGATCCACTGCTACCTACACCGTTGGTGCGAATACGGGGACGATCAGTCGCAGTGCGACAGTCACGGTGGCTGGTGTCTCCGTGCGGTTCGATCAAGCCATCCTGACAGCGCCGACCCCACCGTCGAATCTGCGCATCGTCAAGTAAACCAGCTTGTAGCCCTTCGGCCGAGCTGCCCTGCCGATTCATCGGCCAACAACTGTGTCGCCCGTACCCGCCACTAACGTGTGATTCACCGGGAAGTGTCGTCGGTGCCACGATCGATAAACGGTGTGCCCGACCGCTGCGCGGCTTGGGCGGGACAGGCTGAACGACATTTTGTGGAGGCACGGGTTAGAGAATATGGGGTCACGTCGTTTTCATCTGCTCTTGTTGACATCCGCCTTCGCGGCCGGCTTTTGGATCACGAGCGTTGAGCGCGTTGCGCCAGGCATTGCGCTCGCGCAGGCAGCGAATGGACCAGGCAGGATCGCGTTCACGAGCAACCGGGACGGGAACGACGAGATCTACGTGATGAACCCTGACGGAACCGGCGTCATGCGACTCACCAATGATCCCGCAAGCGATCAACAGCCGGTATGGTCGCCGGATGGCAGTCGCCTCGCGTTTGCCAGCAACCGCAGCGGTAAATTCGATGTCTACGTGATGAATGCGGACGGCACCGGCGTGACGCGGCTGACGACGACCACTACGCAGTCGGGCAGCACGCGGCCCGCCTGGTGCGGCAATCGGATCGCGTTCGAGAGCGACCGTTCCTTCGAGTTGTTCTCCGACATCTTCGTGATGAACGACGACGGCACCGGCGTGACTCGTTTGACAACCGACAACACCCGCTTCGACCGGCAACCCGCGTGGTCGCCGAGCTGCGATCGGTTGGCGTTCACGAAGGACCCGATGGGGAACGTCGAAATCTTCGTCATGAATGCAGATGGAACGGGCGCGGGCAGAATAACCAACAGTCTCGGCAGCGATCGCGATCCTGCGTGGTCGCCAGACGGAGCCAAAATCGTCTTCGCGAGCACGCGCGCCGAGGCCCTGTTCCACGAGATTTACATCATGAACGCCGATGGCACCGGCGCCACGCGCGTGACCGACAGCGCAGGCTCGAACTCACGGCCGGCGTGGTCGCCGGCTGACAACAAAGTCGCCTTCGTCAGCAATCGCGATGGCGACGACGAGATCTTCGTCGTGAATGCCGATGGAACGGGCCTGACGCAGCTCACCACCAATACTTTTTCCGATCGTGACGCTGCATGGTCGGAGACGTTGACCAACGAGATCGGCACGTGGCCAAACGAGCCCACGAACTTCATGACATTTGACGATCAGCCCTGGGATGATCTGTGATCAGGCTGGGGCTGGCTTCGCCGCGGAAGCTCCAAGGATCCAGACATCTTCGCGGACGCGACGGCGCCGTTCTCACCGCACAACGTCCTCCGCATGATCTTCACGCCGGACATGGCCAACAACACCGACGCCAGCGTGCACTGGCTCGGCCTGCCAGGCTCCGACGAGATCTACACGGGATGGTGGATGAAGTTGTCGTCGAACTGGACGCCGACGCCGAGCGCGGCTACCCAAATCAGTTATCTCTATGCCGGAGGCGGCGGCGATCACGTCTTCACCAGTTTCACGCATCCATGCGTATGGCCGGACGACTGCGCCCCGGAGGTCGAAGGCCCGCCCTACAAAATTACCGCGACCATCAACTGGGACGCAGGCGGCCGCATCTTGTATCCGAACGTGGCGGCGACACCAATCAATCCTGGCGAGTGGCATCGCATCGAGTTCTACTATCGGTGGGAAACAACGCCTGGCGTCTCCGGCGATGGAATCATTCGCTGGTGGGTCGACGGCAGGCTGAACGGCAACTACACGGCGATTCACTATCCAGCCCAACGCGGTTTTCTCGAGTTCCAATATGCAGCGAACCGCGAGTTCGCGACCGCCGAGGAGCAGTACATGTATATCGATCACACGCGGATTAGTGTGCGGTAGTGAATCGTGAAGCGGTTGGCGGTTGGCTCTTGGCCTGGCACTGCGCGCTGAAGGCTGCTGGCCGTCAGGTTCTGGCTCCTGGGGCCGCCTTGAGGCGATCGCGCTCGGCCCATCGTTTGTTGCACTCCGCCCACCAGTGGTTCACCACTTCCACTCCGGGACCGGAAAAGATCGCCAGATCGTCCGGCGTGCTATCTGACGACAACGGGTCTGATGCGACGGCGCCGGTAACACTCGCCGGATGAATCGGTTGCTCCATGGTGTCTCCAACACGGACAGAGCTTCGCCAGGGCGGACCTGGTGTTCCGCTTCGAGTCGGTGTTCTGTCGTTTGAGTTTTGGGAGCTGCCCTACGCCATTACAACCACCGTACCAAAACGCACGGAACTGCGTAGGACGGCGCTCGCGTGCGTAAAACAACCGATAAACATTGATGGAAATCGTGTAAGTCGATTTCAGAAGTGGTGGTCAGGAGGGTGAACTGAAGAGTCTCGGGTAATGGAGTCCCGTGCGAGAAATACAGAATTGTTACGGAGTTACAAGTTTGGGTGAAGATCAATTGAAACGAACCGCGAAGCCAGCAGACCGATCATTTAATGAAGCGTGGTTGCACACTCCCCGTGCCCTGGAAATAACTTGCACACAATTTCCACTGGGAATCCTCGAACACGGCGGTAACCCAATCAGTCCCCTGCGATCGTCCGGGCATGCAGCTCACCCCAGCCTTGCAGACGCTGTCCCACGTCGCCGGCACCGATGCACACGCGTCGCCGTCGCGAGGTTGATAGCTGCAGGGCAAACTCGCGAACTGAATCTTGACCGTCGCTGGACCGATGTTCGATGACGTAATGCGATACGTGTTGCGATTCGCGTCGACTTCGTTGAATTCTTCGTCGCGGTCCTTCTCGCAGCGCGGGCTCTTGCTGAAGTTACGAACGACAAATGCCGCGGTGGTGTTGGAATCAGAAAAATCGAGCAGGAACTGACGCGAGAGATCGCCGACCTCTTTTTGCGAGTCGTGCACCGACACGCTCACGGTTCCCGTCGTCGTGTTCGATCCCGGATCGGAAACCTTGAGGGTCAGCACGATCGATTTCGGCGTCGACGCGTTCGCTGGTGCGCGCCAGGTCACATTTGCGCCTGTGCCGTTGATGGTGCCCTCTTCGGCAGTCCATTCGAAGGTCAAGCGATCGACAGGTGTGTCCGGATCCTCGACGACCGCTGTGACCGCGACCTCTTCATCGAGATCCGCGAAGTTCTTGGGCTCGTTCGGGCGGGTCCCTTGAGCTGTGACCGACGTGATCGTCGGCGCGGTGTCGGCCTCGTAAGTGAACCCGCCCGGCAGCGCGCCGCTCCTGCCACTGACGTTGACAGTAACGTCCGACGCACCAGGCATTCGGATACCGGTCTTCGCGGTGATCGACGTCGCGGATTCGACAACGACCTCGGTTGCCATGGAACCGCCAATCGTGACGATCGCACCGGCTGAGAAGTGATCACCGCTAATGTGAACCGCAGTGCCGCCGCCGGCCGGACCATGATTCGGATCGATCGCGCTGACTACGGGGGACGTGGGGGACGGCCCACTCTTGCCGCCGCAGCTCGCGAGGAGAAGTCCCACTGCCACGGCGCCGAGACACCTGGTCAAGCGAATAAATGGTCGTGTGATCAAGTCAGGATTCGGTGAGCAGGGCTTCGACGATGACAACATCGCGCCAGATGCCGCGGGATTGTGCGTGCCGCTTGTAGATACCCACTTCGCGGAAGCCAAGCTGAGTCAGCAGCCCGCGGCTCGCAGCGTTTTCCGGGAACACACGCGACACGAGCTTCCAGAATCCGGCGGCTTTGGCGTCTTCTATTAATAGTTGCATCGCAAGGCGGCCGACACCTCGGCCGCGGTCGGATCGGGCGACATAAACAGAGAATTCGGCAACGCCGGCGTAGCACTCGCGTGGACGGTATTCAGATGTTGATGCGAACGCAATGACCTGTCCGTTGCTATTCTCCACAACAACAATTGGGAATCGCGTCCCGAACCATTTCCTCACCTCGTCCGCCGTCCGCGGGCGGGTCTCAAAGGTGGCTATGCCGTCCTCAATGCCCTCGTTGTAGATATCGGCAATGGCGGCGGCGTCAGCAGGTGCGGCGCGACGAGAGATCATGGAAATTCTTGCAGCACCCTCGGCACGCGTGGCACCCGTGGCACGCGTTCCCTATTCAACCCACTCGGCAATGAATACGTTCGTCTCCCCCTCTGACTTCGCGTTTCGGTTTGAGGCAAACACGATGTGTTTGCCGTCGGGAGAGAACATCGGGAAGCCATCGAAGGTGTTGTTGTAAGTGACGCGCTCGAGGCCGGTGCCATCGAGGTTGATCATGTAGATGTCGAAGTCGCGGCCCTTCTGATCGGCGATGTTCGACGCGAAGATCAGGCGCTTGCCGTCGGGATGCCACGACGGTGCGAAGTTGGCCTTACCCAGCTTCGTCACCTGGTGCAGATTGCTGCCGTCGCGGTTCATCACGAAGATCTCCAGCTCCGTAGGCCGCCAGAGACCTTCCTTAAGCAGCGCACGATAGTCGTCGAACTCCGCACCCGGTGCGAGCTGTTTCCCGCGGAACGCGACCTGCTTGCCGTCCCATGAAAAGAACGGTCCACCATCAGGTCCCGGACGACTGGTCAGGCGCTTGACGTCCGATCCGTCCGACTTCATCGAGTAGACTTCCATGTCGCCGTCGCGAACGCTGGTGAACACGATGAGACCGTCGGGCGCGATGGTCGCCTCGGCGTCATAGCCCGGCGTGCGGGTCAGTGGCGTGAGGTTGGATCCATCAGGGTTTGCGCGGTAGATGTCGTAGCCGTCGTAAATCGGCCATACGTATCCGCGCTCGTAGCTCGGTCTCGGCGGACACACCGGCGACGCTCCATGCGTCGACGCATACAGGATCTGCTTGCCCCCCGGATAGAAATACCCGCAGGTCGTTCTTCCCTTTCCCGTGCTGACTTTGCGCAGCTCGGTGCCATCGATCTTGATCGTGTAGATCTGATCGCAGGGGTATCCGTCGCGGGTCGACTGAAAGATCAGATGATTGCCGTCGGGCGAGAAATACGCTTCCGCGTTTTCACCACCGTGCGTCAGCTGCTTGATGTTCTTGAGATGACGCTCGGCTTCCGGCTTGGCCGTGGATGGCGCGGGCGCCTGCGACCACGCGACAAGAACGGCGGAACAAACGAGGACGCCTATCGAGATCTTCATAGTTGATTCGTGTTACAGACGATCAGCGGAGACGTCGTTAAGATTACCCGAAAATCTGCATGCCCCATACGGCACCGGCCAAGCGGGTCCTCTTCGTCTGCCGTCTCAATCGCCACCGCAGCGCCACCGCCGAGCGCATCTTCTGCAAACGCCAGGATCTCGATGTGCGGTCCGCCGGCACGGAAGAGGACGCGCTGGTGCAAGTCAATGCGCGCATGCTCGAGTGGGCCGACATCATTTTCGCAATGGATCCGCTACAGGTCGAGGCGCTGCGGCGCATGTTTCCCGCGCATCCCGCGCTCGAACGCGTGGTCTGCCTGGATATCGAGGATGTGTACACGTTCCTCGAACCAGGGCTCGTCAAACTTCTCGAACAGAAAGTTGGACAGCATCTCTGAGTTGGGTGCCAAGGGTGCCAAGGGTGCCTGGAGTGCCTGGGGGTGCTAGGGGGGCTATGGGTGCCTTGAGTGCTAGGGGTGCTATGAGTGCCTTGAGTGCTAGGGGTGCAACGAGTGCGATGCCCGCTACTCCCACAGGCACGCGCCCGTAGCACCAAAGCACCCATGGCACCCCAGACACCCATGGCACCCCAGGCACCCTTG
>Ga0114129_10006348_pt1 | contig 16763 bp, 14 predicted proteins | sample RhiMetdeltSRZDD1_FD_80071 | JGI IMG/M metagenome (GOLD analysis project Ga0114129, IMG submission 80071) | Populus rhizosphere microbial communities from Tennessee, USA - Rhizosphere MetaG P. deltoides SRZDD1 (version 2) (version 2) | ecosystem: Host-associated > Plants > Roots > Rhizosphere >... | reverse complement strand
GCGTGCTCGCCGCGCGCAGCTCGGCGAACGCGGCCGCCAGACGGTCCACTGTGTAGTGTGCGTTGAGCCCGCTCGGGTTCGGCAGCACCCACACCCGCGTGGCGCCGAGTACGCGCTCCTGCCGGCCCACCGACACGGTCCGGTCGCCGAACGCCGTCCGGTACGCCGTCACCCCCAACACCGCGAGCCAGCGCGGGCGGAACCGGCGTACCTTCGCGACGAGCCGCCGCCCGCCGGTGACCAGTTCGGCGGCCGTCAGCTCGTCGGCCCGGGCCGTACCCCGGGCGGCGAGGTTCGTCACGCCCAGGGCGTACCCGAGAAGAAGATCCTGTTCCGAGGGGTGCAGCTGGCGATCGGTGAAGCCGGCGCGATGCAGCGCCGGCCAGAACCGGTTGCCCGGCCGCGCGAAGTGGTGGCCGGTCGCGGCCGACCACAGCCCGGGGTTGATGCCGCAGAACAGCACGGTGAGGTCGGGCGCGATGACGTCGGGGATCGTCGTGCCGTGCGCCGCGACCAGTTGGGCGGGCGACGGGTGGGATGATGCGGGCACGCCGTGCAGATTAGCCGCCCGCGGCTGACCTGCGAGCGCCCATTACCGCCACCTGAACCCCTTCACGCCGGAGGCGGATCAGCGGGGTCGGGTTCGTGGAAGCAGCAGCCGAGCGTCGCGCCGGTGAGGCTGGTCGACACCGTGCCGGTCAGGTCGCGACTGGCGCTGACGATCGTCCCGCCGTAGCCGGAATCGAACGTGAACACGCCGAGGCGTACCAGCCAGGGCTCCAGGCCGCCGGTTGCCGGGAACAGCTCGGGCACCGGGCGGATCCGGCGCTGCACCACGTACGGGCCGCCCATCGCGGCGTCGAGCTGGCGGCACCATTCGGCCTCGTCCACCTGCCAGCCGAGGACCACGCCCAGACCGCCGTGCATCATCGCCGGCTTGAGCACGAGATCCGTGCGGTGCCGCACCGCGTACGCCCGCAACTCGACCTTCTCACCGTCCACAGTGGTGTGTCCCGGTTGGACCATCCGCGTCCAGGGCAGGAGCCGGTCGAGGCTGTGGAGCTGGTCCGCGTCGAACCGGTGCCGGTTCGCCTCGTCGGAGAGCATCGCGAGGGCCGCCTTGCTGCCGTACAGCTCGACGTCGATCGGCGTGAAGATCGTGAGCTCCCCGCGGTCCGCCGCCCGCAGGAGCGGCTCGATCAGGGTGACCGACGCCGGGTCCAGGAGGTCCTCGATGAGGAAGATGCGCCAGAGCAGGTCGATCGGTCGCCCGTCCAGCCAGACGCGACCGTGCGACACGCTCAGCTGGCCGAGATGGCACGGGATCACGTCGACCCCGTACGGGACGAGGGCGTCGGCGCCGTTGCGCAGGATGCCTTCCAGCTCCGGGAAGCTCGCCGGCCAGTCGGCCAGCGCGATCAACGGCCGCTCGCCCGCGGGTACCCCGCTCGCCGCGTGCAGCACCATCGCAAACTCGGCAATCGAGTCTACATAGGACAGTCCGTGGTCAGCCACGAACCGGGCGACCACCGGATGGTCGAGCAGGACGGGATTGAGCAGCGCGTTGTCGAGCCCGCCGATCGAGCTGCCCATGTTCAGCTCCATCAGGCGGAAGCCCGTACCGTCGTGATAGAGATCGGCCCGGGCGAGCCGGCCCGGTGTCCGGCCGCCGGCCCTGAGCACGGCGGACACCTGGGGTTCGGTTGCCCCGCACGCGTAGGCGAACGCGGCGAGGTCGCCGTCGAACAGCCGGTCCGGCAAGGCCGTCAGCGCGCCGTGCAGGTGGCGGAGGTCCACCTCGAGCTGGGCGCGCTCGGTCCGGTCGAGGAACGCGGGGCGGCTGAGGCACCGGCCACCGTAGATGGACGTCCGCAGGCGGGGGCTGACACCGGCCCGGGCCGGCAGGTCGGTCGGATCGACGCCGCGGCGGCGGACCTCGTCGAGATACTCGTCCGTGAGAGCGTTGCGGCTCATGCCGACTCCACCCGCTCGACGCCGTGGGTGACCGAGTCCCCGGCCGCGGCCGGGTCCAGCGGCGGCGTCACCGGGGGATCGTCCGATGTGGACGCTCCGGCCGAGCGGCGGATGCCGAACCAGGCCGGCACGGCGCCGACGACGGCCAGGATCCCGCACCACCACCAGACGGCTTCCCCGATCCGGCTCCAGACCGCGAGGCCGAACAGCGACCCGCATGCGGAGCCGACTCCGAACAGGGCGGTCGCCGCGCCGATGTACCGCCCGCGCAGGTGCGCCGGACCCGCCACCGCGGGGTAGGCGAACATCGTCGGGCCGCCGACCATCTCGGCGACCGTCCACACGAGAGTGCCGATGACGAAGACGGCGGCGCCGAACGGGAGTGCGTAGGCGGCCATCCCGGCGCCGAGGAGGACGAACCCGAGCAGGGCGGCGATCCGCATCGGCCAGCGCTGTACCACCTTGGTGACGAGCAGCTCGAAGGCGATCACGAGGAGGCCGTTCATCGCGACGACCGCGCTGAACCACGCCGTACCGAGACCGGCGGTGCGCATCGCAACCGGGAGGGTGCTCAGGTACTGCACGTACACGAGCGCGTTGAGGAACGCCGCGCCGAGGAACAGCAGGTACCGCCGGTCGGTGAGCACGGCCCGGTAGCCAACCTGGTCCTCGGTCGTCGCCGGCTTCACGGCCGCGGCGTCGACCGGTGCCGGCGCTGGCGCCGGCGCGCGGCGGGGCAGCGCGATCGCCGCGATCGCCGCGTACCCGAGCGCGGCCGCCGCCTCGCCCCAGAACAGCAGGTCGTACGAGACCGCGATGAACGCGGCCCCCAGCAATGGGGCGGCGGTATTGCCGACGTTGTATGCGAGCCGGTAGATCGCGAAGATCATGACCTGCTGGTGCGGCGGAGTCAGTTCGGAGAGGAGGGCGTTGGATGCGGGCCGGTACGCGCCGTTGACGGTACCAATGACGACCACTGCCACCAACAGGAGCAGATAGTTGTGCAGATAGAGGATTGACAGTACGAGTGCGGCGGTCCCCGTCATGCTGAGCAGAATCGTCCGGCGCGGCCCGAGGAGGTCGGTCAGCGTACCGCCGATGATGGCGCCGAGCACCGCCCCGATCGTGTACGTGCCGAGGGCGGCTCCGGCCTGCACTTCGGAGAACCCGCGGGCGGTCAGGAAGAGTACGAGGAAAACCTGGATGAACGACCCGAGCCGGTTGACGAATATGCCGACGAGAAGCGCCTTTGCCGGCACGGTCGCGGTGCGCCACGTGGCCAGGATTCCAGCATTCGTATCGGTTTCGCCCATCGTGGCTCCCCCCAAAATCCGGCGTAGTTAAATATCGTCTACGCCGTGGGGATGCGTCAATGTGCGCCGATGATTTGCGATATTGACGTAGGCCATGTCGTTGCTTTTCCGATGGGGCCGTTTCGAGCGTTCGCGCCGGCTCGGGGTACGGTCGGCGGATGAAGCTGACCGTGCTCGGCGGATGCGGTGCGTGGCCCGCGGCGGGGCAGGCGTGCAGCGGCTTCCTCGTCGAGCACGACGGGTACCGGCTCCTGCTCGACGCCGGCTACGCCACCGTGCCCCGGCTGCTGGAGTACGTCGACGCCGACGACATCGACGCCGTGTACGTGAGTCACGGGCACCCGGACCACTGCGCCGACCTGAACCCGCTGCTGCGGGCGCGGGCGCTGCGGCCCGTACCGTCCCGGCCCCTGCCGGTGTACGCGCTGCCGGGTGCGCTCGACGCCGTACTGGCGCTCGACCGGCCCGGGATGCTCGACAGTGCGCTGGCGTGGCACGAGATCGTCCCCGGCGAGTGCTTCGAGGTGGGCCCGTTCCGCGCCGACACCCGGCTCCTGCCGCACTCGGTGCCGAACGCCGGCCTGCGGCTGACCGAAGGGCGGCGGGTCCTGGCGTACACCGGTGACAGCGGCCCGTCCGACGACGTGGTGGCGCTGGCCCGCGGGGCCGACCTGCTCGTGGCGGAGGCCTCGTTCGTCGACGACATGCCGGAGAATGCGCGGCGGCACCTGTCGAGCGCGCGGGTGGCGGGCCGGCAGGCCACCGAAGCACAGGCGGGGCGCCTGCTGCTCACCCACCTGCTGCCCGGTACCGATCCCGCGGCGGCACGGCACGCGGCGTCGGCGGCCGGATACGCCGGGCCGATCGACGTCGCCGAGTACCGGGTCGCCATCGACCTGTCCTGAGCGGCGGCCGGTCGCGCGGGTGCGGCCCAGGCTCAGTCGACGTGCAGGACGGCCTTCCCGCCGATCCGGCGACTCAGCAGCGCCTCGATGGCGGGCGCGGGTTCGCGCCACGAGCCCTCGTACCCGATGTGGGCGTCGAGCCGGCCGGCCGCAATCAGCCGGCACAGGCGTGCGAGATCCCGTCCGGCGCCGCCGGCCGCCCGCAGGTCGTCGTACAGGTTCAGCGTGTGGACGCGGGCGCCGTACGACCGGTCGAACCGGCTGGCCGTGAACGTGACCGTGTCCTCGTCGTCCGGTGTCGCGATGTTCACGAGGGCGCCGCCGGGCGCGAGGTGCTCGATGCACTGCCCGAATACCGCACCGCCGACACCGTCCACAATGGACTCGTAGTCGCTGTCAAGGCGTTCGACCACCTCGTCGGCGCCGAGCGTACGCAGCAGCGGGGCCGATCGGGCCGCGTCGCGTACCAGGGCGGTGACGTGCGCGCCGCCGGCCCGGGCGAGCTGGACCGCGTACCGGCCCACGCCACCGGTCGCGCCCGTCACGAGCACCCGGCGGCCGAGCAGCGTGCCGCCGACCTCCCACGACCGCAGCGCGGTCAACCCGGCTGTGGGTAGTGCGGCCGCCGGCCCGTCGGCGAGCCCCTCGGGCAGCGGGGTGAGCCAGTCCGTCGGGACGGCGGCGAGCTGGGCCCAGGCGCCGGCGCGGACCAGGCCCACCACCCGCGTACCCGCCGACGGGCCGCTGCCGTCGGCGGCCGCCCGTTCGACGACTCCCGCCACATCCCACCCGGGTACCGAGCCGGGCACCCGTCGCGGCAGTTCGAGTACCTCGCCGCGGTTGAGCGAGGTCGCTGCCACGCGTACGAGCGCCTGGTCGGGCCGGGGTACCGGATCGGGGACCTCCGCCAGCGTCACGTGCGGCGCGTCCGGCGACGTCGTGAGCGCCAGCACCGGGGGCTCAGCGCGACAGTTCGACGTCGCGGGGCAGCAGCAGGACGAGCGCCCGCCAGACCGCCGTCGGCGTCGTCGGCCACACGACCATCGCACCGCCGCCGGGCTCCACCAGCCACAGGCCGGCGACCGTGTCGAGTACGCGCAGGGTCCGGCCACCGAGCGAGTCGCGGAGACCGGTCCACGAGGCGCGCACGCTCCAGTCGAGGCGGAGCCCCGACGCGAGCGCGGCCGCCGACGCGCCGGGGGGCAGCTCTCGCGCGGCGTCCTCGCGTACCCCCGAGTGGTGCGACGTGAGACGGTCCAGCAGCTCCGGACGGACCTGCAGCGGCTCGGCGGCCGGGATCCGCGGCCGGGGGCCGAGCCGGACGATGCGGGCGATCGCCGCGGGCAGGAACATGGGATGCACGGCGACCAGCTCGCACTGGCCCGCCTCGGGCGACTCCAGCAGCAGCGCCGCGGCGTCGCCGGCCACCCAACCCTCGCCCTGCTCGGTGCGCCGCTGGTCGTCGACGAGCTCCAACCGCAGGCCACACACGGGCTCGGCCACGGCGCCGAGCACCGGGACGAGCACGGGATGCGGCTGCCGCCCCCGCACGGCACCGGCGGAGCGCAGCTCGGCCAGGCGGGCATTGTCGACGTCGCCGCCGCGTACCAGCGTCGCGAGCGCGTCGAACTCGTCCCGGGGCAGCCGCAGCCGGCCCGTCGCGGCGTCGAACTGGACCGTCACGGCCGCAACCCGTGCGCCATCGCGGTGAACGTGTCGACGAGGTCGTCGTACTCCAGCGTGCCCACCGAGGTTGTCAGCGTGTAGCCCCGGCTCTCGTGCACCGTCGCCCACAGCTCCGCGGTCACCGCACCCGCCTGCGCGGCATAGTGCGCGAGGGTACGGCGGGCCGGCTGCCCGCCCAGCTCGATGTCCTCCAGGTCGACGAGGAGGAACTCGTCGAGCACCTGTGGCAGCATCTGGAGCGCCTGGTCCTGCCAGGCGTCCAGGCCCAGGGTCGGGTCGAGTGGCTCGATCGTCAGGACGGCGTTGGCGCGGAACCAGGGCCCGCGTTCGGGCTCGATCGCGACGAGCGGTATGCCGGGCTGGGCATCGACGACCTGCTGCCATTCGGTGGGCACGGGAAGGACAAACCCCTCGGCGGGATGCCGGAAGTCCTGCATCGGTGCGAGCACGTGGTCGCTCTCAGTCGAACGGGTTGACAGCCGAGGCCGCGCCGGACAGCGCGTCACCGACATCGCTGGCCCGGTCACCGACCCAGTCCTTGGCGTCATCGGCCCGGTCACCGACCCAGTCGGCGCCGTCGCCGATGCGGTCGGCCGTCCAGCCGGCCCCGTCGGCGATCCTACCGGCCGTCCAGGTCGCGCCGTCGGTGATCTTCTGGGCGGTCCAGCCGGCCGCGTCGACGGTCAGATCGGCGATCTTGTTGCCGAGGCCGGCGCCGATCGCGCCGCCGATGACCCCGCCGATCACGCCGCCGATGACCGTACCCACGCCTGGGAAGATCATCGTGCCGATCGCCGCGCCGCCGGCCGCGCCGGCCTTCGCGCCGAGGATCGTCGCGCCACCGGCGACGGCGCCCCGCCACGCGGTGCGGCCGACCCGCTCCGAGCCGGTGAGATCGCTGCGCCCGCTGTCCATCATCCACTGGTTGAGGGCGGAGGTCCCCACCGCGAGCACCGCGCCCGCCCGGCCGCTCCACTTGCCGAATTCGGCCCAGCGCGCCCGCGCCGCCACGTCACCTGGCGTCGACCGCCAGTACGGGTCGATCCAGATCCGGCCGCCGCTCGGCGTGCCGCGCCAGTGCCCGTTCACGTACACGCCGTAGGTGACCTTGCTCATCCAGCTGGAACCCCAGCCGCTGAACGTGCCCGCCCGGCCCAGGCCGAACAGACCGAGGCCCAGCAGCCCCAACGGGCCGTCGAACGGCGGGATGGCGTTGCCGCGCAACGCCTCCCACATGCCCGGCAACGGGTTCCAGCCCTCGGGGGTGTTGAGGGCACCGACCCGGATCGCCTCGCCGACGTTCTGCTCCGTCGGCCCCTGCTGGAGCATGGCCGCGGCGCGGCTGCCACCGTCGACGATGTAGGTGTTGTACGCCGTCCACCAGTACTGCTTCGCGGCCGCTTCGGCCGCGGCCTTGGCCGCCGAGATCGCGCCCGCGTCGGGTGGCTGGCCGTTGCTGCCGGTGGCGCCGTAGTTCGGGGCCTTGCTGTTCAGCGCCGAGACGATCTCGTCGACGCGCTGGTTGAACGAGCGGACCTGCGCGGCCCAGTACCGGATCGACACCGCGGCCCAGGCCAGCGCGGCCCGGCTCGACTCGGCGCCCGCGGCGAACGCGCTCGGTGCCGCCGCGATCTCCGGAGCGCAGACCCCGTTCCAGTTCGCGATCGCCGGCGCGTAGGCCTGCCGGGTCATGTCGCCGTTGGCCAACGACTCGCCGACCGCGGCCAGCAGGTCGGCGCCACAGCTCTCCAGCTCACCGGCGTTGGCGGTGTGCTTGTCAAACGGTTGCACGTCCGAAGCCTCCCCGGTTACGGCGTGATGGGCCTGCTCAGCTGCGAGGCGCGGGTCTGCTCGATGGAGCCCTGGTCGGCGAGCGCACCCGTGGCGGTGCCGTCGGCGTTGGTGATCACGTGCGACGCCGAGGCCGCGTTCGTGCCCAGCGCCTCGACCTGTGTGGCGAGGCCCTGCAGTGTGGGGTTCCAGGCCGACAGGTAGCCTTCGAGCGCCGCGCTGACCACCGACTCACTCGCGCCGCCGGCCGCGCTGCGCAGGGTGGTCTCCACCCGGGACGCCCAGGCCGCCCACTGCGACGAGGTGTCCGCCGTGCTGCGGCCCGCGCTGGCGACGGTGTCGGTCTGCACGTCCAGATAGCTGTCCGGCATGACGTCCCCTCAAGATCTTCATCCTGGTGGTCTCGGGCTCATTCTGCTAACAGACCATGCCAGCCGCAACGCTTGTCATCGATGTTGTCCGCGGGGCAGGCTCGGGTCTGTGGTCATTCTGCGCATTCGGGGGTACGCACTCCCGGACGGCGACGAGGTGGATCTCTACACCGACGGCGACCGGTGGACGACTGATCCCGTGGTCGGGGCCGAGCTGGTGGCGGAGGGGTGGCTGCTGCCCGGCCTGGTCGACGCGCACACGCATCCCGGCGCGTACGCCCCCGGCGACCGCCTCGACGAGAAGCTGCTGCGGGCGGACCTGCGGGACCACCTGGCGGCTGGCGTTACGCTGATCCGGTCGCCGGGGCTGGCCGACGACCCGCCGGACTGGTTCGGGGTGGCCGACGACGGTCCCCGCGCACAGCACGCGGGCAGGTGGATCGTCCAGCACGGCCAGTTCTTCGACGGGTGGGGGCGGCGTCCCGCCGTCGACGACCTGCCGGCGACCGCGGCGGCGCAGGCGTCCCGTACCGGGTGGGCCAAGCTGATCATCGACTGGGACGTGGACGACGACATCCTGCCGGTGGAGGTGCTGCGCGCGGTCGCGACCGAGGTCCACGCGGTCGGCGGGAGGGTCGCGGTGCACTCCCAGCACGCCCTCGGCGGGGCGATCGCCGTCGAGGCCGGCGTGGACTCCATCGAGCACGGCATGTGCCTCGACCCGGACCTGTTGCCCCGTATGGCCGAGCAGGGCATCGCGCTGACCCCGACCCTGGCCCTCGTGACGAAGTCGGTGAACGCCTACCGCGACCGGCCCGACGGTCCCCGCAAGGACTGGATCGTCGGGGGCGGCGGCCGGCACGGGCACCTGACGGCGGCGGCCGTCGAGGCGGGCGTCACCGTGCTCACGGGTACCGACTCCCGGCCGCACGGTCGGGTCGCCGACGAGATCCGGGCGTTCGTCGACGCGGGTGTGTCACCGCACGAGGCGCTGGCGGCGGCGTCCTGGGCGGCCCGGTCGTATCTCGGCCTGCCGGGTCTGGTCGCCGGCGCGCCCGCCGACGCGGTCATCTTCGACGCCGACCCGCGTACCGACCTGGCGCAGCTCGACCGGCCCCGCGCCGTCATCGTTCGTGGCCGGCGCGCTGGGTGAATCTGCCCGTACCGGGCGCGACGGCCGATAGTCTGCGGGAGTTGCCTCGTTGTGAAGGAGCATTCCCGTGGTCACCCGTCTCAACCCGTACATCAGTTTCAGCGGTAACGCCCGCCAGGCCATGGAGTTCTACCAGAGCGTCTTCGGCGGAAACCTGACCCTCTCCACGTTCGGCGAGTTCGGCATGGACGATCCCGGACAGGCCGACAAGATCATGCACGGCATGCTGGAGACCGACAAGGGGTACACGATCATGGGGTCGGACACCCCTCCCGGCATGGCACACGACCCGGGGAACAACATCACGATCAGCCTCAGCGGTGACGACGAGGTGCTGCGTACGTACTGGGAGAAGCTCTCCGCCTCCGGCACCGTCACGATGCCCCTCGAGAAGCAGGTGTGGGGCGACGAGTACGGCTCCTGCACCGATCAGTTCGACATCGCCTGGATGGTCAATATCGGGCAGCCGCAGGGCTGATCCCGGCTCGTCGACGGCGCCGCGGCGCGGCGGCCGGTGCGTCAGGGATCCCTGGCCGCCGCGGCGTACGGGAAGGGTGGCGTGGCCAACGGCAGCGCCGCCAGCTGCATCAGCAGCAGGACGTTGTCGTCGGCCGCGGTCTTGTTCAGGCGCAGGCGGCCGCAGTGGGTACACCGGTGGATCAGCACCCAGCGCCGCTCGCCGCGCACCGTGACCGCGATCGGCTCCATGGCGCCCGTGCAGGTGGCTTTCCGGTCGCCCGGGACATTGCGGTCGAGGTGTCGCGACCACAGGCAGCGGGGACAGTGGTTGCGGTGGGACGTGCCGGGCGCGTCGAGCGAGACGTCTACGCCACAGTGTCCACACTGGAACGAACGGGGAAACGACAAGTCTGGCAACCTTTCGTGGCAGCGGGGCTACACAGCAGGACCGACATCTGACGCCTCCTCTCTCTCGTCCAGGGATCGCGCTGACCCTGCCAGGTACGCCGGTGACGAGTCAACCGGATTTGCCCGAACCCGAGCCGGCGGCGTGCTGCCCCGCCGGGGGTCGGCCACTGACCACGGTCACCGGGGCCGGCGCGGGCTGGCCAGGTGCACAGTGGACACCGGCCGGGCGCGGGCTCGCAGGTAACGTTCCAGCCACGGCATGACATCCACCCCCGGCATCGGGTGCGCGGTGAGCCAACCTTGCGCGAGCGTGCATCCGGCGTCGGTCAGCAGCTGGCGCGTGTAGTCGGTTTCGACGCCCTCGGCCACGGTACGCAGATCGAGCGACCGCGCGAGGTCCACAGTGGACCGTACAATCGCGGCGTCGTCCCGGTTGTGCGCCATGCCCGCGACGAATGACTTGTCGATTTTGATTTCGGAGATCGGCAGCTTGCGGAGATGCTGCAACGACGAGTAGCCGGTGCCGAAGTCGTCGAGCGCGATGGAGACGCCGAGCTCGGCGAGGCGGGCCAGCGGGGCGTGGGCGCGGTGCGGTTCGGCCAGCAGCGCGCTTTCGGTGACCTCGATCTGCAGCTGCCCCGGCCGGACGCGGTGGTACGCCAACCGCTCCGCCAGATGCTCGACGATCCGTTCGCTATAGAGGTCCCGCGCGCTGATGTTGATCGACGCGCGGAGGGCGAGACCGGTGGCCGCCCACGTCGCGACCTGTGCGGTCACGTCGTCGATGACCCGCGTGGTGAGCAGCTGCATGACCGGCGTGTGCTCGACGAGCGAGAGTACCGAGGGCGCGCTCACCGCGCCGAGAGTCGGATGCTGCCAGCGCAGCAGTGCCTCGACGCCCTCGATCTGTCCGGTGACGAGGGACACCTGCGGCTGGTAGTGCATGGCGATCTGGCCGCTGTGGCGATCCTCGAGCGCCTCGCGGAGATCGGCGAGCACGGCGAGCTGCTGTGGGCTGTTGCGGTCGGACTGGGGGTTGTATGTCGCGATCGCGTCCCCGTGTTGCTTTGCCTCGTACATGGCCACGTCCGCGTGCCGCATCAGGACGGCGAAGTCGTCGACGCCACCGGGGTGGATGGCGATGCCGACCGATGCGGTGACGTCGACCCGGAGGCCGTCGAGGAGCATCGGCTCGGCCAGTACGTCCAGGACGGTCTGGGCCAGCCGCTGCGGATCGTCGGTGACCGCGAGGATCGCGAACTCGTCGCCGCCGAGCCGCGCGACGGTGTCCACGTCCGGCGCGACGCGCGCGAGCCGGTTCGCGACGGCCACCAGCAACCGGTCGCCGACGTCGTGACCGAGGGCGTCGTTGACCTGCTTGAAGCGGTCGAGGTCCAGCACGAGCAGGCTCACGGTGCGCCGCCCGGCGACGGTGCGGTCGGCGGCGAGCCGGTCGAACGACGACTTGAGCCACGTGCGGTTGGCCAGGCCCGTCAACGGGTCCACCCGGGTCACGACGTCGCGCTCGGCCGACAGCCGCGCCATCCGCTGCACCGCGTACAGCGGAATGAAAATCAACGGGACGAACGCGATGTTGACGTGGGCGGCGAACGCGAGGACAGGACTGAGTGCCAGCAGGGCGGCGATGAAGAGCACCTGGTTGTCGACGGACCTGGTCGCCTGGCGTGGCCCACGGCCGCGGGCGAGACGCGCCCCGATGAACGCGAGGAGGCCGTAGGTGAGCAGCCAGGCCGCGATGGCCGCGACGACGGAGACGGCGTCGAGCAGGATGTTGGTGGGGCCGCTGCGCTCGAACGGGTCCGGCTTGCCGAGCCACAGCACGACCGACGCGGCCGCGAACGCGACCGTGTACTCGCCCTTGGTGGTGAACGCCTCGAGGATCGGTTGGCGGACCCGCCAGGCGACCACGGCTACCGCCCCGGCCTGCGCCACGACCGCCGGTCCCAGGCCCCAGCAGAGCAGGATCGCGAACGTGAAGCACATCGTCGGGCAGATGATCATGAAGCGCCCGGCGGGTCCTGCCGGGGTGACGATCGCCTGTGTACCGGCCAGCAGTGCCAGACCGGTCATCATCCACAGCGCGGGATTGTGGGGTACCGCCCCCACGATCTGGTCGAGATGGCTGATCAGTACCGCGACCGACGCCAGCCCGAGCATCGCGTTGTAGGCCAGGAACGCACGCCTTCTCGGCGTCGATCCGGCAGCGGCGGGTACCGTCATCGCGACCACCAACAACCCCCTCCGGCCGGCTACGGGTCAGCGCCAGAATCTGCGAGCCTAGCGTGGGATGGGGGCGGCTAGGCGGGGCTATGTCGCGATTCTTGCTTCCTCGCACCGGTTGGGCGGTTCGGAGTGGCGCCAGTCACAAACAGTCCGGTGGGGTCGCGCGGTCGTCCGGTGCGGTCTCCCGCTCGGTCGGCGTGGCCGCCATGAGGACCGCCATCGCGCGGCGGCTGACCGGTCGCCAGCGGGGGATACGCCCGCGGATCTCGCGTATGGTGTCGGCCGCCCGTACCCAGGCCATCCCGGGCGGCGACCCGTCCGGCAGCTCGCAACCGCCGCCGGCGGTGCCGTGCACGACGATGAGCGCCTCGATCCGATGGTCGCTCGGCAGCACCGTACGCCACTGCCGGATAGCGGTGGAAAGGGGCGCCACCGATTGGCCTATGTACACGCCGTCACACCAGATCCGGCCATCCGCCGCGACCTGGTAGGCGCCGGCCGGAAATGCGACTGACTCGACGAGGATGATCGCACGTCCTGCGACGATCGCGTGCGCTGTCGGCGGCATTTCCGTATCGGGTGGACAGACCCCGCGAAAGATTCGTACGCCGCGCACCGTGGTGAGTTCCGCGAGGAGTGCACCGGTGCGGTGGGCCACGTCCGCGGCCGAGGCACCGATCGGACGCAGTGGCCTCTTCTCGCTGTCGACAATCGAGTCCAGGTTGCCGTGACATCGTTGTCTCAGTACGGAATGCGGCACGGTCGGCTGCATCCGCCACGCCGCGAGGAGCCGTCGGGACGGCCACATCGTCACGATCGGGGAGGCGCAGAGCGTCAACCCGTATACCGATCGGGCCAGGCCCAGCTCCGGGGCGATGGAGACGATTCCGGCCAGCGCGACCAGGGCGAGCATCCAGACGGAGACCGTACCCAGGAGTGCGCTCACGATAAAAAAACGGCCAAGAGAACGGTAAATATCTTCGGGGCGGGGATGCTCGGCGGATGAGACCATTGGGAACCCCGTAACAATAGCGAGCCCATCGAGTCCGTATTTGCAATTCCGTCAGAAGAACCTACCGGGGTTCTACCGGCAAGCTTCCGAGATCTGGATGCCTGCCTCTATTGTCAGGGTAGGCCGAGAGTGATTGCACGTGGGGAAAGGGGGTGCTCGGTGGCCTACCGTCTGTTGGACGAACTGGCCCTGCTGGATCGGGACGGACGTCCCGTCGAGCTGCCGGAGCCCCGTTTCCTCCGGGTTTTCGCCGCGCTGCTGATCAACGCAAATCGACGGATGTCCAAGGAAGATCTGATGCGGGCCGGCTGGGGCCTGTCCGCGGTCGGCGAAGGACAGTTGCACAAGGCCATTTCGCGTATCCGCGAGATGCTGGCCTTGGCGGGTCACCACCGGGTTCTCGCCACCCATCAGAGGTACGGCTACGAGCTGCGGGTCGGCGACGACGAACTGGACATGCTGGTGTTCCGCCGGCTGCTGCGGGAGGCGGAGGAGGCCGGTACCGACGGCCGGTTGGACGACGAGATCGTCCTGCTGCGCCGGGCGATCGGGTTGTGGCAGAGCCCCCGTCCGTGGACGAACGTGCCGGGTGACGTGTTCCGCGGTCAGGCCGACGATCTCGTACGGCGTCGCAAACGGGCGGCCACCCGACTGTTCGAGCTGGAGATGGGCCGGGGCCGGTACGACCGGGTGCTCAACGACCTGTCCACGCTCGCGGCGTACCACCCGACCGACCGGCGGCTGTCCGAGCTGGCCATGCTGGCGCTGTACCGCGCGGGTAACACGTCGGAGGCGCTGGCCGTCTGCGAACGGCACACCACCGCGCTGGAGGACGAGACGGCCACCCGGCCGGAGTCGTCGACGCTGCGGCTCGGGTACGCCATCAGCGAGGGCGACGACGCCACCGTCCGGCAGTACGAGGCCGCGCTACTCCCGCGTCCGGCCGCCGTAGAGCCGGTCGCCGTACGGATGCCCCGCGAGCTGCCGCCGGCCCCGGCGAGATTCGTCGGCCGCGAGTCCCTGGTGGCCGAGGCGCAGTGGCTGCTCGGCCGCGCGGATCGCGCCTTCTCCGTCGTCGTCGTGTCCGGCCCCGGCGGTTTCGGCAAGACCGCGCTGGCGTTGCGGGTCGCGCAGCAGGTGCGTGGGCAGTACCCGGACGGCCAGCTGTACGCGGAACTGGGCGGGATGACACCCGAACCCGCCGCTGGCGTCGAAGTCGTCGCGCAGTTCCTGCGGGCCCTGGGCGTCTCCACGGTGCCCGAGTCGCGGATCGAACGATTATCGCTGTACCGCACGATCCTGGCCGATCGGCGCATCATGGTGGTCCTCGACGACGCGCGCGACGAGGACCAGGTGCGCGATCTCATCCCCGGCAGCGCCACCTGCGGCGTGCTCGTCACGGCCCGCTCGCGGCTGCCCGACCTCGGCGGCGTCCACCACCTTCCCCCGCTGGAGCTGCTGGACCCCGCGCTGGCCATGGAGCTTTTCGTCGGCGTGGTCCGGGGTGCCGGTGTCCCGGCCGACCCGGACGACGGGGCCACCCGGCGGGTGGTCGAGCTGTGCGCCGGGCTGCCGCTGGCCATCTGCATCGCCGCCGCGTTGCGGGTCCGCGACGAGGGGCGCCCGGTCGCCGAGCTCGCCGATCGCCTGGAAAGCCAAGGACCCGAAGCATTCGAGTACGGCGAGCGCAGCGTCGCCCGCAGCATCGGCGCGGGACTGGAACGGCTCTCCACCCACGGCCGCCGCCTGTTCCTGTGTCTCGGCCTCGTCCGCCTGACGGACTTCGGGCTGTGGAGCGCGGCCGCGGTACTGGACGGGTTCCGCGTGGATGCCGCCGGTGCGCTGTCCGAGCTGATCACGAGCTTCCTCATCGTGTCGCCCGGCGCCACGACCCGCTACCGCTTCCACGAGCTGACCCGCGAGTACGCGCTGCGCCGCGCCACCTACGAGGTGCCCGGCCAGGCCGATCAGGTGGCCGTCGCGGAGCAGGCCTACCGGGCGCTGCTGACCCTGGCCCGGCGGGCGCACCGCGACCTCTACGGCGGCGACTTCGAGGTCGTCCACTCCGCCGTACCGGACTGGGCGGCTCCGGCCGCGGTGCTCGACGAGGTCGACCGGTCGCCGCTCGACTGGTTCGAGGCCGAGCGGCGCAACATCCGGGCCGCCGTCACGCACTGCGCCCAACTCGGCCTCACCGAGCTGTGCTGGGACCTCGCGGTCAGCGCGCACGAGTTCTACACCATCCGGGGCTACCACGACGACTGGTACGCCACCCACGAGATCGCGCTCGAGGCGTGCCAGGCGGCGGGCAACGGTCGGGGCGAGGGCATCGTGCTGGCCGCACTCGGTCAGTCCGCACTCGTCGCGAGCCGGCGCGCGGGTACGGTCTCCGGCCGGGTCGAGCTGGAACGCGCCGTCGAGCTGCTCACCGCGGCCGGCGACCGGCACGGCCTGGCGATCGCGCAGCGCACGCTGGCCAACGCGCTGCGCCGTAGCGGCCAGCTTGTCCGGCCCCTGCGCCTGTTCCAGGAGGCGCTCGGCAACTTCCAGGCGAGCGGCGACCGGCTGGGTGCCTGGCAGGCGCTGCGCTTTATCGGCGTGACCCACCTCGCCCTCGGACAGACCAACGAGGCGCTCGACGTGCTGCGGCGCGCGCAGGCGGACGCGGCCGAGTTCGGTGAGGGTCGCCCGCTTGCCCAGGCCAGCTACTGGCTCGGGCAGGCGTACCTGACCAACGGCGACCTGGCCGGCGCCGAAGCTGCCTTCACCACCATGCTCGACATCTACGGCGACGATCCCAGTGTCGGGCATGCCTATGCCCTGCACGGGTTCGGCGACCTGGCCCGGCTGCGCGGCGACGTCGACCGGGCCCGCACGCTGCTGGACACGGCCGCCGAGCAGGCGCACGCCGGCGACGACGCGGTTCTCGAGGGCCGGGTCCACCTGTCGGTCGCCGCCCTGGAACGCGCGCAAGGGCAGGTGCCCGAGCAGCTGGGCGCGTTGGCGCGCGCCGCGAAGTGCTTCGCCGGCAACAGCACGTACCTCGAAGCCCAGGCGGTCGCCGCGACCGCCCGGGCCGAGGAGGCCAGGGGCAACCCCGCAGGGGCCCGCACGGCGTGGGCCCTCGTCAACGCGCTCTACGCCGACATGTCTCTGCCGGAGGAGGATCGGATCTATAGGCAACAGCCTGGTCCGGACAACCCCGGAATGTAGGAGCACCGGCACCGTGTCTGTCCGTCAGGACACTGATGAGCGTGAATCTCATCTTAGCGTTCTCTTGACATGAAGCCTGTACCGCCCCCATTATGTCCTCGTGACGTTAAGTTTCCGTCACGTAGAAGGGAACACCTCAACAAGTGATGACTCCGGTCCGGGTGTCGACGCCCGGGCGGGCCATCCGGTGTGGCCAGCACAGACGTGTGCATCCGACCACGCCGTAGTAGAAAG